>Ga0079224_100005231_pt1 | contig 17010 bp, 17 predicted proteins | sample Stecom2015_FD_80414 | JGI IMG/M metagenome (GOLD analysis project Ga0079224, IMG submission 80414) | Agricultural soil microbial communities from Utah to study Nitrogen management - Steer compost 2015 | ecosystem: Environmental > Terrestrial > Soil > Agricultural land | place: USA: Utah... | reverse complement strand
AATGCCGAGCGTCGCGACATGGTTTCCAGAATCTAACGCTGGAAATTCAAAGCCCTGGCGCTGGTCGGTCCAATGCCTCTTTGGCCCGCCATTTGCGACGCGGTCCTCTGAGCAGAATGCTCCCGGCAGCCAAAATGGCGTCGGACATCGTCGAAGACAAAGGATGGCCAAAATGGCTAACAGCATCAACACGAACGCTGGCGCCCTCGTTGCGCTGCAAAACCTCAACGCGACCAGCCGTGACCTCAACGTCACGCAAAACCGCGTGAACACCGGCCTGAAGATTTCGACGGCCAAGGACAATGGCGCCATCTTCGCCATCGCCACCAATCAGCGCGCCGAGATGGGCGCCCTGGACGCCGTCAAGCAATCCATCCAGCGTGGCCAATCCATCGTTGACGTGGCTCTGGCCGCCGGCGAGACCGTGGTCGCGGCTCTGACGGAAATGAAGTCGCTAGCCGTGGCCATTGAAGCCGACGGCACTACCACGAGCGACAACTACACGGCGCTAAAGGCGGACTACGACGCCCTCCAGGCTGAAATCGATGAAGCTCTGAAGGTCGCGGAGTTTGACGGCGTGAACCTGTGGACCGCCACGGGGACCACCAGCGTCAAGACCAACACGGGACCGGCCGCCGACAACACCTTTGTGGTGGGCATGGCCGCCCCGGCTGACGCCACGCCTGGCGGCGTGACGGCGGATGACGTGGACACGGCCATCAAGGCCTTCACGGCCGACCTGGCGACCCTGGGCACCCAGTCCAAGTCGCTGGAGCGGATGGCGACCTTCACGGGCAAGATGCAGGACGCTCTGGAAGTCGGCATCGGCAACCTGGTGGACGCCGACCTGGCCAAGGAAAGCGCGCGCCTGCAGGCCCTGCAGACCAAGCAACAGCTCGGGGTGCAGGCTCTGTCGATCGCCAACTCCTCCAGCCAGATCCTGCTGGGTCTGTTCCGTTAAGCTGACGGATCGGGGGCGGGTTTCGATCCGCCCCCGCACTCCCGTCCGTCGTGACAGGAGCCGCGGCCGAGGTCGCGGAGGAGCCAATGTCAAATGTCGAAAGGATACCAGTAACCGCCGTCGCCCCTTCGGATTCCGCCGGAGCGGGCGCGAGTTCGCACGAGCGCGACCGCCGTCCCGCCGCCCCGGATCCCAGCCGCTACCGGTTGATCATCGAGGAGGGGGCTGAGCCCGGCGTCTTCATCTACACCACCCTCGATCGGCTGACCGGCGAAGTGGTCCGCCGGGTCCCGCGGGAGCAGGTGCTGAAGCTTATGGACCAGCCTGCGCGGGCTGGTTCGGTGATCGACACCGCCGTCTGACGCCGCCGGCCCTGGAAAGGGTTTTTATGCGTTAACCATACGCACACGACTTCCGGCCATCCTCGGGGCGAATCTTGCCCGAGGGGCCCGAAAGCCATGTCGAACAGCGTCCTCACCAACGCCTCAGCGCTCATGGCGCTGCAGAACCTCAACCGCACCAACGACCGACTCACCGAGGTCCAGAGCCGGATCAACACCGGCCTGAAGGTGCAGGGCGCCAAGGACAACGCCTCCATCTGGGCCATCGCCCAGAACCAGCGCGCCGACATGGGCTCGCTCGAGGCGGTGAAGACCAGCCTGAACCGTGCGACCTCGATCGCCGACGTGTCCCTCGCGGCCGGCGAATCGATCTCCGACCTCCTGATCGAGCTCAAGAAGATCGCGACGGCGGCGGCCGACCCCTCTTCGACCGAGGAATCCCGGCAGGCCTACAACGACGAGTTCCAGGCCCTGCTCACGTCCGTCACGTCGTTCGCCAAGAACGCGACCTTCGACGGCGAGAACATTCTTAACGGCGAGTCCGCCGACGATCTGAACTTCCTCGCCGACGCCGACTCCAACGAGCACATCACCATGGGTCGGCTGGACTTCACGCTGGTGGGTCTGGAACTCGCCGCTGACGGTACGCCGCCGGTTCCGGTCGACGTTCTGACCACCGAAAATGCCGAGGCCACTCTGAGCCTGGTGAGCGACGCCATCGCAGCCGTCAGCGCGGGCTTGGCCCAACTCGGCGCGCAGGCCAAGCAGATCGAGAGCCACACCACCTTCGTCACCAAGCTGAGCGATGCTCTCGAGACCGGGATCGGCAATTTGGTCGACGCGGACATGGCCAAGGAGAGCGCCCGCCTCCAGGCGCTTCAGGTGCAGCAGCAGCTCGGCGCCCAGGCCCTGTCGATCGCCAACCAGGCGCCGCAGATCATCCTGTCGCTGTTCCGCAACTAACGCGGTCGCAGCTGGACGAATCGCGCCGAGCGGACCGGAACCGGCCGTCGTGGCGGCGGGGCCAGCCCGTACAGGCTGAGCAGGCGCTGGAGTACCCTTCGAAGCGAGGCCATCGGGACGGACCTTTCCCGTGGACGAGACGAGTCGAACGCCGGTATCGCAATGGCGTTCCCCGCGCGCCTTAACCGACTCTTTCCTGTCGACGGTGCAGGCTGGGCCGAAGGAGCGGCGGCGTGATCGACCAGTCATATCTGCTTGGCCTTTTCGGACTGCCGACCACCGGCGGCCTGTGGTCGCCGCCGACCGGAGCTTCGTCCGCAGGCCGGAAGCAGCCGACGGCGCCGTGGAGCGCGGGCGTGCAGGCGCCCGCCCCCAGCGAGCTCGTGCGCGCGGCGCTGGGCGGACGGCGTATCCTCGACGAAGGCGCGGCCACCGTCGACCTGAAGGGCGCATCTCCGGACTACCGCAAGCTTTTCGCCCTGTATCAGGCGATCAACACGCTCTCCGCCCTCGCCGATCGCGCGATGCAGCCGCGGGCACCCGCGGCCGAGCTCGCCCTCCTCGAAAAGCGCTTCGCTTCCGGCCTCAAGGAGATCGCGGACTGGCTGCCGAACGCCGCATTCGAGGACCTGCGAATCGTCCCGGGCGTGGCGACCTCGAAATCGCAGAGCACGGCGGCCACCCCGAAAGGGGCTCCCGTGTACGTCACCGCTCCCATCCATCAGGGCGACCTCAACGCACCCGTGTCAGCCTTCGCGGGCGACGTGCGTTTCTCCATTCGCATCGGATCCACCGTCGGCGATCAGGTGGTGGACATCGATCTGGCCGGGATGGGGGACGAACCGCGGACGCTGGGGGCGGTGCTTTCCTACATCAACGGCCGCCTCGCGGGCGCCGGGGTCCAGACCCGCATCGGACGTACCGAGGTGAACACCGACCCCCGTACGCTGACGCTCGGGGGCAAGACGGTCACCCTGTCGTCCGGCCCCGCCCAGTGGGCGCTGACGGTGGAAGGCGTCTCGTTCGAGACAATCAGCTTCTCCGCACCGCAAACGTCGGACGCCGTTTTCGTCGTCCAGGCCGCCGGGTCGGCCGGCGCGCACGAGGTTCTGAAGTTCCAGAGCGACGGCGGGACCGCGCCCGCCGTTCAGTCGTGGCCGGGAGAGACCTGGGGGGTGGAGGGGCGCGCGGGTCTGACCAATCTTCCTCCCGGCGTGGAAACCGTGCGGGCCAGCGCCGCAGCGCCCGACGGGGGCCTGTGGTTGGTCGCCGATCTCAAGGCCGGCCCGGACTCGCAGCCGATCAAAGGCGAACGGGACGTCGCTCTCATCAAGCTGGACGGGGCCGGGCAGGTAGTCGCCACGCGGGTGCTCGGCGCCGCGTCCACCGCCAGCGGGTTCGCCCTGGCGGTGGATGGCGACGGCAAGGTCGCCGTGGCGGGCTCCGTCACCGGCGCTCTGGACGAGGGCCGGGCCGGCGCCGACGCTGCGGCGGCCGATTCCTTCGTCACCGTCTTCGATGCCGCAGGCGAGGAACTGTGGACGCAGCGCCGTGGCGCGCGAGCGGCGGACGAGGCGACGGCGGTGGTCTTCGGGCCGGACGGCGTCGTTCACGTCGCCGGCCGCGCCCGCTCGGCCATGCCCGGCGGCGTGGCCTTGGGCGGGTGGGACGGCTACCTGCAGAGCTTCCGGCCGAGCCAGGCGCACCCGCTTGCGGACGTCACGGTCGCCGCGACGGCCGTGTCGCAGTTCGGGACCGCCGGAGACGATAAGGTCGCCGCCGTCGCGATCAGCGCCGACAGCCTCTACTCGGCGGGCGTCGAGAGCGGGCGGCTCGTGATCCGCCGCTTCACCCTCGATGAAGCGGGCCGACCCACGCTGGCGGCTCAGCGCGATCTCGGGGCCGCGGGCGGCGAGGTCACGGGTCTGGCGGTGGTCGACGGGCAGGTGATCGTCAGCGGCGTCACCACGAACCCGGCACTCGCACTCGGCACGGTGACGACGGAGCACAGCGGCGGTCGGGATGCGTTCGTGGCGGTGATGTCGGCCGACCTTTCCGCCTCGGCCGCGGATCGCCTGACCTACGTCGGCGGCGCTGCCGATGACGGGCTCGCGGACATGAAGGTGCTCGACGGCAAGGTCTGGATCACGGGCGTGGCCGACCGCCCGGCCGGGGCCGGACCGGACGATCCCTCCACGGGCTATCTGGCGCGTCTCGACCCGCTCACCGGCGCGGTGGAGTGGCGACAGGAGTGGCGGGCCGCGGACCAGAAGGCCGTGCCCCTGACGCTCGCTGTCGTCGCCAAGGGCGCCAGCATTCTGGATCGCCTCGGCCTTCCGCAGGGATCGCTTCCGCAGGCGTCGTCGGCCCGCCTGACGGCGAACACGGCGGTACGGACGGGCGATCGCTTCTACGTCTCCTCCGCTACGGGCGGGCGGCCGGTCGCCATCACGATCGAGGACGGGGAGACGCTCGAATCCCTTGCCCGGAAGATCGAGCGCGCATCGAACCGACAGCTGAAGGTCACCCTCAAGACCGAGCAGGCGAAGACGTCCGACGGAACGGGGGTTCACCTTGATCTGCAGCGGCTGGTGATCGAGCCGCGCGAGGGGCGGGCCGGGGCTGTGCTCATGTCCGGCGAGCCCGGGCGGGACGCGCTCGCCGGTCTGGGGCTCGCTCCGGGCCTCATCGGGCCAAACGTGGCGGAGGATGATTCGAGGGCCTATGGGCTTAACCTGCCGCTGAGCCTCAGCCTCAAGGATCCGAAGGCGGCGCAGGCGAAGCTGGATCTCGCCCTGACCGCGCTGCGGAGCGCCTATCGCAGTCTCGCGCCCTCCACCCCCGGCTCGACGGCCCACGGTCCCGCGCCCGCGTACCTGACCGCCCAGATCGCCAACTACCAGGCGGCGCTGGCGCGCCTGGTCGGTTGAGGGCGCGAATCGCGTTGACGCCGCCGCGCCCGGCGGGGTTATTGGACTCTCCATCCACGCGAGCCGAGCATGCCCCGGGACAATCGTATTCTCATCGCGATCGGAGCCGGCGCGGCTGTCGTAATCGCCGTGATCGCCGCCCTGATCTTCTCCGGGGGGCGGGAGCGTAGCCAGGAGCGTCCGCCCGCGGCGCAAGGCGGACTGACCGTCGATGTGGCCGAGGCTCCGGCGCTGGACGCGGCTCGCGAGTTGCGCTGCTACGTGGCCGGACAGTTCGTCGGCATGGCGACCCTGGCCGACTGCGCCCGGCGGAACGGGCTCGCGACCGACGCCCTGGATGTCGGTATCGACGAAACCGGCGCTCTCGTCGCGGCTCCGACCGCGTCCTTCGCTCCGCCGCCCTCCGAACCGCCGGTGGAGCTGGCCGACACCGCGCCTGCCGCCGGGGCCGATCTAGCCGCGCCTGCGCAACCGGCTCCAGAGCCCCTCGGCGCGGTGGGGCAGTGCCTGCGCCACACCGGTTCGGAATGGCGCATGCTGTCCTCGAGCATGTCCCTGAACGCCTGCGTCCAGGCACTGTATGCCGGCGTCTGCGTCCGGCCCGGCGAGGCCCGCTACGGCCGCTGGGGCGAAACCACCTTGCGGCTGGTTCCGCGGCGGGTCGAACAGTCGCCCGACAACAACCGCTTCCGCACGCTCGCGGAGCAGGATCGCAGCTGCCAGTTCCCGGGTCTCCGCTGATGCGCCTTTCCCTGATTCTCGCCCTCGGCGCGGCCGGCGTCATCGCCGGCTGCGGCCAGTCCACCAAGGCCCCCTTTGACCAGGGAGTCTGCTATGCGGTCGAGGTCAGCCGCGAGGGCGAGCCGCCGCAATTCAACGTCGTGGCCGAGGACCAGCCGCAGATCGAGTTCTGCGCCGCCCGGCTCGAGGAGATGCGGCTCCGCTTCCTGCGACTCGGCGGCAGCCGCCGCGAGATCGTCGGCGCCTATCAGGGCCGCTTCATCTTCATCGACCGGGCGGGGGTGTCCTTCAGCCAGACCCTGGAAGGGTCGCGGTTCATGGCCTTGGCCCGCACGGGAGACGGCCGTCTGGCCATTCCCGGCGCCATCCAGCGCGAGGTCGACGCCGCATCGGCGCGCCCCGCCGGCGCCGCTCCGGGCAACTGAAGAACAAAGCTGGAACATTCAGCGCGGCTGCGCTAGGCTGGGCGTCCGAACCGTCGCGCCTGTGGGCAACCCGGGCCGGCGCCGAAAAAATCGGACCCGCGCCGGCGAAAGCGCGCTAGGCGTGCGCACAGGGAAAAGGAGCTCGAGATGGCGGGCAGCGTCAACAAGGTCATTCTGGTCGGCAACCTGGGGCGGGACCCGGAAATCCGCAGCCTGAACAGCGGCGAGCGGGTCGCCAACCTGTCGCTGGCGACGTCGGAGACGTGGCGCGACAAGGCCACCGGAGAGCGCAAGGAAAAGACCGAGTGGCACCGCGTCGTCATCTTCAACGACAACATCGTCAAGGTCTGTGAGAACTACCTGAAGAAGGGCTCGACCGTGTACGTCGAGGGTCAGTTGCAGACCCGCAAATGGACCGACCAGCAAGGCGTCGAGAAGTACTCGACGGAAGTCGTGATCCAGAAGTTCAAGGGCGAGCTGACCATGCTGGGCGGTCGCGGCGACGGCGGCGGCGCCTCGCGCGGCGGCGACGACGACTACTCGTCCGGCTTCTCCACCGGCGGCGCCAACAAGCCGTCCGGCCCGCGCGAGAGCTACGATCTGAACGACGACATTCCGTTCTAGGACGGGCGCCGGATGTCCTTCGCCAAGGCGCTGGACGCCCGCACGAACCGCTCCATCAATCGCAGACGATCTGGGGAGGATTTGATGCGTAACGGTTGGTTGATCCCGGCTCTGGCGCTCATCGTGGGGGGCGGCAGCCCGGGCCTGGCGGCTGCCCAGGATGCGGAGGCGACCCTCTCGCTGTCGGCATCGGAGATGTACGAGAGCTGCGTCGCGATGGGTAGCTCCGCCACCGAGTGCGCCTGCACCGCCGGCTTCTACGGAGGTCGGTTGAGGGCGGACGAGTTCCGGCTGGCCAGCGTTCTCAACGCCTATATCGGCGCTGACGGCGAGCTTACGGATGTGGCCGCCGCGCTGAACGCCATGCGAACCGAAGCCCGGAGAGTGGGAATCACCGACAAGCGGCTCACGGAGATCCTGGAGCGCTTCCAGCGCATGGATGCTGACGGGACCTACGGCGACAACGTCTGCATGGTGCTAGCGAACAGATAGCGGCACGGGCGGTTCGCCCCCCTCCACAGTCTGAGATCGTATGCGTCGGGCGACGCCCTGCCTGCCGGCCACGCCCGTGGTGTCGATCCTGATCGACTGGAGGTTCATGGGCGACGTGTTGACCCCGCAGATGCTCACCGGAGCGGCGCTGACCATGGGAGACGTCGGGGTCGCGGCCCTGGCCGAGCGCGGCCTTCGCGCGGGCGCGGCCAGGGCTTGAAAAGGAAACGGCCCGGAAGCCGAAGCGTCCGGGCCCTCGTTCGTTCATTCGCCGTCGCTCAGAGGCCGGGCAGTTTGAAGCCGCTGTCGCGCCGCGGCGTGATGACGATGCCGCCCCCTCCCGTCAGCGCCTGCAGCCGCTCGTACTCGGTGGACGCATCGACAGTGATCTGGCCTTCCGGCGACTGGATGGTCGAGGCGGTCCGGCTGGCGTCGTCGTCGCGACGCCAGAAGAGGATGCGGTTGGCCCAGCTTTCTTCCTTGTGGGCCAGGTCGCCGAATTCGTCATCGACCACATAGCGGGCCAGGGGATCGGCGGTGTCGCCGCCGGCCTGGGCGACCAGCACCTGTTCGCCCGGAGACCGGGTCACGGCCTGCCGCTGGCCGAGAAGGATCTGGCGAGCCGCCGACTCGGGGGCCAGCTCCTGGGGCCGGGGCTGACCCGGCGACGGCGGCCGCAGGCCATATTCGGGCGGCACCTCCAGCGGGGCGGTGGAGACGGTCAGGAACTCGTCCGGCGTGACCTTGGCGAGGCCGATGCTCTGCCGAAAGCTTGAGCACGCCCCGAGCGCAAGCGTCGAGGCGGCGATGGTCAGAACGGCGGCGGTCCGAAAGCGCATGATCTATCCCGGTGCGGCGCCGAGGGCGGCGCGCGTGTTCCCCTTAGGAAGCGGCTGATTACGACTTTTCGGCGGCGAGGCCAACCGCCGGCGCGGTCAGGCGGCGCCGCCTTCCGCCTCGTCCGCTCCCGACCGCCGCCGCGCGGCGCGTTCCGACAGCAGGGTGTCGATGATCAGGAGGGCGACGCCGACGTTGATGGCGGCGTCGGCGATGTTGAACACCCACGGAAAGCCGAGGCCGGAAACGTCGATGAAGTCGACGACATAGCCGAAGCGGATGCGATCGACGACGTTGCCCAGCGCGCCGCCCATGACGAGGCCGATGGCCGCGATCAGCAGCCGCCGGCTGGTCCGGGTCGCCCAGACGGCGAGAAAACCGGCGACCCCGATCGAGAAGGCGGTGAGGAGCCATCGCGCCGATCCGTCGCCGAACAGACCGAAGCTGACGCCGTAGTTCCGCACCCAGGTCAGATTGAACACGGGATCCCACACCCTGATCTGCCCGAGCTCGGGAAGGTCGATCCCGTCGACCACCCAGACCTTGGTCAGCTGGTCGAGCACGATGACGAGCAGGGCGAAGCCGTAGGCGGCGTAGGCGATGCGGGGGATTTTCATTCGGGTCGCTGAAATGTGGCGGTTCCGGTTAGCAGCCCCGGCCCCTTACGCGAAGGGGCAATCGCGCCACGGCGTCGCGGAGGCCGTTTCCGCTTGCCGATGACGCCCGCAGGCCTCAAGTGTCGCGCTTCGATCCCGAGGAAACGCCCACGCCCGCAGGAGCGCCGATGCCGCATGCCGACAGCCTGATTCTGACCCTGGTGGGCGGCTTCGTTCTGGCCTTCGTCTTCGGGATGATCGCCAACCGGCTGAAGCTGTCGCCGCTGGTCGGCTATCTGCTGGCGGGCATTGCCGTCGGGCCCTTTACCGGCGGGTTCGTGGCGGACACCGAACTGGCGCCCCAGCTGGCGGAGATCGGGGTCATCCTGCTGATGTTCGGCGTAGGCCTGCACTTCTCCCCCGGCGACCTGATGAAGGTCCGCAAGGTCGCCCTGCCGGGAGCCATCGTGCAGATTCTGGCCGCGACCGTTCTCGGGTGGGGGCTGGGGCGAGCGCTGCTCGGGCTCGGCCATCTCGAGGCGGCCCTGCTCGGCTTCGCCCTCGCCACGGCGTCCACGGTCGTTCTGCTCCGCGCCATCGAGGAACGGAAACAGCTCAAGGTCGAGGTCGGCCGCATCGCCGTCGGCTGGCTTATCGTCGAGGACCTCGTGATCGTGGTCGCCCTCGTCGTCCTTCCCCTGCTCATTGTCCAGCCGGGCGAAACCCTGGACGCCGCGAACCTCGCACGGTCGATGGGCTGGACGCTGGGCAAGGTGGCCCTGTTCGTCGGCGCGATGCTGTTCGTCGGACCGCGGGTGCTGCCCTGGCTGCTGGTGCGCATCGCCCACACCCGCTCGCGCGAGCTGTTCACCCTCGGCGTGCTGTCGATGGCGCTCGGCATCGCCTGGGTCGCCTACTGGCTGTTCCACTCCTTCGCGCTCGGAGCCTTCCTCGCGGGGCTGGTGCTCAACAGTTCGCCGCTGGGGCACAACGCCGCCGAACGCTCGCTGCCGTTGCGCGACGCCTTCGCGGTGCTCTTTTTCGTCTCGGTCGGCATGCTGTTCGACCCCAGCATCCTCGTGCGCGAGCCGCTGGCCGTGCTGGGGGTGCTCGGCATCGTCATCATCGGCAAGTCGCTGGCGGCGCTGGCGATCACCTCCCTGTTCAGGCTCGATCGCGCCACCAGCCTGACCGTGGCCGCCAGCCTCGCCCAGATCGGGGAGTTCAGCTTCATCCTGGCGGCGCTGTGCGTGTCCCTGGGGGCGATGAGCCGGGAGACTCACGACCTGGTGCTGGCGGCGTCGCTGCTGTCGATCTCGCTGAACCCCTTTGTCTTCGCCCTCGTCGACCGCTTCGGCGCCCGGCCGGCGCCGGCTCCCGCCAAGGAGCCGGTCCGGGTCACGGATCTGATCTGAGGCCCGCTCAGAGCACGCCGATCATCGAGGCCACCAGCGGGTGACGGACGATGTCGCGCTCGGCGAGGCGGACGACCGCGATCTCGGGCACCGCCTCCAGCCGGGCCGCGATGTCCGCCAGTCCGGACACTCCCGGAAGCAGGTCCGACTGGTGCGGATCGCCGGTGACGACCATCGTCGAGTGCCAGCCCAGCCGGGTGAGCAGCATCTTCAGCTGCACGTAGGTGCAGTTCTGGGCCTCGTCCACGACGATGAAGGCGTTGTTCAGCGTCCGACCGCGCATGTAGCCGATGGGCGCGATCTCGATCAGGCCCTCCGCCATCAGCGCCTTCACGCGCTTCATCGACAGGCGGTCGGACAGGGCGTCGTAGAGCGGCCGCAGGTAGGGGGCCAGCTTGTCCTCCATGTCCCCCGGCAGAAACCCGATCGATTCGCCCGCCTCCACCGCCGGGCGCGACAGGACGATGCGTCCGACCCGCCCGGCCTCGAGCGCCTCGACCGCCTTGGCCACGGCCAGATAGGTCTTGCCGGTGCCGGCCGGCCCCAGCGCCATGACAAGGCTGGCGTGATCGATGGCGGCCAGCAGTTCGGCCTGGCCGTCGGACTTCGGCTTCAGGGTCTTCAGATAGCCCTGCTCACGCTCGTCGTTGGACGGGTAGGGCGACCAGCCCGCGTGCGTCGGAAGGCGCCGGACCTTGGCGTCCTCCGTGAACTGGCGCGAATCGAGGATGCCGTGCTCGCGGGACATCTCACGGGTTTGACGCTTCAGGGCCGCACGTTTGGTCATGGACGCCTCCAGGGCATGAAAAAAGGCGACGTCGCAAAGACGTCGCCTCGAACGAAGGTAGGGAGGAGGGCAGGAGATGCGATGCAACCGCCCGGGCCGGATGGGTCGTCTTCCAGCGGGAAGCACCGCCGAACCGAACACGCCACGCGCGTCTCCAGCACCTGGCCGGACCGGGGTTGATCCGGCTTCGGACCCGAGGCCGAAATGGCGACCTCGAATCGCAAGAACAGGTTGATGCTAACGTGGTTTCCAGACGCTTAAAGCGTCCGGATCGCTCAAGATAAGGTGATGATTTTATGACGATCTATGCGTTGGCGGACAAGAAACCGCAGCTTCCGCCCGCAGGCGAATACTGGGTGGCGCCGAATGCAATGGTGGCAGGAGACGTGATTCTCAAGTCTGGCGCCAGCGTCTGGTTCGGTGCGGTCGTCCGCGGCGACAACGACCCGATCACGATCGGCCGAAACACCAACATCCAGGATGGCAGCGTGCTGCACTCGGATCCCGGCGAGCCGCTGACCATCGGCGACGGCGTCACCGTCGGCCACATGGTCATGCTGCACAGCTGCGAGATCGGGGACAACACCCTGATCGGGATCGGCGCGGTCGTTCTGGGGCGGGCGAAGATCGGTAAGAACTGCCTGATCGGCGCGAACGCCCTGATCACCGAAGGCAAGGAGATCCCGGACGGGTCGCTGGTGATGGGCCAGCCGGGCAAGGTCGTGCGGCAGCTGGAACCCGGGCAGATCGAGGCGCTGCGGGCGTCGGCCGCCCACTACGTGCAGAACTGGAAGCGCTACGTCAGCGGGCTGACGCCGCTGCAGGACTGACGCCCCGGCTCACGAGACGCAGATCGGGGCGCCCGACGTTGCCGACCCCGATGGTCACCCGGGCCGCGAGCTGGCGAGACTCGTCGCGTCCGAGACCCGCCTCGCCAGCCGGCGCGACGAGGCCGAGCAGCAAATCCGCCTGACCGTCGCGGCCGCGCAGCGGCGCCACCACGACCTCCACCGGCGTGGGGCGTGGGCCGAGCTGCGCGACGATCACCACGGGTCGACCTTCGCGGACAGCCTGCGAGACTGCGGGCGCGACGAGGACAGGCGAGGCTTCGCACCAGAGATCGAGGAAGGCGCGGCCGGCGAGCGGTCGGCCATGAAGCGCCTCCAGCCAGCCTCCCGCCAGCCGCAGCCTGGCCTCCGCGCCCGCGCCCTGAAGGAGAAAGGCGCGGGGGAGGCGCGCGCCGAGGCTCTCCGGGGTGAACCGCTCGCGCGCGGGAACCCCGCCGCGAACGTCGCGACTTCGCGCCAGTTCGCTCCAGCGGTCGATCAGGAACTGCGTGTCAGGATGGAACATCGCATCCGCCTCCGGTCAGGCCGCGGCAAGCTTCGGACCGGGACGAGCGCAACGGAAATGCAAGGCTTTCCGGGTGAAATGCGATCCGGAGCGATCCGCGCAGGCGGTTCGCGCATTGAATTTCACCTGGAGGATCGGCCCATGGGGGTGCGGATCATGACATGGCTGCCGGCGGCGGCGGGCTTTCTGGCCCTCTCGGCCGTGGCCGACGAGGCGGCGGCGCAGTGCGGGCCGACGTGCCCTCCGCCGCCTCCGCCGTGCTGCGAGCCGCCGCCTCCTCCGCCGCCGCCGCCCCCGCCGCCCTGCTGCGAGGCGCCTCCGCCGCCGTGCTGCGGTTCCGGGGGGGGTGTGAACGTCAACGTGAACGTCAACGCGGGCGCGGTCGCGGGGGCCCGGGCGCGCGCCGGCCTGAACGCCCGCGCCGGCGGCGCCGTGTGGGTTGGCGGCGGCGGCTCGGCCTACGTCACGGTCGACCAGCCCTATCCGACCACCATCAGCGGCCTGAACGTCGAAAGCGGCGGCATGCGCCGGGTCATCCAGGTGCCGTACGAAGAGCGTCGGCGGTGGGAGAAGCGCGTCGTGATCCAGGCCGTCTGCATCGACGACCGCAGCGTTCCCCATCCGGCTTCGCAGGTGCGTCCGGACCGGGAGGTTCACGCCGACTACGAGGGCGAGCTGTACCGTTGTCTCGCCGGCACCTGGCTGCAGGCCACCTGGGCCGAGTACGAGGGCGACGTGCGGTTCGACCAGGGCGAGACGATCAGCTGCCGCAAGGGCGAGGCGCTGTGGCACGGTCGCGGCGGCGTCGTGGAATGCCGGACCCAGCGGGCCGAGCGCGACTGTAACGAACGGTCGCTGCTGCGCCGTTACGGAGCCGGCGTGAAGATTCTCACCATGGTGCGCGAAGAGACGTTCACCGCCTACCGCGAGGAAGTCATCGAGGAAGCCGGCATGGCGGTGTCCGGCGGCGCGATGACGCTCGACGGCGGGGTGGGCGGTCGCGTTTTCTGAACCCCGCCGAACCGGCCGTTCAGCCGCCCGTCAGGCGTGAAGCCTACACTGACGGCGTCGGCGTTCGTCGACATTCCTGAGAAGCGACTGGCCCCGGGCTTCGGACCGGGGCCTTTTTTCACTCGCCGGGGTTCGCCCCCGCCGCCCGGTCGGAGGTCACCGACGCCCGCCACGCGGTCTCGGGCCTCAGATAGGTCCGGGCGAGGGCCTGGATGTCCTCCGGCGTCACGGCTTCCAGATCGGAGATGACCGTCAGGGTCTGCTCGATGTCCGCGGGGTTTGCGGCTACGTCCGCCAGCTGACCCAGCCAATACTCGTTGGTGGCCTGGCTGCGCCGCAGCGACTCGATCATCGGGAGCCGGGCGCGGTTGAGTTCATCCTCGCTTGGCGGCGCCTCCCGCAATCCGGCCGCCAAGGCGTCGACCGCCGTGTAGAAGGCGTCGATCTTGTCCGGCGCGGTCTGGGCGGACACCGAAAGATAGCCGTATCCGGCGTAGTCGGGCGACGCGTTGGCGCCGACGCCGGGCGAGTAGGCGAGGGCCTGTCGTTCCCGAATCTCTTCCAGCACGCGCAACTTGAGCACTTCCGCAAGCAGTGCGATCCGGCGCGCCTCGGTTCGGTCCTCGATCTGGTCGGTGGTCGGCCAGGCGACGAAGCCCATGGCCTGGTCCGCCGGACCGGTGTGGCTCAGCGCGACCGGCTGGCTCGCGGGAGCCGGGAACCGCCGCACTTCGGAGCCTGGAAGCGGATCGGGCGCGGGCCTGCGGCGCGGCAGGGCGCCCAGCGTCGGGGCGACGGAGGCGACGGCTTGCTCCACCGTCACGTCGCCGACCACCACCACATCGACGGGACCGGCCGACAACGCCTCCAGGATCTGGGCTTTCAGCTGATCGTTGGTCCAGCCGGCGACATCTTCGGCGGACGGAACGGACTGGCGCTTGTCGCCGCCGGCGAGGAGCTCGCCCCCATGAAGCGCGAACACGCCGCCGGGGGTGGCCGACTGCTGCTCGAGGATCTGCGGGAAGAGGTTCTTGAGTCGTATGAAGGGCGCCGCACGCAGACCCGGATCGGTCAGATAGGCGGTCAGCACCTGCATCTGCAGGTCCAGATCTTCCGGTCGGGTCGCGCCGGAGAGGCGGAAGGCGTCTCCCGCCACCTGCAGCCCGGCCGAATAGATGCGCCCGTTGAGGACCCGGCTCATCTCGTCGGCGGTGAGTCGCCCAAGGCCGCCCTGCCCGAAGACGCTCCCCCCGAAGGTCAGGGGCGTCGCCCGCTCGGTCGGCAGGGCCCGCTCGCCGATGCCGGTGCGGACGCTGACGAGAATCTGCTCGTCACGGAAGTCGGTGGGTTTCACGGTGAGGCGGACGCCATTGTCGAAGGTGACCTGGGTGGCGCCCACCTCCGCCAGCTCCCGGCGTTCGACCACGTCTCCGGGCGCTCCGAACGCCACATAGGGCCAATCCAGGTCCGCCTGGACGGCCGGCGCCTCGACCGGCGCGCTTCGGGAAGCTTCCAGCGCGGCGGTCACGGCGGCCTCGCCGCCTTCTATCTCCGTTGGCGAGATGAACAGGACGAGCGGACCTTCGCCCTGGAACACGCTCTTGAGAGCGTCGTTCACCTGCGCGGCGGAAAGATCGCGCACCCCGGCCTCGAACAGCTCCAGGTTGGTCTGCGGCGAACTGAAGACGGTGCGCCCGTTCACCGCCTGGACGATCCCGTTCGCCAAAGCGGGGGTCCGACGGGTGGCCGCGCCGGCGACCGCATTCTGAAGCGCGGTGCGGTACGCGGTGATCTCCCGCTGCAGTTCCGCCTCCGTAACGCCGTACGCCACCAGCCGGCGCTGTTCCTGCTCGATTGTTTCGAGCGCCCGTCGCCAGCCGCCCGGATTGAACGAGGCGCTGACGGAGGCGATGTGCAGACTGTCGACGAAGTCGGAGGCGCCGGCGCCGGCGGCCACGAACGGCGGATCGTCCGCGCGAGCCAGTTCGCCGAGCCGGCGATTGAGAACGGCCAGTCCCAGGGAGCGGACCAGGTTCTCGGTCCTCTCGACGACGGTGTCCGGGTCCCGGTCGGGATTGCGGATCCAGTTAAGCTGGATCGAGGACTGAATGCCCGGTTCGACGAGAATTCGGGTCTCGGGCTCCCGAGGCGCGACCACGCCGAGGTCCGGCTCCGGCCCGTCGGGTGCGTCCGCCCGCCAGCCCTCGAAGGCGGCGCGAACCTTGGCCTCCATCTCGTCGACGTCGAAGTCGCCCACGGCGACGAAGGTCGCCCGCGACGGCCGGTAATACGCTTCGTAGAACGCGACGAACCGTTCGCGAGGCGCGGTGCGGATGATGTTCAGGTCGCCGATCGGCAGGCGCTGTGAAATTCTTTGCCCCGGCGCCAGCAACGCCAGCTGGGCCTTGATCGAGCGGAGGCCGGGCGTGTTGCGCAGCCGCTCCTCGCCCTCGATCACGCCTCGTTCGGCATCGACGGCCTCAGGCGCCATCAGGGCTTCCGACACCTGCTCGCGCATGATGCGCAGGGCGTCGTCGACGATCACCTCGTCGGCTCGGGGCAGCTCCAGCATGTAGACCGTCTGGTCGTACCCGGTGGAGGCGTTCGTATCCGCGCCGAAGGCCAGGCCATGGCGCTCGAGAATCCGCAGCAGTTCGTTCTCCGGAACGTTCGTCGTTCCGTTGAACGCCATGTGCTCCATGAAGTGGGCGAGTCCGAGCTGGTCCTCGTTCTCCATCAGGGAGCCGGCGTCGATGCGCAGGCGGAACGACGCCTGGCCGGGCGGGGTGGCGTTGCGCAGGATCGCATACTGCATGCCGTTGCCCAGCCTGCCGAAGCGCACGCTCGAATCCGCCGGAATGTCGCTGGTCTCGTGGGCCCAAGGATCCGAAGGCCGCACTTCCTGGGCCAGCGACGGGGCCGCGGCGACCAGGACGGTCGCCGAGGCAGCGGCCAGGAGCAGAAGGCGGATGGATCGCATGGGCGGCTACTCCGGCGGCGCGCGCATCGCGCGAGAAGGCAGGGCCGCGACCCGCCGCCCCGCAGGACCCTTCCGCGGCCACCTCCGGCGGCTCAAGTTACAGAAGATTAATGGTTGGGCCGGGAGACGTAGAAGGTGGCCGAGTTCCCGACGGCGTTGGCGCCGGCGATGACCGCGCGATTCGAGCCGGTCACGGTCGCCGTGGCGCGGGCCGTGACGTCGCCGTTGTTCGTCTGGTCGTTCGTCGCCTGAAGATAGCCGCGGCAGTCGGCGCAGGCGTAGCCGGTGACGGCGTTGCCCACGGCGTCCGCGCCGACGTAGACGTCGTACCCGTTGGTCCCCGAGAAGGTCGCGCTGACGTCCACCCCGCCCGAATTGAACTGGCTGTTGTCGATCTCGACGTAGATGTCGTTGTTTCCGATCGACAACTCGTTGGCGACGCCCCGCGCCTGCGCTTCCGCGCGGCCGTAGTCGTAGGCGGTCGTCAGGGCGGCGGCGCGCACGAAGCTGGTGTTGTTCTGATCCGACGCCGCCACGACGGAACCGCCCGCGTT
>Ga0079224_100005230_pt1 | contig 17010 bp, 10 predicted proteins | sample Stecom2015_FD_80414 | JGI IMG/M metagenome (GOLD analysis project Ga0079224, IMG submission 80414) | Agricultural soil microbial communities from Utah to study Nitrogen management - Steer compost 2015 | ecosystem: Environmental > Terrestrial > Soil > Agricultural land | place: USA: Utah... | reverse complement strand
CTTCCCGCCCGACGACCGTTTCGGCCGCCCATCGTTCCGGCGGGTCCTCCAGGAGGTCGCGAGGGTCTGGCGCGAGGAGCGCGAGCGCGCGGTCGGGACGGCGCGCGAGATCCGGGCCCGGGTCTCCGCGTACGCGCAGGCGGAGAGTTCGCCGGGCGAGCTTTCGCCCGCGCTCGTCGAACACGCCGTCGAGGCGTTCGCCCACACCTTCGACTTCCGCTACGGCGGGTTCGGCCGCGCGCCGAAGTTCCCGAATCCCGGCGCGCTCGCCCTCCTCCTGGACCGGTACCTCGACGACGGGACCGGCTGGGCCCGGCGCGTCGTGTCGGAGACGCTCGACGCGATGGCGAGGGGCGGGATCCACGACCAGCTCGGCGGCGGGTTCCACCGTTACGCGACCGACGCGCGGTGGCGGGTCCCGCACTTTGAGAAGATGGCGTACGACAACGGGCCGCTCCTCGAGGTCTACGCCCGGGCCGCGGCCGCACTCGATGAGCCGGCCTTCCGGGGCGTGGCGGACGGGATCATCGGCTACTACCGCGAAATCGCACCGTCGCTCCTGGCCCGGGGTGGCTTCCCCACCTCCCAGGACGCGGACATCGGCGCCGGCGACGACGGGAGCTACTGGACCTGGACCCGGCGCGAGGTCGAGGCCGCGCTCGGGGGCGACGAACGTCTCGTCCGCGCCGCGGTCCTGCGCTACGGGCTGGACGACCCGATGAGCTCGATGCCCAGCGACCACGAGCGCCACGTCCTCTACCTGGCGCTCGAGGTCGACGAGGTCGCCCGGCGGCTCGAGGTCGAGCCCGGCGCGGCGACGGAGCTCCTGGACGAGGTCTCGCGGCGGCTCAAGGCCGCACGCGACGAGCGGCCCCGCCCGCTCGTGGACGAGACGGTCTACACCGGATGGGCCGCGCTCGTCGCGTCCGGGTTCCTGGCCGCGGCCCGCTTCCTCGGCCGCCCGGACGCGGGCCGGACCGCGCTCCGCGCGCTGGACCGAATCTGGGACGAAGCCTTCGACGCCGAGGACGGCGCCGCGCACCGCGTCGGCGACCGCGATGCGCCCGGCGGCGCCATCGGCCTCCTCGAGGACCAGGCGTTCCTCGTCCAGGCGCTCCTGGACGCCTACGAGTGGTGCCAGCGCACCGTCTACCTCGATCGGGCCCGGGCGGTCGCAGACCTGATGCTCCGTCGCTTCCTCGATCGGGAGAGCGGCGCCTTCACCGACCGGCCGCGAAACGGCGCGGCTGGCGGCGGGCTGCTCCGAGAGCCCCACCTCCCGATCGTCGACTCGCCCGTCCCCTCGGGGAACGGCATCGCCGCGATCGGACTCCTCCGCCTCGCGGCGCTCCTGGGCGACGAGGCATACCGCAGGCACGCGCTTGACACGCTGCGCGCCTTCGCGGGCTCCGCGCAGGAGATGCCGACTGCGGTCGCGACCTACGCACGCGCGGTCGAGTGGGCGGTCGCGCCGGTCACGACCGTCGTCATCGTCGGCGAGCCGGACGACGGGGCGGCGGCCGCGCTCCTCCGGACGGCGCACGCGACGTACCGGCCCAGGACCGTGCTGAGGCGGCTCTCGCCGGCGGAGGCCGCGGAGGCACGGCTCACGCCCGCGCTCCGGGCGATGGTGACGGGCGACTCGCCCCGGGCCTACCTCTGCGCCGGCCAGACGTGCGTGGCGCCGACGGCGGACCCCGATACACTGGCCGAACAGCTCGCGACGTTCAGAGGATGATGCAGAAGGTCGGGCAGCGCAGGATGACCACGGCCGTCCTGGTCGAACCCGGCCGGATCGAGCTCCGCGAGGTCCCGGTCCCGGAGCCCGGACCCGGCGAGCTCCTGGTCCGGGTCGATGCGGCCCTGACCTGCGGCACGGATCTCAAGACCTACCGGCGAGGCCACCCGCGGATCCCGCTCCCCGCGCCGATGGGGCACGAGTTCTCCGGGACCGTGGCCGCGGCCGGGAAAGGCGTCGATGGCTTCCGCGAAGGCGACGCCATCGCCTGCGTGCCCACCGCGCCCTGCCTCGACTGCCGGCTCTGCCGGCGCGGGCGGGAGAACCTCTGCCCCGGCGCCGTCGGCAGGATCGTGCTCGGCGCCTTCGCCGAATACGTCCTCCTCCCCAGGCACCTGGTCGAGGTCAACGTCTTCCACCGGCCCTCCACCCTCGACCCGGAGATCGCGGCGGCGCTCGAGCCGCTCGCCTGCGTGATCCACGGCGCGGACCGGACCCGGCTCGAGCGGGCGGAGACCGTCGTTTTCCTGGGCGACGGCCCGATCACCCTCCTCTTCCTCCAGATCGCCCGGCGACGGGGCGCAGGACGGATCCTCGTCGTCGGACGCCACGCCTCGCGCCTCGCGGTCGCGGCGGAGCTCGGCGCCGAGGCGCTCCGGGACCCGGGCCCGGCGGCGCTCCGCGAGGCCGTCCTCGACTGGACCGGGGGCGATGGCGCGGACGTCGTCGTCGAATGCGTGGGCACGCCGGAGCTCTGGGAGGCGGCGCACGGGCTCGCCGCGGTCGGAGGAGAGGTCCTCCTCTACGGAGGATGCGCCGCCGGGACCCGCGCCACGTTCGACACGTGCCGCATCCACTACGACGAAGTCGACCTCAAAGGCGCGTTCCACTACGGCCGCGCCGCCGTGCGACGGGCGTACGAACTCCTGACGTCCGACGGGATCCGTGTCGAGCCCCTCATCACCCACCGCCTGCCGCTCCCGCGGCTGGACGAGGCGATCCAACTCGCACTCTCCCGCACGGCGATCAAGGTCGCGCTCCGACCGGAGGACCGGCCGTGAGGATCCCCGAGACCATGCGTGTCGCGCGGCTCCACGGCTGGGGCGACGTCCGGGTGGGGGAGATGGCCGTGCCGCGGCCGGGGCCGGGCGAGGCGCTGCTGCGCGTCGAGGCGTGCGGCGTCTGCGGGTCCGATGCGCTCGAGTGGTACGTCGAGACGAAGGCGCCGGCCGTCCTCGGGCACGAACCCGCCGGTACCATCGTCGCCGTCGGCGAAGGGGTCACCACCCTCCGCCCCGGTGACCGCGTCTTCACGCACCACCACGCACCGTGCATGGCGTGCGCCGAATGCAGACGACGCCTCTGGTCGAACTGCGCGACCTGGAAACGCAGCCAGCTCACGCCCGGCGGGTTCGCGGAATACACACGGATCGGGGCCGAAAGCGTCGAGCACGATACGCTCGTCCTCCCCGACCGAATGGACTTCGAGACCGCGACCTTCATCGAGCCCCTCGCCACCTGCATCCGCGCGCTCCGGCGCCAGGGAAGGCTCGAGAGCGGCGATGCCGTCCTCATCATCGGACTCGGGCCGATGGGCCAGCTCCTCACCTCCCTCGCGCGCGTACTCGGCGCCGCAACCGTCCTCGGGAGCGAATTCCACCCGGGACGACGGGACCGGGCACTCCGACGAGGCGCCGACGCCGCCTTCGATCCCGGTCGGACCGACCTCGCGGCCGCCGTGCGTGAGCATACCGCGGGGAGGGGCGCGGACGTCGTCGTGGTCTGCCCCGGCGATCCGGCGGCCATCCAGGCAGGGATCGACGCCGCCGCACCCGGCGGAAGGGTCGTCGGCTTCACCCCCCTGCGCCCGGGGACGAGACCGGCCATCGACCTGGCCACACTCTACTTCCGCGAGATCACGCTCACGCACAGCTACTCCTGCGGGCCCGACGAGACGCGCGACGCGCTCCAACTCCTCGCCAGCCACGACATCGAGGTTCGCTCCCTCATCACCCACCGCGATGGGCTCGACGGCGTCCAGGATGCGATCCGACGCGCGGCCACGGACCGCAGCGCCATGAAGTCCCTCATCCTCCCCCACGACTCGCCCCGCGAGCGGAGTCGATCCGGATCGATCGACCCCGCGCTTGACAGATCCGTTTCGACATCCTAAGATCCCGCACCGCGCCAAAAACGTTTGTTTTGCGGCGCGATGCCGCTACGGCGGACCTGCCGCCACGCCCGGCTGTTCGCTCGGCGTGATGCAATCTGTTAGGAATCGGCGCATTCATGCGTTTAGAATACCAGAACATCGACCTTTCCTCGTCACCGGCACGTGGGGTGGCCGTTGGGTGGGATGCGCGTGCAGGGGGCGAGTTGGGTCGTGTTCGTTGGGTCCGGGACCCTCGTGCAGGGGTTGTGTCGGGCGGTGGAGGTGGGACCGGACTCTCCTCGAGGTATGGGCGGCAGGGTGCCGTCCGCCGTGCCTCGGTCAACTCACGTCACTCCCATTGGAGGAATGCATGAGGCTCTTCTGTCGGACGAGGGCTGCACTGACCGCGGCGTTGGTGGCCGTGGGTCTTGCAGCGTACTCCCCGCCAGTGCAGGCGCAGTCGACCGGTACGATCCAGGGCAAGGTGACGGATGCTGCGACGACCCGCCCGTTGGCTGGCGTCCAGGTCCATATCCCGGGCTCTGGTCGTGGTACGGTGACCAACGCGTCGGGCGACTTCCTGATCCTGAACGTCCCGGTGGGCACGGTGACGGTGCGTGCCGAGATGCTGGGGTTCGGTGCGTCGGAGCAGACGGTCACGGTTTCGTCCGGCGAGACCGCCCGGGTCGACTTCACGCTGTCACAGGTTGCGATCGCGCTTGATGAGGTGGTCGTCACGGGTACGCCGGGCGCGGCACAGAAGCGCACGCTCGGGAACTCGGTGACGACGATCCAGGCGAGCCAGGTCACGGAGGCTGCGCCGATCACGACGGTGACGCAGCTGCTCCAGGGCCGGAGCCCGGGTCTGACGATCATCACGCCGTCGGGTTCGGTGGGCACGGCTCCGAACATCCGGATCCGTGGTGCTTCGTCGTACCAGGCGGGGACGAGCCCTGTCTTCTACATCGACGGTGTCCGCATCCAGTCGGGGGCGCAGGGCGGCTACTCGGTGAACGGCCAGCAGACGTCGGCACTGGACGCGCTGAACCCCGAGGACATCGAGTCGATCGAGGTGATCAAGGGTCCCGCCGCGTCGACGCTCTACGGTGCTGATGCGGCTGCCGGCGTGATCCAGATCATCACGAAGAAGGGCCGGAAGGGCCAGCAGGCCGTCCAGTGGAACGCCCGTATGGAGATGGGTCGGATCGACTGGGCGGCCGACATGCCGATGAACTACAACTACTGCACCAACGCGATGATCCGGAACAACGCGGATTATCCGGGGTGCGCGGCGGTCGACTCGCTGGGCCCGGTCGAGGGTCGGATCCTGCGTGAGCAGCCGTTGAAGAGCGTCCTCCGCGAGGGTGACCTCATGACGTACGGCCTGAGCGCGCAGGGCGGCGGCGAGCGCTACTCCTTCTACGTCGCGGGCGACCGGACGGAGGAGCAGGGCGTCTTCGTCAACAACTTCTTCAACCGTACGTCGGCCCGTGCGAACTTCACGGTGAATCCGAGCGACAAGCTGGATGTCGCGGTCAGCTTCGGCTACACCCGCAGCAACACCCGTCTCCCGCTGAACGACAACGCGTCGAACGGGTGGCTGCGCAACGCGTACCGTGGCCGTCCCGGTGATTTCCGCGGCGGCTACGCGGTCGGCTGGCGTGGGCTCGGTCCGGACGAGATGGCGATCTACAACAACGTGACGCGGGCCGAGCGCTTCATCATCGGTTCGACGGTGAACTACCAGCCGTTCGCCGGGTTCCGTCACCGTCTGACCGCGGGTCTGGACGCGGGCACGCGTCTCAACACGCTCTTCTACCCGAAGAACGATTTCTACGGTGCCTCGACGCACAACGGCTACATCTCGAAGTACGCGCCGGAGACGCGTCGCTGGACGCTGGACTACGCGGGTACCTTCTCGCACAACTTCAACCCGGACCTCTCCTCGGACTTCTCGTTCGGGATGAGCCTGAACGTCTACCAGTTCGAGGCGATCGAGGCGTGGGGCCAGGGCCTCTTCTCGGATGACGTCCGTCTGATCGGGACGGCGACGCAGCGGTTCGGGAGCGAGAGCTTCTCGGAGGAGCGAACGCTCGGCTTCTTCGCGCAGGAGCAGATCGGGTGGCAGAACCGTCTCTTCCTGACGGCCGGTGTCCGGATGGACAACAGCTCGGTCTTCGGTTCGGAGATCCAGCGGATCTTCTACCCGAAGGTCCAGGCCGCGTGGGTGGTCTCCGAGGAGTCGTTCTTCAACGTCCCGCTCGTCGACCAGCTCCGCCTGCGTGCGGCGTGGGGCCGTGCGGGTAACGCGCCTTCGCCGTTCGCTGCGGACCGTACGTACGCGGCCTCCAGCGTCGTCCTCGAGAACGGCGACTTCGCCCCGGTCCTCCGTGCCGATGCGTACGGCAACCAGGACCTGAAGGCGGAGACGGGTTCGGAGATCGAGGTCGGCTTCGAGGCGTCGCTCTTCGACAACCGTGCGGGTGTCGAGTTCACCTACTACGACAACACGACGTACGATGCGCTGATCCCCCGCCCGGCGCCGCCTTCGAGCGGGTTCACCGGGAGTATCCTGGAGAACCTGGGCGAGATCAACAACAAGGGGATCGAGCTGTCGATCTTCGGCACGCCGGTCCGGACCCCGACGGTCACGTGGGACACGCGTCTGGTGTTCTCGACGAACGCGAACAAGTTCGTCTCCTTCGGCGGTGCGCGTGACGAGCCGATCCTGGTCGGGTACCGCAGCTCCCAGCGCCACGTTGAGGGCTACCCCCTAGCCGGCTACTGGGCCCAGGAGATCCTGCGCGACGCGGACGGCAACCCCGTCCTCGACGAGGACGACATGCCGATCCTGACCGATGACTTCCGCTACGTCGGTCCGTCCACGCCGACGCGTGAGGCCTCGATCACGAACACGATCACGCTCTTCGGGAACCTGCGCCTCTTCGTCTTCGCCGACTACAAGGGCGGCCACTACCTCTTCAACATGACGGAGCAGACGCGGGACCAGAGCGACTACAACTCGAAGTTCGCGGTCTACGGCCGGAACGGTCTGGCGGACCGGATCGAGTACAACCTCAAGGCCTTCGGCGGTAACGGCCCGTACATCGAGAAGGCGGACTACATCAAGCTCCGTGAGGTCTCGCTGACGTACAACCTCCCGACGCGGTGGACGAGCCGTCTCGGGATCAACGGTGCGAGCATCAGCGTGGCGGGCCGCAACCTGGGGACGTGGACGAAGTACAGCGGCGCGGACCCGGAGGTCAACATCGAAGGTCCGGCGACGTTTACGCGTGCGGACTACATGTCGGTCCCGGCGCTGCGGCGTCTCGTGACGTCCGTCAACGTGCGCTTCTAGAACGGCCTTGAACCTCAATACGTAGAGTCATGGAAATGAATCGAATCAAGCGGCGCTTCGCCGGGACTCTGGCGGCCTTGGGGTTGGCCGGAGCGCTCGGTGCCTGCAGCGACCTGCTCGAGGTGACGAACCCGGGGGCGATCCACGAGAACACCCCGGACGACCCGAAGATGGTCGAGGAGGTGCTGAACTCGCCGATGGCCGAGTTCCAGCGGATGTACACCGACATGGCGTACTGGGGCGGCCTCCTGGCGGACGAGCTGGTCAACGGTCACAACTACTTCCAGCGGATGGAGTTCGATCTCCGGCGCTTCGACCGTTACAACAGCCAGCTGACGGAGGTCTACAACCCGGTGCAGCGCGCCCGCGCGCTCGGGGAGGACATCGTCGTGCGCGCCCTGGCGGCGAACGGCGATGCGCTCCTCTCGGACGTCCGGTACGCCCGTGCGCTCGCGTACACGGGGTACTCCAACGTCGTCCTCGGGGAGCTCTTCTGCCATGCGCCGGTCAGCCCGAACGAGGACAAGCTGACCTCGGACGAGATCCTGGAGCGTTCGCTCAAGTACTTCGAGGACGCGATCGCCGTCGGTGAGGCCGCGCTCGCGAAGGCGACGACCGATTCCGAGAGGGCGGAGGCCGAGAAGGTCATCAACCTCGCTCGGGTCGGCGGCGGCCGGGCCGCGCTCAACCTCGGCGATATGGCGAAGGCGATCGCCTTCGCCGAGGCGGTCCCGGAGGACTTCGTCGCGTGGAACTACCACTCGGACAACGCGTCGCACATGTACAACTTCTTCCATGCTGCGACGACGGGTACGAACCACCACGTCGGTCTGGACCCGGCGTTCATGGGGCTGGACGATCCGCGGATTCGGTACAACCCGGTGGGGCGGACCGGTCACAACCAGTCGACGATCCTCTACACGCCGTACCAGTCCTCGTCGTACAGCGGGTGGACGAAGGACGGCGAGGACAAGCCGTTCGAGCGCACGACGCACACGCGTCTCGCCTCAGGGCTGGAGGCCCGCTACATCGTCGCCGAGGCCGGCGGGATGAGCGACGCAGAGCTCCGCGACTTCATCAACGAGCGCCGCGCGGTCGGTAACCAGCCGCCGTACACGGGCGACGACCTGATGGACGAGCTCCGTGAACAGCGCCGCCGGGACTTCTTCCTGGATGGCCACCGCCTCGGCGATCTGCGGCGCTACAAGAAGCTGTACGGGATCGACATGTTCCCGAAGGGCCAGCACCCGAACCCGGACTGGCAGACCTACGGGGACATGGAGTGCTACGTCCCGCACAACAACGAGCGGGTCGGCAACAAGAACTACAATCCCTGACCCGGCATCGGGCACCGGGACCGGTGTCCTGATGTAGAGAATGGCCCGACGATCGGATCGTCGGGCCATTCGTTTTCGGGCGCTCCCGCTTGCCGGCTCAGGCGCTCCCGCTTGCCGGTGCGCGGGAGGGTGGCTACCTTCGCCCGGCGTCCGGTGGAATACGACCGGGACCGTTACAGGAGTTGAAGATGGTGGCATCGAGAAGTGAAGGCGGTCGGCCGCGGACGGGGGCCGGCGACGGGCTGGATAACCCGGGAGCGGATTCGGCAGGTGTCGGGATCGCACCGTCGTGTGAGTCTCCGGTCGCGGAAGCGACGCCGCGCCTGGAGGCGAGCGGGATCCTGCGCTACGACGGAGCCGGGTGGACCGGGGTCCGGACGCTCCCCTACAAGACGAGCGCCGAGGACTTTGCCGGGATGACCCGGCGCATCCTCGCGTCACCCGAGGCCGCCGCCTTCGAAGTGCGCTACTTCGAAGTGGATCCGGGCGGGCACAGCTCCCTCGAGCGACACGCACACATCCACGTCGTCATCGGGTACCGCGGCCGCGGCCGAGTCCGGCTCGGCGACGCCGTCCACGAGGTCGGGTTCGGCGACGTCGTCTACGTCGCGCCGGGCGATGCGCACCAGTTCCTCAACCCGTACGGCGACCCGTTCGGATTCCTCTGCATCGTGGACCGTGACAGGGATCGGCCCGAGCCGATCGGAGGTTGAACGTGCCGACACGTGACGACGCGCTCACACTCCTGGAGGAGTGGGTCGAGAGCCCCGGGCTCCGGAACCACATGAAGGCCGTCGAGGCGGCGGTCCGCTTCTATGCCCGGCGGCTCGGCGGGGACGAGGAGGTCTGGGCGCTCGCCGGGCTCCTCCACGACCTGGATTGGGAAAAATACCCCGAGGAGCACCCGCTCAAGGCGGTCGAGGAGCTTCGACGCCGAGGGTATCCGGAAGAGGTCGTGCATGCGATCCTCGCGCACCGTGCCGACTTCACGGGCGTCGAGCCGGAGACGCTCCTCGACCGCGTGCTCTACGCCTGCGACGAGATCACGGGCCTCATCAACGCGACCGCGCTCATGCGGCCCAATGGGATCGACGATCTGAAGCCGAAGTCGGTCATGAAGAAGTTCAAGGACAGCGCGTTCGCACGGGGCGTGGATCGGGAGGAGGTCCGGCGCGGGACGGAGCTGCTCGGCGTGGAGTTGAACGAGCACATCGCGAACGTGATCGAGGCGATGCGCGGGATCGCCGATGAGCTGGGGATCAGCGCGGAGCGGCTCCGGTCCGGCGCCCGGGGCTGACCGGCGCCCGGGCTCCGGGAGCGGCCGGTGTGCGCCTGTTCGCCTACCGCGCGCTCGTGGCTTTGATCACACGGTCGACGTAGCGGTCCACGCCGCCGATCACGTCGACGACATCGGCCTTTCCTTCAGCTGCCGCGACGGCGCGCGCGAAATCGAGGAGGACGGAGCGGATCGCACTGCGATCGGCCGTCGTGCCGGCCGGCTCGGGAGCCTGTGCCGCCGCCGGCCGCCGCCGCGACCGGGCCGGCTTCGCCGCACCCGTCCGCCGCGCGGCCCTGGCGGCCGGCTTCCGCTCGCGAGGGGGTGCGAGGCGCCGCCGGACCTGGAGCGGGTATCGCGCGTGGAAGACACGCTTCTCGAGCGCGGCGATGCTCTCATCGATCGCAGCCGCCTTCTGCATCAGCTCGTCGGTGGTGACGTCCGGATTCTTCCGGATCTCGTCCTCGACCATCTTCATGATCTTTTCGTGCGTTTCAGCCATGGCCGCTCCAGGAGCAGAATCATCGTGATGCGTCGTGATCCCGCAAAAGAATCATAGTCGCGGACGACTGTCAAGGGCATTGTCCTTCATAGTCGCCGCGCACCGGCCGACCATGGTCGGGACATACACGTTCAATGTCTCCCCGGTTCGGGGCCGTGGCGCGAGCGCGGCGAAGATGCCATATTCCCGCCGCGAATGGAGACCGTTGAGGCCGGACCGGAGCCGGGCGGGGAGGGGTGCATGGTCCCGCCCGCGAATGGATACGTTCCGCACGGAGGCATCATGAGGGAAGTTCTGTTGGAGAGGAAGGTTTGGGCCGCGGCATTCTTCGCGGCCGCGCTCGGCGTAGCGGCCTGCGGCGATGCGGAGACGACGGATACGCGGGGGTACACCAAGGCGCCGCTTGAGAATCCGAGCGTCATGATTCGGGCGGAGCCGAAGACGGAGATGAGCCGGCTGGGCGAGCCGATCAAGCCGCCGATCGTCGATCCGGACGCGCTGGGCGCGGCCGAGGGGGCGTCGGCGGGCTCGTGACGCCGACGCCCGCGCGGGGGCGTTCCGGGGACGAGGACGGCCGGGGCCGGGCGCCGGCGGCCGCCACACCCGGAGCGGCGCCGGCGCCGGTCAGGAGTCCAGGACCTCCCGGACTTTCCGCGCGAGCACGGTCGGTGAAAACGGCTTCTCGAGGAGGTCGACCCGCGCGTCGGGCAGGCCGCTCGCCATGATGTCCTCGGTGTAGCCGGAGATGAAGAGGACGCGGAGCCCCGGCCGGGCGGCAATGAGCCGCTCGGCCAATTCACGTCCACTCATCTCCGGCATGATGACATCGGTCAGGAGGAGCTGGATCGGTTCCCGCCTCGTCTCGGCCAGGCGGATCGCCTCGGCCCCGTCGGCAGCTACGAGGACCGTGTAGCCCTGCCGCTGCAGGACCTTGCGGACCAGTTCACGGACCGCGGGCTCGTCCTCGACGAGGAGGACGGTCTCGTGGCCGACGGGCGCGCCGTCGGCTGCCGCGCCGCTCCCGTGCGGATCGCAGCCGCCCGTCGCGGCCCCACCCTCCGGTTCGCCTTCCGCCCGGGGCAGGTAGACGGAGAAGGACGTGCCTCGTCCCGTTCGGCTCTCGACTTCGATGAACCCGCCGCTCTGCTGCACGATGCCGTAGACGGTCGAAAGACCGAGTCCCGTGCCCTTGCCGAGCTCCTTCGTCGTGAAGAACGGCTCGAAGATCCTCGCCTGGGTCTCCGGGTCCATCCCGGTCCCGGTATCGGTGATGACCAGCAGCACGTACTCGCCAGGCCGCGTGTGGGCGTTCTGTCTGGCCTCATCCTCGCCGACCCGGACGATTCGCGTGCCGATCCCGAGCCGTCCGCCATTCGGCATGGCGTCCCGAGCGTTGACGACCAGGTTCATGATGACCTGCTCGATCTGGCCCGGGTCGGCCTTCACGTAGCCGTGCGCGGCCGCCGTATCCACGTGCAGCGCGATGTCCTCGCCGATGAGGCGCCGCAGCATCGGGGCAAGGTCACGGATGACCGCGTCGAGGTCCAGGATGCGCGGCTGCAGGACCTGTCGCCGGCTGAAGGTGAGGAGCTGGTTCGTCAGCCGTGCGGCGCGCTCCGCGGCGCGGCGGATCTGGTCCAGGTCGGCGCGGGCGGGGCCGTCCTCGGCCACGACCTCGGCGAGGACCTCGGCGTGCCCCTGGATCGCGGTGAGGAGATTGTTGAAGTCGTGGGCGACGCCGCCGGCGAGCCGTCCGACGGCCTCCAGCTTCTGGGCCTCGAGGAGCTGCTCCTCCAGCCGTTTCCGCTCCTCTTCGGCCCGCCGCTGCCGGGTCACGTCCACGAGGACGCCGATCATGCGCGTGGGCACGCCGTCCTCGTCGCGGACGATGTACCGGCGGTCGAGGAGCGTCGCGTAGTCCCCGTCGGCACGCAGGAAGCGGTATTCGTCGGCCGAGGCCTCGGCGCTGCCGGTGATCGCGGCTTCCTGACGGCTGACGACGCGGTCGCGGTCGTCCGGGTGGATGCGGTCGATCCACCACGCGCGCTCGGGGTCGACCTCGTCGACCGAATAGCCGAGGACATCGCGGATCGCCTCGTTCCAGTACACCCGGTCCGTCGCGAACTCCCAGTCGTAGAGCGGGTCGTGGGTCGCGCGCTGAACGAGCTGGAAGAGCTCGTGGCTGCGCCGTGCCGCGGCTTCCGCACGGAGTCGGTCCGTGATGTCCTCGAGCGCGCCCTCGTAGCGGAGCGTCCGGCCCGAGGCGTCGCGGTCGGCCCGGATGTTGAGCTTCACGGTGATGACCGATCCGTCCGGCCGGCGGAGCCGGGTCTCGAAATCGCGGAGGACCGGTTCGGCCTCGAGCCGGTCGATCCAGCGCCGGCGGTCCTCGCGGCGGGCATGGAGCTCGAGCAGGTTCGTCCCGATCAGCGTCTCCCGGTCCGGGTAGCCGAGGATCTCGACGAGGGCCCCGTTCACGTCGACGAGATCGCCTTCGGGCGTGGCGTGGAAGAGCCCGACCGGCGCGCCCTCGAAGAGCGCCCGGTATCGCTGCTCGGTCACGCGCAGCGCCCGCTCGGCATCGGCCCTCGCGGTGACGTCGCGCCCACTCAGCGCCACGCCGCGGACCACGGGGTTGTCCAGCAGGTTGCGGGTCGCGAACTCGAAGAGTCGCCAGGTGCCATCGCCCGCGAGGATCCGGAACTCGTCCTCGTGGACCCGGCCGGGCGAGAGGATCGCCTGCTCGAAGAGTTCGTCGGCCCGGGAGAGGTCGTCCGGGTGCACCCACTCCCGGAGCGCGCTCCCGACCAGGCGCTCGGGCGGATGGCCGAGCACGCGTTCGACCGAGGGGCCGACGAACCGGACCCTCCGGTCGAGGTCCACGAGCGCGACGAGGTCCAGCACGTTCTTGAGGAGCGCCTGGAGCCGGCCGTCCCGTTCCCTGAGCGCGGTGACCTCCCGGAGGCGCTCGGTCAGGTCCTCAAAGAGGATCTCCAGGCCCGCGGACGCGGGGTGGATGCGGATCCGGAGGGTGTGGCGGGGGCGGAGCGCCGACTCGGCCTCGAACTCGATCGGGACGCCGTCCGCCATCGCGCGGTAGCACTCCTGATAGACGCGCGTACCGACCAGGTCCGGGAACGCGTCCCAGAGGACGGCGCCGAGGAGCTCGTCGCGCTCGCGTCCGAGGTGCGCCGCCGCCGGGAGGTTGATGCGGGCGATCCGCCACTCCCGGTCGACGGCGAGGTGGCCCTCGATGATCCGGTCCAGCAGCTCGTCCGTTTCGCGGGGAGCGCGGACCGGGTCGGCGGCGTGCGAACGCCTCCTCCCGCGTCGGACGAGGTGCACCCCGAGAATGAGCACCGCGGCGAGGCCCGCCGCGACGGGTGCCGCGGCGGCCTCCATCAGCGCTGCCGCCGCCACGAGGAACGCTCCGTCGGCCGCGAGGTAGTAGGTGGGGCCCTCGACCGGCCCGAGCGTGAGCGCCCCACCGAAGGCGTGATCCGGCGCGGCTCGCCGGCGGGTCCGGAGCCCGGAAAGGGCCCGGCCGGCGGAGGGCGCGCGGCGTGGTTCCAGGACTGACTCCATGCGCGCTCCGAAACTCGGAGGTGTGAAGAACTCAGGACCCATCTTCGGGAGGTACGGGTCCTTGCGCAAGATCCGGCAACGCGCCAAGTTTCCCGGCCGTGCCACATGTTCCCGTTGACCTGCGAGTTGCCATGACGCCTGCTGGAGTCGTGACCCTTGTCGTGATCGCCGGGTTCATCTGGGGCGGCTTCGCGCTGATCCTGGCCACGGCCATCCGGAAGGAACGAGAAAAGGCGTAGAAGGGATTACCGGTTCGTGCCGAGACGCGACGATCTGCAGACGATTCTCCTCATCGGTTCGGGCCCGATCGTGATCGGGCAGGCCTGCGAGTTCGACTATTCGGGAACGCAGGCGGTACGCGCCCTCAAGGAGGAGGGCTACCGGGTCGTTCTGGTCAACAGCAACCCGGCCACGATCATGACGGATCCCGACCTCGCGGACCGCACCTACATAGAGCCGATCACACCGGAGTGGATCGAACGGGTCATCGCCCGGGAGCGGCCGGACGCGCTCCTCCCCACGATGGGTGGGCAGACCGCGCTGAACGTCGCGCTCGAGCTCTACGATCGGGGCATCCTCGAAAAGTACGGCGTCGAACTGATCGGCGCGAACGCCCGTGCGATCCGGATGGCCGAGGACCGGGAGGCGTTCGCCGAGGCGATGGCCCGGATCGGGCTCCGCGTGCCGCACGGAGGGTTCGCGCGTTCCCTCGAGGACGGGCTCCGCATCGTCTCCGAGGTCGGGTACCCCGCGATCATCCGTCCGTCCTTCACCCTCGGCGGGACCGGGGGCGGGATCGCCTACAACGCGGAGGAATTCAAGGAGAAGGTCCGGCGCGGGATCGAACAGTCGCCGGTCGGCGAGGTCCTGATCGACCGGTCGGTCATCGGGTGGAAGGAGTTCGAGTTCGAGGTCATCCGCGACAGCGCCGATACCATCATCGTCGTCTGCACGATCGAGAACTTCGACCCGATGGGCGTGCACACGGGCGACTCGATCACCGTCGCGCCGGCGCAGACGTTGACCGACGCCGAGTACCAGCGGATGCGGGACGCAGCGGTCGCGATCATCCGGGAGATCGGCGTCGAGGCCGGCGGGTGCAACATTCAGTTCGCGCTGGACCCGGCGACGGGCGAGCTCCTCGTCGTCGAGATGAACCCGCGGGTTTCCCGCTCCTCCGCGCTCGCGTCCAAGGCGACGGGTTTCCCCATCGCGCGCGTCTCCGCCAAGCTCGCGGTCGGCTACCGGCTCGATGAGCTCGTCCCCGACCCGGCGCTCGCGGCTCTGGAGGTCCTCGAGCCGAAGCTCGAGCACATCATCGTGAAGTTCCCGCGCTTCGCCTTCGAGAAGTTCCCGCAGGCGGACAACACCCTCGGCGTCCAGATGAAGGCGGTCGGCGAGGTCATGGCCGTCGGCCGCAGCTTCCAGGAGGCCTGGCAGAAGGGGCTCCGTGGGTTGGAGATCGACCGCGCCGGGTGGGAGACCGGCGAGAGGCCCGCGGACGACGGACTCGCCGACGACGGCTACGACACGCTCCGCTCCGCGCTCCGGCGCCCGAACGCGGAGCGGCCGTTCCAGATCAAGCGCGCGCTGGAGGCGGGCTTCTCGATCGCGGAGATCCAGGACCTGACGGCGATCGATCCCTGGTTCCTGAGCCGGCTCGCCGAGCTCGTCCAGGCCGAACGGTGGTGGGCCGGGCTCGACGAGATCGGCGCGGACGAGCTCCGCAGGATGAAGCGGCTCGGCTTCTCCGACCGCCAGCTCGCACGGCTCCGAGGGGTCGACGAGGCGGAGATCCGGGCGCTCCGCAGGGCGCTCGGCGTCCGGCCGGCGTATCACCGCGTCCCGACCCCCGCGGTCGAGACCCGGGCGACGACGGCGTACCAGTTCTCGTCGTACGACGGCGAGCCGACGCCGCCCCCCGAGGAGCGGCGGCGCATCGTGATCCTCGGGAGCGGGCCGAACCGGATCGGGCAGGGGATCGAGTTCGACTACTGCTGCGTCCAGGCCGCGCTCGCGCTGCGCGACGACGGGTACGAGACGGTCATGGTCAACTCGAACCCGGAGACCGTTTCGACCGACTTCGACATCTCGGACACGCTCTACTTCGAGCCGCTCACCCTCGAGGACGTCCTCGAGATCGTGGAGCGGGAGCGGCCGGCCGGCGTGATCGTCCAGCTCGGCGGCCAGACGCCGCTCAAGCTCGCCGGCCCCCTCGCCACGCTCGGCGTCCCGATCCTGGGCACGAGCGTCGACGCGATCGACAGGGCCGAGGACCGGGACCGCTTCGTCGAGCTCTGCCGCCGGATCGGCGCCGAGGTCCCGCCCAACGGGGTCGCGACCAGCACCGAGCAGGCGCTCGAGGTCGCGGCGCGCGTCGGCTACCCCGTCCTCGTCCGTCCGTCCTACGTCCTGGGCGGCCGCGCCATGGAGATCGTCTACGATGACGCGTCGCTCCTCGACTACTTCGAGCGCGCGGTCCGGGCATCGCCCGACCACCCGGTCCTGATCGACCGGTTCCTCGAGGACGCCTACGAGGCCGACGTCGACGCCCTCGCCGACGGCGAGGACTGCATCATCGCCGGGGTCATGCAGCACATCGAGGACGCGGGCGTCCACTCGGGCGACTCGGCGTGCGTGCTCCCGCCCTTCGTCCTCAAGGACCACGAGATCGCAGAGATCCGGCGTCTGACCGCCGCCTTCGCACGTGAGCTCGGTGTGGTCGGGCTCATTAACGTGCAGTACGCGATCCGCGAAGGCGTCGTCTACGTCCTGGAGGTCAATCCGCGCGCATCGCGCACCGTGCCGTTCGTCTCCAAGGCGACGGGCGTCCCGATCGCCCGTCTCGCGGCGCAGCTCATGGGCGGGCGACGGATCGCGGACCTCGGGCTCGGCCCGCTCGCGTCGGAGCCGGAATCGCCATCGGACTTCCCGGTCCCGGGCGTCGCGGTCAAGGAGGCGGTCTTCCCCTTCAACAAGTTCGACGTCGACGTGATCCTCGGCCCCGAGATGCGGTCCACGGGCGAGGTCATGGGCTTCGACGAGTCGTTCGGGATGGCGTT
>Ga0079224_100005228_pt1 | contig 17011 bp, 17 predicted proteins | sample Stecom2015_FD_80414 | JGI IMG/M metagenome (GOLD analysis project Ga0079224, IMG submission 80414) | Agricultural soil microbial communities from Utah to study Nitrogen management - Steer compost 2015 | ecosystem: Environmental > Terrestrial > Soil > Agricultural land | place: USA: Utah... | reverse complement strand
CCGCCCTTTGGCTTAGCGGTTGCTCACGCTACGCCTGGCCGCCTTCAATACGATCTGTTTTTTCTCGCTGTCCATCGGCAAACTGTCGAGCAGCTCTTCAGTATGCTCGCCCAGCGAAGGCGCATGGCGGTATACGCCCAGCGGCGTGCCCGAATAACGTCCCAGCGGCGCGATCGTGTGAACCACGCCTTCGCTGGGGTGGTCGGTTCGCACCAGATGCCCCGTCGCCTTCAGATGCGGGTCTGCCGGAAGATCTTCAATGGCGTACAGCGGCGCGCACGGGATGTCATTCGCATCGAACAGCGCGAGCCAGTCTGCCGTACTGCGGGTGCGCAGGATCCCGTCTACAAACCGGTATACCTCATCAATATTCTCGGCACGCCGGGAGTGGGTGGAAAAGATCGAATCGGCGATCAGGTCAGCCCGGTCGATGGCCGCCAGGAACTGCTGCCAGTGCCGGTCGTTGTAGATCAGGGCGCTCACATATCCGTCCTGTGTCTGATAGGGCTTGCGATGTTCGGCCAGCAACCGGGAATAGCCCATGGTGCCTGCCGGCGCGTCCTCGTCAAAGGTGCGCTGACCCAGGTGATCGCCCAAGATCATTTGCGCCATCCCTTCAAACATCGGCACCTCAATGGATTGGCCTTTACCTGTCGCCCGGCTGTGAATCACGCCCGCCAGGCAGGCAATGGCCGCCTGCAGCCCGATGGTGCGATCGGCCAGCGTCAGCGGCGCATAACGCGGCTCGTGCCCGCTGTTGCGTTCGTACAGCCGGGCTACCCCGGTCATGCCCTGAATCAAATCGTCGTAAGCAGGCTTGCCCGCGTAGGGACCTTCGTTGCCAAAGCCATAAGCGCCCACATAGACAATTTTCGGATTCACGGCGCTGACCGCTTCGTAGGACAGGCCCATGCGTTCCATGGACTGCGGCCTGACATTGTAGAGCAGCACGTCCACCTCGCGCACCAGATGCAGGCAGGCTTCCCTGCCCTCTTCGGTTTTCAGGTCTAGCACCACCGATCGCTTATTCCGATTCAGGTGCAGGTAGATGGCGCCCATGCCTGGATTGCGCATGGGCCCCACCTGTCGCAGGGTATCGCCCACCGGCGACTCGACCTTGATCACATCCGCACCCAGATCGGCCATCATCTGGGTGGCAAACGGTCCCAGAATAATGGACGTCAAGTCCAGAACCCGTACTCCGGCCAGCGGCCCGCTTCGATTGCTATCAGTCATTGTTATTGAACCTGGATCCCGGCGTCCTTGATCAGCTTGCCCCACAGCTCGTACTGTTCACGGACAAACGCCGCAAATTCCTGCTGGGTGCCGCTGAAGGCATCAAATCCCAGACGCGCCAGCTCCTGCTTGACCTTCGGATCGCTCACGATTTCATTGATGGTTTTGTTCAACGCGGTCACCGCCTCGTCGGACATGCCGGCCGGACCAAGAAAGCCATTCCAGGAATTGATGTCGAAATGATCGATACCGGCCGCTTCCATGGACGGCAGATCGGGCAACAACGTGCTGGGCTTGGCGGTAGACACGGCCAGGGCCTTGATTTTTTTGGATTCTACAAATGGCATGCCCGAAGTCAGATCGGTAAACATATAGTCCACCTGCCCGCCGATCAGATCGGTCAACGCCTGTGGCGTGCCTTTATAGGGTACGTGCAGGGTTTCGATCCCGGCCGCATGCGATAATGTGGCCCCCGCCACAATTCCGGTGCTGTTGCCAGAGGCATAGGTCAGCTTGCCCGGGTTGGCTTTGGCCTGTTTGACCAGTTCCTGCACCGAATTGAAGGTTTGCTTCATATTCGCGACCAGGATGAACGGCAGGTTACCGCCGCGTGCGATCGGCGTGAAATCTTTAAGCACATCATAAGGCACGCTTTTTTGCAGCCAGGGCGCAGCCGACAGCGGCGTGTTGGTGGAAATCAGAATGGTATAACCGTCTGGCTTGGCGCGGGCGACCTGTTGGGCGGCGATCGTGCCGTTGCCGCCCGGCTTATTTTCCACAATCACCTGCTGACCAAGGCGGCTGGTCATTTCACGGGCAAAAATGCGTCCGACCGAATCGGTCCCCGAGCCGGCCGGGAACGGCACGACCATGGTAATGGGTTTTTCCGGCCATGCCGCGGCCGCAGTACTCGCAGCGACCAGGGCGACGGCGCCCAGCAGGCAACGTAGGGGGTTGATATTCATATATGTCTCCAGTAAAAGGCAAGGCTTCTTTGAGCGGTGTTACCGAAAAAATCGGATACGCTGGGGGACGACTGAATCAGGTTGTCCGGCAATCAGTCCCGTATCACCCTGGCCGGATTTTCTTCGTAGGGAGGCGAATAAATGACCAGAAGACGCGCCGGTTCGACGCTGGTTACGGTAAAGATATGTTTTTTGTCCGCCGGAAAAAAACAGCAGTCTCCGGCTTGCATTGAACCCTTTTCACCGTCCATTTCCACATCCGCCGTACCAGACAGCAAATACACCACCTGTTCAATGCCAGGATGAGCATGCGGCAAGGCGCCCCGATTCTGTTCAATTGTACCCACCAGCACCTCCAGGTGGCGCGCGCCTACTGTCTCGGGCCCGATCAGGCGACGGTTGACAGTACCATGGTGATTAGCCGGACTATAGCCGGGAACGTCCGCTTCCCGGACGATCCAGGAACAAGCGCCTGGTCGGTTATTGCCGGTGCTTGCCGATTGCGCTGTATTGTCTGTCATTACTTGGTTTCCTGTAGATCGGGTAAATAGCCAACTTATTCAGCCTCTTTATTCCGGGCTTTTAATTAACCTAATTAATTCCTGTATGTGAATTAATTTTCTCATACATGAATATAAAAAGCTGCTAGGGATTTTACCAAGGGGGCTGGTTTGCCCGGGTACGCCCGATTTGTTACAATGGTCCGGTTTTATTAATTCATCGTTTCAATTGTGTACACCTTTTGCGCCTGTCGCGCGAAAGTGATTTACCTGTCAATCGGGCGCCTGCCGCCCATCAATTTTTGTTTGTATCGACGGCGCTACGTCGTTTTCCGCATACTCTTTGGCATACACAGTTATTTTTATAACCCTGTAAGACTTAAGGAGGCTACGGCCATGTTCTTAAAACACAAAATTCTCTGCTCAACGCTGCTCGCCGCGTTTGGCCTGGGCTTATCCGCCACCGCATACGCTGCCGACGCCCAGTGCGAAGTGGATCGCACCGTCAATTTCGGCGGCATGAACTGGGAATCGAACCTGGTGCTGGTCGACGTTCAGCGCACTATTCTTGAAAAAGGTTACGGCTGCAAAACAGAAACACTGCCTACCGAGACACTGCCTGCCCTGGCGGCTCTGGAACGCGGGGATCTGGATGTCAACACCGAAATCTGGCTCAACAGCGTCGGCGAACCCTGGGCCAAGGCCGAGAAAACAGGCAAGGTCAAAAGAGTAGCCGATCTGTACACCGGCGGTGAAGCCTGGTTCATCCCGAAATACGTCGCGGAAAAATTCCCTGACCTCAAATCTGCAGCCGATTTGCCCAAATACAAAGAAGAATTTGCCGATCCTGAAGATCCAAGCAAGGGGCGTTTCTATGGCTGCCCTGCCGGCTGGGGATGTGAAGTGGTCAGCAGCAATCTGTACAAAGCCCTGAAACTGGACAAGGATTTCACCCTGTACTCCCCCGGCACCGGCGCCGCTCAGAAAGCGGCCCTGACCTCGGCTTACAAACGCAAGCAAAATATTGTGTTCTACTATTGGTATCCAACCCCGCTGGTCGGTTCGCTTGATCTGGTCAAACTGGAGTTGCCGCCCTACGATGCGGAAAAACAGAAATGCCTGACCAATCCTGATTGTGCCGATCCACAGCCCAGCGCGTACCCGGACAATCCGGTATTTACGGCCCTGAATACGGAATTTTCCAAACAGGCGCCAAAACTGACCGAATTCTTTTCCAAAGTATCGGTGCCCCTGCCGGTCATGGACAAAACGCTGGCTCATATGGAAGAGACCGGCGACGACTCGCGCGATGTTGCAGACTGGTTCCTGAAAAACCAGGGCGAAGTCTGGGAGAAATGGGTTTCTCCCGAGATTGCCGCCAAAGTAAAGGAATCGCTCTGATCACTTGCCCGTCAAGTGAAACGCCCGCTTTCGGACGGGCCGATGCCAATCCTAGCGTGTAGCTTAACTTTTAGCCATAAGAGGCACATTGCCATGATAAAGACTAAAGTTCTATCTGCTGTATTCATTGCTTCGGCCACGTTCGGGCTTGTCCGCTCTGCTGCCGCAGCCGACGCCCCAGTGTGCGAAGTGGGCGATACCATCAAGTTCGGCGGCATGAACTGGGAGTCAAACCTGATTCTGGCCGACGTCGAACGCCATATCCTTGAAAAAGGATATGGCTGCCAGACCGAAATGGTTCCCACCGAAACGCTTACCGCTCTGGCGGCCCTGGAGCGCGGCGATCTGCAAGTCAATACTGAAATCTGGCTCAACAGCGTCAGTGACGCCTGGGCACGCGCCGAGAAAAGCGGCAAGGTCAAGCGTGTCGGCGAACTGTATACCGGCAGGGAAGCCTGGTATATACCCAAATATACCGCCAGCAAATTTCCCGATCTGAAGTCGGCCGCCGATTTGATCAAGCACAAAGCGGCGTTTGCCGATCCGGAAAACCCCGACAAAGGCAGGATTTACGGCTGCCCGGCAGGCTGGAACTGCCAACTGGTCGCCACCAACCTGGCCCGCGGCCTGAAGCTGGACAAAGACTTCGACGTCTATGCCCCCGGGACGGGCGCGGCTCAGAAAGCGGCCCTGATGTCCGCCTATAAGCGTAAAAAGGACATTGTTTTTTACTATTGGGAGCCCACGCCCCTGGTCAGTACACTGGAACTGGTCAAGCTCGATATGCCCGCCTACGACAAGGAAAAGCAATTGTGCCTGACCCGTGAAGACTGTGCCGATCCGCAGGCGGTGAGCTATCCGGACAATCCGGTGTTTACCGCCCTCAATACCCGGTTCACGCAAGAGGCGCCCACGCTGACCGCATTTTTCAGCAAAGTATCGGTTCCGTTTGATGTCGTCAACAAGACACTGGCCCATATGGAAGCGTCCGGCGCCGACACCGGCGAAGTCGCACAATGGTTTCTGAAAAACCAGCAGGACATCTGGTCCAAGTGGGTCCCCGCCGAGGTGGCCGATCGTGTCAAGGCTTCGCTCTGATCCCTGCTTCAACCAACACCAGGCAACCGCGCTGCCTGCCGCACGCATGCGTGTCCTGCGGCGCTGGCCCGGTCCTGCTCTTTCCTATCTTTTGATGAAAAAATACAATTATGTTTCCTGAAATTATTTCTGCGCGCGATGTGCGCAAAAGCATTGACGGGTTTGTGGACCATCTGGTCACCAACTACGCCGATGCGCTCAATGCAATGTCGGAGCCTTTCCTGCACCTGCTGGTCTGGATCGAAAAGGTTCTGCGCGGCGCGCCCTGGTGGAGCGTCATTATTGTGGCCGTACTCATTGCTTTTGCCGCCAGTCGCCGTCCGGTTTTCTCCCTGATGATGGGCGCCCTGCTGGCGCTGCTGGGCGTCCTGGGCCTGTGGGATGCAGGCATGCAAACCCTGTCGCTCATGATTATGGCAACTGCAATTTCAATCATTATCGGCATTCCGCTGGGCGTCCTTACGGCCAAATCCAACCTGGTGCGATCAGTCATGCTCCCCGTTCTGGACGTCATGCAAACGCTGCCCAGCTTTGTTTACCTTATTCCGGTTGTCATGCTGTTCGGGCTTGGCAAGATCCCTGCCATTATCGCGACCGTGATTTATGCAGTGCCGCCCCTGATCCGCCTGACCGACCTTGGCATTCGACTGGTGGACCGGGAAGTGCTTGAAGCCTCACGGGCCTTCGGCGCCTCGTCCTCGCAACAGCTGTTCGGCGTACAACTGCCGCTGGCGCTGCCCAATATCATGGCGGGCATCAATCAGACTACGATGATGGCGCTGTCGATGGTCGTCATTGCTTCCATGATCGGCGCGCGCGGCCTGGGTTATGAAGTGCTGCTTGGCATCAACCGCCTTGAAGTGGGTCGCGGCCTGCTGGCCGGGCTGGGCATTGTGATCCTTGCGGTGCTGTTTGACCGCATCACCCAGTCTTATGGAAAACGAAAAAATACAGGCGGTGCACGATGAGCAAAATCGAAGTCAAAAACATCTACAAAATTTTCGGCAAAGAGCCGGAAAAATGGATTGATGCCGTCAAACAGGGCATCAGCAAGGAAGAACTGCTGGCCCGAAGCGGCCATACGCTGGGACTCAAAGACATCAGCCTGAGTATCGAAGAAGGCAGCATCCACGTCATCATGGGGTTGTCCGGTTCCGGTAAATCCACGCTGATCCGTCACTTTAACCGGCTGATTGAACCCACAGCGGGCCACATACTGGTCGACGGCACCGATGTCGTGACGCTGGGCCGCAAGGACCTGGAAAAATTCCGACAGCAAACCATGAGCATGGTCTTCCAGCGTTTTGGCCTGCTGCCGCATAAAACCGTGCTGGACAATGCCGCCTATGGACTATCCATTCAGGGCATGAGCAAAACCGACGCCCACGACAAGGCCCGTTACTGGCTGGATCAGGTTGGCCTTGCGGGTTTTGAGAACCAGTACCCGCACCAGTTATCGGGCGGCATGCAGCAGCGCGTGGGCCTGGCGCGTGCGCTGGCAACCGACGCCGATATTCTGCTGATGGACGAGGCATTTTCGGCCCTGGATCCGCTGATTCGCCGCGAGATGCAGAACCAGCTGCTTGAATTGCAGGCCAAACTCAATAAAACGATCGTCTTCATTACCCATGACCTGGACGAGGCGCTGCGCCTGGGCAACCGCATTGCGATTCTGAAGGATGGCGAGTTGATCCAGGAAGGCACGCCCGAAGATATCCTGCTGTCGCCCGACAATGAATACGTCGCCGCGTTCCTGCAGGATGTGAACCGCGGCAAGGCGCTAAACGCCAGTCACGCAGTCAATGCGCCGCGCCTGACCCTGACCATGCGCGCGCGGCCCGCTCATGCCATCGAACGCATGAAACAATACGACTATAAATTCGCTCCTGTGCTCGACGGCAAAGCCTTTGCCGGCCTGCTGCGCCTGTCTGCGGCTGAAGAAGCGGTCCGTGCCGGCTTGCGGGACATTTCCTCGAAAGTGGAAGAAGCCCGCACCGTGTCGGCAGACACCAATCTGGACGAAGTGCTGACTCATATGCTTCAATCGACCGCCCCGGTCGTGGTCACGGGCGATAACGACGAATTTGTCGGCCTGATGTCGCGCGCCAAGGTGGTGGAACTGGTCAGTCCTGCTATTGAAAATGGCAACGGCGAGACGAGCAGCGACGTAAACAGCAACAACGCGACAACAGCGACGTCCTCAACCCCGGCGCCGTCCGCACAGGCGCCAGCCGGCGCAACGGCGGAACGGGATGACGAACCCGAGCCGCCAGAAGGGGCCATTGAACTGGATGAGTCATTGAAAAACAGGCGGGAAAAAGCGCCTGGCCATCGTGACTGAGCCTTCTCCGGCAAGCCCGCTTGCCCGCTTGCCCGCTTGCCTGCGAGCCGCTCAGCCGCCAGACATGCTCGAACCAGATCGAACCGCACGCCAGGCCCCCGGCGCCTTTCCGGGCTTTGCGCAGTGATTGCGAGCAAGCTTGTCGTGATGGTCTGCCCGTGTTTGCCTGCCGGCCTGTTGTGACCTGTACCTGATGCGTTAACCGGCGGTTGGCGTGTCCCCGCCCTGGCCGACCCTGTATTGTTCCATTGCTGCACCTCAATATCGGCCAGCCGCTGCATCCAACGGCGACCCAAGCGTCCGAACATGGCTCATGTCCGGACGCTTTTCTGTATCCGGCCGCCCCACCGAGCCGAACCGGGCCTGCCACACCTGAAAGCCTCCAGGCGTGCTGCGGCGCCTTGCCCTATCCCAGGGATTCGCCCCAGACCAGTTGCCAGGCGATGGTCCACATGGTGACGCCCACGATCAGATCCAGCACCTTCCATGCGACCGGCTTTTTGAATAATGGCAACAGCAGCCGCGCACCGTAGCCCAGGGAAAAGAAAAATACCAGCGACGCAGTAATGCCACCCGCCGCGAACAGCCAGTGTTCGTCCGGAAACCGGGTGGAGACCGAGCCGATCAGCAGCAACGTATCAAGATAGACATGGGGATTGAGCCAGGTCAGCGCCAGGCATACCAGCAGGGTGCGCTTCAGAGAGGGCGCCTCGATATGGCTGTCCTGCATGCTGGCGGTTTTGGTCATGGCCGAATGAAAGTGCAGCAGGCCGTACACGAACAGAAAAAGCGCACCGGCGTATTTGATCAACGGCACCACATGCGCTGCATAGCGGGCGACAACGGAAAAGCCCAGTACACCGGTCAGGATCAGCGCCGCATCCGATAAGCTGCACACCAGACAGACCCAGAACACGTGGCTTTTGCGCAACCCCTGCTTAAGGACAAAGGCATTTTGCGAACCGATCGCAAGAATCAGGGAACCGCTTAGAAACAGGCCGGCAAGATACGCATTCATTCAGCTACAACTCAATTGGAATCCGACCGCCAATGTGTTAAAAAGGAAACAGTCGCTCAGATGACAAACAGGTGACAGATAATATACCGGGTATTGTCACACATGCGTCACAACGGATTGGTGTAATAAGAGTCATTCCCGACCTGTACTTATGGCCTGACATTATTTTGTCTGAACATCCTACTACCCACTATCGCACGATCTGGATATCCGATGTCCACCTGGGCACCAAAGGCTGCCAGGCGAGCGCATTACTGGATTTCCTGAAGCACACAGAATCCGATACCTTGTATCTGGTCGGTGACATTATCGATGGCTGGCAGCTCAAAGGCAAGTGGTTCTGGCCACAGTCGCATAACGATGTCATACAGAAAATACTGCGCAAATGCCGGCAAGGCACCCGGGTGGTCTTCGTTCCCGGCAATCATGACTCCTTTGCCCGGCATTATGTGCAGCAGAACTTCGGAGGCATCGAAGTGGTTGAGGAAACCGAACACACCACGGCGGATGGCAAGCGGCTGTGGATCCTGCACGGCGATCGCTTCGACGGCGTCGTGCAGTTCGCACCGTGGCTGGCCTACGTGGGAGACCATCTGTACACCGTTGCCCTTACCTCCAATATGTGGCTCAATAGCGCTCGCGCGCGCATGGGACTGGGATACTGGTCGCTGTCCCAATACCTGAAGCAGAAGGTCAAGAACGCGGTCAGCTACATCTCTGCATTCGAAGACGCCGTCATGCAGGAAGCACGCAAGAACAACTATGACGGCGTGGTTTGCGGCCATATCCATAAGGCCGAAATCCGTGAAGTGGACGGCATTCTGTACTGCAACGATGGCGACTGGGTCGAAAGCATGACCGCCCTGGTGGAACATGAGGATGGTTCACTGCACATCGTGACCTGGGCGCCGCCCGCTGTCGTGCGTGAAAAAAAACCCAAACGCAGTCGCCTGCGCGAGGCGGCCACGGCCACAACCACAGCCGCAGTCAACACGCCTGCCGCCGAACCGGTTTCACGCACAGCGACCGAAAGAGAAGAAAATGTGGCAGCGCATACGGACGAATCCGAAAAGGAAGAAGCCCGCAGCGCTATGCAGGCCTGAAAATCTCATCCCGGGCGTCGCACCGGCATATCGGTCGCGCCCGTCACCAAACGCATAAAACCTGCAGGCGACCGGCTTGACGGCCGCAACGCCTGCGTGCGTCACAAGCTGACTGTGTTCATATGGGCTGGTCCTTGCGAGCCTGTCCTGATCGCCCACCCCCAGGCGCAGTCCGGACGTCCCCTGGCTGCGCGTTGTAGCGCGCCGGGCGGCTGGCATCAGTGAGATCAGGGCCGCAGCTTGTAGCCGGTACGGAACATCCACGACACCACCAGCGCGCACACCAGCAGAATGAACAAAATGGTGAACAGGCTGACATAATGGTTCACATCGGCCACGCCGTAAAAACTCCAGCGAAAGCCGCTGATCAGATACACCACGGGGTTAAACAGCGCCACTTTGGACCAGATGCCTGGCAGCATATGAATCGAATAAAACGCGCCGCCCAGAAAAGTCAGCGGCGTAATCACCATCAGCGGAATGATCTGCAGTTTCTCGAAACCATCGGCCCACAAGCCGATGATAAAACCGAACATGCTGAATGTAATAGCCGTCAGCACCAGGAACAGCACCATCCAGACGGGATGCTGGATGTCGTATGACACAAAGAAGCGGGCCGTAATCAGAATCAACACCGACAGAATCAGCGTTTTGGTGGCCGCCGCGCCAACATAACCCAGAATCACTTCGAAATACGACACCGGCGCCGACATGATTTCATAAATCGTGCCGGACCACTTGGGCATATAAATGCCGAATGACGCATTCGACACACTCTGGCCCAGCAAAGCCATCATCAGCAGTCCGGGCACAATAAAAGCGCCATAGGATACGCCATCGATCTCTCCCATGCGCGAGCCGATAGCCGCGCCGAATACGATGAAATACAGCGCCGTGGACAGCACCGGCGATGCGATACTTTGCATCAACGTGCGAAACGCCCGCGCCATCTCAAACTTGTAAATTGCTTTTACGCCATACAGATTCATGAATCTTTCCTTACCAGGCTCACGAAAATATCTTCCAGTGAACTCTCTCGCGATTGCAGGTCTTTGAGCTCAATGCCGACGTCGCCCAGCTGACGCAACATGTCGGACAGGCTTTTACCCGTATTGTCTTCCGATTCCTTGTTGTAGGTATAGACCAGCGTGCGCCCGTCTGCCGACAAGGTCAGCGGATGGGCAGACATGGCTGGCGGCAATGCATCCAGCGGCTGCGTCAGTTGCAAATGCAGCTCCTTCTTGCCCAGTTGCCCCATCAGTTGTTCCTTGTCCTGCACCAGGATGATTTCGCCGTTATTGATAACCGCAATCCGGTCGGCCATATCCTCTGCTTCTTCAATGTAGTGCGTCGTCAGGATGACCGTCACGCCCTGTTCGCGCAGCTTGCGCACCAGATTCCACATATCGTGACGTAACTCTACATCCACGCCGGCAGTGGGTTCATCCAGAAACAAAATCGACGGTTCATGCGACAAGGCCTTGGCGATGAGCACACGCCGCTTCATGCCGCCGGACAGGCTCAGAATCTTGTTATCCTTCTTGTTCCACAAGGACAGCGCCCTGAGCACCCGTTCTATATGCGCCGGGTTTGCGGGCTTGCCAAACAGGCCACGACTGAATGTGACGGTGTCCCATACGGTCTCAAACGAATCGGTAAACAGCTCCTGCGGCACCAGGCCGATCTTTGGACGGACACGTCGATAATCGCGTTGCACGTCGTCGCCATCAACCTGAATCGTGCCCTCGGACGCGTTGACCAGGCCGGTCACGATGCCGATCAGCGTCGTTTTGCCTGCACCATTAGGACCCAGCAGGGCCAGGATTTCACCACGGCGAATATCCAGATTGACATTTTTAAGGGCAGTAAAACCGCTTTTGTAGGTTTTCCCCACCCCCTGGATGGATACGACGATATCGCCACCATCACTGCTGTTGTGAGAGTTATTCACGTAATAACCTATTTGAAATATGCAGAATTTATTATGTAGAGCAGCACAAGTATAAAGAATTCCGGGCAGGAAAAAAGAAATTGCTGCAAAAGAAATGCGGAGCAATAATATGGACGAATCAAACAAAACCCTATTTTAATTTCCCAATCCGATACACTTGTCTTAATCCACAATACATGAATGGGCATAAGAACATGGTCGAAATCGCAGGCAGCAAGGGCTATGCAGAAAAGGCACAACGGTTTGCCGCCGACTACGAAAGCGTCACTTTTGAAAAAGTGCATAACCCGGTACGTGGCTTTTACCCCGGCGCACCGGCAAAAGTACTGGATATCGGCGCCGGCACCGGTCGTGACGCAGCCGCACTGGCGGCGCTGGGCTACCACGTTGATGCGGTCGAACCGACTGCCGCCATGCGGGAACAGGGCGACCTGCACCATGCCGGCGCCGGCATCAACTGGATCGCAGACAGTCTGCCCGATCTGGCCCTGGTGCGCGCCAGCGGCAAGCAGTATGATCTGATTCTGCTGACCGCGGTGTGGATGCATCTGACGGAGCAGGAACGGCTGCCAGCCATGCAGCATTGCACCGCCTTGCTGGCGCGCAACGGCATTATGTCAATGTCGCTGCGCCATGGCCCCGTACCGGCAGAGCGCCACATGTTCGACATCCCGGACGAAGAAACCATCGCACTTGCACGTACTTGCGGACTGCAATTGCTGTACCAGAAAAGTTATAAAAACGACACGCTGGGTCGCAACGACATTTCCTGGAGCTACGCCGTCTTCAGGAAATAAGATCGGCGGGACGCCAGCACACCGTCCCGGTTGCATCCGGATACAGGCGGCGGCCATCGTGTTCGCGCTCCCGAATGTAGGTCCATGCCGCCTGCGGCCCGGCAGCGGTATTAACAGTCGTCAGGACCCGCTCATACAGTCCCTGCCCGTCGGCGCGAAACTCTTCCAGCAAGTCAATCAGCGGCACGTCGCGTTCCGGGCGATCAAACCGCATCAATTCGCCTTCAATCAGATCCCAGTCGCCATTGGGCCGGTCCATGGGGCCCGGCGCGCACTCAAGCAATGCATCGGTTCCGGGCTGGTCGGTACCGCGCGCCAATATCGCTTGCTGACAGATTTCCACCATAGGATAGCCCTCATCACGATCAAGATGATAAATCCGGCCCCATAACCAGGCTTTTTCCTTGTGCAGGGCCATGGAGCAATGACGTTCGTGATTACAACAGCCGCTTTTCAGGGTTCCGTACACAAAAAGCGACATCACACGTGGCACGGCGTCTGACACGATTGCTCTCCTAGCCCCAGTAGCCTATGCCACGCGCCATCATGGCGGCCGCCAGCACAATCAGCACCAGACAGACCAGTTCGTAATGGATCAGCTTGCGAATCCGCTTGATAACCGCCGGATCCAGCACCGGCTCCCGGCCTCGGTTCAGGCTTTTGCGCCACGACAGGAAAGTCATGGTCGGATAAATGGACAGCACGCCCACCGTGGCAAACAGCAGCAGTTTGGCAATAAAGGGGAGACTGTGGAAATAATAGGCTGCGCCCTTCTCAAAAAAGATCACGCGCAGAAAGCCCACGACCAGCAACAGCATTGCCGACGCGCCATAAATGGCGTCGGCACGCAGGATACGTCGGGCACGTTCGATACTGATACGGTCTTTGACCAGCACCAGCTCAATGGCCAGTGCCGCAACCAGCACAAAAGCCAGAACGTGATGCAAAAACGCAAAGAGAAGTGTCATGGTCAATGCCTTTGTGGTTGAGCAAAAGATAAGGCTGATAGAAATCTGCCCGATTCTCAGCCTGCGGCAAAGCGCTGGCTGTCCGTACCCTATGGTAACCGCAGTTGGCCTGCCCGTCGGCCAGCCGGCTGGCGCGTGTCGATACTTTAAATGATAATACAGACGAAATTCAACCGCCAAGATATCACAGTTGAAAAGCGAACGGTCATCGCCTGTTTCAATGAAAACCTGACGACCTGAGATGCCGCCTGGTTCTCAGCCGTTTTCCCGGGCGGGTTGCCTGCTCTACCAGCCCGTATTCACCGTGATATTCGATCCGGGATTCAGATTTTCAAAGCTGCGCGACAGATAGTCCAGCAGCAGGTTCATGCGCGCTGTCGTGTGCGGCTGCTCCCGATATACGGCATAAATATCGGCATTGGGCGTATTGTAATCGGCCAGCACCTGCACCAGGCGCCCGCTGCGCAAATACCGGGCGACGTCCCATTCGGCGCGCATCACCACCCCATGGCCGTCCAGCGCCCATTGCACCCCTACATAGCCATCATTGGTAATCAGGTTGCCCATGACCGGCACTTTCTCAGTGCTATTGCCGTTGCTCAATATCCACTCTGAATAAGGCAGCTCATCCTGCTTGATCACAATACAGTTGTGTTTGAGCAAATCATGCGGCAGCAAAGGCGTGCCGGTGCGCGCCAGATAGGAGGCAGAGGCCACCAGAAGGCGGCGGTTGCGCGCGAGCAGGCGGGTTTTGAGCTTCTGGTGAGGCGGCTTGCCGAACTGAATGGACAAATCAAAGGCATCGTCGCTGACGGCAGGCGGAAAAGGCGTCAGGAACAGTTGCAGCGTAATGGCGGGATATTTTTTTACAAACCGCGACACCAGCGGCTGTATATAACTTCTGCCAAATCCCAGCGTCGCATTCAGCCGGATCAGCCCCTCGGGTTCGGACTTGAACCGGAACATCTCCCTGTCCAGCGATTCGATCTGCGCCAGAATACTCCTGGCATGCTCCAGGTAAACCAGACCCTCTGCCGTCGGACTCATGCGACGCGTACTGCGATTAACAAGCGTCATACCCAGGCGTTTTTCCAGTTGAATCAGCCGCTTGCTCGCGGCCGACGGCGTGACGCCCAGGCGCAGCGCCACGGCAGACAGGCTTCCGGCAGAAACAAGCGCATCAAAAAAATACAGATCGGCAGAATGACGGGGGTCTTTTTTCATCCATTTTCAACTTTCAGGCACAAATCCTGTGAATTTTGTCGCATTTTAGCACCGCCGAATATTTCTAGAATAAGCGCAGGTTCTTTATGGATAGGAAAATGGAAGATGAAATCGTACAAAATCGCATGCATTCCCGGCGACGGTATCGGCAAAGAAGTTATTCCGGCAGGTCAGACCGTGCTGCAGGCACTGGCAGACACGCTGGGCCAGTTTTCATTCGCGTTCACTGCATTTGACTGGGGTGGCGATTATTACCGGCAGCACGGCGTCATGATGCCTGACGATGGCCTGGATGCGCTCTATGACAAGGACGCGATCCTGTTCGGTTCGGCAGGCGACCCCGATATTGCCGACCATATCACCTTGTGGGGCCTGCGCCTGAAAATCTGCCAGGGCCTTGACCAGTACGCCAACGTGCGCCCTACCCGTATTCTGCCAGGGATTGACGCTCCCCTGAAACGCTGCCAGCCGCGCGACCTGGACTGGGTCATTGTGCGCGAAAACAGCGAAGGCGAGTATTCAGGCGTAGGCGGCCGGGTCCACCAGGGCCATCCTCTGGAAGCCGCCACCGATGTCTCCATGATGACTCGTGCCGGCGTCGAACGTATCATGCGCTTTGCCTTTGCCCTGGCGCAATCTCGACCACGCAAGCTGCTGACCGTCATCACCAAGTCCAATGCACAACGCCATGCCATGGTGATGTGGGACGAAATCGCAGCTGAAATCGCCCGGGAGTATCCCGACGTCGCCTGGGACAAGGAGCTGGTGGATGCAGCCACTGCCCGGATGGTCAACAAACCGGCAACGCTGGACACGATTGTGGCAACCAACCTGCATGCCGACATATTGAGCGATCTGGCCGCAGCGCTGGCCGGCAGCCTGGGTATTGCGCCAACCGGCAACATAGATCCCGAACGCCGCTTTCCCTCCATGTTCGAACCCATTCATGGCTCTGCTTTCGACATCATGGGCAAAGGGCTGGCCAATCCGATCGGCACCTTCTGGTGCGCGGTGATGCTGTTATCCCACCTGGGAGAACATCATGCCGCCGGCGTTCTGATGCAAGCGATCGAAAAAGTCACGGCCGATCCCTCCCTGCATACCGGCGACCTGGGCGGCACAGCAACAACGGCACAGGTTACGGAAGCGGTTTGCAGCCACGTCCGCAGTCTCGGCAAAGTACAGAACGCGGCATAAAGCCGACGGTGGAGGAAGACATGCTATTGACACAAACAATCGAACAACCCCGGGCAGCGCTGCGCAAAGCCGGTTTGCTGGCATTAACGCTGCTGACCGGCGCAACGCAAATGATCGTACCCACTTCAGCCATGGCCCAGGCTTATCCCGCGCAGCCGGTCAAATTGGTGGTCCCTTTCCCTGCCGGCGGCACCACCGATGTGCTGGCGCGAGCACTGGGCCAGCAGCTTGCAGAAAAAATCGGCCAGCCAGTGATTATCGAAAACAAACCGGGCGCCGGCGCCACCATTGGCGCCGAATACGTGGCCCGCGCCAGGCCCGATGGCTACACCTTGCTGATGGGTGCAGTCCACCACACTATTGCCACCACGTTCTATTCTTCTCTGCGTTATGACTTTCAAAAGGACTTTGCGCCTGTCACGACGGTGGCCATGGTTCCTAATGTTCTGGTCGTCAACAATGCGGTCGGCGCAAAATCGGTGGCAGAACTAATCGCGCTGGCCAAACGCGAACCAGGCAAACTCAGTTTCGGCTCCAATGGCGTAGGAACCGGCCAGCATCTGATTGGCGAACGCGTACAACTGATGTCCAATATCAAGCTGCTGCACGTGCCCTATAAAGGCAGCGGACCGCTGACCACGGATCTGCTGGGCGGACAGGTAGATATGTCGTTTGACACAATCACAACCGTATTGCCCTACATCAACGAAAAAAAGCTTACGGCGCTGGCCGTCACTACCGCCACGCGTTCGCCGGCCTTGCCCGACGTTCCCACACTTGAGCAGGCAGGCCTCAAGGGCTTTGATGCCGGCACCTGGTTCGGCATTCTTACACCTAAAGGCACGCCGCAACAGACCGTGTCGTACCTGAACAAACAGCTGGTGGACATCATACAGTCGGATGCCTTCAAAAAAGACATGGCCAAGATCGGCGCCGAAACCATCGGCGATACCCCTGCGCAAATGGGTAAGCGCATTGCCGATGACACAAGCCGGTATGCTGAGCTGGTCACCAATCTGAAGCTGAAAGCCAATTAGATTGCACGTGGTCGGGCATGTTTAAAACGGCTGCGTGCAAACAACGCTGCCGTTTTACATTGCCTCATGCATGCGCCATCGCCATCGCCATCGCCATAGACATAGACATAGACATAGACATAGACATAGACATAGACATAGACATAGACATAGACATAGACATAGACATAGACAT
>Ga0079224_100005226_pt1 | contig 17014 bp, 15 predicted proteins | sample Stecom2015_FD_80414 | JGI IMG/M metagenome (GOLD analysis project Ga0079224, IMG submission 80414) | Agricultural soil microbial communities from Utah to study Nitrogen management - Steer compost 2015 | ecosystem: Environmental > Terrestrial > Soil > Agricultural land | place: USA: Utah... | reverse complement strand
TTTCCTTTACTAAAAATTAATCCTGTAATAATTGAAAATTTCTACATATTCCTTGAAGATTCCAATTTTAAAGGTGATACACCACGTAGTTATTACAGACGCATTAAAAAAGCTTTAAATAATGCTGTTAAATTAAATTTATTAGATTCTAATGTACTAATTCAAGTAAGAATAAAGCATAGAGGTTTAGAAAGTAATGCAACATTAAAGAAGAATATACTAACAGAATTAGAGCTAGAAATGTTACACGAAACTGAATGTGGAAATAATGCAGTTAAGAAAGCTTTCCTTTTTTCAACTTTTACAGGACTTGGGTATGCTGAAATAACTGATTTAAGACCTTCTAATATTATAAACGGAAGATTAATTGTCCTAAGAAAAAAAACAGGAACACAGGTAAATATTAAACTAAGTAAAAAAGCCTTAATCTTAATCAATACTCATGATACTTATTGTTTTGATTTAATTAATCCATTAACAAAGAGATTTTATAGTGAAACAGGCGTAAATAAAGTCATTCAAAATTGGGTGCAAAGAGCTGAAATAAATAAAAAAATAACTTATTATTGTGCTAGACACACCTTTGCTGTAAGGTTGTTAAATAATGGTGCTAATATAAAGACTGTGAGTGATGCATTAGGTCACAAGTCGCTAGATAATACTTATAAATATTTGAACCATATCGATAATATAAAGGATGAAGTAACAGAAAATTTATAGTAATGAGATATTTTGAAAAATTTACTAAGAATTCAATTGAAAAATACAGTTATGAAGTAGATGAGTTTATTGATTATTTGTATGATTTATTAATGAGCGAAAGTAGAGAGAAATTAGCACCGATGATTCTGAATTTGACCTCCAACATATTGCCAACCGATTTGATACTTTATGAAGAAAGTAAAAAGATAAATGCTGAGATAATTGAACTTATAAAACTCATGCCTTATAATGGTTATTTATTTGATGAAATTTTTTTCAAGGAATACAATTTTCTTGTTTACGAATTTTTAAATAATAATAATAACTTTAAGTTAGATTTTGATAAATGGTTCTTATGTAGTGATTTGCAGTATTTACTAAAAAAAATTAGTGTATTTTTTTTGACGATGATTAAGATTAATACTAAATCTTATGAGTTCTACACAGATGAAGGATTAGAGTATGCTTTTGAAGACACTATCGATGTTATTAAACTATTTAATGAAGTAACTTGTTCAACTATTACTTATGATTTGCCGAACGATTTTAATAGAAGATACAATTTTTTAAGGGGTGAACATTATGATTATTTTTTAAAACATCAGTTACCAACATTATTTAAATTATTAAGTTATACTACCAGTAATATTTATATAAGTAAGTTGAACAATATACAGGCTACGAAAAAAGATATTATTTATGCAAATTTCAATGAATTTGATAAAGATGTACAGCATAAATTTAATATAAAGTCATACAGATGGATTAGTAAATTAGATATTAAAATGTTATACAAGATATTGTACGATAAAGATTTACTTATTTCTGGTACTTCTTTTAGGAATTTTCAACAGGCGTTTAATGATAAAATAGTTAATAAAAATTACGAAAAAATAAAATTTAATATTATTAATGATTCTCAAGTTTTGTACTTAATAGTTAATCTTATGGATTATAATATTATTTCAAAAGAATCTAATTTTAGTTGGAAAAGATTTTATTCTTTATTTGAAATAAAATCAAAATCTCTGAAATCTAGTCTGAAAGCACTTGATACTAAGCTTGCTAAATCACATAAAGAATTTATAATAGATATTATTAAAAGTCTAAAATAGTTAACGGTTAACCATAGGTTAACCGTTTTTGTTTTTTTTACGCTGTACGTTTGCATCAGAAATTTTAACGAATAAAATATGACGATAACGCCAAGAGCAAAAAAGACGAAAAAAGGGTTTAGTATATACCTAGATAAATATGCAAACGGTAAAAGAACTTATGAGACAATTTTTAAAAATGTTTCAGCAAAGGAGAAGAATCGGAAACTTGTAGGAGCAGAAGAAATAATCAATAAGATTTTAAAAAACTATAATTCTTATTCATTATTTGAATTATTAGATGAGTATTCTAATAATTATATAAAGAAGGATGTAAATGTAATTATTGCGGTGATAAATAAGTTTAAATCTTTTTTAGGAGATGATATTGCTATAGCTGAACTTGACATAAAAAGACTTAAAGATTTTAGATATTACTTATCAGAGCTATCTAATCTTAAAGGAGAATCTCCTTCTAGTTATTCAATAAGGTTTAAAAAAATATTACAACATCTGTATGATAAAGATTTGATTGGTATTGAGGTACTGAATTCTTTTAAAACAATAAACAAGTTTAGTAATGTACCGAAAGAAATCTTATCAAAAGATGAATTTGAACAGTTATATAGTAAACTGGATAAAGATAGTGAAATACAAAAAGCTTTTTTGTTTTCATGTTTAACTGGGTTGGGACTTTCAGAGATTAGAAGATTGAAATTTATTCATATCAAGAATGGTAATCTTCTAATAAAGAGGAGTAAAACTGTTAAGTATATTGATATTGAATTAAGTGATAAAGCTCTTAAACTTATTAGTGATGAAAAAACATCTGAGTATGTATTTAATTTAAATCAAGATACAAAGGGTGAAATTAGTGATTACAAGATTAACAGCTATTTAAAAAAATGGATGAAGGAAAACAATATAAATAAGCATATAACATACTATTGCGCACGTCATACATATTGTAATTTTTTATTTGAAACTGCATATAAAACTAAGAATGACTATCATGGAGTTTTTTATGTAGTAAGTAAAGCAATGGGACACAGTGAATTGTCTTCAACCTTTAGGTATCTAAATAATTATAATAAGGATGTGTATAGTTTAACAAGGTCAATTAATTAAAAAGGAAATAGATTATGAGTAATAAAAAAAATAAACAAGATTTAATTGAAATAGTATCGATAGGCAATATTTTAGTAACAGCAATTGATATAATTTTACACAAATTATATGAACATAAATTATATGTTTATAAAAATGAAGTCTATTTTTATTCAAGCAGAAATAAAGTGAATCCAGCTGATTATAATGGCGTTTATAATCTTTATGTAGAGGAAATTCAATGTTTAATTGAAATAATTGAAATAACTGATTATCCATTTACTATCAATGAAAGTCAAGCAATCTCATTTTTTAAAAAAATCAAATAATTATAAACAATAAAAATTAAACAATATGAGAACAAAAGAAATGTTAAAACAAGAAGATTTTCAAAGAATTGAAGAATTGGAAACTATTAAAAAAGTTATCAAAAAAATGAAAGCATCTGATTATCCCTTCGGAGTTTATTATAACGAGTTAGTTCTATCTATTTTTTTGAGACATGATGAAAAATCTTGTTCATTTTCGGTTGACTTTAAAGATGGTGGTTCTTATCATATCGATGCTGAATTAACTAATTATAATAAAAAACGTGATACATCTTCATTTAGAAAGGCTGATGTTATTAGATTATTAGATGAAAAAAAGGAAACTATAGCTAATAGTATTGAAGAATATTATAAGGTTGGTGGCGAATTTGATACATATAATGAATATTATAACAATTAAAAATAAAGAAAATGAACAATAAGAAAATATTAAAAGTTAAAAAAATGAATAATTTCTCTATGTTTCACGAAAGAGAAATTGAATCAATGGTTTTTTATTATCAATGCTGTAACGAAACTTATATTGAAAACGAACCCTTTGAACCTTACTTAGAAACTAAGAATGAACAATACTTTGAAACTTATCAAGAAGCTAAGAATTATTTTGATACTTTAGAAGTTGACGAAGATTGGTGCAAAAGAATCGATGAATTTGTTGTAGAAGATTTAGAGTTAGAATTTGTTGAAGGGAGTTGGGACGACCATTATGATATGGTTTGGGTCGAAGAAAAAGAATATGAATACACCGAAGATGATTTTGCTAGTCTTTCACTTACCGACTACGGTTTAAATATGCTCCAAATTAAAAGGGTTGTATTTTTAGAATTGATTAATGAGGCAATTTTGGAATCTTGTATTTCTTCTCAAGAGTTTGATAATATATGTACAAATAAAGAAATTTTAATTTATAATTAAATAAAAAAACACACGCTATTAGGTATGTGTTTGAGATAGAATTTTTTTGACTTTCTGAATTGTATTTACAGATTTTCCTGTAAGCAATGAAATTTCTCGTAATGAATTTTTAGCTATTTTTAAATGCTTTACAATGTCAGCGTGACGTTCTATTAATTGTTCGTTTGTCTGGACAGCTCCAGCTTTCCTGCCTTTGTAAATGCCTCTTATTTTAGCTATTTCGATTCCTTCACGTTGACGCTCTTCCATATTTTCCTTCTCAGTTTGAGCTAATGAAGATAGGACAGCAACAGCAACAGAGAACATCGGGTTTTTCTTACCATTCTCTAGAAAAAGCGAGATACCTAGATTTTTAATATGTACTTGTATTTTTTTCTTTTCTAAAAAATCAATTACAGTTAAAGAATCTGATGCATTACGCCCAATGCGCTCTGCAGCATGGAATTCAATTTCAGAAATCAAACCTTTCTCAACGTCTTTCAATAACTCAATTCCCGAAGGTCTTTCTTTAAAAGGTAATTTACCACTGACTTTATCAATATACATTTTTGCGTTTTCGTCTAGTTGACGTGAAATGTTCTGCTCAGTTGTAGATACTCTAATATATTTTGCCTTCATAACTTGTGTTTTATTGTATCAAATATAGGGTATTTAATTTTAATACACAAATTTATTAGTATATGCTCCAAAATAGACCTTTTTGCTCAAATAGAAATGTGTTAAAAATGAGTATACCCTATTTGTGACACATTTACAATAATATTTACTAACGAAAATAATTTTAACTAAAAATTTAAAATAATGGAAAAAGAATTAAGAATGATTCAAAATGAGTATGGTGGAGGTTTATCTCTATCAGTAACTAATAAATATACAAGTGTTAGACATGAGTTAGCACTTTTAGATGAAAATAAAAAAACAGCTGGGGAGGTTGTTAAATTAATTAATAAGGAATTAAAAATCAATACCTCTGTAAATGAATTGAAATCTCTCTATTTCGATTTAAATGGAAGATTACCTGAATGGCATCATTCAGGAATGTTTAAAAAAACTATGGGAAAAACTTTTTTTTTCAATCTAGAGGAGATTGAATTGTTAAGAGAAAATATCTCAGATTATCATACACCCAAATTATCAAAAAAGGAAAAAGAATTATTAGAATCAAAAAAAAAGAAATTCATAAAGAAATATAATGGGAAAGAATTTAATAGGATTCAAATTAATGAAGTATCCAAATACAGCGTAATTATAAAAGAGGAAATGCATGGTAAATATGGTTATTTCGAGTACAACAGTAAATATAATTCTGTAGTTTATTATTCTGGTGTAACATTTAAAAGTGAGAAGACTAAACAAAAATTTATTAATACTTATTTAAATTATAAAAAAGAAAAATAGACATGAAAAAAAATAATGAAACAATTTTAAAAAAATTAAAAGCAATTGAATCACACATCTCTAAATTAAATGATAATGATGATATATTTTTTAATTGGTTTGATAATGGAGTGTATTTATCTCTTGATTATGATTTTAATGAGGATTCTTTATTATGCTCTTTAAATGAAAAAATACATAAAGAATCTATAATTTCTATTCATTATAAAAGAAATCATTACGAAAGCAATAAAAATAAAATACTCCGAATAATCAAAGATGAAATCTGTTACTTAGAAACAGGTACATGTTATAATATTGACAATTTAGAATATTATTATAATAAGTATAGTTCATATTCATTAGATAACAAAACAACAAGCAATGATTTAGGAAAGAGAAAAGCAAATGCACTTAATAAATTTATTAATTATTGGGATGGCAATCAACAACAGAAACTATACAAACATGAGTATAATGGTTATGGTTATAAAGAGAAACCTATTTTAAAAATGATTAAAAACTTTTCAGAGGATATTAAAATTTTAGAGGAAAATAATGATGCTCCGAAAGGGGGTAAGAATGGTGATTATGTAGTTGTTGAATACAGTATTATATTAATGGATTTAATGATGTCGATAATTGATGATTTTCAAGAAAATTTCCCAATAATTAACGTCCGAAATATAAAACAAAATGAAGCTATAAAAAAGAACTATCTAATTTGTAGGAACTTACATTACATAGAGAAACTATTAAAGTAAATTATTTATAGTTTCGCTTTCCGCAGTTTGTAGTCAACGTTTACAATGATTTTATATAATTGTTTAAAATATGAGAATGCTTTTTTTTGTGCCTCCAATTCAACTTGTTCATTTTTAATAAAAGTTGTTTTTGTATTTAATTCTACAACTTTTAATTTTTCAATATCATTGAAATTCGCATGAAATGCTTTAATTTTATTTGGGTAATCTTTAGTTATTTTTAAAGAATCAGCATGAGAAAAAGCATTTCTCATTTCATTTTTAAGTTTCAAAAGTATTTTAAGTTCTCCTTGACTTATGAGTTTATATTTGTGTAATTGCTTTATTGTTTCATTTAAATCTTTAGAATCATAACGGTAAGCACTTTCAATTTTGTTATTATATTCATTTGAAAATAAGTTCTCTCCTATAATATCGTATTTAACAATTGATAATTTACAAAATTTCTCTAATAAATGTGATGTTATTGTTATTGAAGCTATGTAATTATCAAAAATTAAATTCTGTAAATTTTGATAAATTAAACTATAAAGGGTATTAAGAGTTTGTAGTTTTAAATCAGTAGGAACGGTTTCAAATTCAAAATACTTTTCAACGTTTGAAAAGTTGCTCTCGAATTTTTCATTTAAAATATTCTTGTAAATTTCTTTATTCATTATTAAGTTTTTTATTAAAATATTAAAATAAATCAATTTTATAAAGGATAATTGTATTTGTTATAGTATCACATTCATTTGATAGTTAAATTTCTTATCTTTCTACCTTGAATAAAACACACTAAAAATGTCTGAAGAACAAAAACGAACTCTAGAGAGCAAACTTTGGGATATCGCCAATATATTACGAGGTAAAATGAATGCAAATCAATTCCAAGATTATATTTTGGGATTCATTTTTTACAAATATCTGTCAGAAAAATTCCTTGCTGAGGTTAATGAAGTATTAGCTCCTGATGGTTTAGTATATAATGATATTGAAGAAGGAACGGAACAAGGTGATGCAGATTTAGAGGAATTAAAAACCATTATGGTTGAGAAATTAGGTTATTTCTTAAAACCTTCAGAACTGTTTTCATCTATTGCTGAAAAAGGAAATGCCAATACAGAGAATGAATTAGGTGAAGCAGTTGACGTGTTTATTTTAGAAGACTTAGAAAAAGTATTACGTAATATTGAGCGTTCTACGATGGGTACAGAATCAGAAGATGATTTTGATAACCTATTTTATGATATTGATTTAAACTCTCAAAAAATTGGTAAAACACCTATTGAGCGTAATAAAACCATTTCAAAAATCATGAATGCTTTAGAGCAGATTGATTTTGATTTAGCCAATACAGAAAGTGATGTTTTAGGTGATGCGTATGAGTATCTAATTGGAAAATTTGCTGAAGGTGCTGGACAAAAAGCTGGTGAATTTTATACACCACAACAAGTTTCTACCATCTTAGCGAGAATAGTTACCACAGGAAAAAACAAACTGAAATCTGTTTATGACCCAACATGTGGGTCGGGGTCTTTGCTTTTACGTGTTGCAAAACAAGTAGATGAGGTTGGTCAGTTCTTTGGACAAGAAATGAACCGTACTACTTATAACTTGGCTCGAATGAATATGATACTACATGATGTATCGTATTTAAAATTTGATATTAAAAACGATGATACGCTAGAACGACCACAACATTTAAATGAGCGATTTGAAGCTATTGTTGCAAACCCTCCTTTCTCAGCTTCTTGGAGCATGAGTGATTTATTTAAAACCGATGACCGTTTTAGCGAATTTGGAGCATTAGCACCCAAGGGTAAAGCAGATTTTGCCTTTGTACAACACATGTTTTATCAATTAGCAGATAACGGAACTTTAGCAACTGTATTACCTCATGGAGTGCTGTTTCGTGGAAGTGCCGAAGGTAAAATTAGACAACATTTTATTGAAGAATTAAATGCTATTGATGCCATTATAGGTTTACCAGCTAATATCTTTTTTGGAACAGGTATCGCAACTTGTATTTTGGTTTTAAAGAAATGCAGAGAAAATAATGAAGATATTTTGTTTATTGATGCAAGTAAACATTTCGAGAAACAAGGCAACCAAAATGTATTGTTACCAGAGCATATCAATAAGATAGTCGATACATATAAAAACCGTAAACCTATTGATAAATATGCGTATGTAGCTACTTTAGATGAGGTTCGTGAAAACGAATACAATTTAAACATTCCTCGCTATGTAGATACGTTTGAAGAAGAAGAAACCATTGATATTAATGCGATTGCAGAAGACATTAAAGCATTAGATACTGAGTTAGTAGATGTACAAACTACCATTGCCGATTTTTGTAAACAGTTAAACATTAAAACACCTTTTTAATGATGAAACAGTTAATACCAAAATTGAGATTTCCTGAGTTTGATAATTCTCTTAGCTTATTCAAATTAAAAGATTTAACCTTAAAAATAGGAGATGGTTTACATTCTACACCTAAATATGATGAATTAGGTCAATATTATTTTATAAATGGAAATAATTTAAAAGATGGTATAATATTCATTGATGAAAAAACTAAAAAAGTAAATGAAGAAGAATTTTTAAAACATAAAAAAAATCTTAGTACAAATACAATCCTATTATCTATTAATGGTACAATTGGAAATTTAGCTTTTTATAATAATGAAAATGTTATTCTTGGTAAAAGTGCTTGTTACATTAATACAGATGAAAATTGTTTAAAAAATAAATATTTATATTACCAATTAAAGACAAGAAGAATTAGTAAATATTTTGATGATTCATTAACTGGTAGCACAATTAAAAATCTTGGTTTAAAAAGTATAAATAACACCGATATTATAACTCCAACCCTACAAGAACAAACCAAAATAGCTGATTTTTTAGGAGCAGTAGATAAACAATTAGATATATTAAATAAAAAGAAAGAAAAACTAAACACCTACAAAAAAGGTGTAATGCAACAATTGTTTTCTCAACAACTTCGATTTAAAGACGATAACGGAAATGATTTCCCTAAGTGGGAAGAGAAAACTTTGGGGGAGGTTGCAAACATAATAATGGGACAATCGCCAGATTCTAATTCATATAATTTGGAAGGTCAAGGCTTACCTTTAATACAAGGGAATGCTGATATTGTAAATAGAATATCAAGTCCTAGACAATATACAAATCACATTACAAAAGTTAGTGAAGCTGGAGATATATTATTTACTGTTAGAGCTCCTGTTGGTGCAGTAGGAATTAATAACGTAAAAAGTTGTATAGGTAGAGGTGTTGCAAGTATTAGAAGTAATGAAAACCAAATCTTCCTTTACCAATATTTGTTATTTATTGAAAATGACTGGGAAAAATTTTCTCAGGGGAGTACATTCACTGCAATAAATTCAAAAGATTTAAAGAATTATAAATTCTTTGTTCCAAAAGACAAAGAACAAAAGAAAATATCTAATTTCTTAAGTGCGATTGATAAACAAATAGAATCGGTTTCTGCACAGATACAGAAAACAGAAAGCTATAAAAAAGGATTGTTGCAACAAATGTTTGTTTAGATTATGGAACAAGAGATTAGAAAACAAGCTATTTCACTTATTTCACAAATAATTGAACATACTAAACCAAGGTTACAGCAATTTTCTTCAAATAGAATATTAGAAAACATCATAGAAAACACTAAAAACTTTTCTATGACTAGAACACTATTACATAAGGATAGTGTAAGTTTAAGTAAAATTTATATACATCCAGATTTTAAACACGAAGAAAACTATATTAATAATATAAATGATTTCTTAAAACTAAACAATAAAGTCACAATCATTGCAAAAGGAGGTAGTGGAAAAACAACATTTTTGAAAAAGCTTTATATAGATACTTTGTCTTCTTTTGAAAAAATACCTTTGATTTTAAATTTAAGAGACTTTAACCATCTTGAGATTAAAAGAAAAATAGATGAAGCTAGTATAAAAAATAATTTTGTTTTTAAGGCGCTTGCTAATCAATTGGTTGAGTCTAAAGTTACAATTGATTCGAAATTAACTGAAAAGATGTTTCAATCAGGAAGATTCTATATATTATTTGATGGTTTTGATGAAATTGACGTGAAATATCAATCTATTATTACTAATGATTTAATAAATTTTGTTAATCGATTTAATGACAACAAGTATATTGTAACTACTAGACCATACACCAACGCAACTAATCTCTTAGGTTTTGAAAATATAAATTTAGAAGGTTTAGATACATTTGAAAAAAAAGATACATTTATTAGTAAACAATTATTTACTAATCCTAATCTAGCAAATAAAATTATTACTAGTTTAAAAGATGAAGATGCTCAAAAGTATATCGAACTTTTAAACAACCCTTTATTTCTAATTTTGTTTATCAATTCTTTTGAATATTACCCAAATATACCAATGAAAAAATCAGATTTTTATTGGCAAGTATTTGATGCCTTATATGAAAGACACGATAATTTCTCTAAACTTGGTTTTGAAAGACCTAAATTTTCAAATATTACAAAAGAACAATTCAAAAATATTTTAGAAAGATTTTGTTGTATTACCTATTTTCATAATCTTTTCAATTTTAAAGAGTTTGAAATATTAATTAAACTTGAAAAAATAAAAAATACGGAGAAATATGTTTTTAATCCATCTGAATATTTAAATGATTTAAAAATATCTATTCCACTTTTAGTACAAGATGGAAATGATTTTTATTTTATTCATAGGTCAATTCAAGAATATTTTACAGCTTTATATGTAAATAATCTAATAGCAAATGAAAACTATGAGTTTTTAGAAGAATTAGCTCAAGAACAGAATGAAAAAAATGGCTCTCATACTTTTTTATTAGAACTTATTTCTGAGATGTATCCTCCTATTTTTAAAAAATATTATATTCCGTATCATCTTGAATATTTCTTTAGTTATTTTGATGAATATTTAGTAGAACATAAACAAAAGAATAGCTATAACAGAATTTTTAATTCATATAAAGAGTTTAAAAATATATTAACTTTCTGTATTGAATTAAAGCAACCATTAGAAGATTTTATAAAACAACATACATATCACAACCCAAATGTAAATTTAATTTTAGGTGCTAATTCTAAAGATGAATTAAAAATTGCTGAAGAAATAATGATATTAAATGAAAATAGACATAAATTCTATTCTAAAATCAATTCAATTTTAAAGACTAAAGAAGAATCAACTAATAATCTTTGGAGGTACGCAGTGTCTAAAAGATAGTAAAAAATCATGACAACACAATCAGAACAATCACTTGAGAATAAACTCATCAAACAACTAATTGAAAATGGTTATCAATCTGTTTCAGTGACCAATGAAACCGAATTGGTAGCCAATTTAAAAACACAATTAGAAAAATTTAATCATACCACTTATTCAGAATCAGAGTTTCATCAGATTTTGAATCATCTTACAAAAGCTTCCAATCCGTTTGAGAAAGCTAAACTGCTACGTGATAAATTTTCGTTTAAAAACGATAACAATGAAACAGTATATGTAAACTTCTTAAATATGGAACACTGGTGTCAAAACGAATATCAAGTTACACACCAAGTCATCATGCATGGTACTTATGAAAACCGTTACGATGTTACTATTTTAATCAATGGTTTGCCTTTGGTACAAATAGAATTAAAAAAACGTGGGTTAGAATTAAAAGAAGCTTTCAATCAGGTAATTCGATACCATAAACACAGCTACGGAGCTGGATTAGGTTTATTTCAATATGTTCAAATTTATGTGATTAGTAACGGTGTAAACACTAAATATTACACATACAGTAAAGAACAAGATTTTAAGTTTACGTTTTATTGGACAGACGAGAAAAACAAACGTATATCTGATTTAGAAGATTTTGCAACTACTTTCTTAGATAAATGTCATGTCTCAAAAATGATTACGAGATATACTGTTTTGCATGAAGGAAATAAACAACTGATGATTTTACGACCTTATCAATATTATGCAGTAGAGCGAATTATTGAAAAGGTGAAAACATCAACTACAAACGGTTACATTTGGCACACAACAGGCTCAGGAAAAACATTGACTTCATTTAAAGCAAGTCAAATTTTATCAAGAATTCCAAAAGTTGATAAAGTGGTTTTTTGCGTAGATAGAACAGATTTAGATTATCAAACTTCTAAAGAATTTAACGAATTTAGTCCTGGTTCTGTAGATTCTACAGAGAATACAAAAGTATTGGTAAAACAGTTTGCAGATAACAATACAAAACTGATTGTAACAACCATTCAAAAATTAAATACTGCCATTAGCAAAGAGAAACACACCAAAGTGATGGATGATTTAGCTAATAAAAAAGTGGTGTTTATTTTTGATGAATGTCACCGTTCTCAATTTGGAGATACACATAAACGTATTGTAAAGTTCTTTAAAAATCATCAAATGTTTGGTTTTACAGGAACACCAATATTAGCAGAAAATGCAACTTCTAAGAACGGAGTAAAACAATTAACAACGGATTTATTTGGTGATAGATTGCATGAATATGTAATTACAGACGCTATTAATGACGGAAATGTTTTGCCTTTCTCTATTGAGTATGTAGGTAGATATACATACAAAGACGAATCAAGAAACAATCTTGATATCGAGGTAGAAGCCATTGATACTGCTGAGGTTTTTGAAGATGATAGACGAATTGAAAAGATAGCGAATTACATCATCTTAAATCATGACCGTAAAGCTAAAAACAAAGGCTTTACAGGAATGTTTTGTATCAGTAATACAAAGATGTTGATAAAGTATTTTGATGCGTTTAGAAGGCTTAAAAAAGAAGGGAAACACGATTTAAAAATAGCTACTATCTTTAGTTATACAGCCAACGAAGACCCTAATGAAGATAAGTCTGGAGAAATACCAGAAGAAAATCTAGATTATAACAATGCTAAGGTTGATATACATACAAGAGAGGTTTTAGATAAATATATTGAAGAATACAATCAAGATTTTGGAACAAACTATTCTACAAAAGACAGTAAATCATTTAATGATTATTATAAAAACGTAGCTAAAAAAGTGCGTGAGCGTGAGATTGATATTTTGTTTGTAGTAAATATGTTTTTAACTGGATTTGATTCGCCAAGTCTAAACACGTTATACGTTGATAAGAATTTGAAATATCATGGATTAATACAAGCGTATTCAAGAACAAACCGTTTAAAAGGAGAAAAGAAAACACATGGTCAAATTGTTGTTTTCAGAAACCTAAAAAAGGCAACCGATGAAGCAATTCAATTGTTTTCAAACAAAGATGCAAAAGAAATTATTGTTGTACCTCCATTAGAAGATTACATTGACCAATTTAATGATGCTGTAAAGAATTTATTGACTGTTGCACCAACTGTAAAAAGTGTAGATGATTTCTATTCAGAAACACAAAAACTGCAATTTGTAAAGGCGTTTAGACAGTTGTTGAGGTTAAAAAACAGAATGGATACGTATGCAGATTTCAATTTTGATGAGTTACTGATTGACGAACAAACATTTAATAACTACAGTTCGAAATATCAAGATTTAAAAAGAGAAGCAGAAAACGCACCAGATAAAGATTCTATTCTGAATGAAGTTGATTTTCATTTAGAGTTGATTCACAGGGATGAGGTTAATGTGGATTATATATTGAGATTGCTTTCAAATTTACAAGAAGAAGAAATTGAAACAACAGTAAAAAAGAAAAGACAATCAGAGATATTATCAATGATAGACAACGACCCTATTTTACGAAACAAACGAGATTTAATAGAACGTTTTATTAATGAGCAATTGCCTGTTTTAACGCAAAAAGAAGACATTACAGAAGCTTTTCAATCATTTGTGAACACAGAGAAGGTAAAAGAGTTCAAATACCTTGTAGAGGAAGAAAATATCAACGAAAATAGATTAGAAGAGGCAATGGAATCTTATATGTTTTCAGGGAGATTTCCAACGAATACTGAGTTAGTTGATACCTTAAATGAGAAGCCCTCTTTTCGCCAACGAAGAACCATTGGAGAACGTTTGACCGAGAAGGTTAATTACTTTGCTGATAGATTTTTGAGAGGATAGTTTCTATTTTATTGAAACAGAGCTTTGTATTATTTATATATAATTTAAAAAGATGAGCTTGATAGATATTGTAAAAAAAGCTACAAATCATATAAAACTAGAATCACATTATTTGAAAGATTACTATATATCTTTAGATTATGATACTAACAAAATCGATAGTTTTAAGTCTTTACCTTATGAGTTTCACCAAGATTCTTATCAGGATTATGATAATAATATTGAAGTAATAGTAAACCTATCGAGTATTATAGGAACGTCTAATAGTAAATTAGGTGTTTATTCTATTCAGTATTGGTCAGAGTTTTATGATAAAATATCATTTGGGAAGTTATATCAAAATAACGATTATACATTTAATGATACATTGAGATTTCTAGAAGAAAATAAAGATAAATGTACTATTAAAGATATTCCGAAAGTAATATTAAATAACAATAAATTGATTGTAGATGAAGGTTTACATAGAATAACATTAGCCAAGGGGTTATTATTGGATAAGTATTTTGTAAAACTTTATTATAATAATAATAAAGAATTGGTAAAAGGGTTGAGTGATGGTCTATTTACAATAAAATAAAATTTAAAGAAGCTTTTAGCTTCTTTTTTTTGCAAAAAAAAGCAAGTAGAGGTGATGAGGTTTTAAAAGTAAATTTTAAGAGAAAAGCTTGTTTTGTGGTTAATATATATATAAATGAAAGTTTTATGTATTATTATAATGTGATGCATCTGAAATTGTACGGTTACAAGCTCCTTAATAGATGGGATGTTTCGAGAAAATTAAATACCGTTAATAATAGTAGCATTGCTCGTTATTATTATAGTGGAAGAAATAAAGTGTGGTTTATTAACGAGAAATACATTAATATAATATTAAAAAAACAATATAATATATAATATATATCTGGTCGTCAAAAAAACAGCAAATAAAAAAATTAATAATATGACATAACATATATCTGGTCGTCAATTAGTAAAAAAATGACAACTTTCTTCGTTTTAATCATATACGTATTATTAGATGATAATAATATGTATATAAAATTAAATGATGATGAGTTAGATAAGTTATTTAGCCAAGATTTAAGTTGGATTGAAGGGAATGATTTCTGTATAGTAAGTGATAAGCTTGTTCAAAAGTTAAAAAATATCCATCAAAGTGAATTTAAAAACATAGAGCCTGAAGAAAAATTTTTAAAAAAATCTCTCCTTTTTTTTAGATATTATATTCTTAGTGATGCAGATGTTTTTACAAAAAAATATCAATATAGAGTAAGTTCTCAAATGCTTAGAAAATTTTTCCCTAATATAAAAAAGCACAAAATATCTTATATTAAATATGTGCAAAGTTTTGAAAAATATGGGATTATTTCAAAGCTATCAAATTACTCTACAACATATAACGTGACAAATAAATATTGTTTTAACGAATCTTTATTTTTAGGTGACTTAGTGTTAGCTTTATTTAAAAATGATGAGGTAGAGGATTATGACGTCAAAAACGAAGTGCCTGAATTGAATGATAAGGTCTTGTTGTCGTTATCAAAATTAAAACTAGATTTAAAATCAGCAATAAAAGAGCAATATCAAATCTTTAAAAATAAAAATGAGAATGAGCGATTGATTTGTAGAATAAATAGAATTACTGTATTTAATTTTAATAAGAATCGATACTGTTTTTATGGAAAAAAAAACAGACGTATTTATCATCCTATTTGTTTTTTACCTAAAGAATCTCGAAAATATTTAAATATAAAATTTAATGCTTTAGACATTGTGAACTGTCAGCCCTTATTACTTTGTTATTATTTGAAGTTAAAAGGGTTAAAATATGATGATGAATTTATTAAGAATGTGGAAAACGGTATGTTGTATGAATCACTTAAAGATAGGTTAGTAAATGTGTCAAGAGATGAGGTGAAGAAAATGGTTTATTCTGAAATTTTGTTTGATTTTAAAACCGCTAAAAAAAATGAAGTAAATAAGGTTTTCAAAGAGATTTATCCACTGACGTATAGCTCTTTAGAAGATATTCATTTTAAAAAAAAAATAACTAATATAACTTTAGCTTCAATCCTACAAAATTTAGAAGCCGATTTGTTTAATAATTTGAATGTTATTAATTCAGATTACTATTTCACTCTATTTGATGCAATTTATTATAATGATAAATCTGATGAAGATGATTTAAGGACACAGATTGATGACTATTTTAAAAAACTTGATTTGCGAGTAAAGGTTTCGGATAAATAAAAAAAACAGCCAAACTACTTATTGTTAGGCTGTTTTTTATTGATTTCATCAATTTTATTTTTTAGACGTTCAATTTCAATTTCTTTAATTTTAATTTGTCTTTTTATTTTAAAGTTTTCAGGAAAAAGCCATATCGGGTGAATACAAGGCTTTTATAGGGATTATCAAAGAAATCAGGTAACGATTTGGTAACGGTTCTTATTGCTTTGTATTTCAACGTGTTTCCGTTAGCTCAAAGCAAATATACAAAAAAATATTTTTGTGAAACATTGTAAAATTTTTAATGCTCCGAATATTACATTCGGTGTATAGAGGATAAGATGAAAGGGCTTAAAAGCCCTTTTATACGTAATAGA
>Ga0079224_100005224_pt1 | contig 17015 bp, 14 predicted proteins | sample Stecom2015_FD_80414 | JGI IMG/M metagenome (GOLD analysis project Ga0079224, IMG submission 80414) | Agricultural soil microbial communities from Utah to study Nitrogen management - Steer compost 2015 | ecosystem: Environmental > Terrestrial > Soil > Agricultural land | place: USA: Utah... | reverse complement strand
CGGCGATCTCCGTCGCAAACGCGCCGCTTTCGACTGCCTGCAGCGCCCGGCGCACTGACTCAGCGGCGTACTCGTCCTGCTGCTCCCGCGAGAATCCATATTTCTTGGCGGTTGCATCGGCGAAGAAGCCCATCATCTGGCCGTCAAACGGACTCTGCAGGCCGTCATAGAACATGTGATCGAGAAGCTGCGCGTGGCCCATGCGCAACCCGGCCCGCACCTTGGGCACCAAGTAAGGCGCGTTGCTCATCGACTCGATGCCGCCGGCCAGCACCAGTTCCGCGGAGCCAGCGCGGATCTGATCCGCCGCGAGCATTGCGGCCTTCATGCCCGAGCCGCACATCTTGTTCACGGTGGTGGCGGGAACATGCTGCGGCACGCCCGCACCGAGCGCCGCCTGCCGTCCCGGAGCCTGGCCGATTCCGGCGGGCAGGACGCAACCGAAGATCGCTTCGTCGATCCGCTCGACCGGAACGCCGCTGTCAGCCAGGGCCGACCGCGCTGCGATCGCGCCCAGTTGGGGCGCAGTGAGGCCTGACAACGACCCCTGGAAAGCGCCGATGGGGGTGCGGCGCGCGGCGATGATGTAGACGTCGTTGCTCATAGCAGTGCCTTCCACAGTGAAATCGAGGTACGGCTTTTACTGCAATGCAAAGCGAGCGGTCAAGGAAGGGGGAGAGGAGGAGAAGCGGTTAGCGGTTAGTACGAGCTGGGCTGACGCAGAGGCGGGCTAGCGCCAAGGCAGGGCTGACGCCAGAGGCAGGGCTGACGCCAGAGGCAGGGCTAGCGCCGCCGTCTCGAACTGGCGGCGCGGTTTCTCTAACTGACCGCCAAGCTAACCGCAACCGCCACCGCCAACCGCTAACCGCTTCTCTCCCGCGGCGACCACGGCAACTTGATGCGCCCGAGCGCGGCTATCCGCTCCTCGGCGAGGCGTCGAGCCGCCTGCCAAGTAGGGATCTTGCTGCGCTCGGAGAGCTGCAAAATGCGCGTGATGACGTCGTGGATGCGCGCCGTGTCGCGGATGGCTCGCTCCTGCGAATACCCTTCCAACTCCAGTGCGCTGTTCATCAGTCCACCGGCGTTGATGGCGTAGTCCGGTGCGTACAGGATGCCGCGCCTGTCGAGTTCATCGCCGAGTTCCGGGGATTCGAGCTGGTTGTTGGCGCCGCCCGCGACGATCCTGCAGCGCAGCCTGGGCAGGGTGTCCTCGTTGATCACTGCGCCCAGCGCACAAGGCGAGAATACGTCAGCGTCGACATCGTAGATCTGCGACATCGGCACGGCTTCGGCGCCAAAGTCGTTGACCGCCTGCTCGACCCGGTCCTCGGCGATGTCCGTGATGAACACCTTCGCGCCGGCCTCGCACAGCAGCTTGGCCAGGTGGTAGCCGACTTGTCCCGCGCCTTGGACGGCGAAGCTCACCCGGTGCAGGTCCGCGTGCCCGTAGCGATGTTCCAGGCAGGCGCGTATCCCATGCAGCGCGCCGAGTGCGGTAAAGCGGGACGGGTCGCCGCCGCCGCCATTCTCGGGTGAGACGCCGACCACGTGGCGCGTCTCAAGGCGGATCTGATCCATGTCCTGCGAATTCGTGCCGACGTCTTCGGCGGCGATGTAGCGTCCGCCAAGAGAGTGGATGTACCGGCCGAGGGCGCGTAGCAGCGCTTCACTCTTGCCGGTTTCGGGATCGCCGATCAGCACGGCCTTGGCGCCGCCGAGATTCAGTCCGGCGACGGCGGCTTTGTAGGTCATGTCCTGCGAGTGGCGCAGGACGTCGCGCACGGCGTCGGCCTCGTTCGCATAAGGCCACATGCGAACGCCGCCGAGCGCCGGCCCGAGCACGGTGCTGTGAATGGCGATCACACAGCGCAGCCCGCATTCGCGATCGTGAAAGAAGGCCACCTGCTCGTGTCCGAACTGGTCGACGGTTTCGAACAGATTCATATCCCTGCCTCCTCGCGCACGCTTGCTGGATTGCGGCGCACGCCCGCGCATGCATCTGACTTTAATTAAATTATAGGCGCCGAGCGCGCGCTGTCCGATGAAGCCGCAGCAGCCCCGCAAGCCCTTGCCCGGCTGGATTTCCTTCGGTCATCTTACGACTGCCTCCGTTCCGTTCAGGTCAAGAGCCTCCATCGCGCTTTGCGCGCGCCACGATGGATGAATTGCGCTCTGAACCATCCGCTGTCCGCTCCTTTCTTGCGAAGCGCTCGTCCCGCGCAAGATCCGGCTCGTCCAGGGCGGCGAGGATCCGTTCGCGCGAGCGCTGGCGCAGCAGCGCCGCAGCCTCCGCCGCGTCGCACTCGACGTCCGGCTCGAGCGGCTGCAGAACCTGCACTTCGATGACGCCCGGCCTCGGCAGGAAGCGGTTGCTCGGCAGGATGCGTCGTGCGCCGCGGATCACGAGCGGCGCGACGGGCAGCGAAGCGCGCACGGCCACGGCGAACGCCCCGCTGTGAAACTTGCCCAGGCCGGGCCGCGCGACGAATGTGCCTTCCGGAAAGAATGCGAGCGATTGACCCTTATCTGCAGCCTTGAGCAGGCGTCTCGCATCCATTGCGCCGGCGTGCCGATTGAAGCGATCCACGAATTCCGACCCGATGCGCCGCAGGAGCAGACCGGCGAGCGGCGCGCGCGCGACTTCCTTCTTGATGACGAACGAAAAGCGCGCCGGCAGAGCGGCTTTCAGCACCACGCCGTCCAGGTAGCTCGCGTGGTTGGCGACCACTACACACGGGCCTGGTGGGAGGTTGTGCTCATCGAGAAGCCGCACCGGCATGCCGACGGCGAAGAAAAAGGCGCGCGCCGCCGAGCGCGCTATGCGTCGCCGCACGGCGACGCCCAGGGGCGCGAGCACGAGCACCAGGGCGATGGAGCCGCATAAAAGGAACACGGCGACGGCGAACAGCCCGTAAAGAACGTGCGCGAGCTCTGTGAGGTAACGCTGCGAGGCTTGGAGCATGCTGTCGAAAGCGGTCGCGCCGCTGCGGCGGCGGCCGGCGATTTTCTGTGAACTGTTTCTCTTTATGTCAACCGCGACGGGGTTCTGTGATTGATGTCACGCCCGCGTCCGGAGGCAGGTACGCATACTGCCGGCGCCGTGAAGGGTTGGTTGCCCGAAGGCGATGAACACCGCTACGAAATCGACAGTCTACTCGAGGAGGGCCGACGACGCCGCGCAGACCCCGTCTGCGGAGGTGATCGACCGCTTTCTCGACGCCGTATGGATGGAGCGCGGGCTGTCGCCGAATACTCTCTCGGCCTACCGGGCCGATCTCACGGCGCTCGATCGCTGGCTGCAGGCGCGCGGTCGATCGAGTCTCGGAGCGTCGCGGGCCGACGTCCTCGCGTTCATCGCCCATCGCGTGGAAGCAGGCGCCCGGCCGCGCTCCACGGCGCGCCAGTTGTCGAGCTTCCGCCGTTTCTACCGCTATCTGATCCGTGAAGGCGCAATCAGGGAAGATCCGACGGCGCAGATCGCCATGCCGAAAATCGGCCGCTCTCTGCCCAAGTCGCTCACCGAGGAAGAGGTGGAGGCGCTGCTCGGGGCGCCGGACATCGAGGATCCGCTGGGTCATCGAGATCGCTCGATGCTCGAGGTGCTGTACGCCACGGGCCTGCGCGTATCGGAGCTGGTCAATCTCCGCGCCAGTCAGGTGAACGTCAACCAAGGCGTGCTGCGCATCGTCGGCAAAGGCGATCGCGAGCGCCTCATTCCGCTCGGCGAGGAGGCAGTACGCTGGTTGCAGCGATTCACCAGCGGACCGCGCCTCGAGATCCTGCTCGAGCGACAGACGGACTATCTGTTCCCCACGCGCCGCGGCGATCGCATGACGCGTCAGGCTTTCTGGCACATCATCAAGCGCTATGCGCAAAAGGCCGGTGTGCAAAAGGCCCTTTCGCCGCACACGCTCCGTCATGCTTTCGCGACCCACCTGCTGAATCATGGCGCGGACCTGCGCGTGGTGCAGATGCTGCTCGGGCATAGCGATCTGTCGACCACGCAGATCTATACGCACGTCGCCCGCGAGCGCATGAAAGAGCTGCATGCGCAGCACCATCCGCGCGGCTGATCCCGCTCGCTCCTGCGATCGCATCGCCAGGAGCTGATAAACTGCGCCCCGCCGTTGAACCGCCGGACTGTTCCTGCGTCGAATAGTCGGTGCAGATGCGGCGTCTCAGAGGCCGGGAGACTTCATGAAGCGGTTCCAGATCGTGTACGTCATCGTCGCTGCGCTGGTCGCCGGCGCCGCTTCGGCGGCTGACCCGTCGCCTGAGACGGACGATCCGCGCGCCCGCATCGCCGCCAAGTTTCCCGGGACCAGGGCGCAGGATGTGCGTCCCTCGCCGGTGAAGGGCGTGTGGGAAGTGCCGATGGGCGCGGACACCGCCTACGTGAGCGCTGACGGGCGCTACATCTTCGCCGGCGATCTGTACGAGATCGATACGCGCACCAACCTGACGGAAGCCAATCGCGCGACTGACCGCACGCGGCGGCTGGCCAAGCTTGACGAGCGCGAGATGATCGTGTTCGGTCCGGCGTCGGCGAAGCACACCATCACGGTGTTCACCGACGTCGATTGCGGCTATTGCCGCAAACTCCACAGCCAAATCGACGAGATCAACAAACTCGGCGTGCGCGTTCGGTATCTTGCCTATCCGCGCTCCGGCCCCGGGTCGGCGGATTGGCGCAAGATGGAAGCTGTGTGGTGCGCGTCGGACCGTAAGAACGCGATCACGCAGGCCAAGCTCGGCCGCGCCGTGGAAGCCAAGGCGTGCGCTGCGCCGGTGGCGCGGCAGTACGAGCTGGGCGAGGATTTTGGCGTGCGAGGCACACCGGCCATATTCACCTCCAAAGGCGAATACATTGGCGGCTATCTGTCGCCGCAGCAGCTCATGCGCCGCCTCGAGGAGTTGAGCTCCGGAAGCTGAAGCGGCGGAGGAGGGCGCGCGCTGGCGCTCAGCGCTCCAGCAGCTTGAGCTTGTCAGGCTTGCCGTCCCACTCCTTGGCGTCGGGGGGAGCAGGCTTTCTCTCGGTGAGCACCGGCCATTCCTTGGCGAGCTCGGCGTTGATCTGCTTGAACTGCTGCTGATCGTCCGGCAGCTCCTCCTCCGAGAAGATCGCCTCAGCCGGGCATTCGGGCTCGCACAGCGTGCAGTCGATGCACTCGTCCGGATCGATCACCAGGAAGTTGGGCCGCTCGTGAAAGCAGTCGACCGGGCACACCTCCACACAGTCGGTGTACTTGCACTTGATGCAGTTCTCAGTGACGACGAAGGTCATCGGCGGCTCCGGTGATCAGGCTGCCTCGGGCTATGTTTCCGGCGAACAGGGCCGGCTGACTGGCGGGCAGCGGAATTCAGTGCGAATAGCGCTTGCATCGGCGGTCGGGCGCCGCCTGCGAGACGCTATTGTGCCAAACGCACGAGACGGATGCGAGGCGCCCGTGGCATGAGCGACTCATGGAAGGGAGATGAGCGACAGAGAGGATGAGCGGCGTCAGGCGGTCGTTTTCAGCCGTCGCTCACGAGCAGCTTTCCTGCGCGCCAGTCGATATCCCGAAAGTGAGTGCGTTCCTGTCGGGCGCGGCGGTCCTCTAGATAACGGCGCAGGGCGAATTCGACGCTCGGGAAAGCGATGTCCGGCCAGGGGATCTCGCTCTCGTCATACAGCCGCGTCTCCAGGCTCTCTGGCCCGACGCCGAAGCCCGGCTCGGCCAGCGTCGCACGGAACATGATATGGACCTGGTGTGCGCGCAGCACGTTTACGATCGCCAGCAGCGAGCCGATGCGAACGTGCGCGAGCGCTTCCTCCATGGCTTCGCGCGCCGCGCCCTGCTGGACCGACTCGCCGTTCTCCATGAAGCCCGCGGGCGCAGTCCAATAGCCGCAGCGCGGTTCGATCGCGCGCTTGCACAGCAGCAGCTTGGATCCGGTCTCGATGACGCATCCGGCGATGATGCGCGGATTCTCATAATGAATGACGCCGCACGCGGTGCAGACGTAGCGTGGCAGATAGTCGCCTTCCGGCACTTTCCGCTCGACCGGATGGCCGCAGTCGGAGCAGAACTTCATGGCTGGTGACTTGTGACTGATGATTCGTTGCTCATGGCTCGGACGCTGTCGCGGCGTGGTCCGTGGGTCCTCGCGCGGCCTCGGAGCGACAATCTGGCTGACCCCCCCGCGAAGATGTTTGTGGACGGCGTTCGGGTCTGAAGCGTCAGACGGCTTGCGTGCATACTTCGAACGCGCTCTCGCGGTCAATCCGCCACATGTCGTTCGCAAGCTAGAGCATACGGAAACCCGCTTTGGGGCGCCAAGTGCGGCGGCGCGCGTAGGGCGCTGCAGAACGCCCGAATCGACTCGCATTCTTTGGCCGTCGACCAGGCCCGCAGAAGCGGCGTTCCTCCACCTGTTGTTCGCCGAAAGTCGATAGATCACGACCGCGGCGGCGCAACGCGTAGAGCCTGCCGTCCGCGGTCGCGATAATGGCTGGGCGGCACGCCGGTGCGCGCCTTGAAGTGGCGCGAAAATTGAAAGCCGCTATCGTACCCGAGCAACGTTGCGATCCGCTCGATCGAATGACTAGACGTCAACAGCAGGCGACGAGCTGTATCGATGCGCGTTCGTGTTATGAACGCACGGGGCGATAGGCCCTGCACTCGCCTGAACAAGCGTGAAAAGTGCTCCGCCGAGACGCCCATTCCGGCAGCGAGCGCATCCACCCGGATCGGCTCGCCCGGATGACGTCGAATGCGCTCGCAAATCTGCATGATTCGGCGCGCCTGGTCGCCAAACCGTCCCGGCGGCCAGGTGTTCGCACACTGGTTGATGATTTCCATGACGACGGTCTGAAAACACGCCTCCGCCCAGCGCCTGCGCCCGTCCTGCAGGCAGCGAACCAGACGCAAGAGCACGTCGTGCACGAAGCCGCTGGCTTCGGCGTGCAGTATGTCGATTTCCTGTCGCGGAGAGCCGAGCACGATAGGTGCGCCGCTCTCGTCGAGCAGTTCGAAATACACCGCGATTAGGCTCAGCGGCCGTCGCGAATCGTGACCGGCGGCGTATGAGCGGTTCGCCCGCAGCAGCACCAGGTCGCCTCCTCTGATGATCTGCCGCGCGCTGCGGCTTTGTTCCTCACGCAGCCACCCGACGCCGTCGATCACGTACCACAGATCGGAGCTGCGCAGGATTCCGCTGCGCCACGACCAGTCCGGTTCGCAGTTGAAGACGTCCGCAAACGTCAGCGTGACCGCGGACTGCGGGTTCCATGCGCCGAGCACGTCGAACGCCTCGCCGGTGCTGCGCGATTGGCGTACAAGCTCAGGTGCAGACATCAGAAAAGCCCATGAAATGTGCAGACACGCCCATGTCTCTCCGTTCGGATCGCGTTTTCAATATCAAGCAACGCCATGCATGAGCACTTGAACCAGCGTCAGGCACGACGTCCGACGAAACGAGTCATTCGAAACGCTTCACCCAACGCTGGAAATGCTCGCCTCATCCTCATTGCACGATACGAATATCGCTGCGCTGCTCGCACGGCAAGCGCGGCGCCATGGTCGGCGCACTTTCCTGAAGCTGCGCGAGGGCGAAATTGCGTTCGACGCCTTGCACCGCTCGGTGGTTCGCCTGGCGTCGGGTCTGTCCGCGTGCGGCGTGCGCGCTGGCGACCATGTGGCGGTGATGCTGCCCAACTGCGAGCAATTCGTGCAGCTGGTGTTCGCTACTGCGCATCTGGGCGCGGTGTTCGTGCCGATCAACACCGCCTACCGTGGCGCGATTCTCAAGCATGTGCTCGCGACATCCGACGCCGGCACGCTGGTCGTCGACGAAATTTTTCTCGACCAGCTCCAAGGTCAGTACGAGGACCTCGAACGTTTGTCGTGTGTGATTGTCCGCGGCGGCCGCGATGGCGTTCCCCGCGGCCTCGCACGGTCTACGCTGAACCTGTCGAAGTTGTACCGCCGCGCCGCTGAGGCGCCCTCGCCGGAGTCGACGCCTGATGCGCTGCAGGCGATCATGTTCACATCCGGTACGACTGGACTGTCAAAGGGCGTCATGGTTCCGCATACGCTCGCGCTCGAGAGTGCGAGGACGTTCCTGTCTTTGATTGCTCACGAAGACGGCGAGACGGTGTACTGCCCGCTGCCTTTGTTTCATGCCAGCGGCATGTGGGAAGGGCTCATGGCGCCGCTCCTGGCCGGCAGCCCGCTGGCGCTGGTTGAACGCTTCAGCGCATCGCGCTTCTGGTCGGACGCACGCCATTTTAATGCGCGAATCGCCATGGGCGTGTTCTCGATGGCGCCGATACTGCTCAAGCGTTCGCCGAGTAGCGACGATCGCAGCCATCCACTCAGAGCCTTTTATACAGGCAAGTCGCTGCACGATGCCGAGTTCACGCAGCGCTTCGGGGTGCGCTGCGTGGAAAACTATGCGAGCACCGAGGCTGGCATACCAATCGCCAGCCCGTACGGCGAATGGGCGCCGGGCGCCTGCGGCCGGCCCTGGTCCGAGACGCACGAAGTCGCCCTTGTCGATCGCTGGGACCGTCCTCTGCCGCCTGGCGAGGTCGGCGAGATCGTGGTGCGACCGCGCCTGCCATTCACCGTGACCCCGGGCTATTACCGCAATGCGCAGGCCACTGCACAGAGCTTTCGCAATCTTTGGTTCCATACCGGCGACCTTGCGCGACGCGATGCGGACGATCATTACTTCGTGTTCGGCCGAATCAAGGACTGCATTCGCCGCCGCGGCGAGAACATCTCTGCTTTCGAAGTGGAGCAGGGCGTCAATAGCCACCCGGCCGTGCTTGAATCGGCGGCGATCGCGGCGCCCTCTGAATTCGAGGAAGACGAAATCAAAATCGTAGTGGTGGCGCGTCCCGGGATGGATCTCGACCCCGCCGACCTCATCGAGCATTGCACCGCGACGCTGCCGGGGTTCATGACGCCGCGTTATGTGGAGGTGGTCGACGAGCTGCCGCGCAATGCCGTCGGGAAGGTGGCCAAACAGGAACTACGCAACCACGGAATCACCGCTGCGACCTGGGAGCGTCCAGGCGCCGCGCGGGCGAGTGTGGGGGTGACAGAGCGGCGGAGTGCTTGCGGACAGTCGCAATCGAGTGATCAGGAGAATTCAGCTTGATCGAGTGGACCGATACCCCGCAGCAAGCGAGCTTCCGCCGGACGGTGCGCGAATTCATTCGCGACCGCTTTCCTGCCGCGTACACGCCCGATCGCACGACAGAATTCAGCCTCGAGCCCGAGGATGCGCCGGGCTACAACTGGGCGGCCGATCGGCGCAGCGCCGATCCGGTGCGACGCGCAGCGGCGCAGCAGTGGGCCGAGGCGCTGGCGCAGCAGGGATGGATCGCCCCGCACTGGCCTCGCGAGTACGGCGGTGCTGGTCTTGGCGTGCTCGACGAATTCATCCTGCACGAGGAACTGATGCGCGCCGGAGCGCCGACTGTGAACGGCATCGGCGCCTTTCTACTCGGTCCCACTTTGCTTGTGCATGGAACGACCGAGCAGCGCCGCGCGCATCTGCCGGCGATCAGCTCGGGAAAGATCGCCTGGGCCCAGGGCTTTTCGGAGCCGGACGCCGGGTCGGATCTTGCGGGCCTGCGCACTCGCGCCGAACGCCGGGGCGATCACTATGTCATCCATGGCCAGAAAATCTGGACGTCGCTCGCCCAGCACGCAGACTGGCTATTCGCGCTAGTACGCACCGACCCGGATGCGCCCAAGCATCGGGGCCTCACGTTCCTCATGATCGACCTTGCAGCGCCGGGCGTCACCGTCAGGCCGATCGTGGACATGCGCGGCGCTGCTCCCTTCGCTGAGGTGTTCTTCGACGGCGCTCGAACGCCGCTCGCCAACCGCGTCGGCGAAGAGAACAGAGGTTGGTATGTTGCGATGAGCACACTGGAGTTCGAGCGTTCCGGAATCGGCTCGACTGTGCGCTACGAGCGAGTGCTCGCGCGTTTGATCGACTACTTGCGCAGCGACGAAGCCAGTCGCTTCCGTCGCCGCGACTGGCGTTCCACCGTGCGCCTGGAAGTGGCGCGTCGGTATGTGGAAACTCGTGTACTGCGTAGCCTGGCGCGCTACAACGCCGCGTTGCAAGCTGCAGGCCAGCCGAGCGCGTGCGCCGCCTCGATCAACCAGCTCTTCAGCGCCGAGCTGCATCAGCGACTGGCGCGAACCGGCGCCGATGCATTCGGCGCCTACGCCAGCCTGTGGCGACGCGATGGCGCCCCACTCGAGGCGGATTTTACTCACGAGTGTTTCGACGCCGTGGCCCACACCTTTCTTGCCGGCAGCTCGGAGATCCAGCGCAACGTCATCGCGACGCACGGGCTGGGGCTGCCGCGTTCGTAGCTGGTTTCCATCGGCTATTGGCCGACGCCGAACGATGAAAGCCGATGCTGTTGACTGCAACGGGACACCGCTGAAGGTGCGCTCTGATATCCGCCAATCCGCATTCGCTATCTGCCATCCGCTTCCTTCATCACTGGAACTCTGGAGACGCCATGTTCGAGACTCTGAACCTCGTCTTAGACAAGCGCATCGCCTGGTTGAACCTCAACCGGCCGCGCGCGCTGAACGCCATCGACCCGCAGATGATGCAGGAGCTGCGCACCGCCTTTCGCGAGCTGGACGATCGTCAGGACGTGCACGTCGTGGTGCTGCGCGGCGAGGGCCGGGCGTTTTGCGCCGGCATGGACCTGAAGTGGTCGGAACGCATCACAAACAAGGAGCGGGTCGACAGCGCTCGTCTCGGTCAGAAGACCTTTGCCTGCATGGAGCAGATGAGCACGCCGGTGTTCGCCGCAATCCATGGTTACACACTCGGCGGCGGACTGGAGCTGGCGCTGCACGCCGATTTCATCGTCTGCTCCTCGAACGTACGTCTGGGACTGCCGGAGATTACGCTGTCAGCAGAGCCGCCTTATCGGCCTAAGGCCACCGCGGACGGCGATCCCGATCAGCCCGAATTCGGCGGCAGCGCGCCGGCCTGGGGAAGCCTCAGCCGCCTACCCCAGTTGATCGGCAAAGCGCGCGCCAAGCAGGTCATCCTGACCGGCGAGCATCTCGACGCGCAACGCGCCTTCGAACTTGGCATCGTCAACCAGGTGTTCGCCGAGGAAGACTTCGACGCCGGCGTGAGTGAATTGGCGCGGCGTCTCGCGGCAATAAACCGGTACAACCTGAGACTGGTGAAGGATATGGTCAATCGCGGCTACGACATCATCGAGGGCCACCCGGTCTGATCGGCCGAGCCGGCGCGGCGCACAGTGCGGCAGGTTCGCCAGAAATCGCGAACGCGAGGTAGAGAGCGTGATCGACATTTATCGTATCGACCATGTTCGCCAGGCAGTGGCGGACGAAGAACCCGTCCGTCGGCTGCTCGAGCGGCTGTTCGGTTTTCGGCTCGTGCAGGCATGGGAAGACGCGACCGAAGGCGTACGCGGACTGCGCTACCAGATTCCTGGTACGAGCGGCGCTGGATGGGAGCTGGTGACGCCGACCCGCGGCGACAGCACGATCAGCAGTTTTCTCGACAGCGCGCGCGGGCCCGGACTTTGTCGTGTCGGCCTGGAGGTCACGGATCTCCAGAGAGCGTTGGCCATGCTGCGAGCCGAGCAGGCGCACGTCGTCGACCGGGGGCCAGCCGATCGCTGGGCTGACGTCGAACTCGGCCCGGCCCCCGACATGCAAGGGCTGCCCTGCCGGATCTTCGCACCTGGCGCAGCCGACGCGGCCAGGCGCGCTGCGCGAATCGCTTTGCCCGAGACGCCGCGCGATGAACGGCCTGCGATCGGACTCGATGGCCTGCTGCACATCTGCCAAGCGCACCCCGACCGTCTCGCCGTTGCGCGCTGGTACGAGCGCGCAACCGGGATGCGTGAGATCTACCGCACCCCCGATGGCGCGTGGCCGGACATGGCGACCCTCATGCTGACCGTGCCGGGCTCCCAGATCATCTGGGAGGTGATCCAGCCTGAAGGCGGCGATTCGCACGTCCAGCGCTTTCTCGATCGCAAGGGCGCCGGGTTCCATCATGCAACGTTCGCGGTGTGCGATTGGGACGCCGCGATGGCGGCATGTGAGCAGCACGAGATTCCCACTTTCGGCCTTAACGAGGGCGTCACCGATGGCGGGCGCTGGTGCGACAACTTCATTCATCCCAAACACACTGGCGGGGTGCTGATGCAGCTATTCTGGGAGGAACACCCCGGCGTCTGGGCGCGATCCGACAAGATCGCCACGCCGCGCTGATTGGCGCACGACGGCTGATGGCGAGCATCGCCGCAGAGGATCGCTGATGGATTTGCGCCTTGACGACGAACGGCAAATGCTGCGCGACAGTTTGCGCGAGTTTCTTGCGGCGGAGTGTCCCCGCAAGCGTCTCGACGCCATCGACGCCGATGCGCGCGGCCACTCGCCCGAGTTGTGGCAGGCGATGGCCAACCTGGGCTGGACAGGGCTGTGCGCGCCGCCACAGTACGGCGGCAGCGGCCTCGGGCTGCGCGAGTTGTGCATCGTCATCGAAGAATTCGGGCGCGCATCGCTGGCCAGCCCGTATTTCGGAACAATGCTCAGCCAGCTGGCGATCGCGCGCTTCGGCGGCGATTCGCAGCGGGAAATTCTGTTGCCGCAAATCGCGGCGGGACGATGCCTCGTTGCGCTCGCCCGCTGCGACCCCGAAGCACCGTGGGAGACTCTGCGAAGCGGAATCGTCGCAGAGCCTTGCGCCGGCGGGTACGTGCTTCGCGGCAGCATCCATTTCGCTGCCTACGCGCATGTCGCCGACCGGCTGCTGACGCTCGCGCATATCGGCGAGCGCGGTTGCGAACGACTGGCCTTGTTCATTCTGGATGCTCGCTCGCCCGGAGTTCGGTCCGAGCTGCTCGAGCTCGTGGGCTCGGAACGCCAATGCCGATTGCATTTCGACGGTTGCCGCGCGACTACCGCCGATGCGCTTGGTGCGATCGGGGACGCGGGACCTATCGTGCGTGCACTGGATGATTGGACCCTGGTCGCGCGTTGCGCGGAGATGGTCGGCGGCGCGCAGCGGGTGCTCGAACTGGCCACGGGATACGCCAGTCAGCGCCTGGCTTTCGGCAAGCCTATCGGCAGCTTTCAAGCGATTCAGCATCACTGCGCCAACATGGCTGTCGGCGTGCTCGGCGCGCGGCTGATCACCGATGAAGCGATCTGGCTGATTGAGCGCGGCGAACCGAACGCCTCCGACCAAGCGGCTGTCGCAAAGGCGTGGGTGGGCGAGACCTATCGCAAGATCTGCAGCCTGGGACATCAGGTGCACGGTGCGATCGGCTTTACGTGGGAGCACGACCTGCAGCGCTACTTTCGCCACGCCTTCGCCGCCGATCTCGCACATGGCGACGCTCTCCATCACCTTGACGGGATTGCTTCCAGGCTCGGGCTGTAGTCGGATCGGCGTGTGCGCACGGTCATTGGCGCGCAACTGGAAAAATGCGCTATTGGCGTCGTCACTCACCTTTTCGGCGGCCAGATCGGCGCACGGCTGCCGTCGAACTTGGTCGCCGCGTTCATCGCCGAGCGCCCGGCGACGCTTCGGGCGCTGAGCCTTCGGCGCCTTGATGAGATCGGAGAGTCGCGGCTTGGCCATCGCAGCGCCGCCTGCAGACTGCCTTAGCCAAGACCAAAACCAGTCGAATCTAGTCCAACCGCCTTAGCGCTGCCTTCGCTAAGTGACTGATTCGTAAGGCCGTAAGCCCCCTGGTGCCGGTGGAGGGAATCGAACCCACACTCTGTCGCCAGAACCGGATTTTGAGTCCGGCGCGTCTACCAGTTCCGCCACACCGGCCAAGCGCATGCGGCGCGCAAGTATACGAGGAGCGGGAACAAAGTCGAAAGCGGCTGATCGACCCTCCGCCTTTCGATGCGCCCGTCGGGGTCGAGGCGCCGTCAGCAGCGCTCCGATTGCGCCCGCGAGGTGGAAGACGGCTTTCGGGCCGGAACGCGCCCTGATATTTTGCGCGCCCCATGCGCCGCAGCGACTTCGCTTACGACTTGCCCGGCGGGCTGATCGCTCAGCGGCCCGCGACCGAGCGTGCGGCGAGCCGCCTGCTGCATGTGCGCGGTGATCGGGAAATTCGCGATCTGCGTTTCATCGATCTGCCGCAGCTGCTCAATCCGGGGGATCTGCTGGTCTTCAACGACACGCGCGTCATTCCGGCGCGCGTGCTTGGCCTCAAGCCCACCGGCGGGCGTGTGGAGATCCTGCTGGAGCGCGTGCTGCAGGACCGGCGGATCCTCGCCCATGTACACGCCAGCAAGCCGCTGCGTGAAACGGCGCCGATCGCGCTGCCGGGCGGGGCCCAGGCGCGCCTGATCGGTCGGCGCGAGGACTTGTTCGAGCTCGAGCTCACGGAGGAGCCGCTGGCGTATTTCGAGCGCTACGGCGCCATGCCGTTGCCGCCGTACATCGAACGACAAGCGGAGGCGCAGGACGCAGAACGCTATCAGACCGTATACGCGCGCGAGCCGGGCGCGGTGGCCGCGCCCACGGCCGGTCTGCATTTCAACGCCTCGATGCTGCAGCGCTGTGAGGCGATGGGCGTAGGGCGCGCATCCGTGACGCTGCATGTCGGCGCCGGAACGTTTCAGCCCGTGCGCGTCGAGGAACTCGCCGCACATCGCATGCACTACGAGCGGGTCTCGGTTTGCGAGTCGGCGTGTGCGGCGATAGAAGCGACCAAGGCGCGCGGCGGGCGCGTCGTCGCCGTCGGCACGACGGTCGTGCGCAGCCTGGAGTGCGCTGCGAGCGGCGGGCGTCTCGAGCCCTTTCAAGGTGAAACGAACCTTTTCATCACACCGGGATTTCGCTTTCGCGTGGTCGACGCGCTGCTGACCAACTTCCATCTGCCCGAATCGACGTTGCTCATGCTGGTATGCGCGTTCGGCGGCTATCAGACGATCATGCGCGCCTACCGGCGCGCGGTCGCGGCGCACTACCGATTTTTCAGCTACGGAGACGCCATGTTCGTCGAGCCGACCCCTGCGGCCGGATTGCAGGATTCATTGGACGCCTCGCCATGAGGTTCGAATTGCTCGGCTCCGATGGACGCGCCCGCCGCGGCCGGCTGACCTTCGAGCGCGGCGTGGTGGAGACGCCGGCGTTCATGCCGGTCGGTACATATGGCACGGTCAAGGCGATGACGCCTGAGGAGCTCACCGGGCTCGGCGCACAGATCGTGCTCGGCAACACGTTTCATCTCATGCTGCGCCCAGGTATGGAGATCATCCGCGCGCATCGCGGCCTGCACGCCTTCATGCATTGGGAGGGACCGATCCTCACCGATTCAGGCGGATTCCAGGTGTTCAGTCTCAAGACGCTGCGCAAGATCACGGAAGAGGGCGTCAGCTTCCGCTCGCCCGTGAACGGCGATCCGGTGCTGCTCACGCCGGAGCGCTCGATGCAAGTGCAGCGCGATCTCGACTCCGACGTCGTAATGATCTTCGACGAATGCACTCCCTACCCGGCGAGCGAGGACCAGGCGCGCCGTTCCATGCAGCTCTCGCTGCGCTGGGCGATGCGCAGCCGTGCGGAATTCGACCGGTTGCGCAACCCCCACGCGCTGTTCGGGATCGTGCAGGGCGGCATGTACGCGCATTTGCGCGAGGAGTCGATCGCGGGCCTGACGCAGATCGGATTCGACGGCTACGCGATCGGCGGGCTCGCCGTCGGCGAGCCGAGGAGCGAACGCGAGCATGTGCTCGAAGCGTTGGAGCCGCACCTGCCGCAGGATCGGCCGCGCTATCTGATGGGCGTGGGCACGCCCGAAGATCTCGTCGAATCGGTGCGCCGCGGCGTGGACATGTTCGACTGCGTAATGCCCACCCGCCACGCCCGCAATGGCTGGTTCTTTACCCACCGGGGCGCTGTCAAGATCCGCAACGCGCAGTACGAGTCCGACGTGCGCCCCATAGACGAGGAGTGCGACTGCTACACTTGCAGACATTACAGCCGGGCGTACCTGCGTCATCTGGACAAGTGCGGCGAGATTCTGGCCGCGCGCCTCGGCACCATTCATAATCTCCATCAGTACCTGTCCCTGATGCAGACGATGCGTGCGGCGATCGAACAGCGCCGCTTCGATGCGTTCGCCGCTGAGTTCCACGCAAAGCGCGCGCAAGGGGATTGAGACTTCCTTTCCGCCGTCCCCGCGGGATCGAAGCACATGCTTCGGGGGCGCTTGCAACCGGTTCCCCATGCTAGCCGATCTTCCTACCGCGCCCTGGTTCAGACGACTGCTGGTCGCGGCCCTGATCCTCGGCGTCGTGCTGCTCACTTTCTCGGTGGTGCAGCCGTTCATCGTGCCGCTCATCTGGGGCGGCATCCTGGCGTACGTCAGCTGGCCGCTGAATATCCGCTTCCTGCGCCTGGCGCGCGGCCGACCAGGCGTCGCCGCGCTGCTTACCACGCTGCTGGTGACCCTCGCGATCATCGTCCCGATGGTTTGGCTCGCCTTGATGCTGCAGGTGGAAGCCGCCGCTGCATACGCACGTGTGCAGGATTTTCTCGCTTCACGGCCGACCCTGCCGCCGGCGCTGCGCGACCTGCCCTGGGTGGGAGTGTGGGCGCAGCAAGTCCTCGAGCAGATCTCGGCCGATCCGGCCGCAATCCGCGGCCAATTCGTGCTGCTGATGGAGCAGTCCTCGGTGGAAGTTTCGCGGCTGATCGGCGGGGTGGGGCGCAACGCCGCGAAGCTGTTCTTCGCCGTGTTGTCCATGTTCTTCCTGCTGCGCGATGGGCCGCGCGTGCTGCGCGAGGCGCGCGCCATTCTGGAAGGCATCCTCGGTCCGCGCGTGCACGACTACCTGGACGCGGTTGGCGCCACCACGCAGGCCGTGGTGTATGCGCTGATTCTCGGCGCGATCGCACAGGGCGCCGTGGCGGGCGTCGGCTACTGGATCTTCGGCGTGGACGCGCCGGTCATGTTGGGCGCCGTTACGGTGTTG
>Ga0079224_100005222_pt1 | contig 17020 bp, 16 predicted proteins | sample Stecom2015_FD_80414 | JGI IMG/M metagenome (GOLD analysis project Ga0079224, IMG submission 80414) | Agricultural soil microbial communities from Utah to study Nitrogen management - Steer compost 2015 | ecosystem: Environmental > Terrestrial > Soil > Agricultural land | place: USA: Utah... | reverse complement strand
CGGCCGGACACTTGTGGCCGCCAGGCCTCTTCCCGACGAATGCAAGGTCACCGCGCCATGCCGGTCACTGCGCCAGAACACCGCCCCGCTCCGCTGCCATCGGCGCTCGACACCCGGGTTGGGATGCCCGTAGCGGTTCCAGGCACCGGCCTGCGCCACCACGTGCAGCGGCTGCGTTTCGTTCACGAATGACAGGCTGGACGAAGACTTGGAACCATGGTGGGCCGCCAGCACGACGTCGGCGTAGCCCAGGCCCCTGTCGACCAGCGCAGCTTCTTGCGACGCCCCGATATCGGCAGGCAGCAGGGCCGAATGATGTTCGCCACGCAAGCGCAGGACGCAGGCTCGATCATTGCGCTGCTTGCGCGCAGTCCGCCGTGCATCGGACGGATTCTTCAGCGGCCAAAGGAATTCAAAGGACACCCCATCGATATGCCAGGTGATGCCATACTCGCAAGGTGACATTGCCAAAGGCAGGGACGACAATTGGCCCGGCATGTCGAGCAAAGCCGCTTCACGCGTCAGATAAGCCTGCAAGTCGAAGGAGCTGTAGGACTGCTGGACAGGCACCGCTTGCAACACGCTACGCAGGCCTCCGGCATGATCGATATCGGCGTGTGAAACGATCATCACATCCAGCTTGGCTATGCCTTGCGAGCGCAGGAAGGGCCAGATGATGCGCGCGCCGTCGTCGGAGTCGGGGCCGCTGCGCAGGCCTGTATCAAACAAGAAAGCATGTTGCGCCGTCTGGATAACAATGGCGCCGGCCTGCCCCACATCCAGCGCATGCAAGGTCCACTCCCCCTGCAAAGGCCGCTTGGGCGGCCAGAACAAAGCGGGCATCATCAATAGCCAGGCCAAGCGCCTGCCTGGCAAGCCGTAAGGCAGCGTGGCCACCGCCAGTCCCAACAGCGCCAGGAGGGTCAGCCCAAGAGGCGCCGCGGCAACGGTGAAACTGGCGGCGCGCCAATTGGACAGCCATACAGTGGGGGCCATCATCAGTTCCAGCGCGGCATGGCCCAGCCAGGCGAAAGCCGTAGCCAGGGATTCCAGGCCGGGCGTGACCGCGGCACCCGCCGCTAACAAAGACAGCGGCGTAACGATCAGGCTTATGACCGGAATGGCATAGGCGTTGGCGAGCGGTGACGCAAGGGAAACCTCGTGAAAGATGAGCGCAAGCAAGGGCATCAGTCCCGCCGTGATCGCCAACTGCAGGCGCGTTGCCTTGCCCAGGAAGTCCCCGGCTCGGCGCCAGCGGCCAGCAACGGCAACGTGGCCTGCCGGCTGGCCCCACCACCCACTACTGGCCATGAGCACGTAGACAGCGCCAAACGACAGCCAGAAGCCGCTGGCCAGCAAAGCCCACGGGTCCAGCAGCACCACGGCGAAAGCCACCAGCGACAACAGCCGAGAAGCGCTCATGGGCAAGCGCAGCACATAGGCGCCTGCCATGACGGCGAGCATCAGGAAGGTGCGCCGCGCGGGCACGCCCCACCCCGCCAGCAGGCAATACAGCCATGCAATCAGCAAGGCCGCCAACGCGGCAGCCACTTGAGCCGGCATGCGCTCGGCCAGTGCCCGGCCGCGCCAGCGCACGCGCCGCCATAGCCACAAGGTCAGCGCGCCGCCCAGCGCCGCGATCAGTGTGATGTGCGAGCCGCTGATCGATACGAGGTGAGTGATGCCGGTGCGATTGAATACGGTCCAGTCGGACGGTTGGACACTGGCCTGGTCGCCTATCGCCAGCGCCAGCAGCACCGCGCCGTAGCGCTTGCCCTCTAGGTAAGGCAGCATGGCGGCGCGCACGGTATGCTGTGCCCGCTGCGCGATGACGGGCAGGCTGGCCCAGGGCTCATCGCGCAAATAATCGGGTGTGCCTCGCACGCTGCCGGTGACGCGCACGCCCTGTGCGAACATATAGGCCTCGTAATCGAAAGCATGCGGATTGCGCACACCGCGCCGCTACTTCAATGTAAGCGCCATGCGCCAGACCTGGCCGGGAACCAGATCCGGCAAGCCATCCGGCCATTCCGCCTCTGCGCCGCCAGCGTTGCCCCCCGCGCGGCCGTATGGTCCGGCCCATGCTGCCATGGGCCATGAAACCTGGATGCGAGCGGGTACGCCTTCCGGCCTCGATGAAATGACCTGGGCCTGGAACTGGCGTCCGTCCGGACTCAAGCGAGGCAGGCTGACGATCCGCAGGACCACCCGAGACACCTTGTTTTCATTATGCTCGGCCAGGGCGTCGGCCAGACGATGATCCGCCCGGGCGGCTGTCAGCAGCAAGCCGGCCAGCGCGGCCCACAACGTCACCCATATACCTGCGCGAACGCAACCCGGCAGCCCCAACGCCAGCAAGGACAGCAGCACGGCCAGCGTCGCCGCGGCCAGCCCATGCGCAAGGCTGGGCAAGACCGGTAGCGTATGCACCACGCCGCTTGCCGCCACAAACGCCAGCAGACCCATACGTCCCGTCACGGCTGCACGCTCCCAAATAGGCCAGCGTAAAGGACGGCTGCGAACAGCGGGACCATGAAGGGCCAAAGAAGGCCCTTCGGCTTTTACCGCGCCCCTGGCGCAAATAAAGCCGGGACACGGCCACCGCACTCAGAGCGGCCGGCGGCGATCCCGGCTAGCCCAGGCTGTCCAGCAGGCGCCGCAGTTCGTCCTGCTCGGAGGCCGTCAACTTGGCGCTGACCCGCGCGTCGTGTTCACGTATGGCTTGAGTGATGCTGCGCAGCGCCTCCTGCCCGGCATCGGTCAGCGCCAAGGCGTGGGCACGCTTGTCCAGCCTTGATTCAGTCCGGGTCGCATAGCCCAGTTTCTCCAGGGAGTTGACGACCTCGACCGCGCCCGAGCGCGCAATGCCCATGGCATTGGCCAGTTCGGTCAGCTTCATATCCGCGTTGGATTGAATGAGAGTCATGGCGGAAAACCGGGGTGGGGTAATCGACCACGGCCCCAGCGCATCCAGGAAATCCTGGTAAATGCGTATCTGCGCGCGTCTTATGGAATAGCCGATCAGCTCGTCCAGTACGCCATACGCAACGCCCGGGACCTGGGCGCTGAATTGTTCGCCCCGCTGGGCGGGACGCCGGTTATTGGGGCGCGAACTCAATTTTCTAATCACCGAGACTCCTGTTCATTCCTCTTATTCCATTTTGCAAGCGACCGCCTTGATATGGATCACCCTGGAACCTGACTTCGGGTAAATCCCGATAGGCTGGAATATGGGCCACGTTGTTATGATACTTAACATATTATGGGAGACAATTCCTGAAAGTCATCATCGCGGGCGCCGGCATCGGCGGACTGGCCCTGGCGCTCATGCTGCATCATCGCGGCATCGACTGCGAAGTCTTCGAATGCGTGCGCGAGCCCAAGCCCCTGTGCCTCGGCATCAACCTGCCACCCCACGCCGTGGCGGTAGCGGGAACGCCGGGATTGCTGGACACGCTGGCCGCCGGTGCAATAACCACATCCGCCCTCCATTACTACAACCGCCACGGCCAACCAATCTGGCAAGAACCCAGGGGCCTTGCCGCCGGCTACGCTGTGCCGCAGTTGTCCATACATCGCGGCGAACTTCAACTGCTGTTGGCGGACGCGGTCGCGCAACGCCTTGGAGCGGGCCGCCTGCATACCGGTCTGGCCTTCGAATCGCTGACGCAGGATGCACAGGGGGTAACGGCCCGCTTCCGGAACCGCGTCTCGGGCGAGCTCGACGAAGTGCGCGGCGACTTGCTGATCGGTGCCGACGGCATCCATTCGGCCGTCCGGCGCTTCTTTTACCCGCAGTGGGACCCATTGCGTTTTTCAGGACGCATGCTCTGGCGCGCGATCACCGATGCAGATCCCTACCTGGACGGCAAGACCATGTTCATGGCCGGCCACCAGGACCAGAAATTCGTCTGCTACCCCATCTCCGAGCCGCTGCGCCGCCAAGGCCGTTCGCGCATCAACTGGATTGCGGAACTGCGCATACCGGATCCTGAACTGCCCGCCACGGACTGGAACCGCGTTGTGGATGCCTCGGTGTTCGCCGACCATTTCAAATCGTGGCGCTGGGACTGGATAGACATTCCGTCCATCATCCAGGGCGCGCAGGCCATCTACGAGTTCCCATTGGTGGACAAGGACCCGCTGCCACGCTGGACGCAGGACCGCGTCACCTTGCTGGGCGACGCGGCACACCCGATGTATCCCATAGGGTCCAACGGCTCGGCGCAAGCCATACTGGACGCGCGCTGCCTGGCCGACCGGCTGCAAGCGATAACGGCGCAGCGCAATGGCAGCATCGAGCTTGCATTGAAGGAATACGAGGCCGAACGCCTGCCGCCCACCGCCGGCATCGTCCTGCGCAACCGGCTTAATGGCCCGGAGCAGGTCATGCAAATAGCGCACGAGCGGGCCCCGGACGGCTATACGCATATACACGATGTCGTTCCCCAAGCGGAGCTGGAGGAAATCGCCTCCCGCTACAAACGCCTGGCGGGTTTTGACCCGGCCGCGCTCAAGAATCGATAAGGCTGACATGATCACACCCACTGTCCCCGCACTGGAACACCTGGCCACTCTGCTGGTTGACGTGGCGCCGCCGCAAGAAATCGGCCAGACGCCCGCAGGCCGGCGCCGAGTCATCCCCATCATCGGCGGGACGGTAAAAGGCGCAGTGCTTTCAGGCCGCATCCTGCCGGGCGGCGCGGACTTTCAATCCATACGCTCGGACACCTTTACCGACATCCATGCCCGCTACGTCATCGAAACCGATGAGGGCGACACGGTTTATGTGGAGAACACTGGCATACGAACGGGCTCGGCCGACGACATCGCGTCGCTGGCCAAGGGCCTGCCGGTGGATCCGGCCCGTATCTACTTCCGCAGCTACCCAAGATTCGAAACGGCTTCACCCAGGCTGGCCTGGCTTAACACGCATCTGTTTCTTGGCACCGGAGCCCGGTATCCGGACCGGGTCGAGCTGAATTTCTTCGTAGTACGTTGATAAGACAATAAGGAGACTTCCATGAAATCCACATACCTTGCCGGGCTGCTGTCGGCCGCCTGCATGGCCCTGGCATCCACAGGCGCGCTGGCAGCCTACCCTGACCAGCCCATCCGCATGACGGTGGGCTTTCCCGCCGGCACCGGCCCCGACATTGTCGCCCGCACAGTCGGCGAGCAACTGTCCAAGGAGCTAGGACAGTCGGTCGTGGTGGAGAACAAGGCCGGCGCGGGCGGACAGATCGCCGCCTATTCGGTTGCCCACAGTGCGCCCAACGGCTACAACATACTGCTGGGCGAAGTCGGCTCCATCAGCATTTCACCTGAAACCACGTCCAATCTAAGCTACAAGCCGCTCAAGGAATTCGACCCCATCACTGAAGCGGTGCGCGCAAACTTCGTACTCGTCATTCCTGCCAACTCGCCCTACAAAACCTTGAAAGAGTTCGTCGATGCAGCCAAGGCCAGCAGCGACCATTTCAACATCGCTACGTTCGGCGCCGGCACCCCGGGCCACTTCGGCGCCGAGATGCTGGCCGAAGCGGGCGGCTTCAAGATAGAGCCCATACACTACCGCTCCACCGGGGATGCCGTCACGGCCATCATCGCGGGACAGGTACAAGGTGCCTTCGTCACCACAGCCATGGCGGCGCCGCAACTGGCCTCGGGCAAAATGCGCGCCTTGGCCATCACCGGCTCGGAACGGACCAAGATGCTGGGCGATATCCCGACATTCCGTGAACAGGACATGCCCAATGTAGATTTCGGCGCCTGGTTCGCCTTCTTCGCGCCCAAGGGTACGCCGGTCGAAGCACTGGACGTCCTGAATCAGAAAACGACAGCGGCATTGAAGGCGGAAAGCGTGCGCAAGTTGCTGGAAGGCAATGGCTTCGTCATCGTCGGCTCCACCCGGGAGCAACTGGGCGAACTGCTGGTCACCGAACAGAAACGCTGGGCCGACGTGGTCAAGAAGACCGGCTTCAAGATTAACTGACGGCCTGCAAGGCGCCTTCCAGGCGTGGCAGCACCCGCCTGGCAGTGGCCGAACTGGCCTGCACGACATGTTCGCGCTCCACACCGCGCAATTCGGCCAGCACCTGGGCGATGCGCGCGACCTGACCCGGTTCGTTTCTGACCGTCGGCTCTCCGGGCCGGCCCAGCCAGGCCGGGGGAATGTCGGGCGCGTCGGTTTCCAGTACCAAGGCTTCCATGGGCAGTTGCATTGCCAGCCGCCTGATCTGCAAGGCGCGCTCGAAGGTCATGGCGCCGCCAAAACCCAAAGCAAATCCCAAGTCGATGAACTGCCGGGCCTGTTGGAAACTGCCATTGAAGGCGTGCGCGATACCGCCCAGGGGTCCTCGCGGCCTCAGGTGCTTCAGCACAATATCTTGCGAACGCCGTACATGCAATAGCAAGGGCAAGCCATAACGCTGGGCAAGATCCAGCTGCGCGGCATAGAACAGCTCCTGCTTCTCGCGCATGGCCGCTTCCTTCAGCGCGGGCAGGAAAAAATCCAGCCCGATCTCACCTATCGCCACAAAACGCGGATCGTCCAAAGATTCCTGTATCCGCCGCTCCAGCTCTGCCAGGTCCGCCTCTTGCGCATCAGGCACGCAGATCGGATGTATGCCGAGGGCGTAGACACCCCCCGTGAAGGATTGAGCCAGATCGCGCACGGCATCGAAATTGAAGGCGGCGACGGCCGGAATGACGATACAGTTCACGCCACGGGCCGCTGCCCTTTCGATCACCGCCTGGCGATCGGCCTGAAACTCCGAAGCATCCAGATGGCAGTGCGTATCGATCAGCATGGCTCCCCTTTAAATCGATATGTCTGTGGGCCCCTCAAGCCGGAGTGATGGGCGGCGTTTCCGGATCCACCAAGCGGCCCTTGTCCATGGACAAGCGCCTGTGGGCCAGCGCGGCCAGCGCCGGATCGTGTGTCACGATAGCAAACGCCGTGCCGAATTCCCGATTGACGCGCACCAGCAGGTCGAACATGCTCTCGGCCGTATAACGGTCCAGGTTGCCAGTGGGCTCATCGGCCAGTACGCAGGTGGGACGCGTAACCAGCGCGCGCGCCAGGGCGACGCGCTGCCTTTCACCCCCCGACAACTGGCCGGGATAGTGATCAACGCGTTCGGCCAGGCCAACTTGTTCCAGCACGACCTGCGCCTGTTCCCGCGCCTGATTTCGATTCTGGCGACGCACGATCAGGGGCATGGCCACGTTGTCGAGCGCGGAAAATTCGGGCAGCAGGTGATGGAACTGATACACAAAGCCCAGGCTGCGGTTGCGCAACTGGCTGCGCTGCGACTCTGACAGTCCATCGGCGGATTCACCATTGATGAACACCGTTCCCGATGAGGGCTGGTCAAGCAGGCCCAGCGTATGGAGCAGCGTGCTTTTGCCCGACCCCGACGCCCCCACGATAGCGACCATTTCACCGCGGTCCACATGCAGGCTGACATCGCGCAGCACCTGGATGGCCTGCCCGCCTTCGTTATAGGTCTTGACCAGATTGCGCGCACTCAGCGCATGAATAGGAATGGCTTCAGTCATGGCGCAGCACCTGTGCGGGTTGCAGGCTGGACGCGCGCCAGCTTGGATAGAGCGTGGCCAGCAGCGACAGCACCAGCGAGGTCGCGGCGACGACGACAATGTCCTCGGCCTGCGGATTCGAGGGCAGTTCGCTGATGAAATAGATTTGTTGCGGCAGGAACTGCACGCCCAGCATACGTTCGATGAAAGGCACGATCACGTCGATGTTGTACGCCAGCAGCATGCCGAAACCCACCCCCAGCAGCGTACCCACGATGCCGATCAGCGAACCTTGAACAAGGAAGATGCGCGCGATCTCGCGTGGGCTCGCGCCCAACGTACGCAGTATCGCAATGTCGGAACGCTTGTCCTTCACAGCCATGACCAGCGACGACAACAAGTTGAATGCCGCCACCGCGACGATCAGGGCAAGTATCAGGAACATCATGCGTTTCTCGGTCTGTACGGCGGCAAACCACGTCCGGTTGTTCTGCGTCCAGTCCTGCGCGTGCACAAAGGACGGCAAGGCCTGGGCAAGCTGCCGGGCCACCAGCGGCGCCTGCTGCATGTCGGCGATGCGCAGGCGCACGCCGCTGGTGCCGCTGTCGCGGAAAACCTTGGCGGCATCCTCGAAATTGATGAAGGCGAGCGAGGCGTCGTACTCGTAGTAGCCCGAGGAGAAAATGCCCGACACCGTGAACTGACGCATGCGCGGCGCGAAGCCGGCGGGCGAGATCGAACCTTGCGGCGCCAGTACCATCACCGTATCTCCGGTGCCGACACCCAATGAGTTGGCGATCTGGTTACCAAGAACGATGGAAAAACTGCCGGGCGTCAGCGCGTCGAGACGACCGGCGATCATCTGCCCCGCCACATCGGATACGGCGCCTTCAAGTGCCGGATCAATACCCCGTATCTGCACGCCGCTCAAGGCTTCCCCGCGTACGATCATGCCCTGGGCCGCCACAAAAGGCGCCGTCCCGCGGACCTCTGGATTCTTATCCGCCATGTCGGCAAGCTGCCGCCATTCCTTCAGCACCTGCTCGGGCCCCATGCGCGGCACGTACAACTCGATATGCGGCAAAACCGACAGCATGCGGTCACGTACCTGAGTCTGAAAGCCGTTCATGACCGACAGAACGACAATAAGCGCGGCCACGCCCAGCGCAATACCCGCCATCGAGCTCGCGGCGATGAACGATACAAAACGGTCACCGCGCCCTCCGCCGCGCCGGGAGCGCGCAAGGCCGGCATAGCGGGCCCCAATCCATAATTCATAAGACATCGTAAAAGCCACCGTTTCCCATTGACACTACAATCCTGGAATGCGAATCGTACTACCTGGCGCCCTGCCCGACCCTCGCGAGGCGCGCGAACTGATCTCTTACCTGCCGGCCACCGCTCCGACACTGCTGAGCTGGCTTGAGCGCGGCAAGGCCAGTGCCACCACGACCGACCCGGCCAAGGCCGCCTGCACGCCACTGGAGCAATGGCAATTGATCAGCCACGGCTTCCGCGTCGAAGCCGGTCAGAATCTTGCCGCAGGGCTGGGCCCCTTGCTGGTGCCCGACACTCCCGCAACCGACCGGCCCATATGGCTGGTCGAGCTCGTGCATGTCTCGCCCTCCCGCGATGGCGCCGCCCTGCTGCCGGCCAGCGAACTGGCCATTACGCCAGAGCAGAGTGTAGCCTTGTTCGAATCCGTGCAAGCGTTGTTTTCCGAAGCCGGCTACCCACTGCGACCCTGTACCGAGGATCGCTGGCTTATCGACCCGCCTGCCGATTACGCGCCGCAGTGCGCCAGCCCGGCGCTGGTGGCCACCACTTCGGTCAATGACTGGTGGCCGCAGAACCTTGCCGGCCGTCCCTGGCGCCGCCTGGTCAACGAAGTACAGATGACGTGGTACGAGCACCCAGTCAATCAGGCGCGCTTCCAGCAGGGCCAGGTTCCCATCAACAGCCTCTGGCTATTCGGTGGCGCGCGTCCAGATCAAATCGCCCGGCCCGCCCAAGAAGCCGAAACCCAAATCCACCAGGATCTGCTGGCGAGCAGCATCGCGCACGACTGGGGCGGCTGGCTGGCTGCCCTGGGTCAATTGGAAACGCGGCTGTTCCAGCCCATGGCCAGACTGGGCACGCCCGAGCTCGTCCTTATCGGCGGCAATCGCATCGTGGAAGTCAAATCCGCAGGGATGGGCGGATGGAAGCACTGGCTGCCCGGCAGCCGCAATACATGGAGAAAGTGGTGGTCACACCAAGATTGAGTACACGGCCCGCCGATTTCGAGGCGGCCAAGGCATTGGAAGCCGCAGGCATACACCCGCTGCTGTCCCGGCTCTGGGCGGCGCGCGGTGTGCGCCATCCCAGCGAAACTCAGTTGATCTGGGCCGCCCTGCTCCCGCCGGGCCAATTGACGCATGTGCAACACGCGGCTGCCGTGCTGGCCGATGCCATACAGGCAGGCAAGCGGCTGCTGATCGTGGCCGATTACGATTGCGATGGCGCCACGGCCTGCGCAGTGGGCCTGCGTGCCTTGCGCAGCATGGGCGCCATCGTCGACTTCCTGGTCCCCAATCGCTTTGAAACAGGCTATGGACTGTCGCCGGCCGTCGTCGAGCTGGCGCTGCGGCATCATGCCGGCAAGCCCGATATGCTGATTACCGTGGATAACGGCATAGCCAGCATAGATGGCGTGGAGGCGGCGCGCCAGGCCGGTATTGATGTCGTCATCACTGACCACCACCTGCCGGGCGAGACGCTGCCCCGCGCCCTGGCCATCGTAAATCCGAACCAGCCCGGCTGCGGCTTCCCATCAAAGAACCTGGCCGGCGTAGGCGTTATCTTTTACCTCATGCTGGCTCTGCGCGCCGAGCTTCGCCAACGCGGTGTCTATGCAAACGATGGCGGCCCGCGCCTGGATCAGCTGGCCGACCTCGTTGCGCTGGGCACGGTGGCCGATGTCGTCAAGCTGGATGCCAACAATCGGCTGCTGGTCACGCAGGGACTGCATAAAATGCGCGCCGGGCGCATGCAGCCCGGCCTGCGGGCGCTATTTGCGGTAGCCGGCCGCGAGCCGCGTCAGGCCAGCGGCTTCGACCTGGGTTTCGCCTTGGGTCCACGCATCAATGCGGCAGGCCGGCTGGCCGACATGAGCATAGGCATACATTGCCTGACCACGGACGATGAAGGCCAGGCACTGGAACTGGCCCGGCAACTGGACGCCATGAATCAGGAACGGCGCGGCATAGAGGCCACCATGCGCGAGGAGGCCTTGGCCACCATCGAAACCTCGCTGCCTGCAATGGGCGCCAGCGTTTGCGTATATCACCCAGACTGGCATCAGGGTGTGGTGGGCCTGGTCGCCTCGCGCCTCAAGGAAACCTACTGGCGGCCGACGCTGGCCTTCGCCCGCAGCGATGAAGGCGAGTTGCGCGGATCCGGCCGTTCCATCCCCGACGTGCACTTGCGGGATGTGCTGGACCTGGTGTCCAAACGCAACCCGGGCATCATTTTGAAGTTCGGTGGTCATGCCATGGCGGCCGGCCTCAGCCTGCGCGAAGACGCCTATGACCTCTTCGTTGCCGGTTTCGACGCCGCCGTCCAGGAACTGAGCGGCCGCAAGAGCTTTGATCCCGTCATCGAAACGGATGGTTCTCTTGAAACCGGGTATGCCAACGCAGAGGTGGCGGGACTGCTGCAGCAGCAGGTATGGGGCGCGGGCTTTCCGGCCCCCGTGTTCCGCGACACCTTCCATGTGCGGCAGCAGCGGCTATTGAAGGACAAACACCTGAAGCTCAGTCTGGAAAGGGGCCATCAACGCTTCGATGCCATCTGGTTCAACCATGCGGACATGTTGCCCGAGCACATCGATGCCGCCTACCGGCTGGACCAGAATATCTGGAACGGCATGGTGTCGGCCCAGTTGATCATCGAATACGCTTGTGAGCCGGCACCGTAGCCAGCAGCAGTCCGGCCAGTGCAATGGCGAAGGCGATCACCTGCAGTCCGCTCAAGCTCTCGCCCAGGAACAGCACGCCCACCAGGGCGGCGCTGATGGGCAGCATGACGGTGAACACCCCTGCCCGCGAAGCCGGAACGGATTTAAGTCCCGTCATCCACAACCATACTGTCCACACGCTCGCCGCCAGCGCGTAGAACAGCAAGAGGCCCCACATCTCGATACGCACTGCCGTGAAATCGAAATCCAGCGCCGTATACAGCCCGAAAGGCGTCATCAGGACGAATCCCCATAAATTGATGACGGCGCTTATGCGCTTGGGACTGAGCACGGCGGTCAGTTTCTTGCCGATGACGGCATAGGCCCCTTCACAGAGCACCGCGCCGAAAATCAGTACGTTGCCCAGCCAGGCCAGGCTGTTCTCCTGTACCGCCGGCGCGCCGGCCTGGGCGAGAGACAACAAACCTATGCCCAGGGCGCCGCAAGCCACCGCCGCCCACACACGCGGGCCTATCCGCTCTTTCAGGAATAGCCAGCTCATCACAGCCACCATGGCGGGAATGGCCGACATGATCACCCCCGCCGATACGGCGCTGGTCAGGCTGACCCCCATGATCATGCATAGCGTGAACAGGAAATTGCCCAGGAAGGATTCAAGGAAGATCAGCTTGCGGGTCTGGGACGACATGGGCTGCTCGCCCGCCGGCTTGCGCAACCAGCGCAGCATGGCGATGCCGCCTATGCCGAAACGCAGCCATCCCAGGAGAAATACGGGCAGCACCAATGCCAGGGGCTTGGTGAGCGCCACATAGGCCCCGACCAGCGACATGCTCAAGGCAAGGGATGCGTAGGCAAAAAGGCGGCCGGAAGGCTTGCTCATTGAGGGACCGGAGAGTTCATACCGCCGCATTATCGCCGAACAAGGAGCTATCATTGGACTTATCAGGATGTTCGACGTAGTACAATACGGGTTTACCGCCATCACGCAGGCTTATTCGGCCTGCATCTTTGTTCGCGCGCATCCCGCGCGGCACTCGCCTGCATCGCACCACCCCGCTTTGCTCGCACCCATGGCGGGCCAGACAAAACCACTATTTATTGCGGCCCCGCCGCCCGTCGATCCCATGTCCAGCCTGGGATCCGGGGCAGGCTGCATCCTAACCCATTAAGGATACACACCATGCAGGCTATTGCCCGCTTGAGCCGTTTCGTCGGCAATACGTTCGCCATCTGGGTATTGCTGTTTGCAATACTCGCATTTTTTGCTCCGGAACAATTCACCTGGATCGTTCCCTACATCGTGCCCTTGCTGGGCATCATCATGTTCGGCATGGGCCTGACCCTGTCCAAGAATGATTTCGCGGAAGTCTTCAAGCGACCGGGAACGGTGCTTATCGGCGTCGTGGGCCAGTTCATCATCATGCCCGGCCTGGCCTGGATTCTTTGCAAAGCGCTTAGTTTGCCGCCGGAAATCGCCGTGGGCGTAATCCTGGTGGGCTGCTGCCCAGGCGGAACGGCATCGAACGTGATGGCCTTCCTGGCGCGCGGCGATGTAGCCCTGTCGGTTGCGATCACCTCCGTCACCACCCTGCTGGCGCCTGTCGTGACTCCGGCTCTTATATACCTGCTGGCCAGTCAATGGCTGGAAGTCAGCGCCACAGCCATGTTCTGGTCCATCGTCCAGGTCGTCATATTGCCTATCGTACTTGGTCTGGTGGCTCAGGCGCTGCTGCGCGAAAAAGTCAAAGGCTTTGTAAGCGCGCTTCCACTGGTTTCGGTGGTTGCCATTGTCGCCATCGTGGCCGCAGTGGTCGCTGCCAATCAGGCCAGGATCGCGACAACAGGCCTGCTGATCTTCGCAGTGGTCGTATTGCACAATGGCCTGGGCCTGCTGCTGGGGTATTGGCTAGCCAAGCTGGCCGGCTTGAGCGTCGCCCAGCGCAAGACGCTGTCCATTGAAGTGGGCATGCAAAACTCGGGCCTGGGCGCCGCGCTGGCGACGGCTCACTTCTCTCCGCTTGCCGCCGTCCCCAGCGCGATTTTCAGTGTCTGGCACAACATATCCGGCCCGCTGGTGGCCACTCTATTCCAGCGCTTCAAGAACGACGACGAAGGCGCAACAGTGCCCGCCGCCGGCCCAGCGACCGCCAAATAAGGCGGCCACGCGACAGCGCCAGGACTATGACACCGTAGACTTGGCGCCCGCGCACTCAGTCTGGTTGTCCATCATCTGCCTGGCGCCTTCCTGGATCTGCTCCGGGCTCAGGTCGCGCACATGCGTGGCCAGCGACCAGCGATGACCATAAGGATCTTCAACCAGGCCGTAGCGGTCACCCCAGAACATCTCCTGGACTGCCATGATTTCCTTGGCGCCGGCCGCCACCGCCTTGGAGAAAGCGGCATCGGCGTTTTCAACGTAGAGATGGATGCTTACGGGTGTGCCCTTCAAGGTCTTGGGGCTTAGCGAGCCCCACTCCGGAACCTCATCGACCAGAAAAACCGTGGAGTCGCCTATACGCAGGCAGGCATGCGCCAGCTTGCCCGGTGACATCTCAAGCCGGGTTTCCTCGGTGGCACCGAACGCATTTTTATAGAAATCGATGGCTTTTACCGCATCGGCACACACCAGATGGGGCGTGACGGCATTCATTCCCAGCGGAATGGCCCTCACCTTGGCTGTTCCGTCCGGCTCAAGGTCGAACAGCGCTTTGGTGGTCCGCATATCGAAAGGCGCTGAAAAATGCTCGTGGACTATCTTCCACTTGTCGCCCTCCCTCCGGTAACTGGACGTCATACGCATCCAGGAAGTCTTCTCGTCCCCGCCATCATCCTTCATTCCGCAACGGATCAGGCCATGGACAACCGCCAGATCGTTCTCCGCCTGAATGTCGAGTTCGCCTGCACGGAAGATCATGTCTCCCGGGCACATGTCGAAGCAGGCCTTCCAGTGCTTGCCGTAAGCATCCGCGCCCTTGAACTGAAGTTGCTGTATGGCATCGAAGGCCACCACGTTCGACGCATAGTTCGAAAGAATGGCCTCCAGATCGCGGGCTTCTATTGCCCTCATCCAGTTGTCTATCGTTGCCCTCACCTCTGCCTGTGCCGTATTGGCGCCTGCATAATCCATGATTCGTCTCCTGATTTGAAGTGGAATGGCCCAGGACCGGCGAGACTGACGCCCATCCATGCCCCGCATGCCATCGAGCATTTATTTAACAAGGTTTAATCCTAAAAAACAACTAAAAATTCCTTTTTCAGGACTAATGCGTTAGACTGTTACCTATGGCAATAAAAAGAAGTTATTACGATGCTTGCGCCGCCGCGCATGCCCTGGACCTGGTGGGCGAACGCTGGGCTTTGCTGGTCGTTCGCGAGTTGCTGTTGGGCCCCAAGCGCTTTACTGACCTGCGTAAAGGCCTGCCTGCCATCAGTCCCAATGTGCTCACTCAACGCCTGAACGAGCTCGAGGCTGCCTCGGTGCTGCTGCGCCGCAAGCTCCCACCCCCGGGTGCCTCATGGGTCTACGAACTGACCGATTGGGGAAAAGACCTGGAGCCGGTCGTGCTGCACCTGGCTGGCTGGGGTGTGCGCTCGCCCTCATTCATGCGCGGAGGCAAGCTTGGCGCCGACTCCTTGATGCTCTCTTTCAAGGTCATGTTCGACCTAGACCGCGCCAGGAACAAGTCATTCTGTATCCAGCTGGAGTTCGGCGAAGACGTCTTTCATGCACAGCTGTCCAAGGGGCAGCTGTTTATTGCGCGAGGCGAAGCCACCCGGCCGCAGGCATCAATACGCTCCGATCCGCAGACCGTGCTCCACCTGGCCTATGGCAAGGCCAGCCTGGATGCCGCGATCAAGGAGGGCAAGCTGCATTGCACAGGCAGCGAATCAGCCGTCCAGCACTTCTTCGATTGCTTCTCCCTGCCGGAACGCGCTCAGGATACAGCGCGGGACCGGGACGACAACACGATGCCGCCCACAATGAACAAGAAAGCCACCGCATGATAAGGATGTGGTGTTTCGCCCAGAAAGGCCGATGACATCATCGCTGCGAACAAAGGCGTAAGGTTGCTGAAGAACCCGGCTATTGTCGGGCCGACGCGCTGCACACCCGCGCCCCAGCAGCGGAACGCCACAATCGCAGGGCCCACCGCAAAATAAAGCAGGGCCGCCGCCAGGCCCCAGCTCCAGTGTATGTGGGCATCGGTCAGCGCCCATTCGCCGACCGAGAACGCGCCTGACCACAGTACCCCGAAGGAAATCTGGGCCAGCAGCATGGTGGCCCAATTGCTCCGTATCTGTCCCGACTCGCCGGCCCGTGTCAACAGCCAGCTATAGAACGCCCACACTATCGTGGCGATGATCATGAACACATCGCCGGCGACAAAGCGCAGGGCCAGCAATTGCTGCCATTGCCCATGGCTGAGCACAACGAGTACGCCCGTCATGGACAGGGCTGCGCCGGCAAGCTGCCAGCCGGCAATGCGCGTGCCGAAAAACAAAAGGCCGACCAGCAGCATCCATATCGGCATGCTGGCACCGACCAGGGTGACGTTGATCGGCGTGGACGTGTGCAGGGCCATGTATTGCAAGGTGTTGTACAAGCCTATGCCCAACAGGCCCAACAGCGCATAACGCTTTCTATTGGCCCACAGGCCGCTGCCCCTGCGAAAGACGGAATAGCCTATGGGCAGCAAAATAACGAAGGCAATGGCCCAACGGAGGAAATTGAGGGTGATGGGCGGAACCAGATCGCTGACGATACGCCCGAGCACTGCATTGCCCGCCCACAGAAATGGGGGAATCACCAAGAGCAGGACAGTCGAGGGCGTAATTTTCTGATTCATGGGCAGCCGGACAGCGATGAGCTTGCGGCCGGTATCGCCGCGAGGCGCTATCGTAACGCAAAGAGCAAAGCCTACTCGTCGATGAAGGGTTGAAGCAATTGCATGGCCAGCTCAGCCTGATTCTCTTGCACCATCAAGGTCTGCGCATTCAGACTGTTTGCCACCGGCCCGGGGTACATGGAACTGAACGCGCCCCCGCGCATCAGGTACGAGACGCCATAAGCGTCCATCAATGATGCGATGACCGCCGCCTCCGACTCTGATTTCGGACAATAGATTGGTATCATATTTGTTTCCTTGTCTTTTCCCCACGCCTGCCGCGATGTCCCGACGCCTGAGCCAGCTTAAACCATTAAGCCATCAAGACGTTGTCGGCGGCGGCGATTCCAAGCCGGAGCAAGAATTTCCATGGCCGTTTTCGATATCCATCCCATAGTGCAAGACTTGAATGCGGTCCGTCAGGACTGGCGGGCATCCCAAAGGCGTTCACGCGAACCAGGCGGGCGCGAGTTCCCCTCGCCGCAGGCCATCTCGCACATCCTGGATGACCTGAAAGGCGTACTGTTCCCCATGCGCCTGGGCCCTCTGGACCTGAGGCAAGAAAGCGAAGACTTCTATGTTGGCCACACGCTGGATTCCGCCTTGCATGCCTTGCTGAACCAGGTACGGCTGG
>Ga0079224_100005221_pt1 | contig 17024 bp, 14 predicted proteins | sample Stecom2015_FD_80414 | JGI IMG/M metagenome (GOLD analysis project Ga0079224, IMG submission 80414) | Agricultural soil microbial communities from Utah to study Nitrogen management - Steer compost 2015 | ecosystem: Environmental > Terrestrial > Soil > Agricultural land | place: USA: Utah... | reverse complement strand
TTTCCGAACTGACCGCTAACCGCTAACCGCTTCTTGACTAACCGCTAACCGCTAACCGCTAACCGCTTCTTGACTGACCGCTAACCGCTAACCGCTAACCGCTTCTTGACTAACCGCTAACCGCTAACCGCTAACCGCTTCTTGACTTACCGCTAACCGCTTATCACCCCAAGGACGCGGCATGTGCAGCAGCGGGTGCTGCGGATTCAGAATCAGCAGGTCCGCGGACAGATTGCGGGTCAGCTGACCGGCCAGGTTGGACCTCATCAGCCGACGCAGCATCGGGGCGCGCGGCGCTTCCACCACGATGAGATTCGCCGACGCGGCTTTAATCTGTTCGACGACATCGCCGAGCCAGCCTCCCCACAAAGTCGCAATGGGTCTCTGATCGGCTGACCCGCCCCAGGACCATGGCGTCCGACTGACTTCCACGACGACCGTCGAGCTTGCCTGGGCGCCGCTCACCAGATCGAGCCGCTCGGCGCGGCGGGTCAGCCGATCGGCCGCATGATCGGACTCCGCGACGATCGCCGCCTTGGAATATTGCCCACGCACCTTGCCGCGCACCACGAGCACCGCCTGATCCGTTCGACTTACGAGACGCTCTGCAGTCGTGCCGAGAACGGCGTCCCACCGCCGCGGCGTGTGGGCGCCGAGCACGATGATGTCGGCGCGCCAACTCTCCGCCTTGCTTGCGATGACGTCGCGCGGCTCTCCCAGCATTACGGAGATCGCAGGCGAGCGCCGATCCTTGCGGTCGCGCAGCCGCCAGCGGAGCGCCGCGTGTGCGTGATCCGCTCGTCGCGCTGCAATGCGACGGGGCGTCTGCGAATCTACGACGTGCAACAGCAGCAGCTTTGCATCACGACGCTCGGCGATCAGCAAGGCGCGCGCAATGGCGCGATCCGAGGCCGACCGTAAATCGGTCGCACACAGAATCCTGAGGGGCCGATCCTCCGTGGGCGTTCCGGCGTGCAGCGCCATCGAAGCGCCGGATGCGGGCGCGACAGTGAGCTTGCTCATGCCGCCCGCAACCAATTCTTGCGTCTGACCGCGGGAGAGATCGCGAGAACGTCGCATTTCGCATGCTGCAACACCTGCTGCGCCACGCTGCCGAACAACAGTCTGTTGAGCATGAACCATCGGCTCACGCCGATCACCAGAAGCTCCGGCTCGACGGCGCTCATGGCCGCGTGAATCGCATCGACCGGTCGGGCCGCCTCGACGGACACCTGAATGCGGTTGGGATCGACGCCGCTGCCCACCAGGTCGCGCACCAGCCCTGAGGTTACTGCATCGCGCCAACGTCTCTTGTGGTCTTCGATCTCGCACTCGGCGTGCGCTTCGGTGGTCAGCAGGCCGCGGAACGGCGGATCGAACGAGTGCACGACCCAGGCGTAGGCGCCGTTCAGAACGCCCATCGCGCCCACCGTTCGCGCGATCTGTTTGGACATTTCGGAGGGATCCGAGGCGATGACCACACGACCATACGGATCCTGCGCCGCGGTGCTCACCACGAGCACGGGTCGATGCGTAGCGCGTATCACGCGCTCGGCGGTCGTCCCGATGATGTAGTCGCGCCGATGAGGGCGCGGGGCCGCCATGACGACCATGTCAGAGCTCCATTCCTTGGCGATTCCTGCAATCACCTGCAGCGGCTTGCCGAGCCGCACTGCGATCTCCACGTCCTGCGACGCGTGCTTCATCATGCGCTCCGCCTGGGACATGAGCCTCGCCTGCGCGCGATTCGCTCGCATGCGAATCACGCGCCCCGGCTGCGAGTCGTCCACGGCGTGAACCAGCAGCACCTTCGCGCTCATTTGCTTCGCCAGCAACGCGGCGCGCGTCACGGCGTGATCGGATCTCGCCGTCAGGTCCGTCGCACACATCAATCTGGCGGCCATTTGCTCGTCGTTTCCTCCGCTGCGGCGCCCGCACGCCGGCGCGGGGCGCATTAGTCGCACTTTGTCTCGCAGAACCGTTATACGCACGACGCAACGTTAGATCCATTAGAATTGTTGATGCTGTTACTTCCACTTTAGCGAAGAGCCATGACGCCCATCCCCCGCCTGAACTATCAGCATCTGCTCTACTTCTGGACGGTGGTGCGCACCGGAAGCCTGACGCGCGCGTGCAGCGAGCTGCACCTCTCCGCGCCGGCGGTGAGCGCGCAACTTCGCACTTTCGAGCGTCGCATCGGCGAGCAGCTCTTGACCAAGACCGGCCGCACGCTCGCACCGACGGAAATGGGCCGGCTCGTGTACAGCTATGCGGATGAGATTTTCGGATTGGGCGCCGACCTGCTGAGCGCGCTGGCGCAGCAGCCGACCGGCAAGCCGATGCGCCTGACGATCGGCATCGACGACGTCGTTCCCAAGGAGATCGCGCAGCGCCTGCTGGACGCCGCACTATCGCTGCGGCAGCGGGTGCAGATCACCTGTCGCGAAGGCACGTTGGAGCAGTTGTTGACGGCCGTGCAGTCGCACGAGATCGACCTGGTGCTGTCGGATTCACCGGTCACGCCCAGCCTGAATCTGCGCGCGCACAACCATCGGCTCGGCTCCTGCGATGTGTCCTGGATGGCCGCTCCGGAGTTGGCCAGGAAGCTGCGCCGTGGTTATCCCGGATCGCTGCACGGCGCTCCGGTGCTGCTGCCCACGGCGGACACCGCCATTCGCCGTTCGATCGACCAATGGCTGGATGAGCACGATGTGCGGCCGTTCATCGTGGGAGAGTTCGAGGATTACGCCCTGCTGCGCCAGTTCGCACAGGCCGGACGCGGCGCGGCGCCCGCGCCCGACGTGCTGGTGGAGCAGTTTCGCGAAGAGTCGCAACTCGCCGTGCTGGGCGCTATCGAGCGCGTGCGCGCGGAGTTCTACGCAATCTCAACGGAGCGCAAATTCAAGCACCCGGCTGCGGCGGCGATTCGTGAAAGCGCTGTGCGCGTTTTCGCCGCGGGCGCCCGGTCCGGCGCGCGCCAGCGCGTCGCGCGAAAACGCTCGCGGGCGACCCGTTGACCGGCATGCAATCGCAGGGGTGCGGATCGTCCGGCGTCTCGCGCGCCGTCGGAACTCAGCGGCGCAAGATGACCCAGACGGCGTGAATGATCCCCGGCACGTAGCCGAGCAGGGTGAGCAGGATGTTCAGCCAGAAATGCAGGCCGATCCCGACCTGCAGGAATACGCCGAGCGGCGGCAGCACGATGGCGATGAGAATGCGCAGGACGTCCATCTGAACTACTCCGCGTCTGCGATCGTCAGGCGCTCGAAACGCCGTGCATTTCAATCCCTTCCTTGACCTGAACCATCAGGGCAGTCGTTGATTGGAGCTTCCTAACGCCACGGTTTGCGCGAACGCCTGATCTCGGCGTCGAGCTGTCGCATGTCGTCGAGCGTTCGACGCCGCGGCCGCTGCGCCAGAACGCGAAACGCGCCGGTGTTGTACGGATCGCAACTCCCCACGTCCAACGGATCCGAGCACGAGAGCTGCTCGCCCGCCAGCGCCGCCGCCCTCTCGCGGACGCCCTCCGGATGGCCGCCCGGACGCGCGCCGTCGACCTTTTGACTCGCGCCTCGGGGCCGGGCGCCTAGGTTGCTCGTCATCGTGCTCCTCCAGCAAGCATCTGAAAGATCGCTGCAAGCCGCGGGCCACGTCAGTATTTTCAAGGGTTGCGACGGACGCTGGCGAACCGACCGTAAAGAAGATCGACGCCGCCCTGGACGCGGCGGGCGCGGCCGGAGATCGTAGACAGGCGGTTGCTGCGGTCCGCCAGGCGCGCGAGCGCTGAACGAGGCGCTTCCCTTATGGTCCAAGTCGGCGCGCCTGGTCCAAGCTTGACGCACCGACCGGACGGCGGAGCACGCCCGCCGAACCTGCCCCGCCAAGGCAAGGCGTCGACCAGGGGGAGATCGCCTTATGTACGTGCAGGTTTTCATCGTCGCCTCGCTGCTCACCTCGCAGCTCATCGAAGGACCCGCCGTAGGCCCGCCGGAGAATACGGACCCTTCAGCTTCGCTCGAAGAAGTCGTGGTCGCGGCGCCGGAGCCGCGCTACGTAGCGCCTACTCTGCGCGACCGCATCGGACGGATCTGGGCGCCGGTCTACATCGACGGCCGCGGCCCGTTCCGACTGGTGCTCGACACCGGCGCCAACAGCTCGGCCGTGATCCCATCCGTAGTCGACCGTCTCGGCAAGGAAGTCCAGACTTCGCGCGCCGTGCGCGTGCACGGCGTGACCGGCTCGGCGCTGGTCCCGACGATCGGCGTCGAGAGCCTGGAGATCGGCGATCTGTGGATCGAGAACGCGACGCTGCCGATCGTGCAGGACGTGTTCGGCGGCGCCGAGGGCGTGCTCGGCACGGAGGGCCTGCAGGACAAGCGGATCTTCATAGACTTCCGCAACGACCACATCTCGATCCTGCGCTCGCGGCGCGAGCGACCTGGGCCCGGCTACAAGCGCGTGCGAGTTCAGCTCGAGAAAGGCAGCCTGCTGATGTTCGACGTCAAGCTGGGCGGCGTGCGCTGCAGGGCCATGCTGGACACGGGCGCACAGGTGACCGTGGGCAACAACAGCCTGCGCGAAGCTCTGGCGCGGCGGGCGCGCGAAGCCGTGGACTCGGACGTCATCGGAGTGACGCTCGATGTCGCCAAAGGCGACGCCGTGTATGCGCCGCCGGTCGACATCGGCGGCGTGATCGTCCGCGGCATGCGCATCACTTTCGGCGACCTCTTCATTTTCGACGCCTGGGACCTGAAGGATGAGCCCGCGCTGCTGATCGGCATGGACGTGATCGGCGTGCTCGATTCCCTGGTCATCGACTACCGGCTGAAAGAGCTGCATCTGCGCTCCCGCAACTGAAAGGGCCGTGCAGCGGATGGCGGATAGTCAGAGCGCACGCAGGCCCTCACCGGCCTGCGGCCGGGCTGTTAAGCTCGGCCGATGTGGCTGATCCGCACCAAGCTCGAGCCGCCGGCCCCCAGCGATCGACTGATCGCACGGCCGCGGCTGCGCAACCGCTTGCCGGCCATCTTGCGCGCGCCGCTCGTGCTGGTGCACGCACCCGCCGGCTTCGGCAAGACCAGCGCGCTTGCCGAATGGCGCCGCTGCCTGCGCGCACGCAATGTACGCACGGCCTGGATCTCGGTCGATGAGGACGACGCCGAGCCGCTGCAGTTCCTTGCGTATCTGACCGCGGCGCTCGAAACGAGCGGCGTGGCGGTCGGCCAGCTTGGACCGGCGGCGGCCCGGGGCTTTCCCGACGTCCCGGCCACATCCATCGTCGCTGCGCTCACGCAGGCGATCGAACGCTCGCCGGGTCGCATGGTGGTGTTCATCGACGACTTTCATCGCCTGCAGACTCGACGCTTCGCCCGCTCGCACGGCCGCAGCGCGCGGTCGCCGTCCACGGAGATCGATCGCGCTCTGCTGCGGCTGCTGCGGCTGCCGAACGCCCGCGTGAGCTTCGTGATCAGCGGGCGCGGCCGCCCGAGAATCGCGGATCAGGCGCAGCGCCTGGCGGGATGCGTGGAGATCGCGAGCGACGAGCTGCGATTCAGCAACGAAGAAGCGGGGCGCCTGCTGCAGGCCGCCGCACTGAGCGCCGAACAGGTCGATCGCCTGACCGCCCATACCGACGGCTGGCCGATCGCCCTCGCGATGGCGCGCCAGTGGCTGGGCGACGGCCTGCATGTGGACGAAGTCCTGCACGCACTGGCGCGTCCCGGCCGCGATCTGCATGGCTATATCGCCGCCGAAATCCTGCGCAGCCTCGCGCCCGCCGAACGCGAGTTCCTGATGCGGATATCGGTCGCGGATCGCTTCTGCCCGCCGCTCGCCGAGACCTTGTGTCCGGAGCAACAGGTCGCGGGCGTGCTCGCGTCTCTCGAGCGCAAGGATCTGCTCGTGAGTCTCTGGGACGGCGGCGACCGCTGGCTGCGGTGCCATCGCCTGCTGAGCGACGCAGCGCTTGAGGTCTTGCAGCGTGAAGATCCGGCGCTCGCCAGATCGCTGCACGCACAAGCCGCCGAATGGTTCTTCGCGGCCGGCCTGCACGCCGAAGCGGTGCGTCATGCGGTCGCATCCGCCGACGCCGACTTGCTGGCGCGCCTGTTTGAGCGCGCGGGCGGGTGGCGACTCATCGCGCTCGGCGCCATCGGCTTGGCGCGCAACGCGCTGAACTGCATCCCGCTCGAGGTGCTGCGACGATTCACGCGCTCGCATCTCGCCTACATTCTGATGTTGTGCAAGCAGAACTGCGTAGCGCAAGCGCGGCGCGAGCTCGAACTGCTCCAGGCGCGGCTGTCCAGCAGCGACGTCTCGGAACACGACGCGCGCATTGCAACGGATACGCGCGACTCGCTGCACGAAGACGTCGCCATCATCAACGCTTGCCTGCTGAGATATGAAGACGCCTGCGTCGACGCCGCCCAGTGCGCGAGCTTCGCGCAGGCCGTGCAGCGCATGCCGGTCGATCAGCACGTGCAGCGGGCCACTGCGAAGAACATTCTGTGCGCGATGTACTTCGAAGCCGGCGACCTGAGCGCTGCGCTTTCCGCCGGCGATGAATCGATTCAGCATTACCGCGCAATGCATTCCCTGTTCGGCGAAGTGTTCGTGTACGTTCATCAGGGATGCGCGCTGCTGGAGCTCGGACGACTTCGCGACGCGGAAGCCGTGCTGCGCCAAGCATGGCTGCTGGCGCGCGACACCACAGGCCCGGACACCGAGACCGAAGCGGTCGCCGCATGCATGCTCGCCGCGACGCTTTACGAGCGCGGCGAGATCGACGAGGCGCAGCGACTGCTCGAGCCGAGCCTGTCCGCCATCGAGCAGGGCGAAAGCTGGTTCGAGCTGTTCGCCAACGGATATGCGACCGCCACTGCGATCGCCCGAAGGCGCGGCGGCTGGCGAGCAACGGCGGCCATCATCGAGCGGGCGCGCGGCGTTGCGGCAAGCCGCGGGCTGATCCGCCTGGAGGAGCTCGCCGACTGGCTCGAGCTGCATCATCGGGTGCTCGACGGACAGACCGAAGCCGCCGACGTCCTGCGCCTGGAAGCGACGCTGCGCGCTCGACTCGCGCTCCCGCAAGCGCCGCGGCTGCGGCAAAGGTCACAGCTCGTGCTCGCACGCCTCGCGCTCGAGCGTCAGCAGCATCGGACCGCAGCAGCTTTGCTGCAGGAAGCGCTCGAGCAGTCTCGCGCCGGGCAGAATCGCCGTGTGCAGATCCAGGCGCATGCGCTGCTGGCGCTCGCCCGCCGCGGCCTCGGCGAACTCGCGCTCGCACAGCGCGAGTTCGAGACCGCGATCGGCCTGGCGATGTTCGAAGACGGCCGGCAGGCCCTTTGCGACATCGGCCCGGCTCTACTCGCGCTGATCGACGATGCGGCGCTCGACGGCGCCGAGGAGCGTCAACCGCGCGTACGCGACCGGTTCCTGCAGCGCGTGGTCCAGGATCTACATCAACAGCGCGACGACGCCGACGCCGAATCGCGCCTCAGCGAACGCGAGCGCGCCGTATTGGGCCTGCTCGCGCAGGGTCTGAGCAACAAGGCGATCGCGCGCGCCCTGCGCGTTTCGGACAACACGATCAAGTTCCATCTCAAGAACATCTTCGCCAAGCTCGGCGTGGTCTCGCGCAGCGAGGCGGCGAGAATCGCGGGGCGCGCAGCCGGCGCCTGAAAGCGTCAGGGTGGACGCTGAGCAACCGCTTCCGATGGAAGCCGCCCCTCGTAAGCCCTGGTCTTACGACCGCTTCCATGCCGTTGGGTCAGTAGCCTGCGGACTTGATCAGCGCTTACCTGAAACGTAAACGAGCAGGACGCAAAGGCGCTCACCGCACCCCACACACTGCTTCGCGAAGCGCAGCGAAGCCGCCGACCTGATTCCGACTATCCGCCATCCGCTATCCGCTTCTTCTTACCTACCCCTCATCGCGCTGGGCCCCTACCCGGTTTCGCAGCGCCGAGCCGGCGCTCGCGATGGTTAATACGCAGCAGTCGGATTGCGCACTGCAGGGCGATGAAGGCGAGCAATTTCCGGATCGGGATCGACGTCGGCGGGACCAACACGGACGCGGTCGTGATGCGCGGGCGTACAGTGTGCGCGGCGTGCAAAACGCCCACCACGGCCGATGTCGGCGCCGGCATTCAGGCGGCGCTGCGCGAAGTGCTGCAGCAAGGGCAGCTCACGCCCGCCCAGGTGCGGGCCGTCATGATCGGGACCACGCACTTCACGAACGCGTTCGTGCAGGCGCGCGATCTGGCCAGGGTCGGCGTGATTCGCTTGGCGGCGCCGGCCAGCGTCAGCCTGCCGCCGTTCGTCGATTGGCCGCATGCGCTGCGCGAGGCGGTCGCCGGACCGACGTTCATCGTGCGCGGCGGCTACAACTTCGACGGCGCGCCGATCGCCGCCCCGAACGAACAGGAGTTGGCGGAGGCGGCCGCGTCGATGCGTGCGAGCGGCGTCCAATCCGTGGCGATCTCCTCGGTGTTCGCGCCGGTCAACGACGCTCAGGAACGCTGCGCCGAGACGCTGGTGCGCGCCGCGATTCCCGACTGCCGCATCACTCGCTCCGCGGACATCGGTCGCATCGGTCTGCTCGAGCGCGAGAACGCGGCCATCATGAACGCCTCGCTCGCGGCGCTGGCCGACGGCGTCGTGCGATCCTTCGCGGATTCGCTGGCGGCGCTCGGTCTCGATTGCCCGTTCTATATCAGCCAGAACGACGGCTCGCTGATGGCGCCGCAAGTCGCGCAACGCTTTCCGGTGCTCACGTTCGCCTCCGGGCCGACCAACAGTATTCGCGGCGGGGCCTTTCTGAGCGGGCTCGACGATTGCATCGTCGTCGACATCGGCGGCACGACGACCGACGTCGGCGCCCTGTCGAAAGGACTGCCGCGAGAGAGCTCGGCGGCGGTCGACGTGGGCGGCGTGCGCACCAACTTCCGCATGCCGGACGTGCTCTCGATCGGTTTGGGCGGCGGCAGCCGCGTGCGCGTTGGCGAGCACGGCGCGGTCTGCATCGGCCCGGATTCGGTGGGCTACCGCTTGCGGGAAGAGGCTCAGGTCTTCGGCGGCGCAACCCTGACCGCAACCGATATCGCGGTCGCCGGCGAGCGCGCCCAGCTCGGCGATCCAGGCGCGCTGAGCGCGCAGCAGCGCGCCCTGGCGCCGAAGGCGCTGGAGCGCATCGATGCAATGATCGAAGAGGCGATCGACCGCATGAAGACCTGTGCGGCGCCGGCCGACGTCGTGCTCGTCGGCGGCGGGAGCGTACTGGCGCCGCGGCGGATCCGCGGCGCTGCGCGCGTGATCGCGCCGCCGCAGGCAAGCGTAGCGAATGCGATCGGCGCGGCGATTGCGCAGGTCAGCGGCGAGGTCGACCAGGTCTATTCCTATGAGCAGCTCGGGCGCGACGCCGCGCTCGATCAGGCGCGCAGCGCCGCGACGGCCAAAGCTCTCGAGGCTGGCGCGGCGCCGGACAGCGTTCGCATAGCCGACATCGAGGAACTGCCATTGCAGTACCTGCCGGGCGGCGCCGTGCGCGTGCGCGTGAAGGCCATGGGCGAGCTACAAGCGTTCGTGGAGGCGTGATGCAGATCGCACTGGAAGACGCTCGCGATTTCGCCCGCGGCGCAGCGTTTCTCGGCACAGGCGGCGGCGGCGATCCTTACATCGGCCGGCTGCTGCTCGAACAGGCTTTGCGGCGCAGCGGCCCTGCGCAAGTCATCGCCGCCGACTCGCTCGAGGATGACGCGCTCGTGATTCCCATCGCCGGCATGGGGGCGCCCACCGTGATCGTGGAGAAGATCCTCGGCTTCGCCGAGGGCGAACTCGCGCTGCGCACCATCGAGCAGCGGCTCGGCCGCAAGGCGAGCGCGATCATGAGCGCCGAGATCGGCGGCCTGAACGCGCTCTATCCCGTGGCCATCGCCGCGCACCTCGGCCTGCCAGTGGTGGACGCCGACGGCATGGGCCGCGCGTTCCCCGAGCTGCAGATGGTCAGCTTCAACATCTACGGCCAGCGCGCCGCGCCGGCGGTCATGACTGACGAGCACGGCGACGCCGTGCTGATCGAATCGCTGGACAATCATCGCGTGGAAAAGCTCGCACGCCCGGTCGTCGTACCCATGGGCGGGCTGTGCATGATGGCGCTTTATCCCATGAGCGGCGCGGCGGTGCGCGAGTGCGCGGTGCACACGACGCTCAGCCTCGCGCTCGGCGTGGGTCGGGCCCTGGCCGCAGCGCGCGACGACCAGCGTGATCCGTTCGAGGCCCTGTTCGAGTTCTTGCGCGGCACGAAGCATTACCGTCATTGCAAGCTGCTGTTCGACGGCAAGATCGTCGATCTGCGGCGCGAGACGCGCGACGGCTGGGCGAGCGGCCAGGCGATCATCGAGGATCCTACCGGCGCCGAGCGCCTGATTATCGACTTGCGCAACGAGTACCTGCGCGCGCGGCGCGCGAGCGGCGGCCAGCAGTACACCGTCGCAATCGCGCCTGACCTGATCGCGATCCTGGATCGTGAGACCGCCGAGCCGATCACCACAGAGAACCTGAAGTACGGTCAGCGCGTGAAAGTCGTCGGCGTGAGCGCGCCGTCGATCATGCGCAGCGCCCGTGCGCTGGAAGTCTGGGGCCCGAGAGCGTTCGGATTCGATGAGCCGTTTCAATGCCTGGAAGCGGTTAGCGGTTAGCGGTTAGCGGTTAGTCAGAAAGTGGAGGGGTTTTGCCGTTTCCGACTCGGTAGTACGCGACAGGATGGCGTCTTCTGAACTAACCGCTAACCGCTTCTCCTTCTTCTAACAGCTAACCACTTCATCAATACACAACAGGGGACCACCCATGACCACCCATCCATTGCGCCGCAGGCAGTCGGCGCTGGCGTCCAGCCTTCTGCCGCTCGTGTCGGTTCTTGCGCCCGCGGCGCTGCACGCGCAGGAAACTTTGCTGCTCGAAGAAGTGATCGTCACTTCACAGCGCCGCGAGGAGCGTCTGCAAGATGTTCCGGTCGCGGTCACCGCATTCACCGGTGCGGAGCTGACGGCGCGCGGCGTACAGAGCACTCGAGACGTGCTGCCGATGACGCCGAACGTCACGTACGACGAGTCTTTCACGGTGGGCAACAGCTTCGTGTCGATCCGCGGCGTGGCGCAGATCAACAACGCCGATTCGCCGGTAGCGATCGTGGTGGACGGCGTGCCGCAGAACAGCCAGAAGCAGCTGCGCATGGAGCTGTTCGACATCGAGCGCATCGAGGTGCTCAAGGGACCACAAGGCGCACTCTACGGCCGCAACGCCATCGGCGGCGCCCTGAATATCGTGACGCGCGCGCCGACCAATCAATTCGGCGGCTGGCTGCAGGGGGGCTACGGGTCGGATGGTTTGCGCACCGCGAGCGCGGCGGCGTCCGGTCCGATAATCGAGAACCGGCTGATGTTCCGGCTCACCGGCGCCTACAAGGAAAGCGACGGTTCGATCCGCAACACGTTCCTGAACACGCCGGTGGATTTCCTCGAGTCCGGCGACCTGCGTGGACGATTGCTGTTCACACCTGCCGACTCGCTGACCATCGACCTGCGCGCCTCCTGGTCCGATGTGGAAGGCGGCGCGGTGATGGATTCTTCCATGGATCCTGCGCAGAGCGGCAACGCCAATCGCGAGGCGTGGCCACGCTCCGATATTCTCGGTCACAGCGAGCGGCGCATCGACGACGCCGCGCTGAAGATCGATTGGCGCGCAGGCTTCGCCTCGCTCACTTCGATCACCGGCTACACGGACCTGACCGAGAGCTATTACGGCGACCTGGACTTCTGCAATCCCGTGGAATGTCCGAACGGCATCTTCGGTCTCGGCCCGCAGGCTGACCAGCAACAGATTCTTGACGTCAGGCTTCTCAGTCAGGAGCTGCGGCTCACCTCGCCGGACGAGGCGCGGTTGCGCTGGATCGTGGGCGCGTTCTACATGAACACGCGCCGCGATCTGCAGACTATCGCCAATCTGCTGATTCCGAACATCCCTCCCATCGGGCTCATCAGCAATAACGAGGAGAACGACAACGACGCCTACTCCGTATTCGGACAGATCGACTACGACCTGACCGACCGCACCACACTCGGCGTATCGTTGCGTTACGACGAGGACCGACGCGAGCAGACCAACGCCGGCGACCCGCAGCGCCCGCGGCGCTCGAAGACGTTCAGCGACGTACAGCCGCGAGTCGTGCTGAGCCACAAATTCAGCGACGATCACCTCGGCTATGCGAGCTATGCGACGGGCTTTCGCTCCGGCGGCTTCAACGGCGTCGGCGGGCGGCCGTTCGACGCCGAGACGCTGCAGAACTACGAGATCGGCTACAAATCGACCTGGCTCGATGATCGCCTGCGAGTCAACGCGGCCGTGTTCCACTCGCAGAGCGACGACTACCAGTTCTTCTATATCGATTTTGACCAGGGCGGCGCGCAGGTCATCGATAATCTATCCGAGGTGGAGTTCCTCGGCGCCGAGCTGGAATGGCAGGCGCGCGTGACGCACGCACTCTCGTTGCACGGCGCCATAGGCGTCCTCGATTCGGACATCAAGGACTACGACCAGACCCTCACGGTCCCGACGCGCCGCGGCGCGCGCACGCCCAAGACGCAGAAGTCGACGCTGTCCTTCGGGGCGCAGCTCGAGATTCCGCTCGGCGCTCTCAAAGGCTCGCTGCGCGCCGACTACGGCCGCTGGGGCAAGAAGTATTGGCATCCCGACAATGTCGACGTGCGCGATCCGGTGAACATGCTGGAGATGCGCGCTTCGATCGGCGGCGAGCGCTGGACCGTCACCGCCTGGGGTCGCAACCTCCTCGACGAGTTCTACTGGCAGGACTTCAACGCCCTGGAATTCGGCGCGCCTGGCGTGGACCTCGGCTCGGCCTCGGCGCCGCGGACGTACGGGGTGGAGTTCAGGTACGAGTTTGGCGACTAGGGATCAGCTGTTGGCGATCGGCGGTTGGCGGTTGGTTCGGACCGCCGCCGCCCGCGGCTCATCACTGGCCGCCGCGTCCTGAGCCGCAGCGACCTTACGAGCCTCGCAAGTCGTCCAACCGCCAACCGCTTTTCACTTCAGCAGGCTGCGCAGCATCCACGCGGTCTTCTCGTGCACCTGCAGGCGCTGCGTCAGCAGGTCCGCCGTCGACTCGTCGCCGCCCTCCTCGGCCGCCGGGAACGCCGCACGCGCCGTGCGAGCCACGGATTCATGGCCGAGCACGAGCAAGCGCACCATCTCCATCGCGTCCGGCACGCCTTCGGCTTCCTTGATGGAGGTCAGCTTGGCGAACTCGCGGTACGTACCCGGCGCCGGGTAGCCCAGCGCGCGAATGCGCTCGGCGATTTCATCCAGGGCGTTCCACAGTTCGGTGTACTGCACCATGAACATTTGGTGCAGGGTGTTGAACATCGGGCCTTCCACATTCCAGTGGAAATTGTGCGTCTGCAGGTACAGCGTATAAGTGTCTGCCAGCACCCGCGAGAGCCCGCCAGCGATCGCCTTGCGGTCCTTGTCGCGAATTCCGATATCGATCTGCGGAACCTTGTCGTTTCGAGCCGCCGTTTGCTTGTTCTTGGCCATTTGAATGCTCCTGCGCAGGAGCGGCGAACTTACCCTCGCTCAGTCCCGTAGACAACTGTGACATCCCCGCGGATCCAGTCGTGCGCTTTTAACGACGCGCCCGCTTGCGCACCAATCTCGAGCCGCGCGAAAGTCCTCCCGACACGAACCATCGACCGCCGACCGCTTCTTTCTCAATAGACGAACACCGCGCCCCAGCTGGAACTCTCGGTCGCATAGCTCTGCGAGCCCAGCGCCAGGATGCGCCCGTTCCAGGAAGACGCCAGGGAATTGCCGAAAGATGTGTAGGCGGGCCAGGCCGGCGACTCCATGACGGCGCTCTGCTTCCAACCCAGTGCGACGCGCGAGAACTCCACCACGCAGGGCCGGCCATAGGGCCCTTCCGCACCCTGCATGCTGGCGATCATGGTGCGGCCGTCGCCGCTCAGCGTGACCTGCAATCCAAACGCCACGCGCCCGGACAGCGACGGGACGACCTGGCCCGCCGGCGTCCAATGCCGGCCAAGGCGCCGATAGAAGCGCACCAGACCGCTCTCGCCGTCCGCGGCGCGAGCATAGGGCGAAGCAATGGCGAGCGTGCGGCCGTCGCCGCTCAGATCGAAGCCTTCCACCTGGCCTTCGTAATCGAATCCATCGCCGCCCAGCATCGTGTCGTCGGGCGCGCCCTCGAACTGCGCCTGCAACGTCCAGTCCGGCGTACGCTCGTATACGTACACGGTGTTGTTCCGATCGGGCCAGGCGCCCGTGACTGGATCGTAGGTGGCGTCGTTCTGCTCGCCCGCCAGGATTGCGAGCGTACGGCCGTCCTCGCTCAACCTGAGACCGAGCCCGAAGCGGTCATGACGTTCGGACGCCGGCGCCGCCAGAGTCTCGCGCGCGATCCATGCTGCGCCTTTCTTCTCGAACACGTAGGCGGCGCCCGCTTGCTGTAATTCCCCTTGCTCGCTCCGAATCGCTTCATACGGCGCGCCCACCGCGAGCACTCTGCCCCGCGCGTCGAGCTCGACGCTCCGACCGAAGGACGCGCCGTCCTGCGGATGAGGCGAGCGCACCGCCGATTGCTGCGACCACTGGCCCGCACGGCGCGTGAAGACGAACACCGCGCCCGGACCAGCCTCCTGGCTGGGCGCATCGTAGCCTTCGTACTGTGCGCCCACCGCCAACGTATCGCCGTCCGTGCTGAACGCGAGATCCGAGCCGAAGAAGTCGTAGCCGCGCGCATCGGGCGGCTCCAGTTTCGCTTGCAGCTCCCAGCCGCCTTCGATTCGCGAGTAGACGTACACGGCGCCCGAGCCGTACCAAGGCCACACGGGGCCGCCGTAGTACCACAGATCGGTCACCGCCATCGTACGGCCGTCGCCGCTCAGCGCCACTTGCGTTCCGAACGTCTGATTGCGCGCGCTGTGGGTGGGCTCATGCGCCTCGTACTCGGCGACGATCACCTGTGGAGAAGAACGATCCGGCTGCACTTGCAGGCGCTGCAGGAGCGCCGCATGCCCGCGCTGACCGTCCGCGGCGGCGAGCGTGGCGACGACCAAGGGCGTCGCTGCAAGAACCGCGAGGGGAATACAGGTGCGCGCGCTCTTGCCCAGGATGAATGACGCAGGCGGATTTCGATGGCGCACTCTTCGCCTCCCTTCATTTCGATGTCTCTAGGCGTGCGGTGAGACTGCAACCAACGGAACGCGCATCGAGTTCCTCGCCAGTCCGTTGGAACGGGCGACAAGAGCGGATTGCGAGCAGCGCATCCCTGTCCGCGAATCGAGACACTCGCCAAATCCAGACGAATCCGACATGGTTGATCGCGGCGCTCGAGGCTGGCGAGGAGTTCGTGCTGGCCGGCGGCGAATACAGCGATCGCGGCTGGATTCAAGAACGCGGCGCCCCCAAGGCGCCTGCGGATCTCACAGTGCGCTGAACGACGGCAGGTTCGAACGCGCGGCTTCGCCTATTGCGCAAAGGCCGTTGCTGTATATATAAACACGGCTCGGCCCTGCAAGCGTATCGGCGCATTTGCCGCGACAACTAGATGGTTCGCGAAACCTTGACCGCGCAGGAACGGCGCAAACATGAAAAGGCCATTGCGCGCTTGCGGCAGAAGCTGTTCGACAAGCGCGAGCCGTCCGCTTATTTCATCATCCCTGGCAGTGAGCGCATTCTCGAAGCGCTGGCGGAATCGCGCTGGAACGCCGCCTGCGGACATTACCGCCTGCTGCAGCTCGGCGGACTCACGTACGCGCTCGACTGCTCGGACCCGCGAGGTCCGGCGGAGCTGGGGATCAGCCACATCGAACACGACTTGTTCTCGCTCTGGATCTGCCGCGCCCAGGGACACACTGCGCACAGCAGCACCGTGGCCTTCGAGGCGCTGGACGACCGGGTGCACGACCTCGTGTGCAGTTTCCGCAATTCGATCGTCAATCCTGTTTATACGATGAAGCGACCAAAGCGGTAGACTCTCGGCAGATCCGTCCGCCGGAGCGACTCATGCGCACTCAACAGCAGTTTCTGAGCGCTTACGCCAAGAGTCATCGCAACCCGCTGAACCAGCTCATTCACTACGTCTGTGTGCCGATCATCGCCTTCTCGACCCTGGCGCTGCTGTGGACGGTCCCTATCGGGCGCTGGCTCGGGTTCGAGCAGCCGCTGGCCGACTGGGTGAACCCCGTGACGCTGGGATACGCGCCGGTCGGATTGTTCTACCTGCGGCTGTCGCTGCGCAGTTTTCTCAGCATGGCGCTGTGGTTCGCAGCGAGCGTCGTGCTGATCATGGCGCTGCTGCACTCCATCGGAACCCAGTGGCTGATCGCCTGCGCCGCCGTACTGTGGATCTCGGCCTGGGCGCTGCAGTTCTACGGTCACCAGATCGAAGGCGCCAAACCGTCCTTCATCGAAGACCTCGTCTTCCTGCTCATCGGGCCGCTGTTCCTGATGGACAAGTTCTACAAGAGGGTGGGACTTGGAGGGTTGTGAGGGGGAAAAGAAGAAGCGGTTAGCGGTTAGCGGTTAGCGGTTAGTTCGGAGGAACGGCGTCATCCTTCAAGGTCGGGTGTTAGGCGCAGCGACAGAACATGCTCCGACGACCGGCGTCGCCTCGCACACGCCGTCCTTCTGGGAATTCGAGGCCATCAGTCACCCTCCGCAAGCTCGCGCAGCCTTTGCACAATTCGGCGATACGGCGCCGCAACGTCGCCGCGGATACAGCAGTGCGCTGTCCCCTCTCCGAACTAACCGCTAACCGCTAACCGCTAACCGCTAACCGCTTCTAACCGCTAACCGCTGACCGCTTCCAACCACTAACCGCAATGGCGCTTAGATAAGCCCCCGCGAGATGGATGCGCGCAGGCTAAGAAGTTGAAGGAGAAAGGAAGGCTGGCCTGGATTGGTAGGATGTTGTTACCACACATCAACCCAACCAA
>Ga0079224_100005219_pt1 | contig 17026 bp, 15 predicted proteins | sample Stecom2015_FD_80414 | JGI IMG/M metagenome (GOLD analysis project Ga0079224, IMG submission 80414) | Agricultural soil microbial communities from Utah to study Nitrogen management - Steer compost 2015 | ecosystem: Environmental > Terrestrial > Soil > Agricultural land | place: USA: Utah... | reverse complement strand
TGATAAACAGAATTCAATACACATAAAAAATCCCGAATCGCTTCGGGATTTTTTATTATTTATATTTTAATCATATTTGGCGGGTTTTCCTTGTGTCAAGGTTTTTTGGAAAAACTCCCGCAGGTCATCATTGGATTTTTTCAGATCCTCATTCCTCAAATACATCATGTGGCCGCTTCTGTAGCCTTTAAAGGTAAATCGGTCTTTGAAACGTCCGGCAGGGTCAATTAAGCCCATAGTTAACTTTGCCTGGAAATAGGTAGTGGCACCGTCATAGTAGCCCGATTGTACCAACACGTTTAAGAATGGGTTTTGTGCCATGGCTTGACGCAGTCCTTCACGAGTGTTGTCGCGGGTTCGGTCCCAAGGATGTACATCGCCAAACATTTGATACTTGGCATCGGTCTTGAAATTTAAAGTGTTCTTTAAATAATCATTGATTGGGGGCGTGAACGAATGCAACCAAGAAGTCAACTCGGCATTGTAATCAGGGTTGTCGCCCGAACGTTTCCTGTCAATGCCCAAATAGCGTGAATCCAAGCGGCCAATGGTGTAATTTTTGTCACGCAACAATTCCTTCCAAAACAGATTAGTGGGAACATCCAGATTTTCATCCAGAACTACTTGTTTGTCAAGGCTGGTATAGTAAGCTATTTTTGCAGCTACGGATTGTTTTTCCGCATCAGTGATAAATCCGCCCTTGGTGAGGGCGGGTAAGGCTCTATCAATAGCAAAGACTTCCACTTCTGGAAGAATCTCCAGCAAGTCTTTACTTTGTAACTCGCTTGGCAATTGTTTGTGGTACCAAGCGGCGGCTGTATAGTACGGGATATTCGCAACAGATGATAAGTTGCCATTGCCATAGATTTGATAATCGGCTGGGGAGACCATGATCACCCCGTTGAGGTACATCCATTGATTGTTCTGTAGTTCATCCGCCAAGCCCATCACACGGGTGCCGCCATAACTTTCGCCAATAATGTATTTGGGAGATTTCCATCGGTTATTCCGGGAAACAAAAGTGGTCATCCACTCGGCGAGGTATTTTATATCGGCATTGATGCCAAAAAAGTTTTTGCGTTCTGGAAGTTTCCCTTCATTATCTTCAATCATTCGTGAATAACCAGTGTTTACGGGGTCTATATAAACGATGTCGGCAATGTCCAAGATGGAGTGGGGATTGTCCTTCACACCATACGGTTGTATAGGATAGCCCTCATCGTCAATTTTTAGCACTTTTGGTCCTGTGTAGGCAATGTGCATCCAGACTGATGCCGAACCAGGCCCGCCATTGAAGGAAAACAGCAACGGGCGGGTTTCAGTATTGATATTGTCTATTCGTTTATAATAATTGTAAAACAAGGTCGCCGTGGGTTCATTGTCTTTACCCCAAACAGGTTGTGTGCCGGCGGTGACTTCGTAGGCAATGGCTTTACCATTGATGGTGACGTTGTGTGACGTAGTGACCGTAGTGTCTACAGGCACCTCGCGATGTTGTGACCAAACCATGCAGGAGATGAACAATGCAAATAGAATAGTTGGTTGTTTCATTTTAAAAAGTTTTTTTATAAAGATAAGAATATTTAGAACCCTTCAAATACCCCTAATCCGAAGAGGGCAAAATCGTATTTCACAGGATCATTCAGATCCAATTTGCGAAGAGCGGTGTCCAATTCCGCTAAGGCTTTTGCATCATTTTGTTTTCGTTTTAACAATCCTAGTTTACGAGCCACATTACCAGAATGAACATCTAAAGGGCAGGAGAGTTGGGCAGGATAGAGGCCGTCCCAAATACCGAAGTCCACACCACTGTTATCGTTGCGAACCATCCATCGGAGGAACATATTGATACGCTTGGCGGCGGAGTTCTTCATAGGGTCGCTGATGTGCTTTTGGGTGCGCGAAAGATGCTCTACTTCAAAGAAAAGTTTTTTGAATTGATGGATGGCGTTTTGGGTTGAGTTGGTTTCTGCATGTTTTGAAAACACAGATTCTAGTCCGTGATGGGTGTGATAGATATGGCGTAAACATTTTATGAATTGCACAAAATCATCCCCATTGAAGGTGCGATGGACGAATGGAAGCAAGACCTGAAGGTCGGTTTTTTGATGTTGTGTGATGAATTGGTGAGGCGCATGGTCCAGCAAGGCCATCATGCGGTGGGCGTTGTTGATGATGCTCTTTCGGTTTCCCCAAGCGATGGTAGCCGTGAGAAAAGCGGCGATTTCTATGTCTTCCTTTTGGGTGAATAGATGCGGGATTTGGATAGGATCGCTTTCGATGAAACTTGAATGGTTGTATTGCTCCACCTTCGCATCCAGAAATTCTTTAAGCTGTGCTTTTGTGAGGTGTTTCATGAGGGGCAAAGTTAGGATTTATTGTTTGATTCGTTGAATTGTCTAATTGTTTGTCGTGTGATTGTGGGATTGTTGCGTTAACAAATTATTATTAGAAGAATGTGCCATAAGGCCGAAAGCTCGGGATTTGCTAGGTTTGGATTTGATAGATTTTGTTAGAAAACCAGCATGTAGTGTCGTCCAGGGCAGATTATAAATCTGCGTTCTCAAGCTCGGGACATTAAACGACTTATCCAACATTCTGAGAAAGAAATACAATAGGATAAGATATGTACATCGATTTATTCTTCTGAAGATTCCTCCATTGTGTGGTACACATTCTGAACGTCATCATCCTCTTCAATCTTTTCCAGAAGTTTCTCAACATCCGCAACTTGTTCTGGTGCCAACGGTTTGGTGACTTGTGGAATGCGTTCAAAGCCTGAGGACAAAATCTCTATGCCACGGCTTTCCAATTCGCTCTGTATGGCACCAAAACTTTCAAAAGGGGCATAGATCAATATGCCGTCATCGTCCACAAAAACTTCTTCCACGCCAAAATCTATCATTTCAAGCTCAAGTTCTTCAGTATCAATCCCATCTGCAGGAATACGGAAATTGCAGGTGTGGTCAAACATAAACACTACAGACCCTGATGTGCCAAGACTTCCGTCGCATTTGTTGAAATAACTGCGGATATTGGCCACCGTCCTGGTGTTGTTATCGGTAGCGGTTTCTACCAAGATGGCGATACCGTGCGGTGCATAGCCTTCAAAAAGCACTTCCTTGTAATCGCCCTGACCTTTCTCGCTCGCTTTCTTGATGGCACGTTCTACATTGTCCTTTGGCATGTTTACGGCCTTGGCATTCTGTATCACAGCCCGCAAACGTGAGTTACTGGCCGGATCCGGACCACCTTCTTTTACCGCCATGACGATGTCTTTACCAATGCGCGTGAAAGCCTTGCTCATTGCTGACCATCGTTTCATTTTTCGTGCCTTCCTGAATTCAAAAGCTCTTCCCATTTCTTATTGTTTAATGATTCGTTTGATTTGTAAAATCGTTTGCACTGTTCCTTTTGATTGTATGTGGAATTTGTAAAAGGATTCAATAATTTTTCGCAAATTTAAAAAATCGATCATTCATTTGGGATGTGTTTAGACAAAAAATTCTCGGGTAGTGTTGAAAGGTTTGTGAGTGGGATGTAATTGACATGAAAAAACTAGGGGAAAAAATTTAGGAAAATGGTGCATGCTTTAATTGGGTTTTGAGGTTATTATATCCAGTAAAACAGTATAGGCTTCTTCAATATAGATGTCCTGAGCAATATCGTCCATCACCAGTGCGTTTGCGTCTTGGTCATCTGTATTATATTGTAAAATTTTTTCGGTTAAGGCAGTGTTCCTCACGTTGATGGTGGTGTTTTGTGCATCCAAGGTGGAATAGAATTCACTCCACAGATTGTTGTATCCATTCACATCGTTGTAGATATTGTCTAAAGTCAAAGGGTATTCCCATGTTTTGTGGATATAGTTTTTAAGAACAATGCTGTTGATATTTTTTATGGCCTTGAAACTGACGTTCGTTTCAATGCGTTTCAAGCTGTTGTTCATGATTAATTGCAATGGTATGGAATTGAATGGATGGTATTTCATTGTGGTCTCCACCGAGTCAACGGACAGAGCAAAACGTTCATATTGCTCACTTGTTTTAAAGTTATCATACAATGAAGGCAGCACCACATCTGGGATCACTCCAACAGATTGATGGCTAAGTCCCGTAATGCGGTAGAATTTTTCGACCGTGATTTTTGAAAATCCCAGATCTTCAGTCTCGCAAAGGGGCAATATTACTTGGGCACTGGATTTGCCATGGCTCGACGAACCCACAATGACAGCACGGTTATAATCTTGCATCACACTGGCGAAGAATTCCGATGCTGAGGCGCTATAGTTGTTGATAAGTACGACAATGGGTTCGGTAAACATAGCTCCTGGCTTCATGTCGCGGACGGTGTATGTCTCTCCATTGGCATATTTGATAATGGACAATGGACCTCTATCAATGAACATGCCAGAGAGTTCAGCGGCTTCTTTCATGGAGCCACCACCATTGAATCGCAAATCAATGACCAATCCTTTGATGTTTTCTTGGTTGAGTTTGTAGAGTTCCTTTGCAAAATCGTTTCCCACACCCAAGCCTCTGGTGGATTCCATATCGGTATAAAAACTTGGTATCTTGATATACCCAAAATCTTCCTTGCCTTCCAAAATATAGCCTCGTATGACATTTTCCTCAACTTTGGCTTTGGTTTTTGTGAGCTCAACATTCATAATAATGCCGTCTGGTTTCTTTAATTTAAAGAGGATGGTGCTGTGTCTGGCCTCATTGATAAATGCCAATATTTCCTCATTGGAAATACAATAGGTTTCCAAAACGTCCTTTCCACTTTTCAGTGAGAGCACAATATCACCTGCTTCAAATTTGCCATTCTTAAAGGCGGCTCCACCCGGAACGATATAAACAATAACGATTTCCCCATCGTTGGTTTTATCGGTATTTATTCCAAAGGACAATTGACTGTTGGCTAAGTTGTTTTCAAATTCCGTCTTTTCAGAATCGTTGAAAAAGGATGAATTGGGATCTTCATAATTAAGCACCGCGTTCAGGAACAATTCTTGGATTGAGATATTGAAATTACCGTTTTGATGGAGTATTTCATCCAATAGACACAATTGGTTCTCGATGATTTTTGGTTTGATTGCGGCCTCACGTTTTTTGAAATTCAGTTTTACATTGTCATATAAGGAATCCTCTTCAATGAGTTTGGAAACGATGAGGTAACGGATACGTTTGTTCCAATAACGGCGGGCGTCGGTTGCATCCTTGAAATACGGATGGGCATTGTTGGGAATGAAGTAGAGCGTATCCTTGCCGGAATAATCCAGAGGTTCATTATTTAAAGTAGCGATATAATCTTTGGACCAATTAATTCTATTTTTTAATACATCTGCGTACTTATCAATAAAATTACATGTATTATTTAGCAAATAATCATCAAGTTGATAAGCATCGGCTTTAAAAGCCCCGAGATCGCTTTGTCTAAGAAAACGTTTGTCCTCATCCAATTGATCTACAAATAAATCAAAAACATTTTTAGAAAGGCTATCATTTACAGGTTTTGGGCTATAATGCGCAGCGTTGATAAGATTCTGTAAGGCAGCTAATTGTTTGCAAAAATCAAGATTGTTCTGTGCATTCGAATTCCACAAAGGAAAAGAAAAAATAAGAATCAGGAATTGTCTGACCATCGACGGTTTTTAATAGTCTGAAAATGAAAAAAATCTTGGTAAAAATTAAAAAAATGATTATTCTTGAACTTCCACAATGGATTCTATGGCTTCAGCCAATTGAAAATCCTTTTCGGTCACACCTTTGGCATCATGTGTGGATAAGGAGATGGTCAAAATATTGTACACATTGGTCCAATCCGGATGATGATTCAGGGCCTCACATTCAAACGCAATGCGGCTCATAGCACTAAAGCAATCCTTAAAGTTGTCGAACTCAAATTCGGCATGCAATGCATCATCATAAAATTCCCAATCGGGGAAATGAAGCAATTTTTTCTCAATAGTGTCTTTATCTAACTTTTTCATGATGATAATTTATGGATGATTAAAGTTAGGAAATTATTTTAAGTTTTATGAAATAATAAAGCGTCAAAGTACTTTTCATTCCTACAACGTCACTTCATTTGTAATTCTTCAAGAACTTCGTGGCTGGTGATTTGGAGATGTTTTGGGAGTTTATTGGCTTTAGGCATGACCGCAAGATAGCGGTCTTCATTGGTGGTAAATACATGTTTGAAGTGCACAGGAATAGGCGTAAGAATACCAATCATTTCCTTTATGAAATCATCGTGATGCACCAAGTCTGTGCTGCCTAAATGGAATATGCCAGATTTATTGCGATTAATCATGTAATGGATTTGCTGTGTGACTTTAAAATCATTGGTCACATTCATGATCAAATTGGGAAAGATTTCAATGGCAGTTTTTTCGTGGATATGTTGCTTTATTTCCCTGATACGTGGCGATTGTGCACCAAAAACCATTGGTAGACGAACAATGATCGACTGCTGTTTTGGCAATCGGAGCAGCATGTTTTCAATCTTGATCTTAAAATGCCCGTAGATACTTTCGCTCAATGTTTTGTCATCTTCATAACTTGGATATTTGCTGTAGCCGTCAAATACATTGGCAGAGGAAAAAAAAATGATTTTGCATCCATTCATCCTTGAATATTCTGCGAGGTGTTGATGGGCAATCACTTGCGCATGAAAATCTCCACGCAACGTCGATACGATGATGGACGGTCTAACAGCTTCCAGAATATCAAAAATATCATCTTCCTCTACCTTATATTGAAAAAAGTGTTTGTTCCTTTCAAGTATTTTGTTGTGTTGACAATACGTTCCAAAGGTCTTAAAGTAGGCGCAGAGTTCCCTATAGAGTGCATTGCCAAGAAAACCGCTGGCACCGAGGATTATGATTCTATGTTTGTCTTCACGTTCTTTCATCCATTATCACTTCTCGTGAGAAGCTAACAGTTAAACCTTATAAAATGGCGATTTTACCACCGTTGCTGGAACGGCATTTTTACGGATTTGTATGTTGATTTTGCTGCCAATTTCAGAAAGAATCGCTGGAACGTAACCCAACCCGATTCCTTTGTTCAGAGAAGGCGACATGGTACCAGAAGTTACCACACCGATGGTTTTTCCATTCCCATCCACAATATCATAGCCATGTCTTGGAATACCGCGTTCGTTTAATTCGAAAGCCACCAGTCGGCGTGCAGGGCCTCGTTCTTTTTCGGCTTTTAGAGCTTCGCTGTTAGTAAACTTCTTGGTGAATTTCGTCACCCACCCCAAACCAGCTTCAATAGGAGAAGTCGTATCGTCGATATCATTGCCATATAAACAGTAGCCCATTTCCAAACGCAAGGTATCACGTGCAGCCAATCCGATAGGTTTAATACCAAAGTCTTTACCAGCTTCAAACACTTTGTCCCAAACTTGTTTCACTTCGGAATTTTTGCAGTAAACTTCAAAACCGCCACTGCCAGTATAACCGGTAGCCGAAATAATTACATGCGCAACGCCAGCAAAATCACCAACGATGAAATTGTAAAAGTCAATGGCGGATAAATCATGGCTTGAAAGGCTTTGCATTGCTTCAACCGCTTTTGGACCTTGTATGGCCAACAATGAATAGTCATCGCTCAAGTTGCGCATCTCTGCTCCAACATCATTTCTTGATGAGATCCAGTTCCAATCTTTTTCAATATTGCTCGCATTGACGACCAGTAAATATGTTTCTTCCTTAATTTTATAAATGATCAAATCGTCCACAATGCCTACATTTTCATTTGGCAAACAGCTGTATTGCGCCTTGCCAACTGTCAATTTTGATGCATCATTGCTGCATACTTTCTGAATCAACGCCAAAGCATTTGGACCTTCGATTAAAAACTCACCCATGTGGGACACATCAAAAACACCGACCGCATTTCTCACGGTGTCGTGTTCAATGGAGACGCCTTCGTATTGTACTGGCATATTAAATCCTGCAAATGGAACCATTTTTGCTCCAAGTGCTTCGTGGGTGGCTGTTAAGGCTGTGTTTTTCATGTGATTTTATTGTTTGTTGTCATTTAACCCCGTTCATTATGAATCTATAAATCGGTATTGAAGATGCAAAAGTATTGAAAATTATCTGTTTTGAATGGACTGAACTTCGATTAATAAATATGCATTTTGATATTGTTTTTTGTGCCAAATATTTTGCGTAACTAAAAGGTTTCATTTATAATTGTAACCAATTAGTTACTTAATTAAGATTTAGTAAATGAGAAGAGATGTATTTCAAGCGATATCCGATTCTACCAGAAGAGACATTTTACATCTTGTCTCAAAGGAAAGGATGAACGTCAATGCTGTGGCAGAGCAGTTTGATGTCAGTAGACCTGCAATTTCCAAACATCTCAAAATTCTTCAAGAATGTGGCTTGATGACATTTCAGCAGGAGGGAAGGGAACGCTATTGCAAGCCTAATTTAGAGGCTTTAATAGAAGTCTCTACTTGGACAGATCAATTCAAAACATTCTGGGATAATAAATTAGATAATTTAGAGAATCATTTAAAAAAATCAAAATAGAACATTATGAAATCATCACCTGTTATTTTGGAACGCACATTCAATGCTCCGATTTCAAAAGTTTGGAAAGCAATTTCAGATAAAAATGAAATGAAGCACTGGTATTTTGACCTTAAGGAATTTAAGCCCGAAGTTGGTTTTATATTTGAATTCACAGGTGGGCCTGATGATGGCAAGCACTATCTTCATCTTTGTGAAGTCACCGAAGTAGAACTGGAAAGTAAATTAACCTACAGCTGGCGCTATGATGGATATGAAGGAAAATCATTTGTAACGTTTGAATTGTTTCCTAAAGGTGATAGTACACTGTTGCGATTGACGCACACAAGTCTCGAAACGTTCCCAAAGTCAAATCCGGATTTCAACGTCGCAAATTTTGTCGCTGGATGGGATGAGATTATCCATGTATCTTTGAAGAATCATTTGGAAAAATAACTCTTTAAAGAGTATAATGACACCAATGACCAGATTCCTTCGAGAATAATGAATGGCCAGTAATTTATTAATATGGAAGCAATGCAGGCCATCGCCGCACCAATGAGATTCAACAGAATATAGCTGAGGCTTTTATTGCTGATTTTGCCCATTACATTTAAGGCGTAGGCAAGCAATATTTGAAATACCCCAAAAAATCCTATCCAGTTAGAAATGTTCATGATTAATTTTTTTAAAAAGTTAAAAGCATTTGATAATTGGGATTTGAATGAGTCTCTGAAAGTTTAAAATCATAGCTTCCTATAATTTTGAAACCCACTTTTGTGTAAAAATTGAAGGCTTTTGTATTTTCTGTCCAAACAAATAGCCACATCCCTGTTTGATTATGCGTTTTGGCGACTTCAATATTAAAATTCAATAACTCTATCCCAAGTTTCAAATGATGAAATTCTTTTAATAAATATAAACGTTCAAGTTTTGCAACATTTTTTTTGTCAATATTAGGATTTGAATAATTGAATATAATCTTTGAATACCCTACAGGTATTTCATTATGGTAAATAATATAAAAATGATTGTTAAAATCCTGTAACTCTTCTGTAAAAGTCTTTACATTGAATTTTAATGCCACATATTCGTCAATATCTTTTTTTGCTGCACTTATGCCATGGGAATCGATGAATGAGGATTCTCCAATAGCAACCAGTAATCGGGCATTTTCTACTGTAGCTTTTATAATCACTTTTTTAGTCTAAGAATTTATTTAGAAAAAGGAGTAGTCGTGAAAGTTGCGGTAAAGCTTTTTTCCAAAGCCATAGAAATAGTAACTGTTGATATAATGCGTGCGTTGGATAATTGTTGTGCTATATATTACCTTTCAAATGTATTATTTTTACGGTGATAATAGAATAAAATATTTTAATTTAGAGTGAATGTCTCAACTATTCACTAAAACAATGAATTCACATGAAGATATTTTCCAAAGAACAAATTTATGAAGGTGATAAATTGACCGCCAAACGACAAAACATCACGTCAACGGAATTAATGGAACGCGCTGGTCTACAAATTTTCAATTGGCTGCATACTCGACTTCAGGGTGCGCAGGTTCCCATCCATGTATTTTGTGGCATTGGGAACAATGGAGGTGATGGATTGGTGGTTGCGCGGCATTTGATTCTGGATGGCTATAATGTGAAAACTTATGTGGTCAATTGCAGTGACAAACGCACGAAAGATTTCTTGATAAATTATGATCGTATTAAGGAGACTACCAAAAAATGGCCAGAAATGTTGAATTGTGAAGCTGATTTTCCGGAAATATCTCCTGATGATATTATTGTTGATGCCATTTTTGGTATTGGATTGAATCGTCCGCCAAATGATTGGGTAAAAGGGCTATTTCAACATTTTAAGACTTCAAAAGCCTTTGTGCTTTCCATAGATATGCCATCCGGACTTTATGCGGATAAAGTTCCGAAAGATGAAAAAGATGTGGTTTGGGCAAATCATACCTTGAGTTTTGCTTCTCCAAAATTGGTGTTCTTTTTGCCCGATACGGCCAAATATACCGAGCAATGGGAAGTCTTGGACATTGGGCTTGAACGAGAATTTCTAATGGCAACAGAAACTGAAGCTGAACTTATGGGGAAAAATGAAATGCTCCAAGTGTATCGGCCACGAGAGCGTTTTTCCAATAAGGGCGATTTTGGGCATTCTCTAATGATTGGAGGAAGTTATGGAAAAATAGGTGCAGTGACTCTGTCATCGAGAGCGGCTTTGGCTTCTGGCGCAGGATTGGTTACCGCTTATGTGCCTAAATGTGGGTATCAGATTTTGCAAACCGCTTTTCCAGAAACCATGGTGATAACGGATTCTGATGAAAATATAATCTCCGATATTGAATTTGATTTGGAAGCAACTGCGATTGGAATAGGAATGGGAATGGGAATGGAACCAAAGACAATTTTCGCATTCGGGACGTTTCTGAAAAAAAACAAAAAACCATTGGTAATTGATGCCGATGGAATCAATATCCTCTCAAAAAACAAGGATTTGTTGAAATCATTGCCAAAGGAAACCATCTTGACGCCACATCCCAAAGAGTTGGAACGTTTGATAGGGGAGTGGAAAGACGATTTTGATAAGCTCATGAAAGTGAAGGAATTTTCTAAAGCCAACCACTTGATTGTAGTGATCAAGGGCTTTAATACGATTACAGTCTATCTGGATAAACTATATGTTAATTCTACAGGAAATCAGGGATTGGCAACAGGCGGCACGGGTGATGTATTGACGGGCATCATCACAGGACTTTTGTCACAAGGTTATAATCCGTTGATGTCGGCTGTTTTTGGAGTGTATCTCCATGGAAAATCCGCAGATATTGCTGTGGAGGATTTTGGTTACCAAAGCTTGATTGCCAGCCATGTGATAGATTATTTGGGAAAGGGGTATACAGATTTGTTTGCACAACCAGAGATATCACAGCCTCAGGATTCGGAGCCAGAGCAACAGGAAAAACGAAAAGCGAGAAATAGATAATAAAAAATGCCACTTGATTTAAGTGGCATTTTCACTAGGGTTATAGGTTCAAAGAATTAAAAAGTATTTTCAACCTAGGGCTTGAAGGTCTCGGTGCATCGGCATCCAAAACGTTGCCATTTGGGTCGATCAGAACAAAACGAGGAATGCTTTGAATTCTATAACCTTTGATAAAATCAGATTCCCAAGCGTTATCGGCAAATAATTGAATACCACTCATTCCTTCTTCTGCAATCATATTCTTCCAACCTTCCTTACTTGCCGCGACCGTCTTTTCTTTATAACCTCTACCATTATCAACAGAAATACTCACAAACTCAATATTCTTTCCGTGATATTCATTTTCAGTTTTCTTCAAATAAGGAATTTCGGCTATGCAAGGTCCGCACCATGTAGCCCAGATATCAACATAAACATATTTTCCCTTTAAGTCATTTAATGATGTAGTGCCACCAGCATAATTTTCATAATTTACAAACTGTGGGGAAGGCTTTCCAATAAAACTTTCAAATTCTTTCGCCCTAGCTGTATCCCGTTCTTTTTGTTTTGCATAGTATCCAAGCATTTCCTGTTCCAAACCAAGAACATACTCTTTTTCGACCTTGTAAAGTGTTGAATCAATATTCTTGTTTTTTTCTAGGAAGGAACTTAATTCGGAGTTTATTTCTGAAATTTTTTGCTTAAAGTCTGCTTCTTCATAATCAAAAAGACTTGGGGGAAATAATGATTCTTCCATTAATGTTTTTTGTGCCAGATAATTATTGGTTTCTGCTCCATTACCAGAATATTCAATGGTTTCATCAAACATTTTTGTGTCTAAAGTAAGATGAATATCATATCCATTTTTGAGAAAAAGATTGGTTGACTCACTCCCATCATAAAAAACATACATGCCGGTATCAACTTTTAACGTATCATTAAAAGTGCCATCAGCATTTACCTTGATGGTTTTGCTGTAACTTCTATTCTGTATCAATATGGAATCGCTATTTTTGTCGGTTATTTTTCCAGACAAGGACACATAGTTTTTTGGTTTTTCCGGTTCATTTTTGCACCCGACCAAAGAAATGGCCAGCATTAAAATCAATAATTGTTTCATTTTTGAATTTTTAAATTTCTCAAATGTAATATTTTGATATGATATTTTGCTGAAGAGGAATTATTATTAACATTTGTTGCATAGTTTATATGTTATGCGGAATTTTGAAGCTATAAATCATCATTATGCCGATTGTACATCAGATTTCCAGCGAATTACTTGAATTAAAGACTATTAATGATATCATTTTTCAGAACCGAAAAATTGAACTGTCTGATGCTTCCAAAGAAAAAATCACAAAATGCAGAGCGTACCTCAATGAAAGAATGCAGACGCAGGATGAGCCGATTTATGGTATCAATACTGGGTTTGGCTCCTTGTACAATGTGAAAATTTCCAAGGGTAATCTGACCCAGCTTCAGGAGAATTTGGTGATGTCTCACGCATGTGGCCTCGGAGAAAAGGTTCCTAATGAGATTGTAAAACTGATGCTTTTGTTCAAAATCCAGTCGTTGAGCTATGGTAATAGTGGTGTACAATTGTCCACGGTAGAGCGTTTGGTCGATTTCTATAACCATGATATTTTACCCATTATTTATACGCAAGGAAGTTTGGGAGCTTCGGGTGATTTGGCGCCCTTAGCACATTTGTCTTTGCCTTTGCTCGGTAAAGGAGAGGTTTTTTTCCAAGGGAAAGTTGTAGCATCACAAAAAGTACTTGAAAAATTTGGGTGGCAACCATTAACCTTGCAATCGAAAGAAGGTTTGGCATTACTGAACGGAACACAGTTTATGAGTGCTTATGGCGTTCACCTATTATTGAAGTCTTATAAATTATCATACTTTGCCGATTTGATTGGTAGTATTTCATTGGATGCTTTTGATGGAAGAATAGAGCCATTTGATGAATTGGTGCATCTTGTTCGTCCACATAACGGGCAGTTGAAAACCGCAACGCGCATCCGGGAGTTTCTGGAGGGAAGCGAGTTGATAAACCAAGCAAAGCAACATGTGCAAGACCCATATTCTTTTAGATGTATGCCCCAAGTGCACGGTGCAACCAAGGATACACTAGAATACGTGCACAAGGTTTTTAAAACTGAAATCAACGCCGTCACCGATAATCCCAATATTTTCATTGGCGAAGATAAAATTATTTCTGGAGGTAATTTTCACGGACAGCCATTGGCATTGGCACTTGATTATCTGAAAATTGCGATGGCTGAATTGGGAAATATTTCAGAACGCCGAATATTCCAACTTGTTTCTGGTCTGAGAGGATTGCCAACGTTTTTAGTGGATGACCCAGGTTTGAATTCCGGCTTTATGATTCCACAATATACTGCAGCAAGCATTGTAAGTGCCAACAAACAATTGGCTACGCCCGCGAGCATTGATTCAATTGTATCTTCAAACGGACAGGAAGATCACGTGAGCATGGGCGCAAATGCAGCAACACAAGCCTTTACATTGATCAATAATGTAGAGAAAATTCTTTCCATTGAACTTTTCAATGCCGCCCAGGCATTGGATTTCCGAAGACCATTGAAATCGGCGGCCTTTATCGAGTCGTTCATTGGAATGTATCGTCAGGATGTAAAATTTGTAACCAAGGATGGGATCTTACATGAACAAATGCAAACAACATTAAAATTTATCGATATTTTTTGCATCGAGAACGATATTCTTTTTTATTGAGAGGCCAGAGGAGGGTGGATCTTATTTGTTCAAAATAAAATCAACCCATTCGATGGCATCTTCAATTGTGTTGAATATCTCAAATGGTTTATTAAAAAACAATTTTTCAATTTCGGCGTTGCTTTTTGCTTTATAATCTTTTGACACTACCGCAAAGCCACAGAGATTTTCAATTTTGGAAGTTTCAAAATAGACCGCTGGATTTACTGAATATGATTTTAATCGATAGGAAACATAAACGAAGTTTTTATTTGCAAAATAGGTTTCGGCAACATTTAAAAGCGTTTGATTGTGGGTGCTTGAGATTGTAACGCCTTCATTCATAATGACAATGAGATAATTATCATAAATGTGCATCTCGCAAAAATCAAATTTCAATGCATCTATCATATCCTAAAGTTACAAAATAATAGATTTAATAAACACGAAAAACTCCTTTTATTAAAGAGGTTTTCCGTGTTTATAATCAAGAATCAAGATTCGGTGTGTTCTTCTGATTTTTCGATTTTGATGGTCAACTCGTCTGTTTTTGGATCCAAATCCATCAGAATTTTATCACCTTCATGGATGTGTGCTGAGATGATTTCCTCAGCCAGTGCATCTTCAATGTACTTTTGAATGGCTCGTTTCAACGGACGGGCTCCATATTCTTTATCAAATCCCTTTTCGGCGATATAGTCCTTGGCTTTCGTTGTCAATTCCAAGGTGTAACCTAAATCCTTGATTCGATTAGTCAATTGTGCCAATTCGATATCAATGATTTTATTGATATCCTCTTTTTCCAATGCATTGAAAACCATTACATCATCAATCCTATTTAAGAATTCGGGGGCAAATGCTTTTTTAAGAGCGTTTTCGATTACGCTGCGGGTATTGTCGCTTGCTTGTGCTTCCTTGGCGGAAGTGCCAAATCCAACGCCTTGTCCAAAATCCTTCAGTTTTCGTGCACCAATGTTGGAGGTCATGATAATGATGGTGTTTCTAAAATCGATTTTGCGACCTAAACTATCGGTAATATAGCCATCATCCAAAACTTGAAGCAGTATATTGAATACGTCAGGATGCGCTTTTTCTATTTCGTCCAATAAAATTACGGCATAGGGTTTACGTCTAACCTTTTCTGTCAATTGGCCGCCTTCTTCATATCCCACATACCCTGGAGGTGCACCTACCAAACGAGAAATAGAGAATTTTTCCATATATTCACTCATATCGATGCGAACCAAAGCATCTTCACTGTCAAATAATTCTCTTGCCAATACTTTTGCCAATTGGGTTTTTCCAACACCTGTTTGTCCTAAAAATATAAAGGAACCGATAGGTTTGTTAGGGTCTTTAAGACCTGCACGATTACGCTGAATGGCTTTCACAACCTTTGCAACCGCTTCATCCTGTCCGATAACCTTACCTTTTATCAACTCGGGTAGCTTTGCCAGTTTATTGCTTTCGGTCTGGGCAATTCGATTCACGGGAATTCCTGTCATCATGGAAACCACATCGGCAACATTATCTTCTGTAACAATTTCCCTATGTAGTTTATTTTCCTCTTCCCATTTTTCCTGTGCCAGGGCCAGCTCTTTTTCAAGACGCTTTTCATCATCCCTTAATTTGGCAGCCTCTTCGTACTTCTGTTTTTTTACCACGGTATTTTTGGTTTCCTTAACCGCTTCCAGTTGATTTTCAAGTTCTAAAATCTGTTTGGGAACTTCAATATTGGTGATGTGCACACGCGAGCCGGCTTCATCCAACGCATCAATGGCCTTGTCCGGTAAAAAACGTTCGGTCATATACCGATTGGTCAATTTGACACACGCATCTATGGCTTCATCGGTATAGTCCACATGATGATGTTCTTCGTATTTTTCCTTGATGTTGTTCAATATCTGGATGGTTTCTTCAACTGTGGTCGGTTCAACGATCACTTTTTGAAAACGACGTTCTAGGGCACCATCTTTTTCAATGTATTGTCTGTATTCATCTAGAGTTGTGGCGCCGATGCACTGTATTTCACCTCTTGCGAGCGCTGGTTTGAACATATTTGAAGCATCCAAGCTTCCCGTAGCGCCACCGGCACCAACAATGGTGTGGATTTCATCAATGAAAAGAATAATATCATCATTCTTTTCCAGTTCATTCATGACGGCTTTCATACGTTCTTCAAACTGGCCACGGTATTTTGTGCCTGCTACCAAACTTGCCAAATCGAGAGTCACGACACGTTTGTTAAAGAGAATTCGAGATACTTTTCGTTTGATAATACGAAGCGCCAATCCTTCTGCAATGGCAGATTTACCTACACCAGGTTCTCCAATCAACAATGGGTTGTTCTTTTTTCGTCTGCTCAAAATTTGAGATACGCGTTGTATTTCCTTTTCACGGCCCACAACGGGGTCTAATTTGCCTTCTTCGGCCAGGACAGTCAAATCCCGACCAAAATTGTCCAATACTGGCGTTTTTGATTTTTTTGTGGGCTTTGTAGCGGATTGGCTGAATGGGTTTTGTTTATCGTCATCATCATTGGCATCGTCATCAGAAAATGATTCTGCTTTTGGTGCCTCCAAGAAATCGTCATCGTTTGTAATCATTGATTTAAATTGTTCTTTAACGTTATCATAATCCACTTTCAGTTTGTTCAATAATTTGGTAGTGGGGTCGTTTTCATTCCGTAAGATGCACAATAACAAATGTGCCGTATTGATGGAGGTGCTTTGAAAAAGTTTGGCCTCCAAAAAGGTGGTTTTCAATGCACGCTCG
>Ga0079224_100005218_pt1 | contig 17027 bp, 14 predicted proteins | sample Stecom2015_FD_80414 | JGI IMG/M metagenome (GOLD analysis project Ga0079224, IMG submission 80414) | Agricultural soil microbial communities from Utah to study Nitrogen management - Steer compost 2015 | ecosystem: Environmental > Terrestrial > Soil > Agricultural land | place: USA: Utah... | reverse complement strand
GTCTTGTTGTGCGCGTGCGAAACATTGTTGCCTGTAATCGGTTTCTTACCGGTTACCATACATACGTTAGCCATTGCCTTGCCTCATTGCGGAATCGGTGACAGATGGGCCGCTGGCGTAATTCTCCGCACGTGCTGCCGTCTTGCCAAAAAAAGAGCTGCGTTTTATACCAAAACCCGAAATAAATAGCAACCAGAAGACGCCTCCTGGCAGTCAATCCCACACGCAGACGTTCAGATAAGCCCCCGCTCCGCAAAGGACACGGTGTCGGAACACCCCACCACGATGTGGTCCAGCACCCGCACATCAATGGTGTTCAGTGCCGTTTTCAGCCGCTGGGTAATGGAAACGTCCGCCTGACTCGGCTCGGCCACCCCGGACGGGTGGTTGTGGGCGAAGATGACCGCCGCAGCGTTATTGTGCAGACAGCGCTTCACTACCTCACGGGGGTACACGGCCGCCCCATCAATGGTGCCAAAAAACAGCTCCTCCAGCGTCACCACCCGATGCTGGTTGTCCAGGTAGAGGCAGGCGAAAACCTCGTGCTCATAATGCCCCAGGCGCGCCCTCAAGTACTGGCGGGTCAGTTCAGAGCTGGTCAGCACGTCGCGGGTTTCCAACTGCTCCCGCAGCTGGCGGTGGCAGAGCTCAAGCATGGCCTGCATCTGCACGTAGCGGGCCATGCCGAGGCCGTCCTGTCGACAGAACTCCTCTGCATTGGCCGTAAGGATGCGGGTCAGACTGCCAAACTTCACCAGCAGACCTCTGGCCACGTCGATAGCACTGCGGCCGCGCACTCCCACCCGGAGAAATATGGCCAGCAGCTCCGCGTCGGAGAGGACGCCTGCCCCGTCTTTCAGCAGCTTCTCACGCGGCCGCTCCGCCACCGGCCAATCCTTGATACTCATAGTGCCTCCCTGGCAAACCGTGATGCATTGACTATAGCAGGCTACTGGCGCCGTGCCTCATTCACCACCACGGTGACCGGGGCCTCCCCCGGGTTGTGAATCTGATAGGACGAGCCCGCAACGCGCCATGCCCAGTGGCCAATCTCCGCCAGCTCCGCAGTGATGCCGTCCTCCCGCGTCACGTGCGCAATGCCATCGGTCACCTGCACCACCACACTGGGATTGACATGGGTCTGCATGGCCGTGGTCGCGCCGGGGGCCACCTCCAGACGATAGGAACGGAACCAGGGATTCTCGACTGTCGGCGCCGATGGCATGCCGGTCGGCTGGTCCTGCACCGAATCGGGCACGGCGGGTCCCGGATTGCCCAGGGCGATGATCCGGAACAGCTGGTCGCCGTTATTCGGCACCGTATGCGTCAAGGGCTGGGTGACATAATCGGTGTTGCCGCCCATGCGTCCATAGAGCGGCTCATTGCCCAGATTCAGATAGGTGTAGAGGATGGCGAAGTCATGAGTATGGGGCAACGAGCTGTCACCCGGATTGATCTGCACATCCAGCAGGCGGATATCGCCATCGCGGTGTACCGTCCGGTGGCGCGGCTCGTCCAGAACGTGAACAGTCCGTATCCGCTCGTAACCGTCCATATTGAAGAGCGGAGAGCCGGCGCAGGAGGTCAGCGCCAGCAGCGAGCCCAGCAGCAGGAGTGAGTGCCTGCCTGTGTGGAAATGATTCATGAGGTCCTCATTATTGTTGTTGATACCTTCAACGGTAGCGCAGCCGCATGTCCTGCGGGTAGGAAACGCTGTAATAGTGCTTCAACTCGAGCGGCTCACCGGGATTGGCAGTTACACGCCACAGGTTAACACCGCTGTCTCCGTCTACGTCAGTCTCCGAAAAGGCCGTCGCGTCCCTGGGTACCTCCACAGAAATGGCGTCATTGCCCGGCACCGGCACGCGCGCCAGCACTTCCAGCGCTACAGGCTGCGGATGATAGCTGGTAATCGTGTAGCGCATGCGATGATCTTCCACCCGGTTGCGACGAATGATGCCGCCGTCGCGAGAGCTTTCCGCGTCGGGCTGGGCCACGATGCGGATGCGCTCGTCCTTGCCAAAGGCCAGCCTGACCTCTTCCCGGGGCAGGAAGCTGTCGACGCGACGACTGCCGATGAAGGCGCCATCCCGGTACAGCTGCATGGTGCCAGCCTGAATCGGCACATCATCTTCCAGGACAAAGACCGCCTCCAGGTAGGCGCTGGCATCCATCTCCGGCACTGCCCGGATGGCCAGCTCCACCGGCATGCCACGCTGGTCAATCGGCAGGATCTGCGGCTGGCTGTCCGCGGCAATGCTGACCTGCCCCGGAATCTCGTAATCCACCAGGTAGCGCGACGCCGCCACGACAGCTTCGCTGTTGAGGAAGCTGCCAGTGACCACCACCTGTTCCACACTGTCGGCGGCGACCGGCGCCGCACTCATCCGGACCCCACGGTTCGCTTGGTCGGGATCGTAGATGTCCACCAGCAGACTCCCGGGGTCGGGCGCCTCGGTACTCTGGTCGGAGCGGCCGGTAGAGACAGTGAGTGCTACCTCACTCCAGTCCTCGCCAGAACTCTGGGTAACAGATGCCTGCCGGTTGAGCTGCAGATAGCCCGTTTCCGTATCCAGTCGGGCCTCGTACAACCATTGCCAGCTCGCGTCGGCAGAGGGATAGGTGACTGCCAGCGACGTACTCACTGCGCTGTCGGACGCCACGGAAATCGAGAGAGTCTGTTGGGTTCGGGCCTGAGTCGCGACTTGAGACAGCTCGAAGCGCTTCTGCCCAATCTCCTCTTCCAGAGTGCGCAGACGCCGTTCGGCATCCCGGATCACCGAGCGGGCGGCATTGCCGGAAGTGGCCAGAACCTCGAGAGTGGCGGCCAGGTCGGCGACTGCCGGAAACGCCTGATCACTGCGACTGGACGCCAGAGAGTCGAGCAGGGTCAGCTGGGTCTGGGCAGAGGCGATCTCGTCGGTGATCTCGCGCTGGCGCTCCAGCAACACATCGAGTTCTGCCTGCAGTTGCTGTTCCTGTGGACTCACCAACGCACCTTCATGGATCTGCTCCAGCGCCATGCTGCCCAGACGTATGTCGGGGTCGTCCAGGCGAACCCGCAGTCTGGCCGGGTCGATGCCCGCCGGCAGGCCGCTGACCACCAGCCGATGCTCGCCGGGTGGCAGGGCCACCGTCGCCTGGCGGGTAACCTCCGCGCCGCGGGGAAACACCGTCACCCGGGACACGGGTGCCGAAGCGTCGATATCGTCCGCCCATGCGCTGCCGGCAGGGGTTGCCATCGCCAACAGCAAGGGCAACAGGGGCATGGAAGGTCTGCACGTCTGTCTCATGTTTCATCTCCTTGTAAGCATCACACCAGCGTGGCTGCTCCATCATCACTCTGACATCGGAATTGACGGGAAGTGTATGGCCTGATGGAAGGCCTGGCAAAGAACCGCGTACTGTTTTGCCCGTCAGCGGCGTAAAATTGAATCCGGTCGTTTCAACTGCTAGGCTTGCCACCCCGGCAGCGACGGATGGACCCCTGTTCATGAACCCTTCCACGAGTTTGAATACCAGGCGCATATTGCTGGGCATCACCGGCGGCATTGCCGCCTACAAGAGCGCGGAGCTGACGCGTTTGCTGCAGCGGGCCGGCGCCGAAGTGCGCGTGGTCATGACCGCCGCTGCCACCGAATTCATCACCCCTCTGACCCTGCAGGCCCTGTCCGGCAACCGCGTCCACACCGGGCTGCTGGATGCAGAGGCGGAGGCCGGGATGGGTCACATCGAACTGGCCCGCTGGCCCGACCTCATCCTGATTGCGCCGGCCAGCGCCGACTGTATCGCCCGCATCGCCTCCGGCCAGGCCGACGACCTGCTCACCACGCTGATTCTGGCCAGCAAGGCACCCGTCGCCATTGCGCCTGCCATGAACCAGGGTATGTGGCGCAACGCAGCCACACAGGACAATTTGGCAGTGTTGCGCGAGCGCGGCGTGGAAGTGTTCGGTCCCGGCAGCGGGGAGCAGGCCTGCGGCGATACTGGACCGGGGCGGATGCTTGAGCCTGCGCAGTTGCTGGAAATGGCGGCAGGCCTGTTCCAGAGCGGCTTCATGGCCGGAAAGCGCCTGCTGATCACCGCCGGCCCCACCCGCGAGGCCATCGACCCTGTGCGCTACCTCAGCAACCACAGCTCCGGCAAGATGGCCTATGCGCTGGCTGCAGAGGCTGCGGCGGCGGGGGCCGATGTCACCCTGATCAGCGGCCCGGTCACGCTCGCCACCCCCGATCGAGTGGAACGGATTGACGTGGTGAGCGCCCGGGAAATGCTGGACGCCGTGATGGCCCGCGTCGACGACTGCGACATTTTCATTGGTGTGGCGGCAGTGGCGGACTATCGCCCGGTTGAGGTACTGCCCCAGAAGCTGAAGAAATCGGCCGATTCCATGACGCTGCAACTGGAGCGCAATCCGGACATCGTCGCCAGCGTGGCTGGTCGGACGCCCGCCGAGGGCAAGCGCCCGTTCACCGTGGGGTTCGCGGCCGAGACCGAGAACATAGAAGGGTTCGGGCAGGAGAAGCGCGAGCGCAAGCAACTGGACCTGCTGTTCGCCAACGACGCCGCCGCGACCATGGGAAGCGACAGCATCCAGGCAACCGCCTTGTGGCCGCAGGGGCGTGCAGTGCTGGGCCCGGGCAGCAAAAGCGCCATTGCCCGGCAGATGCTCAAGCTGATCAGTGAGCGTCTGGAGGACGCCGCCAGCCGTGCTGCCCGATTGTGATACAGCACGCAGCGGCCAGCACCCGCAGAAGAAGTTATAGCCATCCCTACTGAGAATGATTAATACTTAGGAAGCCTAGCAAAGCCCCCGGGGCGCCATAACAAGACAGTCAATGACCCAGTTACCCGCTCCAGAACAAGACCTCCTGCCTCCCGGTACTGTGTACCGCGCCTACGATATCCGCGGCATTGCGGGTCGTGACCTGGATCCCGCCAATATGGAGCGGCTCGGCAAGGCCATGGGCTCCCAGGCCCTGGACGCCGGCCACGACACGCTGCTGTTTGGTGCCGATGGCAGGCTCTCCAGCCCGGAGCTGAGTGCTTCCCTGCTGCGCGGCGTCCTTTCCACCGGCTGCAATATTGTCAATCTGGGTATCATTCCGACGCCGCTGCTTTATTTTGCCGCCCATACCTCCCCCTGGGATTCGGGGCTGATGCTGACGGCCAGCCACAACCCACCGGAATACAACGGCGTCAAGATCGTGCACGAGCGCTCCTGTCTGACCCCGGAACAGATTCAGGACATCCGCCAACGGGCGGAGTCCAGCGATTTCGCGCAGGGCCAGGGCAGCATGCAGTACCGTGACGTGCGCGGGGACTACATCGAACATGTGCGCAGTGACATCACCCTGCGCCGGAAACTGCGGGTGGTCGTGGACTGCGCCAATGCGGTGCCCGGGCTGGTGGCACCCGAACTGTTCGAGGCCATTGGCTGTGAGGTGATCTCCCTGCATTGCGACCTCGACGGCAGCTTTCCCCACCATCACCCCGATCCCACCGTGGCCGAGAATGTGCGCGAGCTGCAGGAGCGCGTCATTGCCCACGACGCCGACCTGGGCATCGCCCTCGATGGCGACGGTGACAGGGTGGTGATCGTCACCAACACCGGCAACGTCATCGATACCGACCGCCTGCTGATGCTGTTGATCCGTGATATTGTGCCGCGTTACAACAACCCGAACGTGGTCTTTGACGTCAAATGCAGCACGCTGCTGGCAGACCTGATTCGCGAATGCGGAGGCCAGCCTGTGATGAGCCGCAGTGGCCACTCGTTCATGAAGAAAAGCATGCAGGAGAGCCAGGCTGTGGTGGGTGCCGAGTTCTCCGCCCACGTCTTTATCAAGGACCGCTGGTACGGTTACGACGACGGGCTCTATGTGGCCGCACGTTTCCTGGAGCTGGTGAGCCGCGGCAATGAAAGCGCCGAACAGATGCTTCAGTCGCTCCCGCGCAGCATCGTCACTCCTGAATTGCGTATCGAGGTGGGTGATGAGCGTAAGTTCCAGCTCATGGACCGCCTCATGAAGCTTGCCAGCTTTCCCCAGGGGACGATCAACATCCTCGATGGCATTCGCGTCGATTTCGCCGACGGCTGGGGACTCATTCGGGCGTCCAATACGACGCCCGCCCTCCTGCTGCGTTTCGAAGCCCGCAGCCGCAAATCCCTGCGCGCCATCCAGGCGATGTTCCGTGATCTGCTGCTGCAGGCGGACGGCATGCTGGAACTGGATTTCTAACCCTCCTCCCGGCCTGACTCCGATCCGAGAGGGGAGGAAAATTTCTGGCGACACGGTATACTTTGCGCTCTTTCACTCGCCATACTCCTATCCACAGACTGATGGAACGTCACCTATGCCACTGGATCTCGCCGCCGCCAAGAACATCGCCAATGTTCTGACCGAAGCGCTCCCCTACATTCAGCAGTTCACCGGCTGCACCATCGTGGTGAAGTATGGTGGCAACGCCATGACCGACGAGGTACTCAAGAACAGCTTCGCGCGCGACATCGTGCTGATGAAGCTGGTAGGCATGAATCCTGTGGTGGTGCATGGCGGGGGCCCGCAGATTGGCTCGCTGCTCAAGCAGCTGGACATCCAGTCGGAATTCATCGACGGCATCCGGGTAACGGACAGCGCCACCATGGATGTGGTGGAAATGGTGCTTGGCGGCTTGGTGAACAAGGAGATCGTCAGCCTGCTCAACAAGAACCAGGGCAAGGCCATCGGCATTACCGGCAAGGACGGAAACCTGATCCAGGCGCGCAAATTGCTGAAGAAGAGCTCCATCGACAGCAAGATGCTGGACATGGGGCAGGTTGGCGCCATCGAGCGCATCAACACCGAGGTGCTGGACACACTCAAGAACAGCAACTTCATCCCCGTGATTGCCCCCATTGGCACAGATCGCCATGGTGCCACCTACAACATCAACGCCGATACGGTGGCAGGCGAGATCGCCAAGGTGCTCAAGGCCGAAAAGCTGATGCTGCTCACCAATATCGCCGGCGTGATGGACAAGCAGGGATCGGTGCTCACCGGTCTGACCACTGCCCAGGTCGATGACCTGATCGCCGACGGCACCATCTATGGTGGCATGCTGCCGAAGATCGAATGTGCACTGGACGCGGTAAACAGCGGCGTGCGCAGCGCCCACATCGTCGACGGTCGCGTCGAACACGCGGTGCTGCTGGAGATCTTCACCGACACCGGTGTCGGCACGCTGATCAGCAATACCCGCAATATCGGCAGCCCCCAGTAGCCTTGTCAGCAAACCCGATTCAGGAACACAGCGCGCACATGTCGTCAGAAATTCGCTCGTCCCGCAAAGAACAGATACTGCAAGCCCTCGCCCGCATGCTGGAGAACGGTCCAGGTGAGCGGATCACCACCGCCGCCCTGGCCCGGGAAGTGGGGGTATCGGAAGCAGCGCTGTACCGTCACTTTCCAAGCAAGGCACGCATGTTCGAAGGGCTGATAGCCTTCATCGAGGAGACTCTCTTTACCCGTATCAGCCGCATCCTCGAGGAAGAATCTTCCGCGGCAAAACGCTGCGAAAAAATTCTGTCGCTGGTGCTGGCTTTCGCGGAGCGCAATCCCGGCATGACGCGCCTGCTGACCGGCGATGCACTCGCCGGAGAGACTGAGCGCCTGCGCCACCGCATCAGCCAGCTGTTCGACCGGCTGGAGTCGCAGCTCAAACAGATCCTGCGCGAAGCACAGATCCGCGAGAACCTGAAGACGGCCATATCCCCGGCGGTGATGGCCAATATGCTGATGGCAGCGACAGAAGGAAGGCTGATGCAGTTCGTGCGCAGCGAGTTCAAGCGGGCTCCCACGCAGAGCTGGAATGATCAATGGGAGTACCTGTCAGCCAACATGCTGACTCCCTACACCCAGGGAAGCCCTCAGTAGCTCCTACACGCCATATTGGGCGCGGTAGTCCTTGATGGCAGCGAGGTTGGCAGTCAGTCCGGCATCGCCATTCGCTTCGAGGTAATCGATGATCTGCGCCAGCGTGACAATGCGCAGCACCGGGATGCCATACTGCTCCTCAATCTCCTGGATGGCGGACAGCGACCCGGTGCCCCGTTCCTGACGGTCAAGCGCCACCAGGATCCCTGCCGGCTGCGCTCCGGCCTCGTCCATCATCGCCATGACTTCGCGCACGGCAGTACCGGCAGTGATGACATCATCAACAATCATCACCCGACCCTGCAGTGCGGCCCCAACGGTCGTACCGCCCTCTCCGTGCGCCTTGGCTTCCTTGCGGTTGAAGCAGTAAGGCTTGTCCATGCCATGCCGCTCGGCCAAAGCGGCAGCGGTCACCGACACCAGCGGAATGCCTTTGTAGGCTGGCCCGAACAGCAGATCATAGTCGAGGCCCGACTCCGCCAGCGCCGCTGCATAGCTGTTGCCGATGAAGGCCAGCGCCTTGCCGGTATTGAACAGCCCCGCGTTGAAAAAGTACGGGCTGGTGCGACCGGATTTCAGCGTGAAGCTGCCGAAGCGCAGAATGCCATGCCGAATGACAAACTCGATGAAAGCCTTTTGATACTCCTGCATGCGTCTCCCCTGTTAGTGAGCGTTCCGCCCCTGGCCGTGCTGCCCGCGTTGCTCAGGCAAGGCCAAGTGCCTGGCGCTGATGATCAAGCAGTTCCGCGATGCCCTTCTGGGCCAGCGCGATCATGGCCTGCAACTCGCTGTTGTCGAAGTCGTTCTCTTCTCCCGTGCCCTGCAGCTCAATGAAACGCAGGCGCTCGGTCATGACCACATTCATGTCGGTTTCCGCATTGGAGTCCTCGGCATAATCCAGGTCCAGTACCGGCAGCCCGTTGTAGATGCCCACGGAGACGGAGCCGATCAGTTGCCTCATTGGATTCTGCTTCACCCGCCCCGACGCCAGCAGCACGCCAACGGCATCATGCAGCGCTACGCAACCACCGGTGATGGAGGCGGTACGCGTCCCGCCATCAGCCTGGATCACGTCGCAGTCGATCTTGATGGTATGCTCGCCGAGCAAACGCAGATCCATGGCAGCTCGCAGCGATCTGCCGATCAGCCGGGAAATCTCCAGCGTCCTGCCGCCCTGCCGACCGCTGACGGATTCGCGATCCATGCGGGTGCCTGTGGAGCGCGGCAACATACCGTATTCCGCGGTTACCCAGCCCCTGCCAGTGCCCTTGAGGAAGCGCGGCACCGATTCTTCGACACTCGCCGTACAGATGACCTTGGTATCACCAAACTCCACCAGAACGGAGCCCTCGGCGTGTTTGGTGTAATGGCGGGTGATGCGGATATCACGTAACTGGTCGGGCCGGCGCCCGCTGGGCCGGAGGTGTCCCTGCATACTGTCTCTCTTCTGTTTGCTCGCACATATATCGGCAAGCGTCATGAGTTGGTGGGTGTGGGCGGCAATTATCCTTGATCCAGGCAATCATGGCGAGTAAAGCCAGGCACTGAACGGAATGTCGAAGCACACGGATTGAATCCGAGGCCCCCCGGAGTCGCATATTGGAGTAACATACCCGCGCACTGTAACTTGCGCGGGCAAGACGACCCCGCAAAGCTGTTGATAAATAATAAAATCAGGGAGCCGCTGAAGCATTCAGCCGAGCTCCCAAGGTGTCCTTTTATGGTATTGAGCATGACCGCCTTCGCTAGAAGGCAAGCCAGTTTCGGCGGAACTGTCCTGGTGTGGGAAATCCGCTCTGTCAATCATCGCTATCTTGAACCCGGCCTGCGCCTGCCGGATTCCATGCGATCGCTGGAGCCAGCCATACGCGACGTGCTGCGTAAAGCTGTCGCCCGCGGCAAGGTCGACTGTCAGCTGCGCCTGGAAGTAGAGGACAGCCACAACGCCCCCCTGCGGATTGACCAGGACCTGGTGGTCAGGCTCAACAACGCCAGTGGCGAAATTCTTCACCTCACCGGTGGTGGCCAGGCGCTGTCTGTCATCGACATCCTGAAGTGGCCGGGGGTGCTCCGGGATTGCAACCTTGTCACCGATGGCACCGAAGCCCAGGCCCTGGCGCTGTTCCACGAGACACTCCAGGAACTGGTCGAGGCGCGCCAGCGCGAGGGGGCGGAGTTATACGGTTTCATTCTCAAGCGCATCGAGGCCGTGCGCGCGATCGTCGCTTCAATACGCGCGATGATGCCGAGCATCATGTCTCATCAGCAGGACAATCTGCGGGCGCGGCTCGATGCCCTCAGGATTGATCTCGATCCCTTGCGTCTGGAGCAGGAAATTGTCCTGTTCGCGCAGAAGTGCGACATCGATGAGGAGCTGGACCGGCTGGAAGCCCATCTCAATGAGGTGGAGCGCGTGCTGGGACTCAACGAGCCGTCCGGTCGTCGTCTCGACTTCCTGATGCAGGAGCTCAATCGCGAGGCCAATACCCTGTCGTCAAAATCAATCGTGGCTGAGACAACTCTGAGTGCGGTGGATCTGAAGGTGCTGATCGAGCAGATGCGGGAGCAGATTCAGAATATCGAATAAGCAAGGTATTGAAGAACCAAGGTGTTGAAGAGCCCAGGTATTGAAGAAGAAGGCCCGTTAAAGCTCACGTATCACCCGGCAAGGATTCCCTGCCGCCAACACGCCATCAGGGACATCTCGGGTCACCACACTGCCTGCCCCGATCACGGAGCGCGATCCGATCCTTACCCCGGGGCAGATGATGGCCCCTCCCCCCACCCAGACATCCGAGCCGATCGTTACCGCTTTGCCAAATTCCTGGGTACGGCGAAGCCGAGCATCAAAAGGGTGGGTTGCGGTGTAGATCTGAACGCTCGGTCCGAATAGTGAGAAATCCCCAATAGTGACCGGGGCCACATCAAGCACAACGCAGTTGAAGTTGAAGTAGACCTTCTCTCCCAGCTCAATGTTGACTCCGTAGTCACAGAAGAAGGGGGGCTGCACCCATACGGTATCGCCACCCTTCCCCAACAGCTGCTGCAGAATCCGACCTCGCTCCTCCCCATCGGCTTCACCCGTAACATTGAGCCTCTGAAGCAGATCCCGCGCACGGGTGCGCGCCAGAACAATATCTGGATCGTGCGGGTCGTAAAGCGCTCCGCTCACCATCTTTTCCCACTCGGACAGCATGACACCTCCCTGAATCTCCCTTTCCAGTATACGAACAAAAGCCAGCCGACACAGGCGCAATATTGACCACGAAATGATTTTTTGAATTCCTGACACCAAAACGGTAGGCTTGTGGCGCACGCGGTAAAGACGAATAACAATAATCAAGCTCGCTCAGGAGTGTGCAAGATGAAAAGGGCATTAAAACTAGTTCCACAACTCGCCGTGATTGCCAGCGCTGTTCTCGGCATATCCGCAGCCATGGCGCAGCCGGGTACCAGCATATACGAAGGAGACTGGCCGGTTTACCACGGTAACGAACTCTCCCAGAGATACTCTCCCCTCGACCAGATCAACGCGGACAATGTCTCTTCCCTTGAAATAGCCTGGCGCTTTTCTACCGAAGTATTCGGCCCCACCACCGATTTCACCAATCCCTCTACTCCACTGGAAGTCGATGGAGTTCTCTACGCCAACGTCGGCACGACCCGCGATGTCGTTGCACTGAACGCTGCCACAGGCAAGGTGCTGTGGCTGTGGAGACCTCAGGAGGGGGTACGCTTCGACCGGGCGCCTCGTAAAGGGGCCGGCCGCGGCGTCGCCTACTGGCGTGATGGCGACGAAGAACGGATCTTGGGCATTACTCCCGGCTATCACCTGATGTCGCTGGATGCCAAGACCGGGGTTCCGGACCCGGAATTCGGCGACAACGGCATCGTCGATCTGATGGTCGGTCTGCGCAATGCCGAGGATGACAGGTTCGACAATATCGATATCGGGTCGTCCGCCCCGCCCTTTGTCATGAACAACGTCATTGTGGTGGGTGCTGCCCATGCCACCGGCGGACGACCCCGCTCGAAGTCCAACGTCAAGGGCGATATCCGGGGTTTCGACGTCCGGACCGGCGAGCTGCTCTGGACCTTTCATACCATTCCGGAAGCCGACGAGTTCGGCTACGAATCCTGGCTTGAGGGCAGCGCCGAGTACACCGGCAATGCCGGCGTGTGGGCGCCGATGTCCGGAGACCCGGACCTGGGCCTCATCTACCTGCCAGTAGAAGACCCGACGGGTGATTACTATGGCGGGGACCGCCCCGGCTCCAACCTGTTCTCGAGCAGCCTCGTCGCTCTCGATGTCCGTACTGGTGAACGGCGTTGGCACTACCAGCTTATACATCACGACATATGGGACTGGGACCTGCCTGCCGCTCCTGTGCTTCTCGATCGCGCTGACGGACGCAAGCTCGTCATGGCGGTCACCAAGCAATCGTTCGTCTACACCTTCGATCGCGAAACCGGCGAACCCATCTGGCCGATCGAGGAGCGTCCGGTACCCGCCGGCGATGTCCCGGGCGAATGGTATTCGCTGACCCAACCATTCCCCACGCGCCCCGCCGCCTTCGACCGGCAGGGCTTCGGTGAGGACGACCTGATCGATTTCACACCGGAGCTGCGCGCCAGGGCGCTGGAGGCGATCCAGGGCTTCCGTCTGAGCCCCAGCCTGTATACGCCTCCCTCGCTGACTGACGCTGCGGACGGCACGCGGGGCCTGCTCAGCCTGCCCTCCTCGACGGGCGGAGCCAACTGGGAGGGATCAGCAATCGATCCGGAAACGGGCATTCTGTATGTACCGTCCCGCACCCAGCTGCAGGCACTTTCACTGGCGAAGAATCCAGCGTCGGACATCGACTTCAGTCAGGGTACCGGGGTGCGCATTCCACGCATAGAGGGACTGGAAGTGGTCAAGCCGCCCTACGGCCGTGTCACTGCCATTGACATGAACTCCGGCGACCATCTGTGGTGGATTCCCAACGCCGACACGCCCGAGCGCATCGCCAACCATCCGCTTCTGGAAGGCGTGGACTTACCCGCAACAGGGGTTCCTACCCGCTCCGGGGTCCTGCTGACCAAGACCCTCCTCTTCGTTGGAGAAGGCAATGGTTCCGTTGATGCCGGACCGCGGATGCGCGCCTTCAACAAGGAGACTGGCGAGCTGGTGGCGGTGCTGGAGCTGCCAGATAATCAGGTGGGTTTGCCCTTTACCTACGAGCACGACGGCAAGCAATACCTGGCAATGTTTGTGGGCGGCAGGACGACCCCGGCACAACTGGTCGCCTACGCGCTGCCATGAAGGCTATGCTCCGGGCCGGACACCCAGGCTCGGGGCAAGCGCCAACAGGTGTGAGATGAAGGAACAGGATGAGAAGCTGTTAGAAACCCTGGCCTCCAGGTTTGAGAAGAACACGCAACGCCACAAGGGCCTGGAGTGGGCGAAGGTCCTTGCGCGTCTGAGAAAGACACCCGGGAAGCTGCGCTCACTCCGCGCGATGGAGGACAGTGGCGGTGAGCCGGATGTCATCGGCCACGACAGCAGGACCGGCGAATACATTTTCTGTGATTGCTCGGCGGAAACGCCCAAGGGGCGTCGCAGCCTGTGCTATGACCGCGAGGCTCTGGATGCGCGCAAGGAGCACAAGCCCGTCGACAGTGCTGTCGATGTAGCGAAGGCGATGGGCATAGATCTATTGAGCGAGGAGGAGTACAGGCATCTTCAGACGCTCGGGGAGTTTGATCTCAAGACATCGAGCTGGGTGAAGACGCCGCTTGCCATCAGAATGCTCGGCGGCGCCCTTTACTGCGACCGTCGTTACGACCATGTCTTCACCTATCACAACGGCGCGTCATCGTATTATGCGGCACGAGGGTTTCGGGGATCGCTGAGGGTCTGATCCCCGCCTGTCGCCGACTGTTCAGCTGCCCGGAATGGCCAGCACATTGAAGCTGATGCTCACCCGGTCCCGATCACTTTTGTTCTCCTCCACACCGTGCTCCAGCCAGCCGGGAAATATATACAACCGACCCTCTTCCGGCCGCATGCGTACTTCTTCCGCCGTAAATTCGCTGCTCCGTTCTACGGGGTAGGTCAACATTCTTGAGGCCACCCTGGGGTCGCGGAAGAAGATGCTGCCGCATTCGGGCGCCTTCAGACTGACGTAGTACACGCCACTGAAATGGCAATTGGCATGGTAGTGAATCTTGTTGGAGGCGCCAGGCGGGCTGACATTGAGCCAGGACTGAAGATGGTAGTCATGGTTCCGTTTGAAATGAAGCGACTCGCCAATTCGCTGGCAGGCCTGAAGGATGCGGCGATTGATATCATCAAACGCCGGCAACGTCTGGAGATTGTTATGACTTTGCCAGCCTCGGACATTGGTATTCTGCACACCGAGCGGGTCGTTCGTGCGTAACTGCCCGGCAAGATCGAGCAGCCGCGCGTTCAGACTCACGCGATCATCGAACAGGGTCGTCCACACGACGCTGGGAAAAAGAAGCTGGGGAACTATTTCCAAGAAAACCTCCCGCATATCGGTTGATGTGCATCAGCCCCAGGGGGCAATGAGCACACGATATAGCGACAGACCGCACGAGTCCACTGTGGAAACTACGTGATTGGTGTCACAAATTATTGCAATCCTTTCTCTGGTGAGCGACCATCTGATTCGGCCCAGTAGCAGTTGGACCCAGGCCTTGGTGGTATTAACCGGATGGTCAGGTCAATACCCGAACTCGAGCGCCCGCACTATCAATCGACTTCAGACAACAATTAGAATTTTGGAGTGATATATGCGACTCAACGTTCCCCATAAGCGCACGCTATTGTACACAGCCATTTCCCTGTCAATGATTCCCCTGTCCCATCAGAGCAACGCCCAACAGAATGAGGCTGAAGTGGAGGAAGTGGTCGTCACCGGTTCCTACATTCGTCGCAGTGAAGGTTTTACACAGGCTTCTTCTGTCACGCAACTCAACGCGGATGATCTGCTGGATGAGGGGACACTGAACCTGGGCGAGGTCATCCAGAACATGTCGTTCGTGGGTGGACCCTCCTCTTCCATCACCAACACCATTCAGGGCACCTCGTCCCGCAGCACCAGCATCGACCTGCGCGGCCTGGGTGCCCGCTCGACCCTCACCCTGCTGGACGGCAAGCGTATTGCCGATGAGAACGTCAACGTGATGGTGCCCACCATCGCCATCCAGCGTATTGATATCGTGGCTGACGGTGCTGCGGCCCTGTACGGAAACGAAGCGGTGGCCGGCGTGGTCAACTTCGTTCCCTATTCCTCCTATGATGGTTTGAAGGTGGAGCTCTACGGCGAGCAGGACGATGGCGGCGACTACGACGAAGAGTCCGTGCAGATGTTGTGGGGTGGTGATATCGGCGGCCTCGACGTGGTCGTAGCCGGCCAGTACCGCACCAACAGCAGGCTCGGCTGGGACGAACGCCCCTATCTATCCCAGGCGGGTATGAACTACTCCTCCAACGCGCCGGGTAACTATGTGGTGCCCCTGCGCGATGCCAATGGCCTTTACACCGGTGCATCCGCCAACCGCGCCGACCCGGCCTGCGCCCCCGCCGCCGAGCGCGACTCCTACCGCGTGGACGCATTGAACAACCCATACGGCATGCTTGTCGGCTCTACCTGCTACTTCGATTATGGCGACACCCGCAGCTATCGCGAGCCGACGGATACCGCATCGGTGTTTGCCAACGCCACCTGGGAGGTCAACGACGACCTGACGCTGCGCATGCAGGTCTTCCGTTCACGATTGGCCGAGACCTCCTACACCTCCACGTCGAACCCGGGTAACTCGCGCATCGGTGAGCTGGGGGCGTTGCGTGGGGAGCTCCCCGGCAACCCCTTCCTCGCCCGCAACGCTGCCGGCGAGCAGTTATATGGTGTGGATCTGGACGGAGACGGCCTGCCCGACCGGGGCACCGAAGACCTGAACGGCGACGGTCTGATGGACTACATCGTGTCCGGCACCACTCCGAACGGCATCCCGCTGCACGAAGACGTGCGTGCCCGTACCCTGCGTCCGATCAACAAGACTCATACGATGTCCGATGGCCACACCTCCGACGGCGACAACATGTCCGGCAGCACGGACAGGAACAGCCGCATGCTGTTCCAGGCCGACTTCAGGGTACCGTTCCTGGAAGGTTGGGAGGGTATGGCTGCCTATGCGCGCAGCAACCGTGAGTTCCGCATGATGTCCAACCAGAACTACGACATCGAAGCCATGAAGCAGGGAGTCAACTGCGACGTCATCAGGGACCGTGACGCCTGCTACAACCCCTTCTTCGTCACAGATCAGGCCAACAACAACTCCATCCACGTGATGAATGCGATTGCCGCACGCTCCAGGGAATCGGAGGAAGTCTGGCTGAACACCATCGACATCGTATTGAACGGCGAAATCCCCTTGGGTGACTTCGAACTGCCAGGCGGTCCGATCGGTGCGGCGGTGGGATATCAATGGCGCGATGACAAGTACACCAACACGCCATCCATACACGAACTGCGAGGCGACACCTGGATCGGCAGCCCCTTCCCGGAAACTGTCACCACCGGCAGCAGGGAAGTGGACGCCTACTTCCTGGAGTTGGCCATTCCCGTACTTCCGGGTCTGGAAGTGGAGGCGGCCGTGCGCAGCGAGGAGTTCAGCACCGGTCAGAAGTCCACCGACCCGAAATTCGGGGTCACCTGGGCTGCCACCGACTGGCTGACCCTGCGAGCCACCACCGGCGACGCATTCATTGCGCCAACACTGCCGCAACTGCTCGACCCCGTTACCTGCGGCCTTTCTACGGTGACCGACCGTTTCTCGCCCTACTCCGCGTTCACCACGGCCTGCTCCGGTGGCAACCTCGCGCTGGAGAACGAGTACTCCACCTCCAAGCAGCTGGGGGTTGACCTGGCGTTCGGAAACTTCGATCTGTCCGTCACCTGGAACGAGACCGACTTCCAGAACCGCATCGTCGGCATCACCGGCCAGCAGGTCATGAACAATGACTTCGCAGCCTTCAAGGCGTGGTCCGGGTTCACCGGCAACGGCGTCGGTGAGGCAGGTCGGCCTCCGATGGACATGCTG
>Ga0079224_100005217_pt1 | contig 17027 bp, 16 predicted proteins | sample Stecom2015_FD_80414 | JGI IMG/M metagenome (GOLD analysis project Ga0079224, IMG submission 80414) | Agricultural soil microbial communities from Utah to study Nitrogen management - Steer compost 2015 | ecosystem: Environmental > Terrestrial > Soil > Agricultural land | place: USA: Utah... | reverse complement strand
TACGGGTCTTCCACGACAAGTAGTGCTATAAGTCACGAACGAATGCCCGGAGTGCCGTATGGAAACTGTGCACGGAACTGATCAGCGTGCCGGGACGGGCGCCACCACGGAGACCCGCCGCACGCCGCACGAGCGACTGCTCGCGCTCGGCCTCAAGCCGGTCGGACGCGCGACGGAGTACGCCGACCAGATCTACAGCCTCATGGCGAAGACGCCGCTGTTCTCCGGCCTGGACATCGACGAGACGCGCAAGCTGGGCGCCTTCATGTACGTGTACGAGGCGCCCCCCGGCGTCACCGTCATCAACGAGGGCGAGACCGGCGACTTCATGGTGCTGCTCATGGAGGGCATGGTCGACGTCCTGCGGCGCAATCGCTACAACTACCCGTCGCGCATCGCGGTCGCGCAGGCCGGTCATGCGCTCGGCGAGATGTCGATGTTCGACGGCGAGCCGCGCTTCGCCTCCTGCGTCACCCTCGACAACAGCCGGCTCGCCGTGCTCACGCGCGATGCGCTCATGCTCGTGCTGTCGGACGAGCCCAAGCTCGGCAACAAGATCCTGCTCAAGCTCGTACAGCTGCTGTCGGACCGCCTGCGTCAGACCAGCGCCAAGCTCGTCTCGTATCTCGAGGCCGCGCGCGAGGCCTGAGCCGGCCGGCAACGCTCCGGCACGGGCGACGGAAGGGCTCCGCTAGGCGGGGCCCTTTCCCTTTCCGATGCCGGCGCCCCGCGCCCGGTTCCACAGGACGTCGCCGCGGCCCGCGGCGCGATTGGCGCGGCGCGAGAGCACGAACAGCAGGTCGGAGAGCCGGTTCAGGTAGGCCATCGGCTCGCTGCGCACGGCGGCGCTTCGCGACAGCGCCACCAGCGAGCGCTCGGCCCGGCGGGCGATCGTGCGGGCCTGGTGGGCAAGCGCCGCCGCCCGGCAGCCGCCCGGGAGGATGAACTCCTCCAGCGGCGGCAGGTCCGCGTTCGATTCGGCGATCATCGCGTCGAGCCACTCGATGCGGGCCGTGGCGAGGTTTTCGTAGCCCGGGATGCAGATTTCGCCCCCGAGCTCGAACAGGTCGTGCTGGATCTCGACGAGCACGGCGGCCATGGTCTGCGGCAGCGGCTCGGCGAGCAGCACGCCGATGGTCGCATTGAGTTCGTCCACGTCGCCCATGGCGGCGATGCGCGGATCGTCCTTGCCCGTACGCGAACCGTCGCCCAGTCCCGTCGTGCCGTCGTCGCCGGTGCGCGTGGTGATGCGGCTCAGTCGCTTGCCCATGGGGACATCCTCGTCATTCGTCGTCGATGGACGCCGGCCGGTCGATCGACGACAATGCGCGCCATCGACCGACGCTTCGGACCGACCTCCCGATGGCCATTATCGACGCGAAATCGGTGAGGGTCCTGCTCTTCGACCTCGGCGGTGTCCTCATCGAAGTCGATCCCCTGCGATCCTACGAGCACTGGGCTCGTGCGGCCGGCGTGGACGCGGCTGTGCTGCGCGGCCGCTCGATCGCGGAGGAGGATTTCCGGCGCCACGAGTGCGGCGAGATCAGCGAGGCGGCCTTCTTCGAGGCCTTGCGCACCCGCCTGGGGCTGCGGCTGGACGACGCCGAGATCGCCGCGGGCTGGAATGCGCGCCTGGGCGACGCGATACCCGGGGCTCGCGCGCAGCTCGAGCGGGCGGCCTCGATGTGCCCGACCTACCTCTTCAGCAATTCGAACCGCACGCACCGGGAGCACTGGAGCGCGCGTCATGCCGACATGCTGGCGTCGTTCGCCGGCTGCTTCGTTTCCTGCGACATCGGCCGACGCAAGCCGGACCCCATGGCGTTCCGCGACGTGGCCGGACTGATCGGCTGCCCGCCGTCGCGGATCCTGTTCTTCGACGACCTGGCGCAGAACGTCGAAGGTGCCCGGAGGGCCGGCCTGCAGGCGGTGAGGGTGCGCGGTCCGGCCGATATCGCGCGCGCGCTCGACGAGATCGAGGCGGCCCTGCCAGCGGGTGGTATATCTTGAGGGCTGCACGCATCGAGGAGTCCATGCCATGAACCATCCCAAGCCCGTTCTCGACGCGCTTCGCCGGCCCGTGCCGCCCGAGCTCGTCGAAGAGCTGCGCGGACGCTTCCGCGACCGCTTCTCCACCGCCGCCGCGGTGCGCGAGCATCACGGACGCGACGAATCGCCCTTCGATGCCGTGCCGCCGGACGCGGTGGTCCATGCCCTCGATGCCGACGAGGTCGCGGCCGTCGTGTCCGCCTGCGCGCGCCACCGTGTGCCCGTGATTCCGTACGGGGTCGGCACATCGCTCGAGGGGCATCTGCTCGCGGTCCAGGGCGGCATCAGCATCGACCTGTCGCAGATGAACCAGGTCGTGTCGATCAATGCCGAGGACCTCACCGCGACAGTGCAGCCGGGAGTGACGCGCAAGCAGCTCAACGACGCGCTGAAGGACACGGGCCTCTTCTTCCCGATCGACCCGGGTGCCGACGCGACGATCGGCGGCATGACCGCCACCCGCGCCTCCGGCACGAACGCGGTCCGCTACGGCAGCATGCGCGAAAACGTGCTCGGCCTGGAGGTGGTCACTGCCTCGGGCGAGCGGATCCGCACGGGTACGCGCGCCCGCAAGTCGGCCGCCGGGTACGATCTCACCCGGCTCTTCGTCGGTTCGGAAGGCACGCTCGGCGTGATCACCGAGGTCACGGTGCGCATCTATCCGCAGCCCGAGGCGATCTCGGCGGCGACGGTGAGCTTCCCCACGGTGCGCGGCGCGGTCGATACCGTGATCCAGACCATCCAGCTCGGCGTGCCGGTGGCCCGCTCCGAGTTCCTCGATGCCTCGTCGGTTCGCGCGATCAATGCCTACAGCAAGCTGAACCTGCGCGAGCAGACGACGCTGTTCTTCGAGTTCCACGGCTCGGAGAACGGCGTGGCCGAGCAGGCGCAGACGGTCCAGGAGATCGCGCGCGAGAACGGCGGCGAGGACTTCGAGTGGGCCACCCGGCCGGAGGACCGCAGCCGGCTCTGGAATGCCCGGCACAATGCCTACTTCGCGGGCCTGCAGCTGCGGCCCGGCGCCCGGGCAATCACGACCGATACCTGCGTGCCGATTTCGCGGCTCGCAGACTCGCTCCTCGGGGCGCACGAGATCCTGTCGCGCGCGAAGGTGCCGACCGCGATCGTCGGCCACGTCGGCGACGGCAACTTCCACTGCATGCTGCTGGTCGATCCCGAAAATCCCGACGAGATCGCCGAGTGCGAGCGGCTCAACGCCGAGATCGTGCGCCTGGCGGTCTCGATGGGCGGCACCTGTACCGGCGAGCACGGCATCGGGCTGCACAAGATCGAGTTCCTGCGCGAGGAGGCGGGCGAGGGCGCGATCTCGATGATGCGCAGCATCAAGCGCGCGCTCGACCCGGACAACATCATGAACCCGGGGAAGATCTTCGCGCTCTAGGTCGCGCTTGCGCCAATGCGGCGTGTGCCTGCCCGAAGTCATGCCGACCGACACCGACATGCACTACCTGCGTCGCTGCGTCGAGCTCGCCGAAAAGGCGCTCGCCAGCGGCAACCCGCCCTTCGGGTCGCTGCTCGTGAGCGCGGCGGGCGAGGTGCTGTACGAGGACCACAACCGGACGGTGGGCGGCGACCTGACGCTGCATCCGGAGTTCGAGATCGCGCGCTGGGCGAGCAGGCATCTCGATCGGGCGGAACGCGCCCGCGCGACGGTCTATACGTCGGGCGAGCACTGCCCGATGTGCGCGGCCGCGCATGGCTGGGTCGGGCTCGGGCGCATCGTGTACGCGAGCTCCGCCGCGCAGCTGGAGCAATGGCTGGGGGAATGGGGTATTCCGCCCCGCTCGCGGGTGCGCCCGCTGCCGATCCGGCAGGTCGTCGAGGGCGTTGCGGTCGACGGCCCCGCGCCGGAACTGGCCGACGCGATCCGTGACCTGCAGCGACGGTACCTGGAGGGCCTCGGCTACGCCTGATGCCGCAGGGCCGCCGCGCGCCGGCACCGCTCGGTGATCGCCGCCCAGTCGCGCGCGGCGACCAGTTTTCGCGGCGCGGGCCAGGATCCGCCCACCGCGAAGACATTCGGCCGGGCGAGCCAGCTGGCGGCGTTCTCGCTGTCGATGCCGCCGGTCGGGCAGAAGCGCATGTCGGGGAACGGGCCGGCGAGCGCATCGAGCAAGGCGATCCCCCCGGCGGGCACGGCGGGGAACAGCTTCAGCCGCCCCAGTCCCCGGCGCTGGGCCGCCATCACCTCCGAGGCGGTCGCCACGCCGGGCAGCCATTCGATGCCCGCGTCGCGGGCCGCCGCGACCATGTCGTCGGCATAGCCCGGCGAGAACGCGAAGCGCGCCCCCGCGGCGCGGACCTTCTCGAACTCCTCGGGCCGGGTGACCGTGCCGGCGCCGACGCGCGCCGCCGGCACCTCGGCGGCGATGCGGCGAATCGCCTCGAGCGCGACCGGCGTGCGCAGCGTGACCTCGAGGATGTCCAGCCCGCCCGCGAGGCAGGCGCGCGCGAGGGGCACGGCATCGGCGGCGTCATCGAGGACGATGACGGGAATGACGGGGCAGGTGGGCTCGAAGGTCGATGCCGGATCCATCGGGAACGTCTCCAACGTCGGTACCTGGGCAGGCATTGTCGCCCCTGTGCGCCCGGGCGGCCATGCTTCCCTGCCGGCGGCGCGGATTGGGCCCGACGACCCGGCCGGGTCCGCTTGACGTGGGTCAATTGCGCCGGGCGGGCCGGCTGCTAGCTTGAACCCCAGGCCGTCCGCCGGGCTCGCTGCGGGCGGGTCCCGACACGGCATTGCGGGGAGGAACCATGGCTGGGGGCGAAGGATCGCCGAATCCGCTGGATGACGGCCTGGGCGTCTTTCGCCACTGTCATGCCGGCATCCTCGAACACATCGACCGGTTGCGCCGCCTGCCCGTCGCGCTCGCCGCGCGCGGTGCGCGCGACGCGCTCGCCGATCTTTCTCGCGAGGCGGGCGAGATCGCGGACTTCTTTCGCCGGGAGGTCTACGAGCACCACCAGCAGGAAGAGGGCGTGCTCTTCGCCGAGATGCGTCGCGCCGCCCCGCGCGCCGGCGAGACCGCGCTGGTCGATGCGCTGTGCAACCGGCTCACGCAGGAACATCGCGGGATCGAGGAGGCCTGGGAGCGGATCGAGCCGTCGATACGGCGCCTCGCCGAGGGCTGGCGCGTGGAGCTCGACGAGGACGAGGTCAACGCGCTGGCGGTGGCCTACGCCGCCCATGCGCAGTTCGAGGAGGCGGTGGTGCTGCCGATGTCCACCCGCCTGCTCTCCGATGGCGACAAGGCCGCCCTGGGCCTGCAGCTCCATCTGCGTCATCTGCGCGAGGGCTGGCGCGGCTACTACGTGTAGGCCGCGCCGGCGAGGCCGTGCGCCCGGTGCGGCGGCGCGGCCGCCCCTTCAGTCGCGGCGGTAGCGCTTGGGCACGAAGGGCAGCGACACGATGCGGACCTCCGGCCGACGGTCCCGGACGACGGCGCGCAGGCCTTCGCGGGCGAGCGCCTCGCGCCGGACCATGGCGAGCATGATCGGATGACCCAGGCTGGGGGAGATGGTGCCGCTCGTCACGATCCCGAGCTCTTCCTCGTCGGCATCGACGATCGCCGAGCCGGCGCGCACCGGGATGGACTCCGACGAGACCAGTCCGACCAGCTGCCGCGTGGGCTTGCCGGCTGCCTCCAGGGCCGCCGCGCCGGGGAAGCCGCCGGCCTTGGCGCCGCCGGGCCGTCGCGAAGGGGCGATCGCGAAGCCGAGGCGCGCCTCGGCGGGACGGACATCGGGCCCGATGTCGTTGCCGTGCAGGGCGAGGCCTGCCTCCAGGCGCAGCGTGTCGCGCGCGCCGAGGCCGGCCGGCGCGACGGCGGGGTGGCCGAGCAGCAGGCGCGCGATCGCCTCTGCCCGCTCGGGCACGGAGATCTCGTAGCCGTCCTCGCCGGTGTAGCCCGAGCGGGTCGTGAGGCAACGCACGCCGTCGATCACGAGCTCCGCGGCATGCATGAACGGCAGGCTCGCCGCGGCCGGGTCGATGCTCGCGAGGACTTCCTCGGCCCGTGGCCCCTGGAGCGCGAAGAGCGCGGCATCGACCCATTCGAACGCCAGCATCGGGCAGAGCGCGCGCAGCCGCGCGAGGTCGGCATCGCGATTGCCCGCGTTCACGACCAGCCGGACCTCGCCGGGCAGGCGGATCGCCATGAGGTCGTCGGCGATGCCGCCTTCGTCGGTGAGCAGCAGGGTGTAGCGCTGCAGGAAGTCCGGCCAGGTGTCGAAGTCCACCGGCAGCGCCGACTCGAGCGCGGCATGCAGGTCCGCCTCGCCCCGCGGCGAGGTGACCCGCATCTGCCCCATGTGCGAGACATCGAACAGGCTCGCGCTGCTGCGCGTGTGCAGGTGCTCCGCGCGCAGGCCCGCCTTGTACTGGATGGGCATCTGGAAGCCGGCGAAGTTCGCCATGCGCGCACCGAGTTCACGGTGCAGGGCGTCGAGCGCGAGCAGGCGTGGCGCGTCGTTCATCGTTCGGTCTCCAACCATGCTTCCATCGGGGGGCAGGTGCAGACGAGCTGGCGATCCCCTGCCGCGTTGTCGATGCGCTTGACCGCCGGCCAGACCTTCGCCTGCCGGATCCAGGGCAGGGGGAACGCGGCGAGCTCGCGCGAATACGGATGTTGCCACTCGCCGGCGATTTCCGTGGCGGTGTGCGGCGCCTGCCGCAGCGGGTTGTCCTCGCGGTCGAATTCGCCCCGGCCGATCGCCTCGATCTCCCCGGCGATCGCGATCATGGCGTCGCAGAAGCGGTCGAGTTCTTCCTTCGACTCCGATTCGGTGGGCTCGATCATCAGCGTGTCGGCCACCGGGAAGGACAGGGTGGGCGCATGGAAGCCGTAGTCCATCAGGCGCTTGGCGACATCCTCGGCGGTGACGCCGTAGCGCGCCTTCAGGTCGCGCATGTCGAGGATGCATTCGTGCGCGACGCGGCCCCGCGCGCCCTTGTAGAGCACCGGGAAGTGCGGCTCGAGACGGGCGGCGATGTAGTTGGCGTTGAGGATCGCGAACTCGCTCGCGAGGCGGATGCCGCGCCCGCCCATCATCCGCAGGTACATCCAGGAGATGGTGAGGATCGAGGCGCTGCCGAACGGCGCCGCCGAGACCGCCCCCGCGCCGCCCGAGAAGGGATCGCCCGGCAGGTGGGGCGCCAGGTGCGCCGCCACGCCGATCGGGCCCATGCCGGGGCCGCCGCCGCCGTGCGGGATGCAGAAGGTCTTGTGCAGGTTCATGTGGCAGACGTCGGCGCCGATGTCGCCAGGGCGCGCGATGCCGGCCATCGCATTGAGGTTGGCGCCGTCCATGTAGACCTGGCCGCCCGCCTCGTGGACCCACTGGCAGGCTTCGCGGATGCCTTCCTCGAAGACGCCGTGCGTGGACGGATAGGTCACCATCAGGGCGGCGAGCGAGTCTCGATGCGCATCGATCTTCGCCCGCAGGTCGGCCATGTCGATGCTGCCCTCGGCATCGCACGCCACCACGACCACGCGCAGCCCCATCATGCTGGCCGATGCCGGGTTGGTGCCGTGCGCCGAGGCCGGGATGAGGCAGACATCGCGCGACGATTCGCCACGCGACTCGTGCCAGGAGCGAATCGCGAGCAGGCCGGCGTATTCGCCCTGTGCCCCCGAATTGGGCTGGAAGGACACGGTGTGGAAGCCGGTGATCTCGGCGAGCCAGCGGCCGAGCCCGTCGATCATCTCGCGGTAGCCGGCGGTCTGCGACTCCGGCGCCATGGGGTGGATGCTCGCGAAGGCCGGCCAGGTGAGCGGCGCCATCTCGGCGGCCGCGTTGAGCTTCATCGTGCACGAGCCCAGCGGGATCATCGAGTGCACGAGCGAAATGTCCCGGTTCTCGAGGCGCTTGAGGTAGCGCATGAACTCGGTCTCGCTGTGGTAGCGGTTGAACACCGGGTGCGCGAGGATCGGGTCGTCGCGGGTGAGGCCCGCGGGCAGCACGCCGTGCGCGGGCATCGCGGCGGCGCGGCCCGCCACGCGCTCGACGTCGATGCGCTCGCCGGTGAGCACATAGGCCACGTCCGCGATGTCGGCAAGCTGCGTGGTCTCGTCGATCGCCACCCCGAAGCGGCCGGAAGGACCTCCTTCGCGGGCGAAGTCGCGCAGGTTGATGCGCAGTTCCGCCGCGCGCCGGCGGATCGCGTCGGCATCGTCGCCGACGTCGAAGCACAGGGTGTCGAAGTAGTGCTCGTGGCGCGCCGCGCGAACCGGCGCGCACAGTGCCCCGAGCAGCTTCGCGAGGCCGTGGACCCGCCGCGCGATGCGCGACAGTCCCTCCGGTCCGTGCCAGATCGCGTACATCGCCGCGATGTTCGCGAGCAGCGCCTGCGCGGTGCAGATGTTGCTCGTCGCCTTGTCGCGCCGGATGTGCTGCTCGCGCGTCTGCAGGGCCATGCGGTAGGCGATGGCGCCGGCCGCATCGCGCGACACGCCGATGATCCGTCCAGGCAGCAGGCGCTGGAGGTCTTTCGTGCCGGCCATGAACGCGGCGTGCGGCCCGCCGAAGCCGGGCGCGACGCCGAACCGCTGCGTCGAGCCGATCGCGATGTCGGCGCCCATCGCCGCGGGCGAGCGCATGAGCACCTGGGCGAGCGGATCCACCCCCACGCACACCCGGGCGCCCGCGCTCTTCAGTTGCGCGATGGCGTCGGTGAGGTCGCGGATCCGGCCCTCGGTATCCGGGTTCTGGAGATAGGCGCCGAAGATCGTGGACGGATCGACCGCGTCCGCCTCGCCGACCTCCAGCGCGATGTCCATCCAGCGCGCGCGGGTGCGAATCACCGCGAGAACCTGCGGATGCACGCCGGACTCGACGAAGAAGCGCGCCGCCTTCGACTTCGAGGCGCGCCGGCAGACCGCCATCGCCTCGGCCGCCGCGGTCGCCTCGTCGAGCAGCGACGCATTGGCGAGCGGCAGGCCGGTCAGGTCGATGACCATCTGCTGGAAATTGAGCAGCATTTCGAGCCGGCCCTGCGAGATCTCCGCCTGGTACGGCGTGTAGGCGGTGTACCAGCCCGGGTTCTCGAGCACGTTGCGGCGGATGGCCTCGGGAGTATGCGTTCCGTAGTAGCCGGCACCGATCATGCTGCGCCAGATCTCGTTGCGGGCGGCCAGCGTCGCAAGCTCGGCGAGCGCCCGGGGCGCGTCGGCCGGCTCGCCGATGGCGAGCTCCCGGTCGAGACGGATGCCGGCGGGAACGGTCTCGTCCACCAGCGCCGCCCGGCTGGCGCAGCCGATCACCTCCAGCATGCGGCGTTCGTCCTCGGGGGTCGGCCCGATGTGGCGGGTGTGGAAGTCGGCCGGGCCGAAGGCCTCGGCCAGGGTTTCTTCATGCGGGCGGGAGAGGTCCATGTCGCGCCTCCTGGGTGCGCAATGCGTTCACGGTCGCCGGCCGGCCCCTGGGGCGCGGACGGACGAGCACCGGACGCGAGGATGATGTGACGGATTCATGAGGCCCTGCATCCGATCGCCGGGCGGGTCGGGACGCCGCGGGCCGGATGGCCGCGCGCGACGCCCCCGTCGCGCCTGGGCGAGTCGAAGGCGAAACCGGCCGGGGCTTCAGGCTTCCGTGCTGGCGGTGTAGTCGGCGGCCGACATCAGGCTGTCGAAGTCGGCGGCATCGGTCGGCCGCAGCTTGATCAGCCAGCCCTCGCCGAACGGATCCGAGTTGACGATCTGCGGATCGGTCGTGAGCGCCTCGTTGACCGCGAGGACTTCGCCGGCCACCGGCGCATAGACGTCCGAGGCCGCCTTGGTCGATTCGACCACGATGCAGGCTTCGCCCTTGTCGACCTGGCGGCCGACCTCGGGCAGTTCGACATAGACGAGTTCGCCGAGCGCGTCCTGCGCGTGGGCGGTGATCCCGATGGTGAAGGTGCCGTCGTCGTCGCGGCGCACCCATTCGTGGGATTCGGTGTAGCGGAGATCGGCGGGATTTTCCAAGGGTCGCTCCAAAGCTTCGAGGTTTCGCCGGCCTGCGGGCCGGTACATGACGTCCGTGGAGCCCCCTCTGTCCTTTCGCCTGAGACATTCGGCCGGCGGACCGGCCTGTTTCCTTCGGCGAGACCGCGCCCGAGGGGCCGTCTTCTCTCCAGAGAGTCGAATCCGCTGCAGTCCTTTTGCCTGAGAGTTTGCGGGGCGATACACCTTCGGCGCCGACGCCGGACTTCTGGCGCCGATCTCTCCCGCAGCGGTCGATCGACTAGCCCCGCAATTTGCCTAGCCGGCGGCCCAATGTCAATCCGAGGGGCTTCCGGGCCGCGTCGGCACGGCATCCGGCCGCGATTGCCGGCCCGCCTGCGACGTGCCCGTGACGAGGGCGATCGCCGCCGCGGCGCAGGCGAAGGCCACGGCATGCGCCAGGCCCGGGCGTTCGCCGAGCCAGCCGATGCCGACCGCGGTGGCCGCGAGCGGCATGGCGATGGTGAACACGCCACTGCGGGCGGCGGGCACGCGGGCGAGGCCCGCCAGCCACAGCCAGGTCGCGAACATGCTCGCCGACAGGGAATAGAAGACGAGCAGCGCCCAGAGGCCCGGACCCAGCGCCCCGAAGTCGAAGGAGGCGGCCTGCCACAGGCCGAGCGGCGTCATGAGCGCGAGGCCGACGAGGTTGATCAGGGCGGAGATCCGACGCGCGCCGAGGCGGCCGGTGAGCCGCTTGCCGATGACGACGTACACCGATTCGCAGCCTACGGCGGCGACCAGCATCAGGTGTCCCGCCAGGTCGGGCACCCCTCCGCCCGGGCTCTCGCCGGCGCCTGCGAGCAAGGCGAGTCCGATCCCGGAGAGCACGATGGCCGCCCAGGTCCTCGCGCCGACCCGCTCGCGCAGCATCAGCCACGAGAGCAGGGCGACGACCGCCGGCATCAATGCCAGGACCAGCCCCGCGGAGGTGGCGGACGTGCGGCCGACGCCCGCCAGCATGAAGATCGAGAACAGGAAGTTGCCGAAGAAGGACTGCGCGAAAAGCGTACGGCGCAGCCCGGCGTCCAGGGGTGCGTCGCCCTCGCGCGCCCGCAGCCAGGGCAGCATCGCGACCGCGGCGATCGCGAATCGCAGCCAGGCGAGGAGGAAGACCGGCACCGCCGCCACGAGGGGGCGGGAGAGCGCCACATAGGTGCCCACCAGCGCCATGCCGGCGAAGAGCAGCAGGTAGCCCCTCATCGTCCGGTGTGCCGCCGCTTCGACGACCAGGGGGCTTCGCTCAGCCGCCGATCGGCATGCAGGCAGGATCGATCCGTATGTCGATGAGGCGCGGGCGCTTGCGGTCGCGTCCGGCCAGGCCCTGCATCGCGGCCCGCAACTCCTCGCTGCTGGTGACCGAGCTCGCTTCGAGCCCGAAGCCCCTGGCGACGTTGGCAAGGTCGGGCCACTGCTGCAGCGACAGGGACGGATCCATGTTGCGCGCCGCATACTGGACATACTCGGCACAGTAGCCGCCGTCGTTACACACGACGATGGTCAGGTCGAGCTGTTCGCGCATGGCGGTGGCGAGCTCGCTCACGCCCCCGAGCATGAAGCCGCCGTCGCCCGTGACGAGCAACGTGGGGCGCCCGCCGGCCGCTTTCGCCGCGCCGATGGCCGTGGCGAGCCCCAGGCCGATCGCGGCGAAGCCGATCGTGTCGACGTAGTCTCGCGGGTTGCGCACCCGGACGAGCGGCCAGGCGCCCACCAGGAATCGTCCGGTGTCGCTGACGTAGACCCGGTCCTCCGGGAAGGACCGGTCGAGCGCCTGCAGCGCTTCGAGCAGGTCGACGGTGCCGGGGCGCGGCTTGCGCGGAAAGCGTGCCTCGCGGTTGCGCATGGCGGTGAGCTTCGCGAGCAGGTCGTCGGTTCGAGCGCCCGAGCCCGGGATCTCCGCCTCGTCGAGCCACTTCAGCATGGCGTCGGCCGTCAGGCGGAGATCGCCCACCAGGCCCGCATCGACGGGCGTGAAGCGGCCGATCTGGCTCGCCGCGGGCTCGACGTGCACGATGCGCTTGCCTCGCGTCAGGCCGCCCAGTCCGGCCGTGTACTGGTTGAGGCTCGCGCCGAAGACGAGCAGGCAGTCGGCGGCGCCGAGGACCTCCATCGCGACCGGATTGGCGATCGTGCCGCAGATGCCGAGATTGAAGGGATCATCCGAGAACAGGCCCTTGCCGCGCACCGTGGTGGCGACCGGCGCCTCGATGCGCCGTGCAAGACGCAGGATGGCGGCCTCGGCCTCCGGGTCGGCGGCACCCCGGCCGCCGATGACGACCGGCAGGCGCGACGAGGCGATGATGCCGATGGCATTGTCCATGTCCACGCTGGACGAGATCACGCTGCGGCTTTCCGGGAAGTACACCCGCGGCGCGGAGTACTCCACCTCCTGCCACATGAACTCGATCGGCATGTTCAGCACGACGGGCCGGCGCTCCTGGCCGGCGCGCCGGAACGCGCGCGCGAGATCGTCGGCAAGGGTCGCGGGTGCGCGCAGCTGTTCGAAGCCGGCCCCGGTGGCCATGATGAACTCGCGCTGGTTGATGTTCTGCGCATGCTCGCGATCCGCGACCGGCGTATCGCCGGCCAGCAGCACGATGGGGGTCGCGGTCTTGACGCCTTCGATCAGGGCCGTGAGGGTGTTGGTGAGGGCCGGACCGTGCGTGACGGTCGCCACGCCGATCTCGCCCGAGACGCGCGCGTGTCCCAGTGCCATCAGCACGACGCCGGCCTCGTGTACCGCCGCCGTGTAGGCGCCGCCATGGTTACGGATGTAGGCATCGACCATGAACAGGTTCGCGTCGCCGATCAGGCCGTACAGGCGGCTGACCTCGAGGTCCGCCAGGCTGCGTGCGATTGCTTCATAGAGCTTCACGGGCGTCTCCTTGGGGTGACTCGTTCAGTCGAGCGCGTTCGGTACCGCGCGCAGGAGCCAGGGCTCGAGCGCCGCCCGGTCCGCCTCGTCGAGCGTTGCGGTGCGCTGTGTCGCGTGGTCGAAGAAGACCATGATCGAATCGCATTCGGCCACGCAGGTGTCGTCCTGGAACAGGGCGCCGCGAACGACCACCGAGCGCTCGCCCAGGCGCGCAATGCCGCAACCCATCTGCCACTGCGCCGCCGGCGCGTCGCGCCGGTGCCAGCGCAGGTTCGCATGCGCGATCATCATGCCGCCGCGACGCGCGCGCCGGGATTCGCCGCGGATCTCCGTCAGGAACTCGATGCGCATCTGCTCGGCGCAGCGCCCGAGCCAGGCGTCGCTCGGAAGGCGACGCGCATCGCTGTCGCCGAAGCGAAGCGCGATCGGGCGCTGCCAGCGGAAGTGCTCGAGCCGCGGCGCAGTCCCGCCGGGCCGCAGGCAGTCGCCCTCGTGCAGCCTCTCCGCCCCCTCGATGCGCGCCGCGCGCAGCACCGACAGCTGGTCGGGGGCCAGCGCAACCGGACGGCCATCGGCCCAGCCCGCGAGGAGGGCCTCGTGGAGGCTCACGCACTGGCCGCGCTGGAACAGCGCGGTGGCGATCCGCAAGCCCCGCTCGTCGATGCCGACCACCCGCGCGCCCCAGGACAGCGGGTCGGGGTAGTAGGCCTGCGCGATGAAGTCCGTCGTGCTGGCGAGGTAGCCGACGACGGGCTCGCCGTCACGCCAGGCACGGGGCCCGAACAGCGTGTGCAGCGCATGATGCACCGCCTCGCCATGGAGGTTGATGAGCGCACAGTTGTTCATGTGCTGCCAGACGTCCATGTCGGTATAGCGCGTCGGCATTTCGCCCGAGAGGGGATACGAAGCGGCCTCGCGCCGCCAGGCTTCTTTCTTCATCGACTGGTATCGGGGTTGATTGCCGGGCACCGGGGGGCTGTCGCCGGCAGGAGCGAAGGGGGATCGTCGTCGAAGTCCCGCTGGATGGTCAACCGCCCATGGAGGGGCCCGGCCAGGGAAATGCCGGCGCTCGATCGGCCGGGGCGCGGCTTGGAGCTTTTCCTTCCGGCCGCTAAGCTGCCGGCTGGGCCCCGGTGCCGGGTGTCCCCGCCGTGTCCTGGAGCCGACCATGAATGCCGCCACCGAACACCGCCACGCCGATGTCACCGCCACGCCCTCGCCGGCGAAGCGCGCCCGTGTCCTGGAACGGCTCGGGGCCATCCTGCCGCGCGACGCGCTGCTGCACGAAGTCGAGGATACCCGGCCGTTCGAGTGCGACGGGCTTTCCGCCTTCCGGCAGCTTCCGATGGCGGTGGCGCTGCCCGACACCGAGGAGCAGGTCCGGGACATCCTGCGGGTCTGCCAGGAGCTCGACGTGCCCGTGGTCGCGCGCGGCGCGGGCACCAGCCTCTCGGGCGGCGCCATGCCGCACGGCGCCGGTATCGTGCTGTCGCTCGCGAAGTTCAACCGGATCCTATCCGTCGATCCGGTGGCGCGCATTGCGCGCGTCCAGCCGGGCGTGCGCAATCTCGCCGTCTCCGAGGCGGTGGCGCCCTACGGGCTGTACTACGCGCCCGATCCCTCGTCGCAGATCGCCTGCACCATCGGCGGCAACGTCGCGGAGAACTCGGGCGGCGTGCACTGCCTGAAGTACGGGCTCACCTGCCACAACGTGCTGCGCGTGCGCATGGTGATGATCGACGGGGAGATCCTCGAGTTCGGGAGCGAGGCGCCCGACGTGCCCGGCCTCGACCTGCTGTCGCTGGTGATCGGCTCGGAGGGGATGCTCGGCGTAGTCACGGAGGTCAGCCTGAAGCTGCTGCCCAGGCCCGTGGTGGCCAAGGCCGTGCTCGCGTCCTTCGACGGGGTGGAGCCGGCGGGTGACGCGGTCGCCGCCATCATCGCGGCCGGCATCATCCCGGCGGGCATGGAGATGATGGACCAGAAGGCGGTGCGAGCCGTCGAGCCCTTCGTGAACGCCGGCTACGACCTCGAGGCCCAGGCGGTGCTGATCGTCGAGTCGGACGGCACCGATGAGGAAGTGGACGAGGAAATCGCACGGATCGAGTCCGTGCTGCGCGACTGCGGCTGTACCGCGATCCGGGTGTCCGAATCGGAGGAAGAGCGGCTGCGCTTCTGGTCGGGGCGCAAGAACGCGTTCCCTGCCGCCGGGCGCGTCTCGCCCGACTACTACTGCATGGACGGAACCATTCCGCGGCGCACCCTCGGTCGCATGCTGAGCGCGATCGAGGCCATGGAGGAGAAGTACGGCCTGCGCTGCATGAACGTCTTCCATGCCGGCGACGGCAACCTGCACCCGCTGATCCTGTTCGACGCCAACAAGCCCGGCGAATGGGAGCGGGCCGATCGCTTCGGTGCCGAGATCCTCGAGACCTGCGTCGAGTACGGTGGCACCATCACTGGCGAGCACGGCGTGGGGGTCGAGAAGATCAACTCGATGTGCGTGCAGTTCTCGCCCGCCGAGCGCGAGGCCTTCTTCGCCGTCAAGCGGGCCTTCGATCCCGCCGGCCTGCTCAATCCCGGCAAGGCGATTCCCACGCTCGCGCGCTGCGCCGAGTACGGGAAGATGCATGTGCACCGGGGACAGCTGCGGTTTCCGGAGCTGGAGCGGTTCTGAGGCCCGGGAAGCCGCGCGATCCCGGGACAGGGCGAGCATGAGGAACGCACGTGTTCCCTCCTGAGCTCCTTGCGGCTTACCTGGTCGCGGTCCTCGTCATCGTCGTCGCGCCCGGCCCGGACAACATCCTCGCCATCTCCCGTGGCCTGAGCCAGGGTTGGGCGGCCGCCGCCGCGTCATCCGCTGGCGCCGGGCTCGGCATCATGATCCATTCGATCGCCGCCACCCTCGGCCTGGCGCTGGTGCTCCAGACCTCTCCCCTGGCCTTCTGGATCGTCAAGCTGGTCGGTGCAGCGTATCTCCTGTGGCTCGGCTACAAGGCCATCAGGTCACGCAACCTCATCTCCTTCTCGCCTGCCGCCCGGCAGCCGCTGCGGCGGGTCTTCATCACGGGGCTCCTGTCGAACGTGCTCAATCCCAAGCCGGGCCTCTTCGTCGTCGCGTTCATCCCGCAGTTCGTCGCGGTGGCCCGCGGCTCGGTGCACGCGCAGATGCTCGCCTACGGCGCCATCTTCGCGGTGGTCACCACGCTGGTCTTCACGCTGTTGGGCGGCTTCTCGGCCCAGCTGTCCGCCTGGCTGTCGCGCCAGCCCCGGGCACTGGTGGCCGCCAACGTGGGGGCGGGCATGACCTTCGTTGCGGCCGGCCTGTCGATCCTGGCGCTCGACCGGCGACATTGAGGCCGGGTCGCCACGCCGGCGACGGAAGACGCGCTGCCGATGATCGTGCTGCACGGCACGGCGGCGCACGTCGAGGAGGTGGTCCGGCACTATCGGCGGGCGCAGGAATCGATCGCGCGGGACCGGGAGGCCAGGCAGCTCGCCTCTCGCGGCCTGCACGAGGGGCTGCTGAGGCAGCAGGAACGCAAATCCGCTTGCGAAGAGCCCCGGAAAGGGAAATCCTAGGCGTCGGGGCAGGCCGGCCGGCCTGTGCTGGCTCCTTGCCCTTGCGGTAGCCCTCGTACCGTGTGCGCATTCACCGATGGAGGGGCACATGCCAGGACGAGATATTCGTGAAGCGCTGGAGAAGGTCGCGCAGGCGATCGCGGCCGAGCCGGGCAAGGCCAGCACGAAAGGGGCGCCCGCGACGGCGCGGCTCCTTGACGGCCTGCGGTGCGAGGTCACGGGGCCGAACGGCGAGGCCCTGGTCACCGACATGCCCGTCGCCATGGGCGGCGGCGGCACCGCGCCGAACCCCGGCTGGCTCTTTCGCGCCTCGCTTGCCAGCTGCACGACCACCGCGGTGGCGCTACGCGCCGCGATGCTCGGCGTGCGCCTGAGGACGCTCGAAGTGACCGTCGAAAGCACGGCGGACCTGCGCGGCAACCTCGGGCTCGACGACAAGGTGTCGGCCGGGCTCTCGTCGCTTGCGACGCGCGTGAGGATCGGGGCGGACGACCTGTCCGAAGACGAGTTGCGCC
>Ga0079224_100005215_pt1 | contig 17033 bp, 11 predicted proteins | sample Stecom2015_FD_80414 | JGI IMG/M metagenome (GOLD analysis project Ga0079224, IMG submission 80414) | Agricultural soil microbial communities from Utah to study Nitrogen management - Steer compost 2015 | ecosystem: Environmental > Terrestrial > Soil > Agricultural land | place: USA: Utah... | reverse complement strand
TTTGGGGAGCCATCTGAGTCGAATTCAGGTGTTAAGAAACTTTATCTTGAGGGGGCGCTGGATTACAACAGGGTATTTGGTAAGCATGAGGTGTCAGGAATGGCATTATATTATCAAAAGGATAGACAGCTTCATAATGAAGCGCTGGCTTTTAGAACACAAGCGTATGTAGGTCGAGGCGTTTATACGTTTGATCGTAGATACTCTATTGAAGCAAATTTTGGTGTTACAGGAAGTGAGAAGTTTGCCGAGGGGCATCGATATGGTTTTTTTCCCGCGGTCGGTGTGTCTTGGAATATAGCAAATGAACCATACTATCCAGATCAACTCAAGAACACGATAAACAGCTTTAAGCTCAGAGCATCTATCGGTAAAACAGGAAATGATGATACAGGTGGCTCGAGATTTCTCTACAGACCAACGTTTGCTGGTGGTACCGGATACAGCTGGGGAATAGGTAGTACGGGTGCGACAAATGGTATGAATGGTCTCGTTGAAGGAAGGTTTGCTTCACCCTCCCTTGGATGGGAAATTGAAATGAAACGGAATTTTGCCCTTGATGTATCGCTTTTTAACGACAAAGTAAATGTGCAGTTTGATTATTTTAACAATCACCGTACCCACATTCTGCTGCAAAGAAGGACGGTTTCGAATGTGGCGGGTTTTAAGCAAGCTCCATGGCAGAATTTTGGAGAGGTTAGTAATAAAGGGTTTGATGCCAGTTTGGACGTAAACCATCAAATAGGAGAGGTCACTGTGGGAGGGATGGGAACCTTTACATTTGCGCGGAATAAAATACTTGAATATGATGAGGTACCCCAAGTCCATCCTTGGCTCAATATAACCGGAACGAGGTTAAATGGGCAGCAAGATTTGTTTATTGCGGAACGACTATTTACAGATGACGACTTTATTATCGGAACAGACGGGGCGGGTAAACCGACTTATCAGTTAAAAGATGGGATTGCCAAAACGAGTTACCTTACTAACGTCATGCCGGGCGATATAAAATATGTTGATATAAATGGAGATGGCATTATCGATGACTTTGATAGAGTTAGAAATCTTGGTCATCCATTGTTCCCGGAGATTATTTACGGGTTTGGGATGAATTTCGGATATAAAGGATTTTATTTAAACGCATTTTTCCAAGGAGCTGGGAATGTTTCGGTCAATTTAATGACCGATCGCCAAGTGATGAATCCTTTTGAAGGGGGATTAGAATATAGTAACGTCCGGCAGGAAATCATCGATAGCCGATGGACACCGGAAAATCCATCCCAAGACGTGTTTTTCCCTCGGGTAAGAATAGCAGAAAGATCCAATACATGGACGCGTAGCACTTGGTGGGTACGCGATGGTGCTTTCCTAAGATTCAAGAACGTGGAGGTTGGGTATAACTTCGACACGGAAAAACTATTCAGAGGAAAAGTCAGAAACGCACGCGTCTACATGCTGGGACATAACATCGCTGTATGGGATAAAGTTAAAATATATGACCCGGAAATGGGAACCAACGGTGCCGGCACCGGATATCCGTTGCCCAGAACATGGACGGTAGGTTTAGAAATGACATTTTAATTTGTGAATGATGAGAAATATAATACATATACTATTTATCGTAATTGCAATAGCCTCCACATTGGTGTCTTGTAACAAAGATTTTCTTGATGTAGAAGCAGAGTTGGCGGAGGAGCGCGATATGGAGAAAATATTTTCGAATCCGGCAGATGTCAGAGCTTGGCACCGGAATATTTATAGTGGTATTCCAAGGACAGACCAATATGCCAATATAGCCAGTGAAGGACTAGACTTACCGTGGCCTCAGTTGACCGATGAGATTAAAATCAGACAAGCTACAGACTGGAACCTTATGACATTCACGCCGGGATATATACGGCAATCTCGTTGGTCACTCTATCAACAAATCAGACAGGCAAATATATTTCTGGAAAGAGCGGTAGAAGTTCCAAATACCGGTGAAGCTGATTTTGTCAGTGCAGAAGAGATCGAAGATATGAAAGTACAGGCTAGGTTCCTTAGAGCTTATTACCATTACCTTTTGTTTGAGCTTTATGGTCCTATTCCGATTATGACGGAGGTTGCAGATCCCGAATCGAGAGATCTCGATTATGCCCGAAACTCCGTAGATGAGGTGGTCAACTTTCTTTATGATGAACTGACAGCCACTGCAAACGGACTAAAAGATCCGGATTACGCGAATAACCAAATGTTGGCTGTTCCTACAAGAGGTGTTGCACTGGCTGTGAGAGCAAGGTTGATGATATATGCGGCTAGTCCACTTTTCAATGGAGGTTGGCCTCTGGCATTGGCTTTACAGAATAAAGATGGAAAGCAGTTGTTTCCACCTAGAGACCCGTCTAAATGGGAAAGAGCATTAACAGCTATACAGGAATTTATCGACTATGCTGAGGCTGGTCACTATGAATTGTATAAAGAATACACGGGTAGCGTTTATGATCCCCATAAGAGTATCTATGAATTGTTTATGAAGTATAATAGAGAGATTATATTTGCTAATTCAGGGGCAAACTGGGGTAGCGTGCCAGGTGGTGGTATAGACGGAAGATCCGTTCCCAGAGGGGCTCGAGGGGGAAGCGTATCAACGGGAGATATTGCGTTAACCCAGGAACTTGTCGATGCTTTCTTTATGGTTGACGGACTAGCTATCGACGAGTCGCCTTTATATAGTGAGGGGGGCTTCTCCGAATCGGGAGAAGATTTATCCGGTCAGACAGAAACTGGGACATACAGAATGTATATAAACCGAGAGCCTAGATTTTACCAATCTGTATTTTATAATGGAAGGCGATGGCATGTGGGGAATGAACAAATTTGGTTTCATAGGGGTGGTAACAGCGACAATAGTGCCGCTAATCACGCCAGAACTGGATACATAGCCTATAAGAGAGTAAGTAGAAGGGTTTATAACGAGGGTAGTCATCCACGAAACGAATATAGACCTGCTATCATTCATCGGTTAGCGGAGTTTTACCTGCTTTATGCGGAAGCCTTAAACGAAGTAAACCCTAATGATCCGCGGATTATTGAATATATAGATAAAGTTAGAGAGCGTGCCGGTATTCCACTGTTAGCGGATATAAAACCGGAGATAGCCGGTGATCAATCTGCTCAAAGAGGGGCTGTTCGGGCTGAAATGAGGGTGGAGCTTAATACGGAAGGACAACGTTATTTCGATGTCAGAAGATGGATGATAGCAGAGAATCCCTCGGGCAAAGGTGCACAAGGTGGTTCTTTTTACGGAATGAACTTAAACGCCCCTACCCTTGAAGGGTTTTATACGCGGACGGCTATTGAAAACCGAGCATGGACAGAAGCCATGTATTTATATCCGATAACCCTACGAGATATACAAACCAGTGAGCTCATGGTTCAAAATCCGGGTTATTAAATTGGAAAATAGAATGATGTGAATAAGTGTAATGATATGATGAGAAAAAAAATAATAACACTATCTGTTGTGGGTATGGTATTCCTTGGGGTGACGACTCTATTCCTAGCCTGTGCGCCCAAGAATATTTCAAACCGTCAGCAGACAACCACTACAACGTTGCCAAAAATCAACGATGGTGGCGAGCGCCCTGCGGGGCAACACCACGTTTTGCAATTGAAAGTCGATCCAATACCGACTGTACGGGTAGGCTTTATAGGAGCTGGAAATAGAGGAGGGAAAGCTGCACGGCGCTTTACGTTTATAGATGGAGTGGAGATAAAAGCACTATGTGATCTCCATGAAAATCGTGTTAAAAATGCGCAGAAAACAATCACCGGTAGAGGATTTCCGCCAGCAGATGAATATGTAGGGGAGGAAGTGTGGAGGGAGATCTGTGAGCGGGATGATATTGACCTGGTATACATCACAACCGATTGGGCAAACCATGCGCGTATGGCAGTTTACGCTATGGAACTGGGTAAACATGTTGCGTTGGAAGTTCCCGCAGCCATCAGTGTCGATGAGTGTTGGGCATTAGTGAATACAGCAGAAAAGACACGTAAGCATTGCATGATGCTCGAGAACTGTAGCTATGATTTTTTTGAACTTACTACGCTCAATATGGCGCAGAAAGGGCTATTCGGAGAGATTGTACATGGAGAGGGAGCCTATATACATGATCTACGCCCGCAATTGAAGTCAAAAACAAACTGGCGGACGAAGTATTATGAGGATTATACGGGCAATCCCTATCCTACACATGGGCTAGGACCTATCTGTCAAGCGATGAATATTCATCGTGGAGATAAGATGAACTTTTTGGTCTCAGTATCATCCGATCAGTTTGGGATGACGCAATATTTGAAGAACACCTTTGGAAAAGATTCACCCGAGGCTGCAAAGCAGTATAAAATGGGCGATATGAATACTACGATCATTAAAACGGAGAAAGGCAAGACGATCATGATACAGCACGATGTAACCAGTCCAAGGCCTTATAGTCGTCTTCACACATTGAGTGGAACAAAAGGGTTTGCCCAAAAATACCCTGAGCCTAAAATTTCTTTGGAATCGCACAACGCTCACCGGTTTCTAAACAAGGAGACCTACAATAAACTAATTAAAGAGTACGAGCATCCTTTCATTACGGAGATTGGCGACTACGCAAAAGAAGTTGGAGGACATGGCGGAATGGATTTCATGATGGACTATCGACTGATCTATTGCTTGAGAAACGGATTACCACTTGATCAAGATGTATATGATGCCGCTGAATGGTCCTGTTTGTTTGAACTGACAGAAATTTCCGCTTGTAATGGAGGGATTCCGGTACAAATACCCGATTTCACCCGTGGTGATTGGGGTCTGCTCGATGGACTGAAATTCGCAGAGTAGAATAGAAATTGGATGAATAACCTTTTTATAAATCGAAATGAAGAAATACAGCAAATACCTTGTTTTACTACTGTCAATTATAATAGCATCCTGTGCAGATAAAGAGGAAACAATACTTCCCACAGTGGTCGAGACACTTAAAGCAGAGTCGGTAACAGACCATACTGCTTTGTTAAAGGGGCGGGTAAAGGAGCAGGGTGGTGGCCCTGTATCGCGTTTAGGAATCGAACTGGACGACGGAAGCGGATATGTTAAACATTACCGTACGATGATATCCGGCAATGAGTTTGGAGTTCAGTTTACTGGGTTATCGCCGAGTAAAACGTATCGTTATCGGGCGTATGTTGAAGACGGTACAACGCAGTATGGAGAGGAAAAGCAGTTTACTACGGAGGAAGCTTCAGGATCTGCAGCAAGTGTGGATCCGATATCAATTACCCAAAATAGTGCTATTGTGGATTTTACCAATGTTGTTGGTCCGTATCGAGAATGGGGTTTCCATTATAGCGAAGCGGAAGTAACGACTACCTCTCCGGCCAAAAAGGAATTCTCACAGGCGAGTATTATCATCGACGGATTGAACTCGAATACGACGTATAATATTTTGCCATACGTAGTGGATAACCAATCTCAAGTAGCCTATTTGGAAAAATTGAGCTTTACGACGGCAGATCCGTCATCGACCCAAGTGCCAAGCGTGCATAACATGCACCCCATCGCGCAACTAAAGTATGTAAAGTATAATGTAGTGAGAAAAGTAGAACCCTATCACAGGGCTTACCAGAGGTTAATCCGCGATGCAGATGCTATTATCGATCAGGATGAACAAGAAAATGCAGTCACCGACTTTAACGTTCCCGGATATTATGGGAATGAAGAAGCCCACCGAGCCGCCGTTGCATCGTTGGTTAGCGACTCGTATGCTTCTTACGCGAACGCGCTCGCCTATCGCTTATCAGGAGATAAGAGGTATGGTGAAAAAGCAATTTATTTCTTGAATGCCTGGTCGAGTAAAAACAAATCTTACTCAGGTGCTGATGGACATTTGGCTATGACAAGAGCGGGTTCTGGATTAATGATTGCCGCGGAGTTAATGACAGGAACAGAAGTATGGAGCACGACAGAGCGAACCCAATTTTTCCATTGGGTTAGAGATGTGTACGAAAGGGCTGGAAACGAATTACGTTCAAGGCAAAACAATATTGCAGATTGGGGGCGGTATGCCTCCATACTGAGTGCATCTTTTACAGAAAATAGGGCAGCAGTAGATGCAAATATCCAATTGATAAAATCTGATCTTTTTAACAAAATTTCGCCCGATGGACACATGCCACATGAAGTGAGCCGTGGCGGAACGGGTACATGGTATACTTATTTTTCGTTATCCCCGTTGACAGCCGCCTCCTGGATAGCCTATAATATAACAGGTGAAAATATATTCGCGTTAGAATCGGCAGAGGGAGCATCCATAAAAAAGGCAGTAGACTACATTTTGTATTACTCCAAAAATCCCACCGAATGGCCTTGGGATCCCAATCCTGAAAGAGGTACTCCTAGCAGTTGGCCGGGGAACATAGTGGAAGCTCTTGATGGTATTTACAACGATCCAGACTACCTGCGTTATGTGGCTGGAAGCAGGCCTATCGTATATAATAGCCACCATTTTACATGGACGTTTCCGACACTCATGCCATTATCTCTAACGGGATATCAATAAACAAAAGTTTTTAACGTTTTATATGTAACCTAATTTTAATCTTAAGTTAAGAAAATGAAAAAGTTAATTGTTTTTATTATCTTTTTGTCTTTTGCTACGTTGCTATATGGACAAGAACGAATCACTTTTACTACGACAAGGGCACCCGGTTCATTGATACGGCTATCGATTAATGCTGCTTCCGTAGACCAATCTAATGTTTGGATTGACTTGAACAATAATGGTCAGCGCGATAGCGGAGAGGAGGTGGCAACATTTGCTAACTGGAGTGGTAGTTCACCGCAATACACCGTTCAATCACAAACGATCACGATCTATGGTAAAGTAACAGCATTTGGTGCAGCGGGAGGGGGATTAACAGCTCTTGATTTAACCAATAATCCCCATCTAACCTTTCTACGGGTTGACGATAATAGTATTGAGGAGTTAGATTTATCTGCACTTCCAAAAGAATTCTATAATCTACATATTTCTAAAAATAAAATTACAGGAGAATTAGATGTATCGCACCTCGAAGGACTGCAAACAATGAATATCGACCGGAACTATCTAACATCTGTTACTATGGGTGCGCACCCTAAATTAGGCCAAAATGTTAATATCTCACGAAATTTATTGTCTGAGGCGGCTATTGACGCCGTATTGGCAGCGGTTCCGGATAGAACAGGTGCTACGTTGGGTAATTTTTACGTAATCGATACCAGAACTAATGATCCGCAATACGAGGAGGGAAACCGGCTAAAACAACACCACTTGGGTCATCGTGTATTCGGGAGCTACAATTGGAGAATACTTGATGTAAACGGAACCACTAATTTTAGTGATATTACTAGGCTTACAAATAGATACACGACATCTTTTACGACTGCGAAATCCTCAGGAGGTAATCTCACCCTTAATATAGATGCTGAAGAATCTGATCACCCAAGCGTTTGGATTGACTTAAACAATAATGGTGTAAGAGATCAGAATGAAGCGGTTACAAGTTTTGGTTCTGATGTCTCTTATCCGGTTTCATCAAATAATATCGCGGTATATGGATTGGCTTTTCGGATTTCCGCAGCGAACAATGAATTGACGAAGTTTAACGCTTCAAAAAATCCATTTCTGGGTGAATTGAATATCGCGGTAAACAGCTTTACCGTAGCAGAGCTTAATAAATTCATAGAAACAATAATAGATCGTACTGCTACGACTTCAGGCGCATTGACACTGATAGATTTTGAAGGAGATGCTAATCAAGTCATTAGCGAACATATTACCGGAGCGAATGCGAAAAATTGGCAGGTAAAGGATGCTACGGGTAGAATACTGTCACCTTCAGATATAGTAAGCCTACAACAAACCATGAGAAACTTGAAAGATATCGCAACCTATCCCGGCCAAGTGGTCACCTTACCAGAATCTACAGATCAGGGGCTTGCAGTTACCTATACTGCTGAGTCTGGAAAAGAAAATGTAGTGAAAATAGAGGGGAATATATTAACTGCTTTAGCCTATGGCGAAGTAGTAGTAACAGTAACACAAGCAGGGAATGATCTCTATGAGGAATTTTCGACCACAATCACGGTAACGGTAGTGCCGATAGGAGAAACGTTTAATTGGTTGGGCGTCCCGACAATTGGCGTAATAGGAAATAATGTGTTTGTTGCAGGTCCGCAAGAAGTAGCTTCGCAGTTTACAAAGTTTTATATAAACAATGTCCTTGTCGAATTGGTAGAAGGCAATGCTGATATATCCGATTATGAAGGCAATATCGAACTGAAAGCTACAAATGAAGATGGTACGCATATAATCAGGTTTGTTATAGAAAAATAATATGTAATGTTTTTAATTCACAACACCTAGGTCTGAAGTATTGTATCACCTTTCGGTAGTGAATTGTTGAAGTTTACATTAAAAATAAAAGAAAGATGAAAAAATTAATCAAAAATATTCTGGGAATTAGCCTGATCCTCATGCTAACCTCCTGTATGAAAAAAGAATTTTCTAAACCAACTGTAGATCTCGAGTTGCTGGCTAATGAAGTACACCTTAATATTGCCAGTGCTGAACTTGCCTCCGCAACAGTAAACATCAAGTACGGGAATGGGGATTATACCGTTGAGTCATCTGATGAAACAGTGGCTACCGCTTCTAATGTAGGGGTAGTCATTACGATTACCGCAATTAGTGAGGGATCTGCTGTTATTACTGTTAAAGATGCTCATGGTCAAACAGCTACCATTAATGTCACGGCTACTGTTTTGGTTCCTACTACACCCATGTTCACTTGGAATGGACAAACAATCGAATTTGACAAAGCAGGAGGATACGGCATTACCATATTACCAAATAAAATAGCACTTACGGATATTATTAACGACCAAAAGCAATACATTTTATCTTGGACAGGGGGATTAAGTGAAGAAGACAAAACTGACGGTACCTTAGCTATTATTAGTGCAGGATCTGAACCGGAAATAAAAGAACTAGTCACCGTTAAAGTATTAAAATCAGAGGCTTCCAATCATTATGTCGTCTTTAGTGACGGTACCAGTGGCGGTAGTTTATATTTTGGTAGCGAATAGAAAAATAAACCCACTTTGATACCTATTATCATGAACAAAATCATGTATCCAATTCGGTTTTTAATCGTGTTATGTGCCTTGTGCATGGTTCATGCCGGTTATGGGTATGAACCACGCAACCTGTTGCAGCAGCATGCGAAATTAACAGATATCTGGAAGTGGGTGTCGACAGACAAATCATGGGTACCCTATCCTATATATACGGATAGGGTAGGCTGGGACAGACTTACTGCTTCGCTCAAGTCAGATTATATCAAAAAAGGTGAAGAGTCCTTGAAATACGAATGGAGAATTGTCAAGGCAACAGATTATCTTGAATTTGAAAGAACGGGTTCGCGGGGGGCTATGCAAAATCCCTTTAATAAGAACGTTCATACGTTGAGCAATCTGTTGATGGCAGAGCTGTGTGAAGGTAAGGGTAGGTTTATTGATCAGATTGTAAATGGTGTATGGCTTTTTTCAGAGATGACCTCCTGGGCGGCATCCGCACATCTTCCGGGACCTCAGAAATCTGGTAGAGTACTTCCGGACCATCGTGAGCACGTCATTGACTTGGGCGGAAGTGACCTTGCCTCTTTATTGTCGTGGACGTATTACTTTCTGAAAGATGAATTTGATAAGATTGATCCCGTGATCGCCGAACGCCTAAAATATACGTTGAAAGAAAAGGTCATCAACACCTATATGCAGCGCGATGATTTTTGGTGGCAGGCGTTCCGCCTGCAGCCGGGAGGGATGGTCAATAACTGGAACCCTTGGTGCAACTTTAATGTATTGTCCTGTTTGTTGCTTGTTGAAGATGACGAACGTATCATGGCAGAGGGCGTGTATAGAACGATGCAATCTGTTGATCATTTTATCAATTATAATAATTTGGATGGGGCTTGTGAAGAGGGACCCTCTTATTGGGGGCATGCTGCTGGAAAACTATATGATTATTTACAATTATTGGGGTATGCTACAAAAGATCGCGTCAATATTTTTAATGAACCAATTATCCGTAACATGGGAGAGTATATCGGTCGTTCGTATGTAGGCGATGGATGGGTGGTGAATTTCGCGGATGCCTCAGCTAAAGGAGGAGGAGATGCGGTGCTCATCTATCGGTACGGAAAGAGTATTAATAGTCTGGAGATGCAGCAATTTGCAGCCTATCTGTATAGAAGACCTGATAATAACACTTTCCCTATGCATATTGGACGGGATTTTTTTCGGGCGTTGGAGTCCTTTGATGTATTATCTGGCTTGAGTGCTACAAAGCCTGCGTTACCGCAGTTCTCTGCTCTTTGGTATGCGGAAACAGAGTTTTGTTATATGAAAGATGGTGAACGTGTTTTTGTTGCGTACAAGGGTGGATATAACAATGAAAGTCACAACCACAATGATATCGGTACTTTTAATTTGTATGTTCAACAGATTCCTTTTTTTATTGATGTTGGGGTCGGAACATATACCAAAAAAACGTTTAGCAAAGATCGGTATTCCATCTGGACGATGCAGAGTTCATATCACAATTTACCCAAAATAAACGGGTATGATCAGGTGTATGGAGCAAAGTATAAATCGAATACGCCTGTTTTTAACGAACAGAAGCAAGAATTCTCTTTGGATATATCCAAAGCATACCCGGAAGAAGCAGGGATTAGAGAGTGGAATAGATTGTACAGGCTACAGCAAAATAAGCTGCATATTATCGAAAAATATGATATACAAAACCCTACAACCCATAATGAAATTAATTTCATGACTTGGGTAGAACCGGTTGTAAAAAAACAGGGAGAAGTATATCTGCACAGCGATGGTATCGGTGTGAGGTTGAAATTTGATAAAACGTTCAGCGTCCATATAGAGCAGATACCAATAGAAGATAAAAGACTGAGCGATGTGTGGGGAGAGAAAGTTTTTAAAATTGTATTGAAAAGTAAAACATTGAGAAAAAAGGGACATCATACTTTTGAGATAGAGATTCTTTAGAAAGAACCCCTTAAGCGATGTATACAAGAAAAAAATATGAAGAAATATACAACGATAAATTTATTGTTTGGGTTGATATTATTTATGGGGGCGTGTTCCGACAAAAAGGCATTCATTGATACGGCTTTTGATGTGGGGCAGCAGCAATACCAAACCATGCTTGACCGTGTGGATATATCAGAGGGATTTCCCAGAACCGTGGATGCTGAGGGAAATGTTAAGACTACTGATGTATGGGACTGGACAGGCGGCTTTTTCCCGGGCAGTTTATGGTATCTGTATGAACATACCCAAAATCCGGAATGGAAAGCCGCAGCGGAGAAGTGGACAGCGGCATTGGAAGAAGGTCAGTTTTTGACACAGCATCACGATGTTGGTTTTGTGATGTATTGCTCTTATGGGAATGCAGTCCGTCTGGAGACCGATACCGCAAAGATCAACCGGTATAACCAAATTTTGATTCAGTCTGCTGAATCGGCTTTGACTCGATACGACGACAACTTGGGGCTTATCAAATCTTGGAACGATAAGGTGTCTTGGGATGAAAAAACGTTGTGGACTTATCCGGTTATTATCGACAACATGATGAATCTGGAACTGTTGTTTTTCGTTTCCAATTTGACCGGCGATCCAAAGTATAAAAACGTCGCTATCTCACACGCGGATAAAACGATGAATTACCATTTTCGTGACGACTATAGTACCTATCATGTGGTCAACTATGACAGCATAACGGGAGATGTTTTACATCAGCAGACCAATCAGGGGTATGCGGACAATTCGACTTGGTCCAGAGGGCAGGGTTGGGCGATATACGGCTATACATTGATGTATCGGGAGACGAAAGATCCGAAGTACCTCGAGCACGCAAGAAAGAGTGCAGATTTCTTTATCCATCATCCCAACCTTCCAAAAGACAAAGTGCCTTACTGGGATTTCAATGTGGGACAGGAGGGATACACACCGGATTGGGATTACGAAGGACAAAACACCTTGGATTATATCCCCCGAGACGCTTCCGCAGCTTCTTTGACGGCATCTGCTCTATTGGAACTAAGTACATATGTAGGAGACGCAGAACGTGAAACGTACTTTTCGACCGCCGAGCAGATTTTGAAATCCTTATCCAGTCCCGAATATTTAGCTGAACCGAGTACCAACTCGGGTTTTATACTGAAACATTCGGTAGGGAGCTTTCCACATAATTCAGAAATAGATGTGCCATTAATATATGCGGATTATTACTATTTAGAAGCTCTTTTGAGATATTCGGCTCTACAAAATAAATAATCTTAATTAGTTGAAAAAGGAACTTATGACAAACATTATAATGGATAGGCGAAAGTTTATTGCGGGCAGTGTGTTAGGACTAGGAGGACTTGTAGCCTCTCGGTCACCTTTATTCGCAGGGCAAGGTATAAGACAAAGAGATAAGGTTCGAATTGGAGTGATAGGGACGGGTAGTAGAGGTAAAGGGTTGATCAATAGCATAAATAGGGTTTTGGGCTTGGAAGTGGTGGCTTGTTGTGATTTAATTCCGAAAAACTTAGCCGCTGCCTTGGAGCTAACCGGACAAAAAGCCAAAGCATACCAAGACTACAGAAAGCTTCTAGAAGATAGAAATGTGGACGCTGTTATCATAGCTACGCCACTATACCTGCGCTATCCGATGGCTATAGATACCTTAGCCTTGGATAAGCATGTTTATGTAGAAAAATCTATGGCATTTAGCATCGCAGAGTCTCTGGATTTAGTCAAGCGGGTAAGAAGTTCAAAGCTGGTTTTCCAAATTGGATTTCAATATAGAAATTATGAATTATATCATAAGGTCAAAGAAGTAGTGCAGCAAGGCTGGCTGGGTCAGGTTACTAGTTTCGAATGTCAGTATAACCGGAACTCAGACTGGAAGTATCTCGTGGATGACCCCAAGTTGGAAAAAATAATAAACTGGCGAATGTATCGAGATATGTGTGATGAGCCACTGTCGGAACTGTGCGCCCATCAGATCGATGCAGTCAATTACATCACAGACAGCCATCCAATTAAGGCCATCGGAATGGGCAGTGTTGATTTTTGGAAAGATGGTAGGGAGACTTATGATCATGTGCGGACAATTTATGAGTATGAAAACTGCGTGAAAGCATGCTACACTTCTCTGCTATCCAATGCCTACAACGGATACCAAATTCGGATTTTGGGAAGTAAAGCGACAATAGAGATCGAAAGAAGCAAAGCGTTTATTTACGCTGAGACAACAAAGAGGGTGAAGGGGATCGTTGATGGTGTTACGGGCGCTACCATCCTGAATGCTACGCAGGGAGAAAAGACGGAAATCTCTTATATGGAGCCCGGAAAGAAAGTCATGGAACCTACAGTCAGTGCACTTAAAAACTTTTATGATTGTATCCGGAACGATGGAACTCCATTGTCCAATGTCGAGACTGGTAACGTAGCCGCGATAGCAATTTGTATGGGGTTGGGTGCCTCTGAGAAAGGAGAGATAGAATATTGGAAACCGGAATATTCCATTTAAACAACTTTTAATATAAAATTGTATACCAATATGAAGATAAGGCCTATGCAAGTAATTGGAGGATTAGGGTTGTTTCTTGTTTTAGGGGCATCACCGTCCACCAAACAGTATCTTGTTGAACAGGAGTCAAAAATTAAATTGAATGTACTTTCTCCGGCCCATCCACATGGTGCGCACCTCCAAGAGACTTTCAAGGGTGAATTTTGTAGGGAAGTGGCTGTGTATGCCCCCACAAAAGGGGATATGCAGATATCTTATCTCAATCTTATTGAACGTTACAATAAAAAAGTTAATGAGCAAGATTTGTGGCGTCTTAACATTTATACCGGATCGGATTATTTAGAGAAGATGTTGCGTGAAAAAAAAGGCGATATGATTATTATTGCCAGTAATAATCAGCGTAAAGCCGAATATATTGAAAAGTCTGCTAGAGCGGGAATGAGCGTTTTGGCAGACAAGCCTATGGCGTTGTCCGGCGATGATTTCAAAAGGCTGGAAAGCGCTTTTAATATGGCAGCGGAACATGGTAACTATATATCTGATCTACCTAGTATGAGCATGCGTAGATTTGTGACCTATATTGTTCAAAAAGAATTGAATGCTATTCCGGAAGTTTTCGGAGAATTGTTGACAGGAACAGTTGATAACCCGGCAGTCATTCAAAAAAATCACCATTTGTATTGGAAAGGAATAAAAAGACCGCCCTGGTTTTTCGATGTTAAACAGCAGGGGAGTGGTTTGACAGATGTGACAACACATCTTATCGATATTGTTCAATGGAGCTGTTTTCTGTGCGAATCGATAGATTATCGTAAAGATATCCATGTTACCTCGGCCAGAACCTGGGCTACCGATATTACGCCTACGCAATTCCGAAAAGCAACTTCGATAGATGATTATCCCGAATATCTTCACCCATACAGACAGGATAGCGTCTTGAAAATCCACTCCAATGGGGAGATTAACTACACGCTTAAGGGGATCCACGTCCAAATTGTATCTACTTGGGATTTTGAGTCGGTCGATGGAGAGAGGGATTCCTATGAATCGATTATACGAGGGAGCAAGGCTACATTGAAGATCAAGACCGGAAACCTTAATGACTTGTTCATTGAGCCTAGTGAGGGAGATCACGCTGTGATAGGAAAAGCCCTAGAGGCAGTCGTCGAGAGGTTAAAGGCACAATATCCCTACTTATCCTTATCACGCGAAAAAGTTGGTTGGCGTATATCATCAGAGAAGACTTCGGTAGTGCAGGAAGACAGACTTATAGCACCTGTACAGTGGGAAATTAACAATATGCTTGCAAAATATTATACGACTACCACCGCTCATGAGAAAGCCAAAACAATGTGTCGCTAATCTTGGCGAAAAAGCTTCCAATGCAGTTAGGACACGCTGTTTTTCTATTTAATAAATCAGACATTTCTAGTTCTGGCGAGAATAAAAACCACCTTTTTAAAATCAAAGCAAAATGAAAGTATATCTTATTACAATTTTGGTGTTGTGTATATACACACATTTCTCACTTGCACAACAAGACATAAATTATGACGAATCGAAAGTTCCAATTTATGCCTTACCGGAGCTTTTAGTATTGGAAAATGGGAAAAAAGTGACTAAAAAAAAGCAATGGATGAGATACAGACGTCCTAAGGTTCTGGAGGTCTTCTCCTCCCAAATGTATGGTCGTACACCAAAAGATGATATACAGGTATATTATGAGACCTTGACGGAAAATTCAAACGATTTGAATGGTAGAGCTACCAGTAAACAAGTAAGATTTACGTTTACAAATGGCGAGAAAAATATCGAGGCGATTTTGTTAATGTATACTCCAAATAAAACACATGGAAAGGTTCCTTTTTTTATTGGTTATAACTTTAAAGGAAACCATAGCACAAGTTTTGACACGACCATTCTATATTCTCCCTCACTTCATTTGGTAAAAGAACCAACCCATCCTGATTGGGAACGTGGCTGCCAGGTAAACCGTTGGCCTTTTGAAGAAATTATTGATAGGGGTTATGGTGTGGCTACGATGTGCTATCATGATATTTTTCCAGACAAAGAGGGCCTCAAGGATCATAGTATAGTATCGCTTTTTCCTGATTATGATCCCAATTTAAGCTCTTCAGATGAATGGCAAGCTATAGGTGCATGGGCTTGGGGTTCAAGTCGTATTGTAGATTATCTTGAAACACAAAAATATATTGATCGAAAAAAAATAGCGATAATGGGTCATTCCAGACAAGGTAAGGCAGCTCTATGGGCTGGTGCACAAGACACACGCTTACGTATTGTTATTGCTAATAATTCCGGAAGTGGTGGTGCCGCGCTTTCTAAGCGACAATTTGGAGAAACAATAGACCGCGTGACAAGTATTAAGCCCGCATGGTTTTGTCCGGCAATGAGACAGTATGCCAACAATGAAGCAAACTTGCCTTTCGATCAACATTGGCTGATTGCGCTTAATGCTCCACGTCCCGTATACATTGCCAGTGCAGAAGAAGATCTTTGGGCGGATCCAAAGGGTGAATTCCTATCAGCGTATCATGCAGGACCTGTCTATGAATTATTCGGACTTTCTGGCATCGGAAGCAATGTACCTCCGCGGATTCATCAACCTATTATGAAAGATGTCGGATACCATATACGAGCCGGCAAGCACGATGTAACTCTCTATGATTGGACTTGTTTTATGGATTTCGCGGATCTACATTTTAACTAACATCATGCTGGATCTACGGTTATTATTTTCCGGAGATCATTTTAGTACAAAGAAAGAAGACAATATTGTTCAATTTGGAATGATAGAAGCAACAGTTACCGAAGCGACAAAAAACTCCTTGACAGTGATTGCTCCTAATTTGAGCAGTGCTGCTTCTACCAATATTACGGTGACCAAATATGATATGGTGTCTAATGCAAGGAGTATTATCTTACATGTGGATCAAAACGAAAATAGCATTTTTAAAAGAGTAAAAATGGGACAAAAAATTTTTTGCCTCTTAAAATTATCCTTTTTTACACTTTTTATCTGTTTTTTTGTATATCCGCGCCCCGAATTTACAAGCAACTCTTACTGAACCCGCAAAGCAAACACATCCTAAAAAGACAAATAAATCACATAGAGACAATAGATAGGATAGTTTCTAAAGACATACATATCGAAACACATAGATTTCGACACGTCGGAACCTATGTGTTTCGATAATAAATCTATCCATCTTTGCTTTAGGGTATATGTGGTTTTCATGAAAATTTAGATGCGTTGGCTGTACCTCCTTTCCCAAACGTTAATAAATGTGAAGATATGGCTAACGAAATCTCCTTAGGCATATTTTTTGGGTAAAAAGTTCGTTATAA
>Ga0079224_100005214_pt1 | contig 17033 bp, 10 predicted proteins | sample Stecom2015_FD_80414 | JGI IMG/M metagenome (GOLD analysis project Ga0079224, IMG submission 80414) | Agricultural soil microbial communities from Utah to study Nitrogen management - Steer compost 2015 | ecosystem: Environmental > Terrestrial > Soil > Agricultural land | place: USA: Utah... | reverse complement strand
TCAAATTTTAAATGACTTAGTCCCTGATTTAAAAATAAGGTTTGTAAACGTCGTTAATATAATGACATTGGCAAAACCGGCAAGCCATCCAGATGGTATCAGTGACAGTCAGTTTGAACAGCTTTTTACACCCACTGTGCCTGTAATTTTCGCTTTTCATGGTTATCCCGCTATGATTCATCGCTTAATCTATAATAGAGGCAGTCACGAAGATTTTCATGTTCATGGGTTTAATGAAGAAGGTACCACCACCACACCGTTTGATATGTTGGTACTTAATAAGTTAGACCGATTTAACCTGATTAAAAATGCCATTAGCAGGCTCAAAACCATAAAAAATGCGCCAGAAATTTTAGACAAAATGAATGCCATGCTTAAAAAACATCATTTGTATATTGCTGATAAAGGTGATGATTTAATTGAAATAAAGAACTTTAATTGGAAGTATGATAGTAAATCGAGCTGAATATCTCGTTTTGCATCAATAGAATGACAATTTTTTGATGATATAAAAGACTGATAGAACAATGTTTATTTTTTAATGACTTTCCAAAACTGTCCAAGCAAGTGATTTTATTCACAAAAATGATATAAATTACAACGCCATATTGTCTTTATTAGCGAGCTCATGCTATTCTGCCTAACTAATAAAGGGCATAATTTATGGGCGCATAATTATTGGGGACAGTGAAAATTAAAAGAACGATTGATAAATCTTATTTATTGGCTTGGTTATGGGCAATATTGGTGACCTTGGTAATTTCTGTGATTGCCTATCAGATTCGCCAATCCCAGATTGCGACAATGGATCAAATCTTAAAAGGCCAGAGTGAACGAACCAAATCCCAAATCATTTATAAAACCCAAGAATTAACCGATGATCTAAGTGCCATGGTCAATAGGTGGTTGGTTGATGAAGGTACACCCGAACATAAATGGCGCTCTGATGCCAGAAACTTTATTGAACGGATAACAGGTGTTAATGAAATTTGGTGGATAGATGCCAACCAGCAAGTTATTTGGAGTGAAGGTTTAGGGGAATTACATCACATTGAAATTGCGGGTTTAATACAACAAACGCGTATACAAGAAGAACTTAAGCAAGCACGACGTGAAAACCAGCCTGAATTTAGCCCTTTATTAAGTACTGATGATGGTCATAAAATTGTTTTTATCATCATGCCGATTCAAAATGCGGATCATTTTGATGGCTATTTTGTCCTTGAAATATATTTAAAACCTTTTGTGGATCGTATTTTAGACGACCCGATAAATACTGGTTTTTATACCAAGGTTTATACGGCTAAGGAAGTGGCTTATAGCAATGGTCCGGAACTCACACAAGACAGTCATTTAGAGTATTTTGAAATCAATTTAGACGCGGATGATGAGAGTTGGCTATTTAAAGTTTATCCTACAGAAACAGTGCTTTATACCATTCTTTCTCCTTTGCCTTATGTGATATTTGTTGGCGGCATTATTCTTGGCGTATTGTTTTTAGTTACACTGTTATCACGACGCAAAGCCAAACAACAATCACATCAACTCAGTCGTGAAATTGAAAAAAAAGAATTAGTCCAAGAAAAACTCAGTTATTTAGCAAATCACGATGCGTTAACACACCTGCCAAATCGTCACTATCTTACGCAGTATATTGAGCAACATATCAATGCGGATAAAAACTTAGAGAAGCCCTTTAGTTTATTATTTATTGATTTAGATCATTTTAAAGATATTAACGATACTTTAGGACATGCCATTGGTGATGAGTTGTTGAAAAAACTACCTGAATTATTTTCCTATAATTTTCGTAAAAGTGACATTATCGCTCGTATGGGGGGTGATGAGTTTATTGTGTTGATGCCCGGCAACAAGGATGAGGCTGATATTTCTTTCTTGGTAGATCGTTTTTTACAACAACTTAAATATCCGTTTGACATTGAGGGTCACCAAATTCGATTAACCGGAAGTATTGGGGTGGCTTTATATCCGCGAGATGGCACATCAGTCAATGAGTTGTTATCAAACGCCGATGCAGCACTTTATCGGGCCAAAGATAAAGGCCGAAATACTTTTGCCATTTATGATTCGGTCATTGAGCACAAAGCCCAAGCACGATTAAAGCTTGTTAATGAATTGCATGAGGCCCAAGAACTTAATTGCTTTGTCATGTTCTATCAGCCTAAGTTTGATCACAAAGGAAATCTAATTGGCGCTGAAGCTTTAATTCGTTGGCACCAAGAACAAAATTACTTTCGAAAACCCAAAGAGTTTCTTGAATTATTGGAAGACACCGGATTAATTGTATCGGTTTCATGGCAATTGCTTGATTTGTGCTGTTTGCAGTTTAAAGAGTTTTTAAATTTAAACAAAAACCTGTCATTAAGCTTTAACGTATCTGCGAAATTGCTAGAGCATCCTGATTTTTTACAGCAGTTAAAATCTATCTTGGATAAGCGACAGTTTCCCTATGACCGATTGGAACTGGAACTGACTGAGCAAACCTTGATTATGGATGTTGAAAACAGCCAAATGATTTTAACCCAGTTAAAAGATTGGGGGGTGAAAATAGCCATTGACGATTTTGGCACCGGTTACTCGTCTTTGTCCTATCTAAAGAACTTTCCGGTTAATACCTTAAAAATTGACCAATCATTTATTCGAGATATGAATGAGGATGAAGACGATTTAGAGCTGGTGAAAACCATGTTGCAAATGGGCCAGAACCTACACATTACAACTGTTGCTGAAGGCGTGGAAACCGTTGAGCAGTTGCAGCAATTGGTGACATTACGTTGTGATCACTTTCAGGGTTACTTACTCAGTTATCCGTTATCTTTCACTGATTTCAGAGCACAATATGATCGTTTGAAGAATATTGACTTTAGCCAGTTTCAGGTTACTTAATGGTGGCGTTAATTAATTGCTGAGTCGCTTCTGGTGTTGTGGCATGAGAAAAAACCAAGCGAATGACATCTTTTGTGCCAGGCCAACGATGAAATAAATAGCCATGTTGCTCTAATTGTTCGATTTTAGTTATTGGCAGTCGACAAAACACCTCATTGGCCGACACTGGATAAAGTAACTCAGCTTTTTGGCTCACCCCCTCAGCAAAGTCAGCAGCTTGTTGATTGGCATGACGTGCTAATTGTAACCACAAGTCATTGTCCAAATAAGCCAATAATTGGGCACTAATAAAACGCATTTTACTAACCAAATGGCCAGAGCGTTTGCGCCAACGTCTAATTTCTTTATTAAACTTGGGGTTAAATATAATCAAAGCCTCAGCCATCATGGCACCATTTTTGGTGGCACCAAGCGACATTAGATCTACGCCGGCTTGCCACGTAGCCTGCGCCGGGCTGATGTTCTGGGAAACCAAAGCATTGGCAAATCGAGCACCATCCATATGCAAAGCTAAGTCATGTTTATCAGCGATCGCTTTAATGGCTTTAAGTTCAGCCAATGAATAGACTGTACCGGCTTCGCTGCATTGAGTTATGCTGATGGCGGAAGGTAACAGCTCATGCTCGCCATGATGACCACTGTTACGTAACGTTTCGGTCAGGGTGTTGGCATCAATTTTGCCATCAGCACCGGCGACCGGAATTAGCCCAGCACCACCACTGAAAAAGCCTGGAGCGCCACATTCGTCGACTAGTATGTGGGCTTGTGGGTGACAATAAACTGCGCCATAGGGTGGTGCCATAAGTGCTGTGGCAATTGAATTAGCGGCGGTGCCGGTGGTTAGCGGTAGCACTTCACACCAACATTCGAACAGCTGTTGGAAGCGTTCATTTAATTGTAAGCTCCACTGATCATAGCCGTAGGATTCGCTAAAACCTTGATTGGCATTCTGGATGGCAGCCAATATGACCGGATTAACCGGTGCTTCATTATCACTTCTAAAATTTTTCATTAATCAGAATCAAAAAATCGGTAAAGGTGGTTATCTAATTGTCGCAGCTGGGTGTGGGAACAACAATAAATTCCTAAATCTTCAGCCCGCGACAGACTGTAGCTATTTAAGGGTTGGTAACTGACCAACATGGCTTTACTGGAAATACCACCGGCAAAGTTTTTTAACGTGTCTAAGCGGTAAATGGCGGTATTAGCGGCGGCGTTATCATCGTCACTTTTAGAGAACTTGCGGGTTTTACACTCGATGACATGCAATCGGTTATGGCTCATGGCAGCCACATCGATTTCATTTTTTACTGTGCCATTGTGACGGACAACCTGTAAACCTTTGGCAATATCAACTATGTGTGGACGGTTTTTACGCATCCCGTAGGCCAATGAATAAACATGGTTTTCCAACCAACCACCGTTACAGTAAAAGCGCGCATCGGCATCAGTAAATTTCAGCTTTCGCCCCCGCAATGTCAACATCCCTGCTGCTTCAAATTGACCTAACACGGTCATTAATCCCTGGTTATTAATTTGATGGTGGTCCAAAGCGTATCGATTGTCCTTAGTGGCCATCATGGCGATGTAATTAAGTTGTGCAATGTGTTTGTCGTGATTGCCAATGTGTCTAATAAGCCAATGTGTTAATTCACGAGAAATGGCCGGTTCCGGTGTTTTGTCACCTTCATTCAGTACATGTGTATTGAAAGTTTTCAGGTATTCATTAATCTTAATTTCATGACTTAAATGGTGGTCGTCGGTGGGCTGATTAGCTCGGTTTTTTAACCAATATAATTCATCGGTAAATTTATCGACCATAAAAATAGGGTAGCCATAGGCGTTAAATTGCTCAAAGGCAATTAATATCATTTTTTTGTAGCCACTGGATGCGTTCAGATAGAGATTGGCCGACTGGTACTCTTCTAGCAAGGCAGCAAAATGCTGCCTGAGTCTTTCGGTATCGAAATCGACGACCATCGATCGGCAGCGAATACCACGACTACTTAAGACTGACTTAATGCCGGCCACCACATCTTCTTGGCGGTGCATCAAAATTACCTGGTCGGCTTGTAAGTCAATGGCGGCACTTAGAATCCCAGCGCGGCGAGGGTGATAAATGGCAATATGAATCTGCATCTGAGTATTATAGACAATCATTGATAAAAATGTCGTATCGCAGGTGGTGTTTAGAAGCTTTTTAAGCTAAAATCCGCTTTCAATTCGATAACAGTAATCAGTCGGTTTTAGGCCGACTTTTTTACGCCTGACTGGGTTGAGCAAAGTGTCTAAATTAAAGCAATTATTATTTCCTGAAAACCGTCCAAAAGCGTTGTTAGCTTTAGCGGATGGTCGTACTTTTTTTGGTTATTCCTTTGGGGCAGAAGGTTCTCGCGTTGGAGAATTGGTTTTTAATACTGCCATGACCGGTTACCAAGAAATTCTTTCTGACCCATCTTATGCCAATCAATTGGTTACTTTGACCTATCCGCATATAGGCAATACCGGTATCAATGTGGTTGATAATGAATCAGCGGCTATACACGCCACCGGTTTGGTGGTGCGTGACTACCATGCGCAACCCAGTAGTTGGCGATCACAAAGTAGTTTGAGTGAATACCTAAAGGCTCATCAAGTTGTTGCTATTGGAGGTATCGATACCCGAGAGTTAACTAATTATTTACGGGATAATGGCGCCATGAAGGCTTGCCTTATGACCGGTGAGATTGATGTTGAAAAAGCAGTCTCGATGGCTAATGGCTTTACCGGGCTTGAGTCCCAAGATTTAGCGAAAACTGTAACAGTTGCTGAAGCCACTGCATGGACGGAAGGTCGCTATGATTTAATGGCACAGCAATTTAACAGCCGTTCTGAGCGTCCCTATAAAGTGGTTTGCTATGATTTTGGCTTAAAGCAGCAAATAGTCAGAATTTTACATGATCTTGGCTGTGAAGTGACTTTGGTACCAGCACAAACCACTGCAGAGGCCGTGTTAACAATGCAACCTGATGGGGTATTTATGTCCAATGGCCCTGGTGATCCTGCTGCTTGTGATTATGCAATTACTGCTTGTCGAAAATTTTTAGCTGAGAAAATCCCTTTCTTTGGAATTTGTTTAGGTCATCAAATTTTAGCGTTGGCTTTAGGCGGACAAACTGAAAAAATGAAGTACGGCCATCATGGTGCCAACCATCCGGTTTACGATATTGCTAAAAATCGGGTTATGATTACCAGTCAAAACCATGGTTTCAGTGTCAGTGAAACGAATCTACCTGAGACTTTAGAAATTACCCACCGATCCTTGTTTGATAACACCATCCAGGGTTTTAAACATAAGCAACTACCTGCTTACGCATTTCAAGGACATCCGGAAGCCAGTCCCGGTCCCCATGATGCGTTACCGGTATTTGCAGCATTTATAGAATCTATGAAAGAAAAACGTCAAACGGAGCCGAACCATGCCTAAACGCACTGACATTAAAAGTATTTTGGTTATCGGTGCCGGTCCGATTGTGATTGGTCAAGCCTGTGAATTTGATTATTCCGGAACCCAAGCTTGTAAAGCTTTAAAAGACGAAGGATATCGAGTTATTTTAGTGAATTCAAATCCGGCTACAATCATGACTGATCCGGAAACCGCGGATCAAATTTACATTCAGCCAATTACCTGGCAAACGGTGGCAAAAATTATTGAACGTGAGCGTCCTGATGCCTTATTACCAACCATGGGCGGTCAAACGGCTTTGAATTGTTCATTGGATTTAGTCAGCCAAGGTGTGTTGGAAAAGTTCAACGTGGAAATGATTGGTGCTTCAAGAGAAGCCATTGATATGGCTGAAGACCGCGAACAATTCCGGGTGGCAATGCAAGAAATTGGCCTGGAAGTGGCCAAGTCCTCAATTGTCCACAACATGGAAGAAGCCTATGTGGTACAAAAGCAAATAGGTTACCCGGTTATTATCCGACCTTCATTTACGATGGGCGGTAGTGGTGGTGGAATTGCCTATAACTTAGAGGAGTTTGAGGAAATAACAAAAGAAGGTTTAAAACTTTCGCCAACAACTGAGGTGTTGTTAGAAGAATCTTTGTTAGGTTGGAAAGAGTTTGAAATGGAAGTGGTGCGTGATAAGGCGGATAACTGTATTATTGTTTGTGCCATCGAAAACTTAGATCCCATGGGAGTGCATACCGGTGATTCAATTACGGTGGCTCCTGCTCAAACCTTAACCGATAAAGAATACCAAGTGATGCGAGACGCTTCGTTGGCGGTGTTGCGTAAAATTGGGGTTGAGACCGGTGGTTCCAACGTACAATTTGCTGTTAATCCTGAAGACGGTCGTCTTTTGGTTATTGAGATGAATCCACGGGTTTCTCGATCATCGGCGCTAGCCTCTAAAGCAACCGGATTTCCGATTGCTAAAGTGGCGGCAAAATTGGCCGTTGGTTATACCCTTGATGAGTTGAAGAATGAAATTACCGGTGACACCATTCCGGCTTCCTTTGAGCCGGCCATTGATTATGTGGTTACCAAGATTCCACGGTTTGCTTTTGAGAAATTTGCTAAGAGCGTAGATCGTTTAAGTACCCAAATGAAATCAGTGGGTGAAGTTATGGCGATTGGTCGAACTTTTAGTGAGTCCCTGCAAAAAGCCTTGCGTGGACTGGAAATGGACTACAGTGGATTAGATTCTTTAGTCAGCCGTGAACAAGTCGAGCAGGGGTTTGATTTAAATAAAGAGATTCGTGAAGCCTCATCAAAACGATTGTTTTATGTGGCGGATGCTTTTCGACAGAATTATAGCCTTGAGGAGGTTCATCGCTTATCAAAGATTGACCCCTGGTTCCTGCAGGCCATTAAACATTTAGTGGACGTTGAAAGTGCCTTATCGGATAAGCAATTAGATGCATTAGATAAAGATGAGTTTTATGCCATTAAACGTTTGGGCTTTTCAGACCTAAGATTAGCTCATTTGCTTAACTGCGAGGAACAGCAGGTTAGGGAAGCGCGATTATCATTGTCAGTTAAGCCGGTTTATAAACGGGTTGATTCATGTGCCGCAGAGTTTGCTGCGCCGACTGCTTACTTTTATTCGAGCTATGAAAATGAATGTGAAGCACGACCAACGACAGCCCGAAAAATAATGATTTTAGGCGGTGGACCTAACCGTATCGGCCAGGGTATTGAATTTGACTATTGTTGCGTACACGCTTCGATTGCGCTTAAAAATGCCGGCTTTGAAACCATTATGGTGAACTGTAATCCGGAAACTGTTTCCACCGATTACGACACCTCAGATCGGTTATATTTTGAATCACTGACTTTGGAAGATGTGCTGGCCATCGTTGCTCTGGAAAAACCAGAAGGCGTGATTGTCCAATACGGTGGACAAACTCCACTTAATTTAGCTGAAGACTTAGCCGCCGCCGGCGTACCTATTATTGGTTCAAGTCCTGAATGTATAGGCCGTGCTGAAGACCGTGAGCAATTTAAAACGATGCTCAATAAATTAAATTTAAAACAGCCTCCCAATGATACAGTTAGCTCTATAAATGAAGCTTTAGAGCGTGCTGAAAGCATTGGTTTTCCTTTAGTTGTTCGACCTTCATTTGTGTTAGGCGGTCGGGCCATGGAAGTGGTCCATTCAGTAACCGAGCTCAGTCGCTATATGCAGGAAGCTGTTCTGGTTTCCAAGGATTCACCGGTATTGCTTGATCGCTTTTTAGACCATGCCATTGAAGTTGATGTGGATATTGTTTGTGACGGTGAGGAGGTTTTGGTGGGTGGTATTATGGAGCATATTGAACAAGCCGGGGTTCATTCCGGAGATTCTGCTTGTTGTATTCCGCCATTTACCCTGTCACAAGAGATTCAGAATGAATTAATTAGACAGTGCACCTTAATGGCTAAAGAACTGAATGTTGTGGGTTTAATGAACACTCAGTTTGCTATTCAAGGTAATGACATTTATATTATTGAGGTAAACCCAAGAGCCTCGCGAACAGTGCCGTTTGTATCAAAAGCCACTGGGTTACCCCTAGCGCAAATTGGGGCACTTTGTATGGCTGGTATTAGTTTAAAAGAACAGGCAGTTAAAGCGCGATTGGATTTAAATTATTTTTCTGTTAAAGAACCGGTTTTTCCGTTTAATAAATTTCCCGGTGTCGATCCCATTTTAGGTCCCGAAATGCGATCAACCGGTGAGGTCATGGGGACCGGTAAAACGTTTGGTGCTGCGATTGCAGCTTCACGTTTGGCAGCACATGTTAAAATACCACAGGTAGGTACCGCATTTGTTAGTGTTCGAGATGCGGATAAAGATAAATTAGTGCCCCTGGCAAAGCAGCTAAGTGCTTTAAACTTTGAATTATTGGCTACCCATGGAACCTGTCAATTGTTACGAAAAGCCGGGGTTTTTTGTGAAAGTGTTAATAAAGTGATTGAAGGACGCCCTCATATTGTGGATCGTATTAAAAGTCAGGAAATTGATTTTATTATTAACACAACAGAAGGTTCGCAAGCAATTGCTGATTCGGCTTCGATACGGACCGAAGCCCTTAAACAAAACGTTCATTACAGCACCACATTAGCGGGTGCCGCTGCCACCATTGCAGCATTTGATTATGTTAAAAATCATGAGATATACTCACTCAGTGAGATCCAAGAATAATAAGGAGTTAAGATGAGAAAGCCCATTACAAAACAAGGTGCAGAACAGTTAAAGGCTGAACTGAAGCGCCTAAAAAATATAGAACGTCCAAAAATTATTGAAGCGGTGGCGACTGCCCGTGATCACGGCGATTTAAAAGAAAATGCCGAGTACCATGCCGCCAGAGAACAGCAGTCTTTTAATGAAGGCCGAATTGGCGAGCTTGAGAGTTTACTGGGAAATGCCGAAATTATTGACATTGCGAATTTGAATGTTGGCGATAAAGTGGTATTTGGTGCCACTGTGGTATTAGAGTCTGAAGACAGCGGCAAAATGGTGACCTACCAAATTGTTGGTGATGCGGAAGCCAATATTGATGAAGGTAAAATATCCATTAGTTCACCGATTGCTCGCGCTTTGGTGGGTAAAAGTGTTGATGATGAAGTAACCGTAGAAGCTCCCGGTGGTGAACAAGTATATTTTATTGAAGACATTAAGTACATCTGATAGTTAATGTCGTGGTTACTATAAAGCGACGTCAAGTCCCGGCCACCGAATTAATAGGCGGTGGCCAATTACCTCCACTTATTAATCGTTTATATGCTGCTCGCGGTATAACCTGTGTCAGTCAAATCGACTATACACTAAAACATTTATCTCATGCCAATTCCATGCCCGGCATTGATGCGGCTGCGGATTTAATTGTGGCTGCCCTAAAGGCCCAAAAGCGGATTATGGTGGTCGGTGATTTTGATGCCGATGGGGCCACAGCCACGGTATTGATGTTGCAGGTTCTACGAAGCTTAGGCGCTAAAAACCTAGATTACCAAGTACCCAACCGATTTGAATACGGCTATGGTTTAACAGCACCTTTAGTGGAGGAGCTGAAAGTGGCAGGCTGTCAATTGATTATCACTGTTGATAATGGTATCAGTTCTTTGGCCGGTGTGGAGTTGGCACGTTCTTATGGTATGCAAGTTATTATCACAGATCATCATTTGCCTCCGGTGCAATTACCACCCGCTGATGCCATTGTTAATCCGAGTTTAAAAGACAGTCACTTTGGCAGTCAGGCTTTGGCCGGTGTTGGTGTGGCATTTTATTTATTAACTCGGGTGTTGCGTCGGGCTAAAGAGCAAAAAAACGAACAACACTTAACACCTGATGCAATTAATCTTACTCATTATTTAGATTTAGTGGCCTTGGGTACCATCGCTGATGTTGTACCGCTCGACTATAACAATCGTATTTTGATAGATGCGGGTTTAAAACGTCTTAGGCATGGTTTAGCTGGTGTTGGTATGCGCGCGCTATTCAAAGTAGCCGGTTGCGATATGCAGCGTGTCGATGCTCAAATGTTGGCCTTCTTAATTGCCCCGCGACTGAATGCTGCCGGTCGTTTAAAAGACATGAGTATCGGCATTGAGTTACTGTTAACCACGGATGAAAACCGAGCTGAAAAATTGGCGGCTGAGTTGGATGCCATTAACCGAGAGCGTAAAACCATCCAAGGCAGTATGCAGACTATGGCAGATTCAGTTATTAAGCAATTACAAAAAGACCTTAAACTGACTTCCGCCATTTGTATTTATCACCGTCAATGGCATCAAGGCGTGGTTGGTTTATTGGCTTCAAAAGTTAAGGAGTATACGCAGCGACCGGTGGTGGCTTTTGCTGATGAGGACAGTGATTCTGAATGGGTTAAAGGTTCAGCTCGGAGTATTGATGGCTTACATATTCGAGATGCCTTGGTGCAAATAGATATTGAGCATCCGGGATTAATTAAAAAGTTTGGTGGTCATGCCATGGCGGCCGGTCTTACTTTAAAAAAATCGGCTTTGTCTGAATTTAAAAAACAATTATGTCGGGTGGTGGATCAACTGATGGGTGACTTGCCCGATCGCCAAGTAGTGGTCACCGATGGCCCGGTGAATGTTGATGAGTTATCCCTATTCACGGCCGAACTGTTACAAGATGCAGGGCCTTGGGGAGCCGGCTTTGAGCCACCTTTGTTTGATGATTATTTTATTGTCAGGAAAAAAAGCTCAGTTGCTGAGATACACACACGATTAACTCTCCAAACCACAGACTTTAGCAAACAAATCGAAGCCATTGCCTTTAATTTCCTACCTCAGCAGTTTCCTGAAGCCGAGCAAACCGTACATCTTTGTTATCAACTACAAGTTAATGAATTTAGAGGTCGTAAACGACTGCAATTACTGGTTCGCCATATTGTTTGAGCGGGCAATAATTGAGAGGCTGTAATTCGTCTATGTATTTGCTCGCTGATTCTTTATAATAAACTTCATTTAACTTTTTCGGCCCAAACATGCTGCAGTATTTTGACGGTAATAAAGAACCCATGCGCAAAGTAGATACCGCTTGGTTGCGAATGGAAACGCCGCATAATTTAATGATGATTACCGGCATGATGTTTTTGGATAGTTTGCCGGATATTGATGTGTTTAAGACCGTATTGACTGAGAAGTTCCTAAAATTTCGACGTTTTCGTCAATGTGCTAATCACAACAGCAGCGGTTGTTTCTGGCAGGAAGACAAGTATTTTGATATGGCTGCACACGTTCGTCGGGTGGCTCTTCCAGGACTGGCTGATTACCGTGAATTACAGGATTATGTGAGTAATTTAGCTTCAACTCCCTTGGATCAAAATAAACCTTTGTGGACTTTTCATATTGTCGAAAATTACATCAAAGGTCCGGTGGTGGTTGGTCGAATTCATCACAGCTATGCTGATGGTATTGCTCTTATTCAAGTGTTGTTATCAATGACCAGTATCAGTCGTGCAAAAAGCTTGCGTTTTGATGTGGAAGAATCGGAACAAGAACAGCATGAAAAACTGGATTTATTGCAGCATGTTATAAATCCGGCAAAAAAACAGTTTAATCAATCACTTAAATTGATTAATGAACTGACATCCATGGGCAAGGAAGTGCTGACGAACCCGGCACTATTGGAAAAGGGCTTGAGTGAGTCGGTCAATTTAGTGGAGGAGTTGATTTCCGCATTGGCCTTAAGTAATGATCCGGAAAGTGTTTTTAAGGATGAACTGTGTACCCGTAAACGGGTTGCTTGGTCTGAGTCTTTGCCACTTGATGAAGTCAAAGCGGTAGCCAAAGCCACCGGCACCACAGTCAATGACGTATTGATTGCTAATTTAGCAGGCGCTCTGCGCGCTTATATGTTGGATAAAGGTGATAATCCGAATGAAAAAGTTATTCGAGCCACAGTACCGGTTAATTTAAGGCCCTTAAAACATGCTAAAGAGCTGGGTAATCATTTTGGTTTGGTGTTTTTAAATTTACCCATTTTTGAGTCTAATCCGTTGGCACGTTTAGATTATGTCCATAAAGAAATGAATGCCTTGAAAAAATCTAAACAAGCGTTGGTAACTTTAAGCTTGCTTAGCTTGGTTGGTTTGGCACCGACCGCTATCCAAAGTCTGTTACTGCATCAGTTTTCGAAAAAAGCGACAGCGGTTTTAACCAATGTGCCGGGCCCCGGAGTGCCGCTGTATATTGCCGGCTGCAAAATTAATAAATTGATGTTTTGGGTGCCACAGAATGGCACCGTTGGTATGGGAATTAGTATATTGTCGTATAACGGTCATGTTGAATTTGGCTTAATGGTTGATAAGAACTTAGTTCCACAACCGCATGAAGTTATTGCTAATTTTCCTAAACAATTTGCTCAGTTCAGTGAGTTAATGATGCTGCACCCTTGGGATGGTGAAATTCACAGTGAGTTGTTTGAATTTATTTGAAAATTTGATTAAAAGTGAAGCCATTTGGTTGTGACTTTTTACATATTTTGTTTTCTGCTAACAACGGTTATAATCGTTGAGTTATTTATTCGGAGGAGTCATGCGGTCAATGAGTATGTTAATTATTCTGGTATTGGTTATTGTGGCATTGGTGGTTTGGGCCGTAGGTCTTTACAATCAATTGGTCAAGAAAAAGAACCATGTGGAAGATGGCTGGAGTGGTATTGACGTACAGCTTAAACGCCGATACGACTTAATTCCTAATTTGGTAAAAGTAGTAAAACAATACGCCAAACATGAAGAAAAAACCTTAGAAAAGGTCATTTGGCTGCGAAATCAGGCGCATCAGGCCGATAATCCGCACCAACAAATTAAACAAGAACAAGCCCTGTCTAAAGCCTTATCAGGATTAATGGTTCAAGTAGAGGCTTATCCGGACTTAAAAGCTAACACCAATTTCCTGGATTTGCAGAAACAACTCCAGCAAATTGAAACCGATATTCAGTACGCGCGACGTTATTACAATGGTGCTGTTCGTGAATACAATACCTTGGTGCAATCGTTCCCATCTAATATTATTGCCCAAAAATACAATTTCTTAGAAGCCGAGTATTTCGAAATTGAAAATCCTGAACATGCCGACAATCCAGATATCAACTTTGACAATTAAGAGTCATCCAAAACAAATTTTTCGGTTACTCCTTTTGGGTGTATTGTTGACGGTTGCTTGTGTTTCCTCAGCAGCCGAAAAAATTATTTCTTTTCATAGCGCCATTGAACTGACCAAGGAGGGTCGAGTTAATGTCACGGAAACTATTCAAGTTCAAGTTGAAAACAATCAAATTCGTCGTGGTATTTTTCGTGATTTTCCGACGATTTATAAAACCAGATTCTTAACAAAATCTACTGTTGATTTTAAATTAGAGCAGGTATTACGCAATGATAAACCGGAACCATTTCACCTGGAAATGTTGTCCGAAGGTGTGCGAATTTACATTGGTGCGGAAGATGGTTTAGTGCCCAGAGGTGTGCAGACCTATACCTTGGCTTACTCAACCAATCGACAACTGGCATTTTTTGACACCTATGATCGTTTTGCTTGGAATGTCACCGGTAATGGTTGGGGCTTTCCCATTGATCAAGTCACGGCAGAATTAACTTGGCCTGAAGACATACCCTCTGCAGCAACCATTGAGCAGGAAGCTTGGACCGGATACGCCGGTGAAATCGGTGCGGATTATGAAAGCGAAGTTCATGATCATAAAATTATCATTAGAAGCACCGCGCCATTAAAACCACATCAAGGGCTGACTTTTCGCGTTAAGTTCAGCAAGGGTTTTTTCGTCAATACCCGTTCCGTTTTTATGGACTTTATTGCGGATAATTTATTTTGGTTATTGATGGTCATTACAGTGTTTAGTTTGTTTGCTTTCTATCTGGTTGCGTGGCACCGGGTGGGTCGTGATCCGCAACCAGGTGTGATTATGCCCTTGTTTTATCCACCAGAAAACATGTCACCAGCAGCGATGCGCTATGTTCTTGACGAAAAAACTGATAATAAAAGCTTCACAGCCGCACTTATTAATCTGGCGGTCAAAGGCCATATTCATTTAAAGAAACAAAAAGACGGTTATCAAATTACCCGCCAATCCGGCGAGCCCCAGCTAGCGCCTTCTAAGGGCGAACAAGTCGTTTTAGAAAAACTATTACGCAGCGGTCAATCTTTTAGTATTGGCAAAACCTATAACAGTCGTGTCAGCACCGCTATGAAAGGGTTATATGCGAAAATAAAATCTGAGTTTAAAGAGTTGTGTTTTAAAGACAACAGTATGCTTGCCATCGTGGGGTTAAGTATCAGTGTCTTGGTAATGCTGGCTTATTTAATGCACCTAAGTTCCGGTGATAAAAGTGGTATTACTTATTTGTTTCAGGTCATTGTATTTGTGGCGGTCACATTTTTTATCTATAAATCAAGAATCTCCGGTTGGGTGATTGCACTGGCCGTATATTTTGTCGTTTCTGACCTTAATTTCTCCCCAAGTTTGCTGGTCTTGGTGGGTTTTTTGGTGGTCGTTAATTTAATCTTTATTTATTTATTGAAAGCACCCACACCTTTTGGTCGGCAGCTGATGGATAAAATTGAAGGCTTTAAATTATACTTATCAACAGCTGAGCAAAACCGCTTAAACATAATGCACCCACCGCAAATGACTCCTGAACTTTTTGAGGCGTATTTACCTTATGCTTTGGCATTGGGGGTAGAAAATAAATGGTCCGAACAATTTGCAACCTACCTTAAACAAGCCTCTTTAGATCCACAAGATTACCAACCTACATGGTACAGTGGCCACAGTTTCGATTTAAGCAGCGGCGGTTCACGCAGCTTTGGTTCATTGGCCGGCGGTATGGCTAGTACCTTATCAACGGCATCAACACCACCTTCATCCACTTCTTCAGGCGGTGGCGGCGGTTTTTCCGGTGGTGGTGGCGGTGGCGGTGGCGGTGGCGGTTGGTAGGCAAACCTATTGCAGCCTGCTGCTTATCACTCGTCCTTTTTTGGAAACATTTCACTGGATTTCATGCTTTCTTAAGCTGGCCTATGTTAAATTAATTGCAATATAAAAATTTTATTTACTATGAAAAAATTACTTAAATGGATTGTTGGCCTATTTGTCATTGTTCTGCTATTACTGGTTTTAGCGGTATTTTTGTTGCCAGTATTTTTTAATCCAAATGATCATAAACCTGAAATACAAAATATTATTGAAAAACAAATTGGTCGATCCGTTCAGTTGAACGGTGACATCGGTTGGTCTGTTTTTCCATGGATTGCGATTGAGCTTAATGATGTAGTTGTGGCTAATGAGCAAGGATTCAAAGGTGATTATTTAGCTGATATCGACACCTTATCCGCACGGGTTAAGTTATTACCTTTATTGCAGAAAAATATTCAAGTAGATACCGTAACCTTAAAAGTCCCGGATATTAATTTGCAAGTGGCAGCTTCCGGCCGCAGTAATTGGCAATCCATTATCGACCATTTAGCGACTGAAGACAGTCAGACAAGCACCAGCGAAACTGATTCAGCGGTCATCAATATCCAAGGTATCAAAGTTTCAGATGGTAGCCTTAATTACCGAGATACTGCGGCTGATACCACTTTAAACTTAAAACAACTGAATTTTTCCAGTTCCGCCATAAGTGCTGAACAACCCAGTGATATGAGCTTGTCTGCCGACTTATCTTTAACCGAGGCGGTCATAACCGGTGCTCTAAAAGCTGACTTTACGTTGCATCATTTGCTCAGTACCGAAGCGCTGCTTATTGATATTAAAAAGTTAAGTTTAATCGGCGCTATGGACAACATACCTTTGTCAATTGAAAGTCAAAAAACGGGTCAACTCAATAGTGGGTTAGATCAACTGAGTCTACCGCAAGTTGTTCTAAAATATGCGAATATCCAATTAACCACTGACATCAAAGGAAAACAACTTAGCAAACAAGCACAATTTGGTGGTTCCATGAAACTGAGCTCGTTTCAATTGGATAAATTATTAGAAGCGTTAGGTAGTTCGCTCGACAACCAAGCTGATAATAAAGTCGCCGGGCAAATGGATTGGCTATTAATTGGTTCGCGTTTAACACTCAGCCATTTAAGAGCGAGTTTAGACGACAGTCAAATAACCGGAGAGATTATT
>Ga0079224_100005213_pt1 | contig 17035 bp, 11 predicted proteins | sample Stecom2015_FD_80414 | JGI IMG/M metagenome (GOLD analysis project Ga0079224, IMG submission 80414) | Agricultural soil microbial communities from Utah to study Nitrogen management - Steer compost 2015 | ecosystem: Environmental > Terrestrial > Soil > Agricultural land | place: USA: Utah... | reverse complement strand
GCGGACTTCCCGGATTCGTCGAGCTGGGCACGAGCCCGGGAAGCCGGCGTGGTCATGGACCGCGACGACTGGCGGCGCAACAACGTCGACCGGCTGATCGAGCGCGTGTACGAGGGCATCAAAGCGCGCAAGCCGCACGTGAAGTTCGGCATCAGCCCGTTCGGATTGTACCGTCCGGGCCACCCCGAGGGCACCTACGGCTTCGACGCTTACGATGAGCTGTACGCCGACGCGCGGAAGTGGCTGCGGGAAGGATGGGTGGACTACTTTACGCCGCAGCTCTACTATCGGATGGCGCAGCACAATGTGCCCTATTCCGTGGTGCTCCGGTGGTGGATCGATCAAAATGTGCACGAGCGCCATATCTGGCCGGGCTTGTACAGCGGGCGGGCTGCGGGTGCGCTCCGCCGCTGGCCGGTCGAGGAGATCATTGGCCAGATCTATGCGACGAGGGCGCAGCCCGGCGCCTCCGGCCACGTGCATTTCAGCATGCGGGCCTTCATGCGCGAACCCGACAGCCTCGCGCGGGAGCTGATGCTGCATCCGTACAAAGAGCCGGCACTCGTACCCGCCATGCCGTGGCTCGACCATACGCCGCCGGGACGGGTGGGCGCCCGCCTGGAGTTCGACGCGGACGGCGTCTTCCTGGTCGTCACCCCTCCCAACGAAGACGATCTCCGCCTGTGGGCCATTCGCGTCCAGGTGGCAGACTCGTGGCAAATGCTGACGGCGCCGGCATCTCGGACGCGAATTCGGCTGGATGGGGTGCCGCGGACCGTCGTTATCTCGGCGGTAGACCGCGTCGGCAACGAAGGTGCGGCGGCGACGGTGCAGGGTCCGGATCCGATCGCGCTGCGACCTGAGATCATTCCCCACTCCGCGTGGGAAGCCCACCCTCCCCTCGGACATCTCGCCGACGCTGCCCGGCGCAACATCGCGCCCGGAGACACAGCGATGTTTCGCGATCTGACGGTTCAGATTGCGAGCATGTCGGCGGATTCGGCGCTGGTCATCCTGTCGCAAGGCCGTGGCGCCGATGCAGCGAAGCACGACACGATCGTTGCGGAGCAGACGGCCCTCACGTGGCGTGGTTACCGCATCGGCTTCCTCGCGTTCAACGCCGAGCCGGGCCGGTTGGGCGCGGGCCTCGCCGAGCTGGAGATCGCTGTTGCGGCGACGCTCCCATTAGAGCTGGCCGCCTCGCCCACGACCGGCGGCGCGGAGAGCCGCCTGCGCGTGCCGCACGACATCCGCCGCCTGACGCTCCATCACAGCGGCAGCCCGGAGCCGCTTCTGCCCGAGGATGACCCCACGGAGAAGCTGCGCGGGCTGCAGATCTGGGGCGCCGCCGAACGAAACTGGTGGGATGTGCCCTATCACTTCCTCATAGACCTCGAAGGGCGCATCTACGAGGGCCGAGACTATCGCTACATAGGTGAGACGAATACGGCCTACGATCCGCGCGGCCACCTGCTGATCAGCGTGATCGGCAATTACAACCGACAGGATGCCACCGACGCACAGGTCGATGCCATCACACAGCTGATGGCCTGGGCCGCCGCAGAATTCGGCGTCTCGCCGGGCGAGATATACGGGCACTCGGACTTCGCCGAGACGTCATGCCCCGGCCGCGCTTTCCAGGCCCTGCTCGATGACGGCACCTTCGCACGCGGCGTCGCTGACCGACTGGCCGAGCTGACCAGATAGACCGGTCGTCTAAAGATTGGCGAGGATCTGGGTGAGGCGCTCCCACGCCTCATCGCGAGCGGTCCGCGCTTCCTGGGTGCCTTCCGGATCGTCGCCCTGTCGCATGAAGGCGTGCCCCGCACCCGCGTATACGACCACCTCGTACACCTTCCCGTGCTCGGCCATGCGTTCCTGCGTCTCCGGAATGGTGGCATTGATCCGCTCGTCGTTTTCGCCATAGAATCCATAGACCGGCGCTTCGATGTCCGAATATCCGACCTCCGGCGGCGAGCCGTAGAAGACGAGCGCTGCCGCGATGTCGGGCGATTCAGTAGCGAACCGAAACGTCTGCGCACCGCCCCAGCAGAAGCCCATCACGGCGACGCGGCCGTTCGACGCGGGCACCGAGGCGATGAAATCCTGCACCGCGGCCAGATCGGCCATCACCCGCTCAGGCTCGAGCTGGTAGATGGCATCGCGCGCTGCGTCGGAGCTCGCGAAATCCGACGTGCGGGCATGATCCGCATCGAACCCGGACAGGAGGTCAGGAGCGATCGCGACATATCCTGCAGCAGCGATCTGATCCGCAAACTGGCGCACCCAGTCCGTGAGGCCGCGATTTTCGTGGATGACGATCACGGCGGCCGCCGTCTCCGAAATTTCCGGATAAGCTACGAACGCGTGCACGGTCCGGTCGCCGTCCGCCGAGACCTGTACCCATTCGTGATGGCGCGGCGAGGCATCGAGTTGGTCGATGGCCCATTGCTGCGCCTTCGCCGTCGCGGCGCAAAGCACGGCGCCAAGGATCAGCGTGATGATCGGTGCCCAGTGGCGTTGCTTCATGGCTCGTACCGTCTATCTTGGGGTAGCTTCGTATCAACCCGCGTTGGTTCATCGCGTTTCGACGCTCGACGATCCTCCCCTCGAATCGCCAGGCACATACCTCGAGGTTGCGCCGTTAAACGGCCGCCCAACGACGCGTCCGAAGGTCACCAACCGAATCAGCATGCTTCTATCAGCGCTACAGCCGCCCGCATCGTCCATTTCGTCTATCCTTCCCTTTTCCATCCGCTCGCAATTGCACGTCGGCAGTTCTAGCCGGGCTCCACATTTGGCCTTCGCGCTGGCCCTCGCGGCCCTGATCACGGCGCCGACAGTACGCGCGCAGGAGATGCAGTGGGAGGACTACGAGCCGCGCTCGACACTCGTAGTAAAGGAGCATACCGTCACCCGCGCGAAATACCCCTTCGTCGATGCGCACGCTCACCAGTGGGAGATCGGCGACAGGCCGGAGAGTGCAATCAAAGACCTGGTCGCGGAGATGGATGCGCTGAACATGGCCGTCATGGTCAACCTGAGCGGCGGCAGCGGGGAGACGCTCCGGAAGAACGTCGAGACCACCGAGCGCTACGCGCCGGGCCGGTTCGTGCATTTCGCCAACATCGACTTTTCTACGATCGACGACCCCGACTTTGGAACGAAAGCAGCCGAGCGCCTCCGAGAGGATGTGGCTAACGGCGCCCGGGGCCTCAAGATCTTCAAGAACCTCGGGATGGAGGTCTTCTACGAGGACGGCACCCGCGTACCGACGGACGATCCACGCCTCGACCCGATCTGGGAGACGGCGGGCGAGCTTGGGATTCCCGTGCTCATCCACACGGGCGATCCCGCACCCTTCTGGGAGCCGCAAGACCGCTTCAACGAGCGCTGGTTCGAGCTAAAGGAGCGCCCGCGCCGAAAGCGCTCGCCCGAGCCGTCGTGGGAGACCATCATGGGCGAGCACTGGAACCTCATCCGCAAGCACCCGAACACGACATTCATCTCGGCGCACCTGAGTTGGCTCGGCAACGATCTTGGCCGCCTGGGCAAGCTGCTCGATGAATTGCCCAACATGTACACCGAGTTGGGGGCCGTGCTTGCGGAGCTGGGACGGCAGCCCCGCACCGCCCGCCAATTCCTGATCGACTATCAGGATCGCGTGTTGATGGGCAAGGATGCCTGGGGACCGGAGGAGTACCACGTCTATTTCCGCACGTTGGAAACCACGGATGAGTACTTCCCCTACTACCGAAAACGGCACGCATTCTGGAGGATGTACGGGCTTGACCTTCCCGATGAGGTCCTCCGAAAGATCTACTTCGAAAACGCACTCGCCATCATTCCGGGAATCGAGGGACGGTTCTTTCCGGAGGAATAGAGTCTGGGGTCATCTTCTCTCTGGTAGGCCCTTTCTCCGTACCGTCGGCGGCCTTTTCCGCTCGTGAGAGTCGGCTTCGGTGCCTCCGGTTGAGCACAGTGTGCTGCCCAATTCTTTTTCGGGATGGAAGAATTCGGATTGCGGAGTTCGCGGCCGGTCGTACATTTCGCCAGCTAAAGGCACCCCGCCCCCATCACACTTCTTTCAACGGGTGCCGCATTCCATTTAAGCGCGCCGCGCCAACGGCGTACAGACATTCGCACATCCATGTCACGCGATGAATCGTTTCCCAGCCTCCGCAGCGGGCCCCGTGTCCGACGTTCGGCCTTGAAGGAAGTCCTGACGCAGCCCGGCGCCTCCCCTGATACCGCACAAACGGCGCGCCGCGCCCTGTTCGCGACCCTCGGCATCGTGTTGGCGCTCCTTCTCTGCATCCCTTCCGCTCACGCACAGGTCGCACCCGGCAGTTCCCGGCTCGCACCCGCCACGCCCCAGATGAGAGCCGCGACGGCTGCCCTGAAGCACGCCGCGGCCTCACGGTCTCTGGCCGGCTTGCTACAGCAGGTCCGCCTGCAGAATTGGGGAGAATCGGACTGGATCGACGAGACACGCGTCACCTACACATACCAGGGCGGGAACCGCGCGAGCGAGGTGTGGGAGGAATGGACAGGCAGCGAGTGGATGAACGCCAGCCGAACGTCCTACGAGTACGAGAACGGTAGGCAGGCGTCAATCCTCTATGAGGTGTGGGAGAATGGCGGCTGGGTCCCGTCCGATCGCGAGCTGTTCTCCTATGAGAATGGCGACATAGGCGAGTGGATCGAGCAGATCTGGAACGGCAATGAGTGGGTCAATGAATTTCGATCCGTCTTCCAGACCGAGGGCGGATTCGTCATCGAGACCATCTCGTATGAATGGATGGAATCGGACTGGGTGCCCGTTGATCGTACCCTGATCGGCCAAGAAGGGGACGACTTCACCCTGACGTATCAGGAATGGGATGGATCGGAGTGGGTGAATTCCAGCCGCTCGATCTTTGCGGACCTGACTCTCGAAGATTTCTACGATAGTCTGGAGGAATTCTTGAATGCCCCGCTCGAATTCTTCAGCTTCGCCTTCCTTCTGCGTCTACCCGACGCCGTCAACCAGGCATGGGATGGATCGGAGTGGGTCAATGAATCGCGGTCGACGAGCGTACGTGACGACCAGGATCGACAGATCTCGGTCACGTTTGACGAGTGGCTCGAGGATGACTGGGTACCATCCAACCGGAATCTTTTCACGTACGACAACGGGCACCTGTCGACGCTGGAACTGCAAGAGTATGACGGGGAATCCGGAGAGTGGGTGACCGTCAGCGTAGAGTCGTACGAATATGATGCCGGCGACAACGTCGCGGTCATCCTCGTGCAATACGACTTTGGTCTCGGGGATCTCCAGAATTTTTCGCGGTATCTGCTAACCTGGAGTGGGTCGGTCGCAATCGGCGATGAGCGGCCATCGGTGACCTTTGCGCTCGATCCCGCCTATCCGAACCCTTTCAACCCGGCAACCGTCCTGACTTATCACGTTCCAAACGGTCACGTGGCGGTCAGGGTCTACTCCGTGCTAGGCCGGCACGTAGCCACGCTGGCCGAAGGGGTGCACGTCGGGGGGACGTACGAAGTCCGCTTCGACGGAGCGAACCTGCCGAGCGGACCCTACATCATTCGCCTGGAGGGTGTGGATCGAAGCGTCGCGCGCGTCGTGACGCTCGTCAAATAGTCTTTCGGGCCGGCCAACTTCCGGCTATCCGCCACACGTTCAACCAGGACGTTCCTGATTTCGTCGTGGCGGGAAGCTCCGGTACACGAACGGCCCCGCGATCACGGGATCGGATGTCACGGCGTTGAGCACCCGCGCGAGGCTGTCTGCCGTCACCATCTCGTCCTTACTGAGGAGGACTACGCCCCGGCTCGATTTGAGGTCGCGGGCGAGCACCATCCCCGCGCGTAATTCGCGGAGGGCAATCTCGACCTCGTCCGACTCCGGGATCTCGAGTCTGCCACTCCTGACCAGCACGGAAAGAACCCTCACGACGTCAGGATCGAACTGCGTGCCGCTGTGCGACTCTACGTGCGCTAGCGCGCCGTTCACATTTACTTCGGGGTACCGGCTCGTCAGATTGACGTAGTTGTCGAAGGCGTCGGCCACGGCGAGAATGCGAGCACCTCTCGGGATGGCGGTTCCACGAAGTCCATCCGGGTATCCATCGCCGGCATGGCGCTCGTGATGGTGCCGCACGATCTCCGCCGCCGGTTCGAGACCGGGGATCCGCGCGATCAGACCGGCGCCCACGGCGGGATGGGTTAGAAGCACGGCCTTCTCCTGATCGGATCCCTCCTCGCCGGCCAGGATCTTCGGGTCCATGCCTATCTTTCCGATGTCGTGCAGTGTGGCGGCGATCTCCAGATCGGCCAGCTCCTTCTCATCGAGCCCGTACTCGCTGCCGATGCTTACGGCCAGTTGTGCCACGCGCCGGCCATGGTTGCCGAGGACCTGGCTATGCATCGCCGCCAGCCGGGCCAGGAGATCCGTAGCGCCGCGGAAGTAGCGGGTGATCTTGTCGTTCAGCTCGGTGACCTCCCTCGTCCGCTCGAAGACCTTCTCCTGGAGCTTCGTGTTGAACTCCGCCAGTCGCTGATTCAGGTGCTGAAGCTCGATGTTCTGTTTCGCCGTGAGGGCGTTGAGGCGTCGGTTCTCCTCGGCGAGGTTGTAGTGGTGGACGGCGTCCTCGACCATGGCGAGCATTTCGTCGTCGCGCCAGGGTTTGAGCATGAATCGGTACACGGCGCCCTGATTTATGGCATCCAGGGCCGCCTTCATGTCGGAGTAGCCCGTCAAGATGACTCGCTTCGTCTCTGGCGCCACGTCGGCGGCACGCGCGCAGAGCTCCGTCCCTTCCATGATCGGCATTCGCTGGTCTGTGATGAGGAGCGCAAACTCTTTCTGTTGGAGCCTGCGAAGCGCCTCCTCCGGGGAATCTGTCTTCTCGACGTAGTACGTCTCATGCAGAAGACGGTGCAGTGCGCTCAAGATGCGCGCCTCATCATCCACAAGGAGAATGGAGAGGCAGCTGTGGGCCGCGCCGTCGCCCCCGGCGAGGCCGTCGACGCGCACGATTTCATCCATCAACCTACTCATGGCTTTGCCGTATCGGCAGTCTAATCGTAAAGGTGGTCCCGACACCCGGCTGGCTCTCTACGGAGATCTGACCATTGTGCCGTTTGATAATGCCGTACGAGATGGAGAGGCCGAGGCCGGTCCCCTCTCCCACGGGCTTTGTCGTGAAAAATGGCTCGAAAATCTTTGTCAGTTCGTCCGGCTCGATACCCTGGCCGGAGTCCGAGATGCGCACGATCACGGACTCCTCGTCGGCTTCCGTTTGGATGGTGATCACGCCGCGATCGGGCGTCGCCTGTACCGCATTCAGGAGCAGGTTCATGAACACCTGATTGATCTGTCCAGGATGGCAATGGATCAGAGGCAGTTCGCCCAACTCGGTGCGGACCTCGAATCGATACTTTAGCTCGTTCCAGATGAGGCGCAGTGTCGCCTCTATCCCGTCGTTGACATTCGCTGTCTGGAAGTCGGGCTCGTCGATGCGCGAGAAATCGCGCAACCCCTGCACGATCTCCATGATTTGCTCTACGCCCGTGCAGGACTCCGCGAGCAATACGTGGATGTCTTCCCGCATGAAATTGACCTTTCGCTCGTGTCGGAGGCGCCGCACTTCCGCAAAGAGGTTCTCCGGATCGGCGGCCGCAGCGGGGCCGGCGTTCAAGAGTTGCTCCTCGACTCGCTCATAGGCATCCAGAAGCGAGGTGAAGACGCCGGAGTAGTCCGCCAGGCGCTCGAGATTGCTGCGCACGAAGCCGACCGGGTTGTTGATCTCGTGGGCGATGCCCGCGACGAGTTGCCCGAGCGAGCTCATCTTCTCCGCCTGAACCAGCTGTGCCTGGTTCGCCTTGAGCTGTTCGTAAGCGTCCTCGAGTTGATCGTGCGCGACCTGAAGCTGCGAGAATGCGCTCTCCAGCCGCCGGTGCACGTCCTCGAGGCGATTCTTCGCCTCCTCACGTTCGCGGCGCATCTCGCGCTCGTGCAGCGCCTGTTGGATGGATGAAGCCAGGCGGCCCAGCCTGTCCTTCAGGAGGTAATCCCAGGCGCCACGCCGAATAGCCTGGGACGCAGCCTCGTCGGTCAGCACTCCGCTGACGATGATGAACGGCGTGAGCTCGTTGCGGCTGCGGACGATCTCCAGGGCGGAGATCGCGTCGAAACTGGGGAGCGAAAAATCGGAAAGGATAACGTCGGGATTGTTGTCCAGTGCTCGCATAAACGACTCGCGGTCTTCCACGTGCTCGACGCGGGCACGTAAGCCCGCAAGAATCAGCTCGTTGTGGATGAGCTCCGCATCGTCCGTATTATCCTCGAGCAGGAGGATGTGGAGTATGTCGCGGTCGAGTTCCATCGCCCTCACACCGTCTCCAGAACGCTATTTGGGAAGCAGACCGTAAAGGTGCTCCCCTCCCCTTTCGTGCTCTCGACCGTGATGCGCGCATCGCACAGTTCGACGAGCCGCTTCACGATGGCTAGCCCCAGGCCGACCCCCTCGTAATTTCGGTCGAGACCCTTGGATTCTTGCTCGAATTCCTCGAACAGTCTTGGCAGAAATTCGGCACTGATTCCGATTCCCGTGTCCTGAATGGCGATGACTACATCGGATCCCGTGCACTCGAGTCGAACCGTAACGCTTCCTGCAGGCGTGAACTTGATGGCGTTGCCGAGCAGACGCCACACGATGCCGTTGACGGCATAAGGATCCACGTAGGCCAGGATGGGATCGTCCGGTAAGATGAGGTGCAGCTCGATCCCGGACCTTTCGGCTAGCGGCAGTGCCTCTTCGGCGGTTTCTCGGAGCATCGACACGACGTTCACCTCTTCGGGCTCGATGATGCGGTCGTCGGCTTCCAATCGAGCCAACTCCAGGACGGCCGTCAGGGTGGCGAGAAGGCGCTCTATGCCCGTGCGGATGATCTCGAGCATCTGTAGACCCTCCTCGTCGACGTGGTCGCGCAGCACCTGGTTGAATCCCAGCACGTTTGCAAGAGGAGTGCGGATCTCGTGGCTCAGGTTGGTGACGATGGAGGACTTGAGGCGGGCGATCTCTTCGGCGCGGCGCCGGGCCTCGATCAGGCGTAGCTCGTATTCGCGCTGCTCCGAGACATCGCGTAAAACGGACTGCACGGCCACTCTTCCGGCGTAGCGGACGGGTACGGAGAAGACTTCTACCTCGATCTCGTAGCCATCGGCGCGAAGGAGCCGATATCGGCCCTGCTCCAACTCGATGCCTTTCGTGAGCAGGCGAAGCCGGTGTTCGACGTCAACGAAATCCTCGGCCGAGAAGAAGTCGAGTACCGACCTGCCGATCAGCTCGATGGGATTTGGAACGCCCAGCATCCGAGACGCGGCGCGATTTCCGTAGACGAATCGACCATCGACCAGGACCACAATCGCATCCGGGTTGTACTCGACGAGGCGCCGCCATCGATTGTCACTTTCCTCGAGGAGGCGGCGTTGGTGCCGTGCTCTCGTGACGTCGTGCGCTATGGCAAACACCGCATCGAACTGCCCGACGTCATCCTGCTCGGGAACGAGGCGGACCTCAAACACGCGATCTCCGTGGCTCGTTGACACCTCGGTCTCGAAGGATGTCGCCTCGCCGGTGGCAAAAGCGCGATCCAATCCTCGCAGCCATTCGCTTCCCAGCCGCCCTTTGAGGATGCCGGTATCGACCCGCTGGCCGACGATATCGTCCGCCCCGACATCGAGATACCGCTCCACGGTTGGGTTTGCGAAGATGAGCCGACGTTTTGAATCGAATCTGAGCAGCATATCCGGGGATTTCTCCACGAGCGCTCTGAATTGGGTCGGGCCGAAGGGTGCGGGCGCGACGACTTCCCTCGACGTCCCGTTCGTATGGTGGCGGCGTGATTTGCTCATCTGAAAGGGTCGGAGGGCGAATCAGGCCGCCTGGCTGGAATACGTGTTGGCGGGGATGCCTAATGTGAAGTAGAACGTTGCGCCCTCTCCCGGGCTCGATTCGGCCCAGATCCTTCCACCGTGCTTGCGGACGATCCGATCTACGATAGCAAGGCCGACGCCAGTCCCCTCATAAGCCTTTCCATTGTCCAGACGACGAAATATGCCAAACAATTCCTCGGCATATTTCATGTCAAATCCGATTCCATTATCTCGGACAAAGTAGGCCGTAGTCTCCTCCAGAGTCGCTGAACCGATCTGAATGGTCGGATGGGCAACATCGCGCGTGAACTTCAGCGCATTCGATATGAGATTTTGATAGACCTGCCGCAGCAATGTGCGATCGGCGTGCACAGGCGGTAGATCTCCTATCTGGATGTCGACGTGCTGACCATTGTCGGCGTCCAACAAATCGCCCAGGACTTCACTCACGAGGGTCCTCGGCTCTACGGTCGTACGACGGGGAATCGCACGGTCCGCTTTGGCGCACCTCAGCAAATCGTCGAGGAGGTCATCCATCGTCCGCGCATTCGCCTCGATACGGGTGAGATAATGCCGCAGGGGCGCGCTCTCGGTGCCATCGAGGCATTCGAGTGCGAGCCTCGAGAAGCCGGTGAGGGATCGGATCGGCGCCTTGAGATCGTGAGAGATGGTGTAGGCAAAAGCCTCCAGCTCGGCGTTCGAGGCGTGAAGCTCGGCATTGGCGGCGCTCAGCTCGCGGCACCGGCACTCCTGCCCGACCGTGCGCCTTCCGACGCGACGGCCGAGGACCCGATCGAAGTTGGCGATAAAGACGAAGACGCCAATCGTGAGAAGCATGAGGATCGTCATTCCGCCACCCACGACCGTGCCCGGGGGACCAAGGCGTCCGGCGTCGTTGATGTGCGTAGGGTTCGGCGAGGCGATAGGAACTTGCTCTGCGAATGCGTAGAGAGCCACAGCCTCCACGGCCACGATCACCAGGACGGCGACGAGGAAGCGCGCGGAGAAGCTGGGAGTAGCTTCGTCACGTGGCCGGGGAAAATGCATCAGGAGGGATACTGCTCAGCGCGATGAGTCTCGGGGCTCCTACAGCGCTTACTATCGGCCCAAACGGTGCAATTTTTAATTTTTAAGGCCGATCTACGACGTTTCTGGCGACCATTTCTCGTATTCACATAATCACGACAAAGGAGCTTCGAGGGAGGTCCGCTCCACCTCTTACGACTCCATCATCGGGTCATCGAGCCGGGTCGTAGCGGTCTCTACCAGCGGGTCATGAGGCCGAGCACCAGCACGCGACGCTGGAAGAAATCATCATCGCTGAAGAGCCCCTGCACCGAGAAGCCGAGGTGACGCGTGACGTAGGTCTGAAGTCGCGCTGAGAAATGATAGGTATCGGTCCGTTCGATGATGGGCCCCGCCGCGACGACCTCGACGCCTCGACCCCGGCCTGCTGCCACCTCCACAAAGGATCGTGGCGGCTCGAGGTAGAAGCGTGCATGCATGCTCACATTCGCCCCCACCTCACCTTTCATGGGGATCGCCTGAGCGTTCGCCCTCACGTACCAGTTTCCGGCATAGCGGCCCAGCGAGCCGCCGACAACGTGGATGCGGTCTGCGTCGTAGGCGCGAAGCCGGTATCCCGCGGAAACCTCCCACCCTGATCGCAGGGCGTGGAAGATGGCGGCATAGGCCTCCACACGAGGCAGAAATGCGGCATCCGGAGCGAATTGTGCTCGAACGTTGGCATATCCTCCATCCCACAGACCGGCATAACCGTCGAGGGCCACAGCGCGGTCCCACTCATTGAATCGGCTCGATTGGATGACTTCCAGAACGGCCGCCTCCCTCCCTCCAAAGGAATGTACGATGGACAGGAGGGCCTCATGCCAGGGCGCGCGTGGGCCGCTAAGCGAGGCGTGCGAGTAACTGAAGATGCTTTCCCAGGCACATGTTGGTGGACACGGCGTGATTCCGCTTCCGCGCACCGCGACAGCCACGGAGTCTGAGTTCCGCGCTTCGCCCCCCACCGCCGGTCGCGCACAGGCGCCGGCCGCGAAGGCCATGATGATCAGAACACGTACCGCGCGAATCATGCCACCACCCCCTCAGCGCGTCCAAAACCCGCGCGTTCCATACTGCCCCAGCCGTCGATGCCGCGGAAGTAGGAGACTATCCCACGAAATCGGTAGTACGTCAGAATGTGGCGGAAGAATAGGTTCTCCGCCACGCAGAGGATGAGGAGCTGAAGCAGGTCACTCGTGCGCGGATATCGACGAAACGTGAGCTCCTCCAACGCAACGGCGATCACAGACAGCACCATCCCCACGACGATCGCCATCAATAAGAAGATGGCAGCGAAGTAGGGCGAGGCCACGCCGGAAACCAGCGCCAGCGTGAGGACGACGTACCCGACGGCCTCGATGAACGGGCCGAGCATCTCCAAAACGAAGAAGTACGGAAACGCGATCATCCCGATGCGCCCGTACCGCCGGTTGAAAAGGACCGCTCGGTGCTTCACCATCGTGTCAATGAGGCCGCGCTGCCAGCGATCGCGCTGATTGCCAAGCACCCTGAGTTTCTCGGGCACCTCCGTCCACGCCACGGGGTCCGGCACGAAGCTGATTCGATAGGGGATGTTGTTCTCCATGCAGTACCGATGGAGGCGGATGGTGATCTCCAGGTCCTCGCCGATGCTCCTGGCACTGTACCCTCCGACCTTCACGACGAGATCGCGCCGGAATACGCCGAATGCGCCCGAGATCAGCAGCATGATCCGCAGCGCATCCCAGCCCACGCGGCCCGCCAGAAATGCGCGGAAGTACTCGATGACCTGAAACTTCGCGAGGGGCGCTCCCGGGAGGCGGACCCGCTCTACGCTCCCATTTCCGACCTTGCAGCCGTTCGCCACGCGGATGATGCCGCCTGAAGCAATGGTCGTCTCGTCCTCGAGAAACGGACGAACCGCACGGATGAGTGCGTCTCGTTCGAGGATGCAGTCGGCGTCCGTTGCGCAGAATAGGTGAGTCCGGCAGTAATTGATGCCGGCGTTGATGGCATCGGCTCGACGGCCGTTCTCCTTGTCGATGACCCACAAATTGGGATGGATGCGACTCTGATAAACGCTCCGCACGGGGGCCGTCTCGATGTCGGCGAGAGGGAATCTGGGCGCGGGGATGAGCTGAAACTGTTCGGCGAGGATCTCAAGCGTACGATCGGTGGAGCCGTCGTTGACGATCAGGACCTCGTGTTCGGGGTAGTTGAGCGAAAGCAGGGAGCGGACGGCCTCGAGGCATCCTGCTTCCTCGTTGTAGGACGGCACGATGATCGTTACGGGCGGCGCGCCAGCCGTGGAGACCAGATCGTCGACGTCGATCGACGAGAGCCGGCGCGCGTAGCGCCTCAGCGCGCGAAATGAGAACACGCTTGCCATGAGGTAGTAGCCGTTCAGCAACACGAAGTAGGCGAACGCGATCGCATGGAAGACGGCCAGGAGGACGAGGAGAAGTGCCGACATCGCGCTAGGGCTCAAGTAGTATCTGTTCGATGAGGGCCGCCCGCTCGTGGCCGGATGCCGCGATTTCGCGGAGCATTCGGCCGCCTTCGAGCTTCTTCAGGCTTCTGGCGGCGTTCATCGCGACCCACGGAGACTCATCGCCGATGGATCGCAGCAGCGCTTCCGCCTCTCCATTGCCGGAGAGGCGGCCAAGCGCGGAGATGGCGCTTATCCGCACCTCTTCGTCGGCGTGGTTGCAGCAGGCCCGCAACAGGGGTACATGCTCCTCGCGCCCGATGCTGCCCAGAAGGTCGAGGGACGCGCAAAGCAACTCCGAGGGAGGATCGTTCTGGACGAGGGCAACAGCCAGGTCCGCGGATTCGAAGTCATGCAGCTTTTCGAGCGCCCGGGCGACAGTCACCCGAACCCAAACGGGTTGCCGTTCATCCCAGAGGGCTTCGCGGAGCGCCGGGCTCGCCCCGGGACCCATTACGGCCAGCAGTGACGAGAGCGTCGAGCCGCTCCACGTCTCGAATCGTGAAAGCCGTTGCAATACGTCTCGAGCGTACGCGTGGCGGCCGCGACGCATCAGGGCCCGCGCAGCAACCATGGCCACGAGAGGCGAAGCATCCCCCAGGCTGCGCAGAATCACATCGTGGTGCTCGTCGAATCCGAGCACGCCGAGGATCTGGATGTACTTCGCACGCGTCTCCGCATCCTGGCCGTCGAGTGCCTGGACGAGATCCGGCAGGAACGGAGCTGCCGCGCACCGAACTACGTCGAGATGGGCGCCGTGCAAATGACGCCCGATGCGATACAGCAAATCGAGATAAGCCGCGAGATCGGCGCGGGCGACGGTGGCAGCGAGATCTTCAGCCCGTTTGCGCCCGTCGAGTACATCCATCAACCCGGATTCCCACTCGGCCTCCAGAGCCGCGCGCCGGGCATCGGCCCGGTCGCGTCGAAATCGGAGCACGATGGCGAGCATCCCGAACGATAGGGCGAGCGCCGTCAGCACGAGCGTCGAAAATAGAGCGATGCGGAACGCCGGATCGTCGTACGCGACGTCGAAGAAGGCCTGTAGTGCCGATTCCATGGTTTCTAGCCGGCGTCATCACGCACTTCCGACGGAGCCGGCCGGCCATCACCGGCCCCCGTGCGTCGCCGCGTTTGCGACCCCAGCCGGTAGTGAACGCGCGCCATCAGCTCGACCGGTGAGAAGGGCTTGATGAGATAATCATCGGCCCCGAGCGCGAATCCCTGCTCGATATCGCCTTCGCTCCCCATTCCCGTCAGCATGATGATGGGGCAGCGTGCGTAGGTCGGCATCGTACGAAGCCGTTGGAGCAGCTCGAAGCCGTTCACTCCCGGAAGTCGCACGTCCAGCAGCACGAGGTCGGCGGTCTGCTCCTGGGCCACCTTCCATCCTTCCGAGCCACTCGAGCAGTGGATCACTGCATAGCCCTCCCGCTCGAGGCGCTGACGCAAAAGCCGCGCGACGAGCCTGTCATCCTCCACCACCAACACGGTTTGTTGAGGCTGGTCGATGCCGTGCTCCGGCCGATGGATCCGTCCGGGCCCGATCAGCTTCGATTCCTCCACGAACTGCCGAACGCGAACCAGGACGTCGCCGAGACGATCTTCGGGTCGCACCTCCGAGATACCGGCGGAAAAGGACGCCCGAAAGTCCGTACCCGAGGGCAAAGTGAATCGCTCGTGCCGAACAGACTGTTGCGCGCGGAAAAGGATTTCGTCGGCATCTTCGGCCGTGGCGTTCGGAAGGAGCGCGACGAACTCCTGCCCTTGCCACCGTGCGAGAACGTCAGAGGATCGGAGAGACCGTGCGATGAGATCGGCCGAACGTCGCAGGACCCGGTCTCCGGCCGCGTGCCCGAACAGCTCATTGATCTGCCCGAAATCGTCAAAATCGATTAAAGCCAGGCTCAGCGGCTGCTCCGCCGATGCGCCGGCCGCGCGAACACGCTCGAACGTCTCCTCAAAGGCGACTCGGTCGGGCAGGCCGGTCAAAGGATCCTTGGAATCGATGAATGCCCGGCGCTGCAGGCGCACGGCCACCATCGAGGACAGTTCGGCCGGATCGAACGGCTTCGCGAAAAAAGCGTCAGCCCCCAGAGCAAGGCACTCCATCTTGAGAGCCGCCGTATCCGCATTCGACAGGACGATCGTCGGAATGAAGGCAGTCCGAGTGCGCGAACGCAACCGGAGCAGCACGTCCTGACCCGCCGGCATCCCGCGTGCCGGCGCCCCGTCGCCGCCCACATCCACGTGGCCGGCCCCCTGGTCATTAGCCAGATCCAGATCCAGCACGATGAGCGAGACCGGCTCCTTCCCCAAAATTTGTTCTGCCTCCGCCGCCGATCGCGCAATCCGTACCGTACGATTGGGAGTCGAGAGCGTGAAGTAGAGAAGATCGGCAAGATCCGGATCGCTCTCCGCCACGAGAACTTGAACGGTGTGCGACGGCTCTTCCTCGACGACTGCTCCGAGTACGTCGATCAGCACCGAGACACGCTCGGCAAGCTCGGAATCCGGCGATCTCTGGACATCGTTGGCCGCCTCGACGATCCGGGGGAACCCGAACATCGCGGCAGATGCCGTCAAGCTGTGTGCTACCCGGCGAATGGCGGGCACTCCATCACCAGAATCGACGAGATGCAGCTTCAGCAACTCGAGAGCATCTCGCGCACTTACGAGACTCTCGAGGAAATAGCCACCGATGTGGTCGCTCGCGACCGGCTCGTCGTCAAAAGCCGTCCCGAGCGTGTCATCGGACGCGGTATCCCTTTGAGGTTGCTGATCCATCTAGTCCCAAAAAGCGGTGGCTCATCCCTGCGGAAGCGCTGATAACAATCAACGGGCATCCTGTCCCTGATCGTCGAGCGGCAGGGAGTGGCCGCATGCGGGAGATATTATCGGTCTGGGAAGGGCCTACTTAAGGCGATGGGCTCCGGTGGGACGCGGCGTGCGAGGGTGCTAATCCTCTCGAGCAGGATCGTTGGTAGGATTTTCAGCCTGCGCCGGCTCATCGACCATTGCCGCCGGCTCCCCGGACTCTATCCGCACCGAGCGGATCTCTCGCCCGGCATAATCACGCAGCAGCGATCCGCTCGAGCGGTTGGCGTGCTCCTCTGCGAAGATGTCCCAGACGACGAGGAAGAGGCCTGCGACAAGCGGACCCGCGATGACCCCGGCGATGCCGAAAACCGTGATCCCTCCTAATGTGGCGATGAGAACGAGATAATCGGGGATGCGCGTGTCGCGGCCCACGAGAATCGGCCGCAGAAAGTTGTCGACCAGACCGATCACGAAGGTACCCACCAGAATGAGAATGACTCCTTTCCAGAAGGAACCCGTCACGATCAGGATGATCGACGCCGGAATCCAGACGAGCGGCGGTCCCACGGCCGGGAGGAGTGAGAGCAGCCCCATCGTGACACCCCAGAGCACGGATGCTTCGATGCCGAGCAGCCCGAACGTGATGCCACCAAGCAGCCCCTGCACCACGGCCACCACGAGCGTGCCCTTGATGGTCGCGCGCGACACCTCGGCCACCTTGGCCATGAGTCGGCGCT
>Ga0079224_100005212_pt1 | contig 17036 bp, 15 predicted proteins | sample Stecom2015_FD_80414 | JGI IMG/M metagenome (GOLD analysis project Ga0079224, IMG submission 80414) | Agricultural soil microbial communities from Utah to study Nitrogen management - Steer compost 2015 | ecosystem: Environmental > Terrestrial > Soil > Agricultural land | place: USA: Utah... | reverse complement strand
TTCTGGCGCTCGAGGTCGGCGATGACGACCTTGGCGCCCCGGCCGGCGAGCGCCTTGACGGTGGCGGCGCCCAGCCCGGACGCACCGCCGGTGACGATGGCAGAGATCCCGTTGAGGTCCATGGCCGAACTGTATTGACTCTGCGGTCAAGGTGGCGAACCCGGCGCGCCCCGCGGTCAGGCCCGCGGTGGGCGGCGGAAGAGCCACCCCGCCCACACCCGGGCAGCGGCGAGCAGGCCGACCGACCAGGCGACGGCCCACCACCCCGCGGTGCCGACGGCGGTGCCGGTGAGCAGCCCCCGCAGCGTGTCGACCACGGGCGTCGCCGGCTGGTGGTCGGCGACCCACCGCAGCCACGGGGACATGGCGTCGGTCGGGACGAAGGCGCTGCTGACGTAGGGCACGAACGACACGAGGAAGCTGAAGGCGCTGGCCGCCTCGACGCTGCGGGCCACGAGCCCGACCGCCGCCGACACCCAGGTGAGCGCCAGGACGACGAGCACGACGAGCCCGGCGGCCGCCGCCCACTCGAGCGGGGTGGCGTCGGGCCGGAACCCGAGGGCGAGGGCGACGCCGACGACGAGCGCGGTCGACACGAGGTTGCGGCAGAGGCTGGCGACGACGTGGCCGGTGAGCACCGCGGCGCTGCGGACGGGGAGCGTCCGGAACCGGTCGACGGTGCCGCCCAGCACGTCCTCGCACACGCCGACCGCTGTCGAGGACGCGCCGAAGCCGGCGCAGAGCAGGATCACCCCGGGCACGACGTAGTCGACGTAGCGGGTGCCGGCCGTGTCGATGGCCGTGCCGAAGACGTGCACGAACAGGACCATCACGAACACGGGCAGGGCGAGGGCCAGCACGAGGGCGTCGGGGTTCCGCCGGCTGTGGCGCAGGCCGCGGCCGACGAAGGTGAGCTCGGCCGCCAGGGGCGCCGGGCGGGGGCGCGTGGGGGTGCTCACGGCGCCGCCACCGCCAGGTCGCCCGCCGGCCGACCGCCACCGGGTTCGGTCAGTACGAGGAAGACGTCGTCGAGCGACGGCCGGCGCGTGGTGACGTGCTCGGCGTGCACGCCGTGGGCCGCCAGGCGGTCGAGGACGTGCCGGACGTGGTCGCCCGAGCCGTCCGTCGGCACCTGCAGCACCCGGGGCTCCGCCGTCGCCGGCGGGCGGGCGCCGGCGACGGCGAGGGCCTCGGCCGCGGCGGCCCGGTCGGCCGCCGACGCGAAGGCCAGCTCGAGCAGCTCGGCACCCACCCACCGCTTGAGCTCGTCCGGCGTGCCCTCGGCGACGACGCGCCCGCCGCCGAGCACCGCCACCCGGTCGGCCAGACGGTCGGCCTCGTCGAGGATCTGGGTGGTGAGCAGGATGGTGGTGCCCCGGTCGCGGAGCTCGGCCACGAGCTGCCAGAGCCCGAGACGGCTGCGAGCGTCGAGCCCGGTGGTCGGCTCGTCGAGGTAGAGGATGCGGGGCCCGGCGACCAGGCTGGCGGCCAGGTCGAGCCGCCGCCGCATGCCGCCCGAGTAGGTGCCGGCCCGCCGCCCCGCGGCGTCCTCGAGGCCGAAGGTCGCGAGCAGCTCGTCGGCGCGTGCCCGGGCGGCCCGGCGGTCGAACCCCGCCAGCCGGGCCATCATCCGGAGGTTCTCGGCCCCGGTGAGCAGCTCGTCGACGGAGGTGTGCTGGCCGGTGACGCCGATGGCCCGGCGGACGCCCTGCGGGTCGCGCACGACGTCGTGGCCGCCGACGACGGCGGCGCCGGCGTCGGGCCGGAGCAGCGTGGCCAGGATGCGCACGAGCGTCGTCTTGCCGGCGCCGTTGGCACCGAGCAGCGCGTGGACGGTGCCGGGGGCGACGGCGAGGTCGACGCCGTCGAGCACGCGCCGGCGGCCGAAGGCCTTGCGGAGGCCGTCGACGCGGATCGCCGCGGGTGGGTCGCTGTGTGCTGCCATGGGTCCTCCATCCCGGCCACCACCGAGAACTGCTTACGACATAAACTGCTGTGTACGATATAGACAGTTTTCGACCGGTGGGCAACCCCCACCCGGCCGGCCCGCACCGATGACCGACGAACCCGACCCCGAGGCCCTGCCGCCCGTCCTCGCCGTCGCCTGGCAGCGCACGCCGCCGCCCGCCCGCGGTCCGCGGCCCTCGCTCACCGTCGCGGCGATCGTGGGCGCGGCCGTCGAGATCGCCGACGAGGAGGGCATCGACGCCGTGTCGATGGCCCGGGTCGCGGGCCGGCTCGGCTACACGCCCATGGCGCTCTACCGCCACGTGCGATCGAAGGACGACCTCCTCGCACTCGCCCAGGACGCGGCCTTCGCCGACCCGCCGACCCTGGATGCCGCCGCGGGCTGGCGCCCCGGCCTGGAGGCGTGGACCCGGGCGCTGGCCGCCGCCTACCGGGCCCGCCCGTGGGTGCTCGACATCCCGATCGCCGGCCCGCCGTCACTCCCCCGGCAGGTCGCCTGGCTCGACCGGGCGCTCGCGGTCCTGGAGGGCACACCGCTGCTCCCCCACGAGCGGCTCTCGGCCGCCCTCATGCTGTCCAACCACGCCCGCAGCTGGTCGATGCTCGCCCGCGACCTCGAGCGGAGCCGGGGGAGCACCGGCACCGGCCCGCCCGCGGGGACCGACGCGCTGCGCCTGGTCGCCGAGCTCGCCGCACCCGACCGCTTCCCCGCCGTCGGACCGGTCCTGCGCGACGTGCTCGCGGCGATCGAGGCCGAGGACGACGACGGCGAGGACGTCGCCGACGAGTTCGAGTTCGGCCTGCAGCGGATCCTCGACGGCCTCGACGCGCACATGCGCCGGGCGTGAGGCCGCCGGCCCCTGCTCAGGCCGAGGGCGCCCCCGGCGGCAGGTCGGGCGGCGCGGCAGCGCCCGTCCCGGCCACCCACTCCTCCAGGTCGGCCTCGGGCTGGACCACGGCCATGACCATCCGGACCGGCTCCCGGCCGACGTTGGCGTAGGTGTGGGGCCGGTCGGCGTGGAACAGCACGGCCCCGCCGCCCGGCACGACGTGGGCCGAGCCGTCGACCTCCAGCGTCAGGTCCCCGGAGACCACGTGGACCAGCTCGCGGGTGCCGCCGGCGTGGGCCTCCGCGGCGTGCGCGTCGCCGGGCGCGAGCGTCCAGTGCCACAGCTCCAGGTGGTCGCGCTCGTCCGAGCCGACGAGCAGGTCGCCGAAGCTGCCCGCCTCGCTCTGCCAGAGGCGCACGACCTCGGCCGGCTGGACGACCCGCACGACCGGCGCCTCGTGCAGCTCCACCAGGGCGGCCAGCGACACGCCGAGGGTCTCGGCCACCTTGCACAGGGTGCCGAGGCTCGGGTTGGTGCGGGCCTGCTCGAGGTGCACGAGCATGCCCTTGCTCACGCCGCTGCGGGCGGCGAGCTGGTCGAAGCTCCACCCCCGGGCGGTCCGGAGGCGCCGGATGTTGCGAGCGACCGCCGTGGCGACGGCTTCAGCGGAGGGCACCGGCTCACTGTAGCAACCACTTGGATCACTCCAGCGACCGGTCACTATGCTGACCGGGTCGGTCACTTCACCGATCCGCCGGAGGACGGGCGGGCCCGGCGGTGCCGACCGTGACCACCCGCGCGGGCGCCCGCCCCCGCGCCCGACCACCGCACGCAAGGGGACCCATGGCCGCACTCCTCGCCCTCGGCGCCGCCGCCGCGTACGGCATCGGCGACTTCCTCGGCGGCGTCGCCGCGCGCCGGGCCGCCGCCTCGGCGGTCGTGCTGTGGTCGCACGTCGTCGGGCTCGTGCTCCTCGTCGTCCTCGCGCCCCTCGCCGGCGGTGAGCCGACCGGCCGGGGCCTCGCCGTCGGTGCCCTCGCCGGCCTCCTCGGCGGCGGCGGCGTCGCCCTCTTCTACCGCGGGCTGGCCGTGGGGGCGATGAGCGTCGTCGCCCCGGTCGCCGCGCTCCTCTCCGCCGGCGTCCCGGTGGTCGCGGGCCTGGCCGCCGGCGAGCGGCCGGCCACCGCGGCCCTCGTCGGCATCGTGCTCGCGCTGGGGGCCGTCGTCCTCGTCTCCCGTGAGCCGCAGCAGCTCGGCGCCGGCCCGCTGCGCTGGCAGGCGCTCGCGCTCGCCCTGTCCTCGGGCGTCGCCTTCGGCCTGTTCTTCGTCGCGCTCGACCAGGCGGGCGACGGCGTCGGCGTCTGGCCGCTCGTCGGCGCCCGCGTCGCGTCGGTCGGCCTGTTCGTCGCGCTCGGCGTCGCCCGGGTGGTGTCGGCCTCGCCGCCCCGGGGCGCCGTCCGCCCGGCGGTGGGCTGCGGCGTGCTCGACGCCGGGGCCAACGTCCTCTACCTCGGGGCGCTCGGTCACGGGCTGCTGTCGGTCGTCTCGGTGCTGACCGCCCTCTACCCCGCCGGCACCGTGCTCCTCGCCCGGTTCGTCCTCGGCGAGCGGCTGTCCGCGCTGCAGCGGTCCGGGCTGGCGATCGGGGCGGTCGCCGCCGTGCTCATCGCCCTCTGACCGGCCGCGCCGCCGGCCGGCGGCGCGTACGCTGCGGCCATGGCCATCCCGGCCCCGGCCGCCGACCGCACCGCCGTCGTCACCGGCGCCAGCTCCGGCATCGGGCGGGAGATCGCCCGAGGGCTCGCCGGGCGCGGCCACGGCCTGACCCTCGTGGCCCGACGGGAGGAGCGCCTGCACGAGCTGGCCCGCGAGCTGACCGGCGCCCACGGGGTGCAGGTCGAGGTCGTCCCCGCCGACCTCACCGACGCCGGCGCCCGCACGGAGGTCGTCGACGCGGTGCGCGCCGCCGGCCTCGTGCCCCACGTGCTGGTCAACGCCGCCGGTCTGAGCACGGTCGGCCCGGTGCACGCGTCGGACCCCGACGCCGAGGTGGCCATGCTGCGCACCGACGTCGAGGCGGTCGCCCACCTCTGCAGCCTCGTGCTGCCGACCATGGTCGAGCGCCGGGCCGGTGCCGTGCTCAACGTGGCCTCGACCGCGGCCTTCCAGCCCCTGCCCGGGCAGGCGGGCTACGCCGCGGCCAAGGCGTTCGTCCTCTCCTACAGCCACGCGCTGCGGGGCGAGCTGCGGGGCACGGGCGTGACGGTCACCGCCCTGTGCCCCGGCCCGGTCCACACCGAGTTCGCGGCGCGAGCCGGCTTCGACCCCGCCGAGGCCCAGGCCGTGCTCCCCCGCCCGCTGTGGCTGCCGGTCGAGCAGGTGGCCGAGGCGGGCATCGAGGGCCTCGAGCGCGGCCGGGCGACGGTGGTCCCCGGGATGGCCAACCGGCTCGGCGCCGTCGGCGGCCGGCTGGCGCCCCGCTCGGTGCTCGTGCCGGTCGCCGCCCGCCTCCACCCCGGCCTGCGCCGCTGAGCGGCCGGTCGCGACGTCAGGCCGCGGCGCCGGATGCCAGTGCCAGGCCCCGGCGCAGGAAGCCGAGCGCGCGGGCGCGCCGCTCCCCCGTCGGGGCGGCGAGGACGTCGGACCGGCGCAGGACGGCGCCGAACGGGGCGTTCCAGTAGCCGGGGTCGCCCGGGCGGTCGGGACCGTGCGGGCCGACGTAGAGGTAGGGCCCGGCCTCGTGGACGTCGCCCGGCGAGGCCCCGACCTCCACGGCCACCGGCTCTCCGTCGGCGGCCACGGTCAGCGTGGCGGCGTGGTCGAAGTGCTCGGGCCACAGCTGCGGCACCGTGGCACCCAGGACCCGCCCGACCGGCCGCGCCTCGGCGGCCGCCGCCGGGTCACCGGGCGGCGCCGCGACGAGCTCTGCCAGCAGCGTGTCACCGAAGGCCCACCACGCCGCCAGGGCCTCGACGGTGCCGGGCCGGAGCGCCAGCGGCTCGTCCGGGTCGCCGACCGGCGGGGTGTCCCCGCCCACGCTGAACGGGACCGCCAGGTCGACCCCCACCACCTCTGCGGCCCGGGCCAGCGTGGTCACCGGCTCGGCACGCGTGCGGCCGCCGCGCTCGACGACGAGCACGGCGCCGCACACCCGCACCACCTCGCCGGCATCGCCGAAGGCGGGCGTGGCGAGCCCTCCCGGTGCGGGCCGCAGCCCGAACCGGCCGGTCACGTCCGACCGGCGCCGCCCCAGCACGTGGGCCGCCAGCCGGTGCAGCGCCGCCCGGGTGGCGGGCAGCAGCTCGGTCTCGGCGTCCGGCGGCTCCACGGGTCCATCCTCGCGGACGACCCCGGCCGCCGTCCCCCTGGACCAGCGACCGGGGATCGCCCGCGGCGGCCTCGGCGTCAGTCGTCGACGTCCACGTCGAGCACGTTGCCGGCGGCGTCGAGCAGCACCTCGCGCGTCGTGCCGTCCGCCGCCCGCACCTTCGCCTCCCAGGCGACGTCGCCGTCGTCCTCCGGGTCGAGCTCGAGCACCTCGGCCCCCTCGCCGACGGCCGCGGCCGCGGCCGCCCGCAGCTCCTCGTCGCCCGCGGCGCCGGCGGGCAGCCACGGTGCCGGCGCCGACACGTCGCGGTAGGTGCGGCCGTCGATGACGTAGACGTCGGCGTCGTCGCCGTCGTCGTCGAAGCGCACGAGCAGCGTCACCTCGCGGCCGACGAGGCCGGCGAGCTCGTCGCGCAGCGACTCGGTCGTCCCGTCGCCGTCGAAGTCGTCGGCCGCCTCGGCGGCGGCCACCCAGTCGTCGGGGCCGAAGTCGAGGTCGACGCCGTCGATCTCGAGGTCGTCGGCGACGTCGTCCCGATCGTCGCCGTCGTCATCGTCGTCATCGTCGCCGGTCACCGTCCCCGACAGCTCCTCGAGCCCCGGGACCTGGCGGTCGGCGCCCTGGCGGGCCGGCTCGGCGACGTCCGCCGCCGGCCGGTCGCTGATGTCGACCGGCGCGGCCGACCCGTCCGGGTCGTCGAGCGCCGTGACGGCCGCGGCGCCGCCGGCGACGACCACGGCCGCGGCGAGGGCGCCGATGGCGATGGTGCGGGGTGCGGGCATGGGATCCTCCGTTCGGGGGGGTTCGTGCCCCGATGGTGCGCCCCGAGGATGAGGACGGCCTGACGGGGGGATGATCCCTTCGCCAGGGACCTGAACGGATCTTCAGCCCCACGTCAGGAACCGGCCCGCGGTGGGTGGCACACTCTGCCGCCGCCGGCCGGGCGGAGGAGGTCGCACGTGACCATCCTGGTTGTCGAGGACGAGCCCGGCATCGCCGCGTTCCTGCGCCGCGGCTTCGAGGCCGCCGGCTACACGGTCCTCGACACCCCCGACGGGCCGACCGGCCTGGCGCTCGCCCAGCGCGACGACGTGCGGCTCGTCGTGCTCGACCTCGGGCTGCCCGGGCTCCCCGGCGAGGAGGTGCTGACCCGGCTGCGGGCCCTGCGGCCGTCGCTGCCGGTCATCGTCCTCACCGCGAAGGACTCCGTCGCCGACAAAGTCGCCAACCTCGACGCCGGCGCCGACGACTACGTCGTCAAGCCGTTCAGCTTCAGCGAGCTGCTCGCCCGGGTGCGCGCCCGGCTGCGGGCCGGCGACCAGCCCACCTCGACCCGCCTGCAGGCGGGCGGCGTCACCCTCGACCTCCTCGCCCGCCGGGCCACGGTGGACGGGCGCAGCGTCGACCTGTCCAGCCGCGAGTTCGCCCTCGCCGAGGTCCTCGTGCGCCACGCGGGGCAGGTCCTCTCCAAGGCGCAGCTGCTCGACCAGGTGTGGGGCTACGACTTCGACGGCGGCAGCAACGTCGTCGAGGTCTACGTCCGCCACCTCCGCCGCAAGCTCGGTGCCGACCGCATCGAGACCGTCCGCGGCGCCGGCTACAGGTTCGTGCCCTGATGCGCCTCCCCACCCGCATCGCCGCCGTCGGCGTCGCGGCGCTGGCGCTGACCGTGGCGGTCATGGCACTGCTCACCCACCAGATCGTCCGGGTGTCCGGACTGCGGGACGTCGACCGGCTGCTGCGCCAGGAGCGCGAGGAGCTGGAGGCGTCCTTCCCCCCGCTGCTCGGCCCCGCCACGTCCGAGGAGCTGACCGACGACGACCTGCGCCGCGCCGCTCAGCAGTACCTCGCCGTCCACCCCGGCAGCGACCGCCACATGACCGCCATCACGGTGGCGGGGGACACGTTCACGACCCGGGACGGACCCGCGGCGCTCGTCGCCCTGCGCGATCGGGACGCACTGCCCACCGGCGAGCCCGGGCGACTCCGCACCGTCGACACCGACGAGGGCCCGGTGCGGGCGCTGACCGTGGCGCTGCGGGCCGGCGGCCGCGAGGTCGGCGTCGCGACGGTCGCCTCGCCGCTCGACGAGGTGCGCGACGACGCCCTCACCTCGCTGGGGCGGGTGGCGGCGACCGGCGCCGTCGGCCTGGTGCTCGGCGGGGTGGCGCTGACCCTCGGCACCCGCCGGGCGCTGCGGCCCGTCGCCACCCTGGCCGACACGGCCCGCCGCACGAGCGCCGGCGACCGCCGGGCCCGGGCCCCGGAGGCCGGCCGCGACGACGAGCTCAGCGCGCTCGCCCGGGAGCTCAACCGCATGCTCGACCGCATCGACGCCGACGACGAGGAGCGCCGGCGCCTCGTGGCCGCGGTGTCGCACGAGCTGCGGACCCCGCTGGCGGTGGCCCGGGGCCACCTCGAGCTGTTCGAGGCGACGGCCGCCGAGGACCCGGCCGCGGCCGCGGAGGTGGCGGCCACCACCCGGACCGAGCTCGACCGCATCGCCCGCATCGTCGACGACCTCGGTGCCATCGCCCGCGGCGCCCACGGCGCCGGCGTCGTGGTCGGCCCGGTGTTCGCCCCCGACGTCCTCGACGAGCTGCGCCGGCGGGTCGCCGGCCTCGGCCTCCACGACGTCGAGATCGCCGACGCGCCGCCCCTCGTCGTACGGGCCGACCAGGGCCGCCTCGCCCAGTCGCTGCTCAACCTGGTGGTGAACGCCCGGACCCACACGCCGCCCGGCACCCGGGTGCGGGTCACGGCCGCGGTCGAGGACGGCGGCGTCGAGCCCCCGGACGGCGGCTGGCTGGTGCTCGCCGTCGAGGACGACGGCCCGGGCATCGACCCGGCGGTGCGCGAGCGTGCCTTCGAACCGTTCGTCACGACCCGGACCTCCGGACACCGTGGCACCGGCCTCGGCCTGCCGGTGGTGAAGACCCTCACCGAGGCCCAGGGCGGCACCGTCGAGCTGGACAGCGGGCCGTCGGGCACGACCGTGCGCATCCGCGTGCGCCTCGACGCCTGACTGCCGCACCGTCCGCGCGATCCTCTAGGGTCACAGCGGGACCGGACACCCGCGCCCGCAGGGCGCCCGAGCCGGGGACGAGCGAATGGGCGGCTCCGAACAGATCGACGCGCGCATCCAGGCCACGGCGACCGCGGCCGTCGGCCACACCCCGCCGCCGGGGCCGGCCGAGCGGCCGCTGCGCGTCGAGGTCGTCACCGACCTCACCGACCTCGAGTCGCTGGTCGAGCCCTGGACGGCGCTGCTGCACCGCTCCCCCCTCGCGACCGCCTACGCCGCCCCCGCCTTCGTCCTCACCTGGTACCGGCACTTCGAGCGCCCGGGCGGCGTCCACGTCGTGACCGTGTGGGCCGGCGACGAGCTGGTCGGGCTCGCGCCGTTCGCCCGCACCCGGCTGGGCACCGGGCCGCTGTCGGCCACGCTGCTGGTGTCGGCCGGCACCGAGCACGGCGACTACGGCGAACCGCTGCTGGGCCCCGAGCCGGCGCGCACCGCCCGCGCGATCGCCGATCACCTCGCGACCCTCGTCCGGCGACGGACGGTGGTCAACGTGCGGCGCCTCCGGGAGGACGGCGCCATGCTGGCCGCCCTGGAGGCGACCGAGGAGCTCGCCCGCTCGCCGATGGGCCGGCGGGCGACGGCGGCGGTCGTCCGCTTCGACCGCTGGGACGACCCCGAGGCGGCGCTCCGCAAGCTGGGTCGCAAGCACGGCGTGCCCCGGCGGATGCGGCGCCTGGCCGAGGCCCACGGCGAGGTGGTCTACGTGCCCGACGACGCCGACCTCGACGCCGCGCTCGACACGATGCGCGACATGCTGGGCCGCCGCTGGGGCCCCGACGACGGCCCCCCGCTGTTCCGGGGCGCCGGGCGGGAGGCCTTCACCCGTGAGTCGCTGCGAGCCCTGGCCGCCGACGGGATGGCGCGCGTCGCCACCCTGCGGGCCGGCGACCGCCCGGTGGCGGTGTCGACGATGCTCGAGCTCGCCGACCGCCAGGTCAGCGACAACGCCGCCTTCGACCCCGACCTGGCGGCGTTCGGGCCGGGGCAGGCCGAGATGCACCACATGCTCGTCCACTCGCACCGGAGCGGTGCGACGGAGGTCGACCTGCGCGCCGGCGACTTCCCCTACAAGCGGCGCTGGGCCAACGCCGAGCACCACACGCGCTCGGTCGCCCTCTCGGCCCCGGGCCGGCGGGGCGGGCTCGACCGGCGGGTGCGGCGGGCGCTGATGAGCCTCCGGGCCCGGCGCCTCGCCGCGCTGACCGCCACGCCCCAGGGGCCCTTCGGCACCGAGCGCCGGCGGTGGCTCCTCACCATCGCCGCCCTCCTCGGCATCGCGTCGGGCGCGGCCGAGCCCGTGATCGCCGAGACCGTCGCCGGGGCGGTCGCCGCGGGCGCCCCGGCGCTCGGCGACGCCCTCGCCGCCTGAGCCCCGCACGGCGGCGGTCCCGCAGATCAGCTCGCCGCCAGCGCGGTGGCGAGCGCCGACTCGGCCCGCTGGCGACGGGCCCACAGCGTGCGGGGTCGCAGCCCGCGGCGGGCCGCGATGTCGGCCACCCGCTGGCCGCCGATCCGCGACCGGGCGATCAGCTCGGCGTCCTCGCGGCCGACCACGCCGGCGGCCACCGCCTCGCGCAGCAGCTCGGTGAGCTCCAGCGCCGGGTGGTCGGGCCGGTCGTCGGGGCGGGCCGCCACCGGCCGCAGGTGGGCCGCGGGGTCGGCCGACGGCAGGGCGACGACCTTGGGGACGGCCCGCCGCAGCTCGGTGGCGGCGTCGAGCAGGACGTTGGCCGCCACCCGCCCCGGGCGCCGCGCCAGCGGGTAGCGGCGGATGCGGTGGTAGACCGCGGCGACCGCGGCGGCGGCCCGCTCGTCGGCGTCGCCCAGCGCCCACCACCGGCGGGCGAGGGCGCGGGTGCCGGGCAGGAGGAGCTGCAGCAGCACCCGGGCGGCGAGGTCGTCCCCCGCCACGGCCCGGCGGACGAGGGCCAGGAGCACGCGGTCGGCGTCCTCGGGGCCGGCGGTCCGGACGTAGCGCTCGACGCCGGCGAGCGAGCGGGCGCCGCCCGCGGCGGCGCACACGTCGCGCAGGCGCCGGCTCGCGGCGCGGTCCTCGCGCAGCCGCGCCCACTCGTGCTCCAGCATGTCGAACACGTCTGCCATCTCGCACCTCCCGGTCGGGCCGTTCGTCGGGCGCGACCGTGCGGGTGCGATGTCCCCGGGGATGTCCCCGCCCCTGGTCAGGAGGCGTGGCGTGCGCCGTTGCGGGGCATCGCGGGGAGGCGGGGGCCGACCCCGGCGCCACCGGTGCGATCCCTACGATGGCCCCGCACCGCCCGCCCGGGGCGGTCCCCCAGCCGTCCCGAGGTCGCCTGCGCATGTCCCCGTTCGCCGTCGCGCTCTTCGCCACCGGCGCCGCCGTGGTGGCGGCCGCGGGTGTGCGGGCCGCCGCGACGTCCCCGGACACCCGACGGGTGGCGCCCGGCGCGGCGGTGGCCGCCGGTGCCGCGACGGTCGCGCTGGCCGCCGCCGGCGCGCCGGTGCCCGCAGGCACCGCCCTGGTGGCGGCGGGCATGGCCGCGGCCGCCGCCGTCGACGCGGTCGAGCGCCGTGTGCCGACCGGGGTGGCGCGGCTGACCGGCGCCGCGGCGACCGGGACGCTCGTCGCCCGGGCGGCCGGCGGCGACCCGGGTGGCGCGGCGACCGCGGCGCTCCTCACGCTCGCGCTCGTCGCCGGGTTCGCGGCGCTGTGGCTGGCGCGGGCGCTGGGGTTCGGTGACGTGCGGCTGGCCGCCGGGACGGCACCGGCGATGCTCGGGGGCGTGCCCGCGCTGGTGCTGCTGGCCTGGGGGGCGCTCCTCGGCGGCGGGCTCGTGGCGCTGGCCCGCCGCGCCCGGGCGCGCCGGCGGGGCGGGGACGGGACGGCCGGCGCCGTGGGGTCGGTCCCCTTCGCCCCGCCGCTCGCGGTGGCCTGGCTGGTGACGATGCTGGCCGTGGCCTGACCCGGTCGCCCTCGCCGCTGTCCGGCCCCGCCCGCGGGCGCCGCTCAGGACGCCCTGGGCACGATCGCCCGCTCCACCCGGCGCAGGCGCCGGCGGATCTCGTCGTCGCCCAGGCCGAGCTCGCGCAGGGCGTCGCCGTAGGCGGTGGCGGCGGCCCGCGCCGCCCGCCGACGCCCGGTGGCGGCGTGCGCCCGCACGACGAGCTCGTGGGCGCCGTCGGCCCAGGGGTCGACGGCGAGCGCCAGCTCCCCCAGACGGGCGGCGCGCTCCGCGTGGCCCTGGGCGAGCAGCAGCACGCCCGCCCGCTCGGCGAGGCCCGCGACCCGGGCCCGGCGGGCCTCGACCTCGGCGATCGCCCAGTCGGCGGCGGCCACCTCGGTCGGCTCCCCCCGCCACAGGTCGAGCGCGTCGAGCATCCGGGCGAGCGCGGTCGACGGCTCGCCCCGGCGGTCGGCCTCCAGCGCGGCCTCGGCCAGCTCGTCGAACCGCCAGACGTCGGCCTCGAACCACTCGCCCCGGTGCAGCGCCAGGCCGTCACCGCGGGCCTGCACGAGGAACGAGGCGTCGCCGTTCCGCCGGCCCGGCTCCAGCGCCCGCAGCAGGTGGGTGAGCGTCACCCGCAGGTTGCGGGCCTGGCCCTCGCCGTCGAGGTCGGGCCAGAGGTCGGCGGCGACCTGCTCACGCGAGTCGTGGGGCCGCAGCGCCAGGTGGGCGAGCAGGTCGCGCACGCGCCGGCGGCGCCACTGCGGTGCGTCGACCGGCACGCCGTCGCGGCGCAGCTCGACGGGACCGAGGAGCCGCAGCTCGAGCCGGCCGTCCGGGGGCACCGGCAGCCGGGCCAGCGCGGCGCGGGCGGGTCGGGCGAGGTCACCCTCGCCGGCCACCCGCCGGACGTGGGCCTGCGCCCGCGGCCAGAGCGCCTCGAGGAGCGCCCAGCCGGCGTCGTCACCGGCGGCGACGTGGGCGAGGGCCAGCTCCGTGGCCCACGGCGCGGGCAGGAAGGCCCGGACGACGCCGGGGGCGACGGCCGCCGCCGCCCGCCGGGGCCCGTCGTCGCCCCGCCGGCGGGCGACGACGGCGCGGGCCAGGGTCCGGGCGTCGGTGAAGTAGGGGCCGAGGTCGGCCCCGTCCCAGTAGGGCCGCGTGTCGGGCACGAGCACGTACCAGAGCGCGAGCGCCCGCTGCTGCGGCGCAGCGCCGATGCCGGCGCCGATCGTGGCCCGGGTGCGGTAGTCCTCGAGCACGTCCCGGGCGCCGTCCTCGTCGCCGACGGCGACCCGCAGCGCGGCCTCGGCCTGCACGAGGCCGACGTCGACGAGCGGCGACCGGGGCACGGCCGCCAGGTCGCGGGCCCGCCGGAGGTAGCGCTCGGCGTCGTGGACGCGGTCGGCAGCCGCGGCCAGTTGGGCGTAGGTGGCGCAGACCACCGCCGTGTACTCGGACACGCCGCCGGCTGCCGACCGCTCGACCAGCTCGGGCATGCCGGCGAGGCAGTCGTCGACGGCGCCGGTCATCCAGAGGGCGCCGTACCGGGTCGCCTCGACGAGGGGCTCGTAGAGGGGCCCCACCGTCTTCATCGACTCCTCCGCCAGGCGCACGGCCTCGTGCGGCCGCCCGAGCTGGCTCAGCGCGGCCGCCCGCATCCACCGCTCCAGGCCGATCCACGTGTCGTTCAACGACCGCTCGGGGATGCGGTCGAGCTCGGCCAGGACGTCGTCGGGGCGGTTCGTCAGGTCGGCCACCAGGGCCCGGGCCAGGCAGGCCAGCGGCACCGCCTTCTCGTCCCCCTGCGCCTCCATCTCCAGGAAGCGCACGGCGACGTCCGCCAGCGGCTCGACGTCGCTCCGCCACCAGGCCAACTGGGCCAGTTGGGCGATGGCCGCCAGCTCGCCGGCGCCGTCGCCCGCCCGCCGGAACCCGGCGGCGGCCTCCTCGAGCAGCCGCATGGCGCCCTCCGGGTCGTCCGGCCCCCGGGCCACAGCCTCCAGCAGCAGGGCGAGCGCCCCGTCGGCGACGTCTGGCGGCAGCCGCCGCAACCACGTCGCGGCCACGTCCCCCGGCACCGGCGGGCTCGTCACGCCCAGCGCCTCGACGACCACCCGGGCCATGTCCTCCCAGGCCTCCGCCTTGGCCAGGTGCCCGACCGCCGCCCACAGGTCCCCCCGCTCGGCGACGGCCAGGCCGGCCCGGCGCCGGGCGTCGGCCAGCTCGCCGGGGGCGACGACGGCGGCGAGGTGCGGGAGCCACAGCGGGTGGACGAGGCGGCCGCCCTCACCGCCGACCTTCGCGAGCGGCAGCTCGCGGGTGAGGGCGTCGAGGTCGACGTCGTGCCCGAGCACCGCCGCGGCCACGTCGGGGTCGGTGATCTCCGCGTGCGCGACGAGCGCGAGGTCGCGGCGCTGGTCCTCGGTGAGGCGGCCGAGCACCTCCTCCCACAGGTACTCGGCGTCGGTGCCGGGCGCCCCGGACGCCGACAGCTCGGCCAGGGCCGGCCAGCCGCCGCAGGCCGCGACCTGGTCGAGGGGCACGCCCCGCTGGCGCGCGAAGTCGGCCAGCTCGTCCGGTGAGAAGGACAGGTCCGCCTCCCCGACCCGCACGACCTCGCCCTGGACGTCCAGCCGGGCGAGCGGGACCGGCGGGGGCGTCCGCCCCGCCAGCACGACGTGGCCGTTGCGGGGCAGGGCTGCGACGAGCCGGGCCAGCGCGGCCGCGCCGGACGAACCGGGGGCGACCAGGTGGACGTCGTCGAGGACGATCGCCACCTGAGCCGGCGCGCGGTGCCAGAGGGCGGCGGCCACCGCGTCGACCGCCGCCTCGGGCGACGGCTGCGGGTCGACGCCGGCGGCCCGGCACAGCCCGTCGGTGAGCGACGAGGCGGCCTCGTCGTCGCTGGTGCAGCTCAGCCACAGGTCGATCCGGTCCCGCGTGGCATCGGCCTCGGCGACCGCCTGGGCCAGCAGGGTCGTCTTGCCGAACCCGGCCGGCGCCACCACGGCCACCACGCGGCGGGAGAACCGCGCCCGCAGCAGCGCGAGCAGGCGCGGGCGGGGCACGAGGCGCCGCCGGGCGGTCGGCGGGGCGAAGCGGAAGCCACCGTCGATCGGGTGCACCGCCCAGGACACTACGGGCCGTCGTGGCCGCTGCGCGCGCGGTATCGGAGCCGACTGGTCGGGATCGGCGCCGAACCACCACGTGACGCGGCGACGAGCCGACGCGCCGTGGCAGCTGTGGTTAGCGCGCCGGTAGCGGGCGGTTCGCGGCCGCCGTCGTACCGTCCCGGGACGGCGGCCGAGGCCCTGGTCCGGAGCCCCGGGCCGCGACCGCCGTCCTGGTGCGGAGCCAAGGAGGTCGAGCAGTCGTTGGGGGGTGGTCGCGTGCACGGAGTCGGCTGGGGTCGCGCTCGACCCCGCCTGCACGCGCATCCCGTCGGCGTGCACAGCTCCACCCCTCCCCGGGCCCGACCGCGCGCCCTCCCGCTCCTGCTGGCCGCCGGGCTGGCGGTGACGGCGACCGGCGGTTGCGGCGGTGACGCCGACGCGTCCGGGGCCGGCGCCGAGGAGATCGGCCTCGACGCCCGGCCGGACCTCGCCGACGCCGGCGACGGCGACGACCTCCACGCCGAGATCGAGCACCTGCTCGCCGAGCGGGACCGCGTCGTCGACGAGATCGTCGCCGACCCTGCGGTCGCCGCCGACCCCGACCACCCGCTGGTGCGGCAGCTCGCCGCCCTCTACGAGCCCGGCAGCACCGAGGTGGCCGCCGCCCTCGAGACCTGGGCGGGCCACGCCGAGGCCGGCGAGCGGACGCTGCCGGCCACGGAGGGCCGACCGGCGTTCGCCACCCGGCTCGACGGCGAGATCGAGCGCGTCGGCGACGGCGAGGTGCGCTTCCCGACCTGCAACGAGCACAGCTACGCCGTGCTCGACGCCGGCGACCAGCTCGTCGAGCTCCAGCCACAGGTCGAGATGCCCGGCGAGGGCACGGCCGTGCGGGTCGACGGCGAGTGGCGCCTGCGACAGCTGACGGTCGAGCGGACGACGGGGTGCCGAGAGGGGGGCGGCTGAGGTGACCAGGACCGGGGCCCTCCCTGCGTTGGCCGCCGTGCTGATGGCGCTCGTCGTGGGCCTCCGGGGCCCGACGGCGGCGGCCGGTGCCCAACCCCAGGCGGACTGCGCGACGCGCGGCCGCGACGGCAACTGCGAGGTGACGAACCGCGACCGGGACGCCGGTTCGCCGGGGGGCACCACGTCGTGGCTGTGCACCAACCGGCGGCTCGACCCGGCGGTCGGGCGCTCCCTCTGGCCCGAGGCGCCCCCGCTGCCGCCGATGCTGGACATCTGGTACTACGCCGACTGCGGGACGAACGGCGGCAACGGTCGGTTCGACGACTGGGAGGAGTTCGGCTACATCAAGGTCTGGCACCGACCGATCGAGGACCCCGAGGCCCGTCCGGACGGCCTCGACATGGAGTTCGTGCCGGCGCCGAGCTCGCCGCCGCCGCCCGCTGAGGTGGCCGAGGACCTGTGGGCGCGGGTGGAGGCGACCCTGCCGGGGCCGGAGCTGGTGGTGTCCCCGCCGCCGGGCCGGGCGGCCCTCGTCGACCACCCGACGTTCCTGGCGGTGGGCAACTGGACGATCGTCGACGAGGAGGCCTGCGACGAGGTCGTCGGCAGGGTCTGCGTCACCCTCTCCGCCCGGCCCCGGTTGAGCTTCGACCCCGGTGACGGCAGCGACCCGATCGCTTGCGCGGGCGCGGGCACCGTCTTCGACCCCACCCGCGACCCCGACGCCCAAGCCGACGCCCCCGGCGCCTGCGCCCATCGCTACAGCCGCCGCACCGGCGTCGCGGGCCGCCCCGACGCCTGGACCGCGACCGCCACCGT
>Ga0079224_100005210_pt1 | contig 17038 bp, 12 predicted proteins | sample Stecom2015_FD_80414 | JGI IMG/M metagenome (GOLD analysis project Ga0079224, IMG submission 80414) | Agricultural soil microbial communities from Utah to study Nitrogen management - Steer compost 2015 | ecosystem: Environmental > Terrestrial > Soil > Agricultural land | place: USA: Utah... | reverse complement strand
TATCAAATTGGGATCAACCCTAACCCCAGATCGCGGCAGCGTGGCCAGTCGGGAGGGTCCTCGTCACGTGACTTGAGTCCGTCCGGATCCGAACGATGATGCATTGAGGTACCGCAGCGGGGCCGAACGCATCATCGTTCGTCTTCACCGATCACCCGGGCGCCCTGGCCCTTCCCTGCGGGTCAGCCGGAGGCGCGAAGCGCCCAGTCGCGCAGGGTGTCGATGCGCTTCTGCAACTGCGCGGTCGTGGCCTGGGCCGCAGCGGGTCCGCCGCACTCCTGGCGCAGGCGGTTGTGGGTGACGCCATGGGGCGTGCCGGTGCGGTGGTGCCACGCGGCCACGAGCGAGTTCAGCTCGCGTCGGAGCTCGGCGCGGCGCTCGTACTCGACGTCGGCCTCGGCGCGGACGGGGGCCGACGGCTTCTTGCGAGCGCGGGCGCTGCGGAGCAGCTCGGCGACCTGATCGGGCTCGAGCAGGCCCGGAATGCCGAGGAAGTCCAGCTCCTCGCTGTCGCCGGCGACCATCTCGTAGTCGATCGGCGCGAACTCGTCGCCGTCGTAGACGACGCGGTCGAACGCCGCCTCGCTGCCGATCGCGGCGAACTTGTCGTTCAGCTCGTCACTGGCCGTCTCACGCGCCCGGGCGCGGGCGACGAGCGCCTCCTCGGCGGCGAAGAGGTCGGCCTCGTCGTGGACCGGGCGACCGATGACGTGATCGCGCTCGGCCTCCATGTCGGCGGCCAGCTTCAGCAGGCCGGGAACACTCGGCAGGAAGACCGACGCGGTCTCTCCGCGGCGGCGAGCCCGGACGAATCGGCCGACCGCCTGGGCGAAGAACAGCGGCGTCGCCACGGTGGTCGCGTAGACACCGACGGCGAGGCGTGGCACGTCGACGCCCTCGCTGACCATGCGGACGGCGACCATCCACGGGTCGGTGCCGGCGGAGAACTCCGCGATCCGCTCACTCGACCCCGCCTCGTCGGAGAGCACCAGGGTGGGGCGCGTCCCGGTGAGATCCGCGAGCAGCGCCGCGTAGGCGCGGGCCGACTGCTGGTCGCTGGCGATCACCAGCCCGCCGGCGTCCGCGATGTCGCGCCGCACCTCGGTGAGGCGCTTGTGCGCGGCCTCCAGGACCGCAGGGATCCACGAGCCGTTCGGATCGAGCGCGGTGCGCAGCGCCTGCGCGGTCTGGTCCCGGGTGAGCGGTTCCCCGAGCCGCGCCGAGACCTCGTCGCCGGCCCGCGTGCGCCACTGCATCTGCCCCGAGTAGGCCATGAACAGGACCGGGCGGACGACGCCGTCCTTGAGCGCGTCGCCGTAGCCGTAGGCGTAGTCGGCGACCGAGGAGATCGAGCCGTCCCCGACCGGGGCGTAGGTGACGAAGGGGATCGGGTTGTCGTCGGAACGGAACGGCGTGCCGGTCAGCGAGAGTCGCCGCACGGCCGGCTCGCACGCCTCGAGCACGGCGTCACCCCAGCTGAGGGCGTCCCCGGCGTGGTGGATCTCGTCGAGGATGACGAGCGTCCGGCTGCGTTCGATCCGGACGCGGTGGCCGACCGGGTTCGTCGCCAGTCCGGCGTAGGTGACGCAGTAGCCGTCGAAGTTCGCGCCGAGCGCGCCGCGCAGGTCGGGCTCGAGCGCGATGCCCGCGCGGGCGGCGGACTGGGCCCACTGCGTCTTGAGGTGCTCGGTCGGCGTGACGACCACGACGCGCTCGATCACGCGCCGGTGCAGCAGATCGGCTGCGATGGTCAACGCGAACGTCGTCTTGCCGGCACCCGGGGTGGCGACGGTGAGGAAGTCGGCCGGTTGCGTGCGGGCGTACTGCTCGAACGCCTCACGCTGCCAGGCCCGTAGCGACAGGCCTGCGCTCACTGGTCGGAGTCACTCCCGGGGTCGTCGTCACCGGGCTTGAGCGACTCCCAGATCTCCTTGCACTCCGGGCAGACCGGGAAGCGCTGGGGGTCACGACTGGGGACCCACACCTTGCCGCACAGCGCGACCACGGGGGTGCCCATGACCATCGCCTCGGTCAGCTTGTCCTTGGGGACGTAGTGGCTGAAGCGCTCATGGTCACCGTTGTCGAGGCGCTGTTCGGTGCGCTCGTCATGAACGGTCTGGGTGCCGCGGCCGAAGAATCCCACGACGCCCATGGTAGGTGACGCACCACGGCACCGGTGGCGGTCCCGGGTGATCGACGTCAGTTCTGGCCGGGATCGTCGGGCAGGTTCGCCCAGTAGCGGATCTCGCCGCTCTGGCGTCGCAGCACCTCGCGCCAGAGACGCTCGGGAGCCGGCGAGAGCAGGTCGCTCTCGACGGCGGGGACGACGAGCCAGGCGCCCTCCTCGATCTCCGCCTCGAGCTGGCCCGGGGTCCAGCCGGCGTAGCCGGCGAACACCCGCATGCCGAGGAGGTCACCGTGGTGCGGCCGGGGGCCGTCGAGGTCGACCAAGCCCACCCGGCCGTCGGTCTGGCGCCAACCGACCGGCCGCACGGAGACGTCGGAGACGACGCCCACCGCGAGCGCGGAGTCCATCCCGACCGGGCCGCCCTGGAACAGGCGGCCCGGCGCATTGACCCAGTCGGCCCAGTCCGGCAGCACCTCGTCGACGTCGGACTCGAGCGGGCGGTTGACGATCACGCCCAGGGCTCCGTCGGCGTCGTGGTCGAGCAGGTAGACGACGCTGCGCCGGAACGGTCCGGTCTCGATCGCCGAGGTGGCGACCAGCAGTCGGCCTCGCACCGTGGACATACCCCCATGATGCCCGACCGACATGATCGCTCCCCTACACTGACGCACATGACCGGGGTCGACGAGGAGGAGTTCACCGTCGACGTGCTGGCGGAGCGCGCCGGGATGACGGTTCGCAACGTGCGCGCCTACTCGACTCGCGGCCTGATCGACCCGCCCCGGCTGGAGGGCCGCACCGGCTACTACAACCAGGGACACCTGCAGCGCCTGCTGCTCATCCGCACTCTGCTCAATCGCGGCTTCACGCTGGCCGCGATCGAGGATGCGATCTTGAAGTCGCCGTCGACCGCACCGAACGTCGCCCTGGACCTCATCAGCATCTTCGAGGCGGACGAGGACGACCCCAGCGAGGAGATCAGCCGCGAGGAGCTGGCCTCGATGGCGGGAGTCAGTCCCGACGACGAGCTGCTCGATCGGCTGGTCGACCTGGGGCTGCTGGAGCAGGTGGACGACGCGACCGTCCGCATGCTCGATCCCGGCGTCGTGCTGCCGGGGGCGACCGCGATCTCCCTGGGACTGAGCCCGGACAGCGTGATCGACATCGTTCCGCACATGCGCGAGCATCTGGAGGCGATCTCGGACCGATTCGTCCAGCACGTCAGCCGGGACGTGTCCCAGCCGTTCCTCGACGCCGGACTGCCGCAGGACGAGTGGCCGATCGTGTTCGAGAAGATCGACAAGCTCATCCCCATCGCGAGTCAGGTCGTGCTCGCGATGTTCCGGAGCGTGCTGCGCGAGGCGATCGAGGTCGAGGTCGGCCGCAAGCTCGAGGAGCTCGCCGCGGCCGCCGACTCCTCCGACTGATCGCCGTCGGCCTCAGCGAGCGGTGACGCCGGTCGAGCCACCCTTGTTCAGCAGCTCGATCCAGGTCTTGCCCTGCGGCAGGCTCAGCTTCTGGCCGTCCTTGGTCCTCAACACGATGGTCGCCGAGTCGTTCGCCTTCTTCCACGTGCCGTTGACGCGCGTGCCGCCGGCGAAGACGACCGCCTTGCCACGGCCGCGGAACACCGTCTCCGGGACGGGGAATCCGGCCGGGTCCTTGTAGCCGGCGTACTTCTCGTCGGCCCACAGCACGACGAGGTTCTCGGCGCCGAACTCCTTCGTGCCGGTGCCGTTCGTGCGCTTCCAGGTCTTGCCGTCGAACTTCCAGTTCGTGGTGTGGGCCTGGGAGAAGCGGACGCTCGCCGAGGTGACCGACGGACCCTTCGGGGCCGGGTCGCCCTCGGCCGCCCACTGGAAGTAGGGGCGCTCGGGTCGGGTCTTCGGCGCGTCCTTGCTGAGGCGCTTCAGGTCGAGCAGGACGTTGTAGGGCGCGTAGCCCGGGCCCCGCGACAGGCCCGGCGAGCCGGCGTCCTGGGAGTGGATCTTCAGGCCCGCGTCCTTGATCCGCGAGATCGTCCGGCCCGCGCCGCCGGAGGCGACGACCTGGCCGTCGACGGGCTTGGCGATGCCGATGTCGGTGGCGCGCATGGAGCGGACGTGACCGACGACCTCGGGCAGCTTCGTGTAGTACAGCGCCGCCAGGCGGGTGACGCCGCCCTCGACGGTCTGCTCGACCACGAGGTCGGCCTGGTCGACGTTGGTCTGCGGGGCCGACGCGCGTGTGTTGTCGATCTTGACGACGAACACCGGGTTCTTGGGGGCCTTCTTCAGGGTCCGACCGGTGAGCGGGTTGATCGCGACGACCTCGGCCGCCGTGGTCTTGTCCGGATCGGTCGGATCCTCGGACTTCTTGGTGTTGTCGTCGTTGCCCGAGCACGCGCCCAGTGTCAGCACGAGGGCACAGGTCAGCGACACGATCCGCAAGGTCATGCGTTCAAGAATGCCTGAGCGGTGGTGAGTCGACCCAATCGGCGCGCCGTGACGTTCCTCGCCCTCGGACATGACGAGCGACGCTGCGCCCTCTCCGACGGGTCGACGTCGGCGCACGGTGTCACGATGGGTTCCATGCCCTTCGCCGACGCGACGACGACCTGGTTCCGCGAGTCGTTCGCCGAGCCCACGGCCGCCCAGCGAGGCGCCTGGGAGGCGATCGACCGCGGCCGTCACACACTCGTCGTCGCGCCGACGGGGTCGGGCAAGACCCTGGCGGCCTTCCTCTCGGCGATCGACCGGCTGCTGCATCGCGAGCCGAGCGACGACGAGCGCACCTCGGTGCTGTACGTGTCACCGCTGAAGGCGCTCGCGGTGGACGTGGAGCGCAATCTGCGCTCCCCGCTGGTGGGCATCTCCGGCGTCGCGGCGCGGCTGGGCCAGGGGCCGGCGAACGTCACGGTCGGCGTCCGCACCGGCGACACGCCTCCGGCCGAGCGGCGACGCCTGCAGGCCCATCCGCCCGACGTCCTCATCACGACCCCGGAGTCGCTCTTCCTCGTGCTGACCTCCTCGGCTCGGGAGATGTTGCGCGGCGTGCACACCGTGATCGTCGACGAGGTCCACGCTGTCGCCGGCACCAAGCGCGGCGCGCACCTGGCGGTGTCCCTGGAGCGCCTCGACGACCTGCTCGAGCGACCGGCGCAGCGGATCGGCCTGTCGGCGACGGTGCGCCCCCATGACGAGGTGGCCCGGTTCCTCGGGGGTCGCGCGCCGGTCGAGATCGTCGCGCCCGACTCGCCGGCCCGACTCGAGCTGTCGGTGCAGGTTCCGGTGGAGGACCTGACCGATCTCCCGCCGCGTCACGAAGGGCCGCGCGAGGGAAGCGCCGCCCGCGCCGTCGACGACGACCGCCGCGAGGCCGGGGGCACGATCTGGCCGCACGTCGAGGAGGCGATCGTCGACGCCATCGCCCGCGCGCGCACCACGATCGTGTTCGCCAACAGCCGCGGCGTCGCCGAACGGCTGACCCAGCGCCTCAACGAGGTCTGGGTCGAGCGTCAGACGGGCGAGCGTCCGGAGCCGGCCACCCGACAGCCCGCGCACATGGGCGGACTGTCGGGGGTGTCGTCCGGGGTCGAGCCGGTGCTGGCCCGTGCCCACCACGGCTCGGTGAGCAAGGAGCAGCGGGCACTGATCGAGGACGACCTGAAGTCGGGTCGGCTGCGGTGCGTGGTGGCCACGTCCAGCCTCGAGCTCGGCATCGACATGGGGGCGGTCGACCTGGTGATCCAGGTGTCGGCCCCACCGTCGGTCGCGTCGGGGCTCCAGCGGGTGGGGCGCGCGGGACACCAGGTCGGCGAGGTCTCGCGCGGGCTGGTGTTCCCGACCGGACGCCACGACCTGTTGTCGACGACCGTGACCGTCGAGCGGATGGCCCAGGGCCGCATCGAGCGGCTCCGCGTTCCGACCAATCCTCTGGACGTGTTGGCCCAGCAGACGGTCGCCGCGTGCGCGCTCGAGCCGATCGACGTCGAGGCGTGGTTCGACACCGTCCGGCGCGCGGCACCGTTCGCGACCCTGCCACGCTCGGCCTTCGAGGCGACGCTGGACCTGGTCTCGGGCCGCTACCCCTCCGACGAGTTCGCCGAGCTGCGGCCGCGAGCGGTCTGGGACCGCCAGGCCGGAACGCTCACGGGCCGGCCGGGAGCGCAGCGGCTCGCCGTCACCAGCGGCGGGACGATCCCGGACCGCGGCATGTTCTCGGTCGTGCTGGCCGGCGAGGAAGGCGGTCCGGGTCGGCGCGTCGGCGAGCTCGACGAGGAGATGGTCTACGAGTCTCGGACCAACGACGTGATCGCCCTCGGTGCGACCAGCTGGCGGATCCTGGAGATCACCGCCGATCGGGTCATCGTCACACCGGCCTTCGGCCTTCCGGCCCGGCTTCCGTTCTGGCGCGGCGACGCGGTGGGCCGCCCCTACGAGCTGGGCGAGGCGATGGGTGCCTTCCTGCGGGAGCTGCTCGCCCTGTCCCCGGCGAAGCGTCGGGATCGGGCGCGCGCGGCCGGACTCGACGAGAACGCCGTGGCCAATCTGCTCGCGCTCCTGGACGACCAGCGCGAGGCCACGCGACACCTGCCGACGGACGAGACCCTCGTGGTCGAGCGATTCCGCGACGAGGTCGGCGACTGGCGGATCATCCTGTTGTCGCCGTACGGGCGTGCGGTGCATGCGCCGTGGGCGCTCGTCGTGGGCCGGCGCATCCAGCAGCGGTACGGCGTGGACGGCGCGGTGGTCGCCTCCGACGACGGGATCGTCGCCCGGGTGCCGGACATCACCGGCGAGCCGCCCGGGGCGGACCTGTTCGACCTCGAGCCCGACGAGCTCGAGTCGGAGGTGACCGAGCTGGTGGGCGGCTCGGCGCTGTTCGCAGCCCGGTTCCGCGAGTGCGCCGCCCGGGCGCTCCTGCTGCCCCGCCGCAATCCGGGGGCGCGCGCACCGCTGTGGCAGCAGCGTCGCCGGGCGGCCATGCTGCTGGACGTCACCCGCAAGTACCCGGACTTCCCGATCCTGCTCGAGACGGCCCGCGAGGTCCTGCAGGACGTCTACGACCTCCCGGCGCTGGTCACGCTGTCGCGGCGCCTGCGCTCGCGCGCGGTGTCGATGATCGAGGTCGGCACCGACAAGGCCTCGCCGTTCGCGCAGCGCCTGCTGTTCGGCTACGTGGGGAACTTCCTCTACGACGACGATCTGCCCCTGGCCGAGCGTCGCGCGGCGGCACTGACGCTCGATCCGGAGATGCTCGGAGAGCTGCTCGGCCGGACGGACCTGCGAGAGCTGCTCGACCCGGACGTCATCGCGCGCACCGAGGTCGAGCTGCAGCGGCTCGTGCCCGAGCGCCAGGTCAAGGACGTCGAGGGCGTCGCCGATCTGCTGCGCCTGCTCGGGCCGCTTGCGGTCGAGGAGGTGGCCGAGCGCACCCGCGAGAACGCCCGCGACGACGTCCCGGCCTGGCTGGCCGAGCTGCGTGACGCGCGTCGAGCGATCGAGGTGCAGATCGGCGGCCGTCCGGTGTGGGCTGCGGTCGAGGACGCGGGCCGTCTGCGCGAGGCCCTCGGCACCGCCCTGCCGCTGGGTGTGGCCGAGGCTCACCTGACGGCAGGCGACGACCCGCTCGGCGAGCTGGTCGCCCGCTTCGCTCGCACCCACGGCCCCTTCCCCACCGAGCGGGTGGCCGAGCGGCTCGCTCTCGGACCGGCGATCGTGCGCGACGCGTTGCAGCGGCTCGCCGACGCCGGGCGCGTCACCCGAGGGGAGTTCCTGCCGGTCCCGACGGGCGACGTCGAATGGGTGGACGTCGAGGTGCTGCGCCGTCTGCGCAGTCGGTCGCTGGCGGCCGCACGCCGACAGGTCGAGCCGGTCGACGCCGCGGCGTTCGCTCGCTTCCTGCCGGCCTGGCAGCACGTCGGATCCCGACTCCGGGACGCCGACGGCGTGCTCACCGTCGTGGAGCAGCTGGCCGGAGCCGCCCTGCCCGCCAGCGCTTGGGAGTCGCTCGTCCTGCCGTCGCGCGTCGTCGACTACTCCCCCGCGATGCTCGACGAGCTGATGGCCTCCGGCGAGGTGGTGTGGACCGGCGCCGGCTCACTGCCGGGGCGCGACGGCTGGATCCGGCTGCTGCCCGGCGACGCACGGTGGCCGGCCGAGCCGCCACCGATCACCGACGCCCAGCGTCCGGTCCTCGACCTCCTGGGCGATGCGGGCGCCTGGCTGTTCGGCGAGATCGCGGCGCGCCTGGACGAGTCCGATCGCGAGGGCCTCGTCGAGGTGTTGTGGGAGCTCGTGTGGGCGGGCCGGGTCAGCAACGACACCTTCGCGCCGGTGCGTGCCCTGGTGGCCGGTGGTGGCGCCCACCGCACTCGCCGCCAGACGCCTCGGACGCGGATGGCGTCGGGACGTCGCCGGGCACCGCGCCCGGTCGCCCCGCCGATCGCCTCCGGCCGGTGGTTCGCCGTGCCCGAGGAGCCGGAGTTGACCGCGGCGCACCTGGCGCGGGCCGAGACGCTCCTGCACCGCTACGGCGTGGTGACGCGGGGCTCGGCGCAGGCCGAGCAGACCCCCGGCGGATTCGCCGCCGTCTACCGTGTGCTGCGCGAGATGGAGCAGACCGGCGGAGCCTTGCGGGGGTTCTTCGTCGACTCCCTGGGCGCGGCCCAGTTCGCCGGCCCGGGCGTGGTCGATCGTCTCCGGTCCTTCGTCCGCGACGCGGACGCTCCCCCGGATGCACCGGCGATCACTCTCGCGGCCACGGACCCGGCCAACCCGTTCGGCGCGGCCCTGCCGTGGCCCGACCGGGAGACCGAGGGACACCGTCCGGCGCGCAAGGCCGGCTCATTGGTGGTGATCCACGACGGGCGAGCCGTGCTCTATCTGGAGCGCGGTGGCAAGTCGGCGCTGACGTTCACCGACGACCCACAGGCGCTCGCGGCGGCGGCCGCCTCCCTCGTCGAGACCATCCGTCGCGGACGGCTCGGGCGGATCACCGTGCAGACCGCCGACGGCGAGCCGGTCGCCGGCACGCCCCTCGGCGCGGCGCTCGCCGAGGCGGGATTCGAGGCCCACCTGAAGGGTCTGAGACTCGATGCCTGAGGGCGACACCGTGTGGCGCACGGCCCACCACCTCGACGAGGCGCTGGCCGGCCGGGTGCTGACCTCGACCGAGTTCCGGGTCCCGCGATTCGCGACCGTCGATCTGGTCGGCGAGGCCGTCGAGGAGGTCGTCAGCCGGGGCAAGCACCTGCTGATGCGCACCGAGGCGCACGTCGTGCACTCGCACCTGAAGATGGAGGGCTCGTGGCACCTGTACCGACCGACGACGCGGCGGCTCCGGCGTCCCAAGCACACCATCCGGGCGATCATGCGCACCAGCGAGTGGGTCGCGGTCGGGTTCAGTCTCGGCACCGTGCAGGTGCTGCCCCGCTCCCGTGAGGCCGAGGCGGTCGGGCACCTGGGGCCGGACGTGCTCGATCCGCGGTTCGACCGGGCGGTGGCGTTGCAGAACCTGCGCCGTGACCCACAGGTGCCGGTGTTCGTGGCCCTGCACGACCAGCGGAACCTGGCCGGCTTCGGGAACGAGTACGTCAACGAGGTGCTGTTCCTGACCGGGCTGCACCCGTACGCCCCGGTGGGCGAGGTCGAGGTGGAGCGGGCCGTCGACCGCGGGGTGCGGCTGATCAGCCTGAACCGTGACCGGCTCGAGCGCTCATTCACCGGCGACCTGCGCGCCGGACGACACCACTGGGTCTACGGTCGCGGCGGCCGCCCGTGCCGGCGGTGCCGTACGCTCGTGCGCGAGTCCGAGCTCGGACCGCCCACCCGCGAGCGGCGGGTCTTCTGGTGCCCGGTCTGTCAGCCACAGACCTGACCGGTCGCGGGGCGGATCAGGAGGCGACCTCGGCCGCCGGCTCGGCGGCCGGCAGGTCGACGGTGCGGACCCAGACCATGTCCTCGTCGAGATCGGTGCGTCGGGCGTCCCAACTGTCGAGGAACCAGTTCTGACGCACCTTCCACGGCGTGCGGCCGCCGGACCTCGGCAGCAGCTCGTCGGCCCGGGCGATGTAGCCCGACGACAGATCGAGCAGGCGGGTGTCGTCGCCGACGTCGGCCTGGGGGTCGGGCATGCCGTAGGCGTAGCCGTTGGCGTCGAGGTGGTTGAGGTAGTCGGCGACGTACTTCCAGGTCAGGTCGGCGCGCAGCGTCCAGGAGGCGTTGGTGTATCCGACGCACCACGCGAGGTTGGGCACACCGCTGAACATCTGCCCCTTGTAGGTGTAGAGCTCGTGCGGGTCGATGGTGCGACCGTCGACCGTGACCTCGATCTGGCCCAGAGCGACGAGCTTGAGTCCGGTGGCAGTGACGACGATGTCGGCGTCGAGGTGGCGGCCGGACTTGAGCGCGATGCCGGTCTCGGTGAACTGCTCGATGTGATCGGTGACGATGTCGGCCCGCCCGGCGCGGACGGCCTTGTAGAGATCGCCTCCGGGCACGACGCACAGTCGCTGGTCCCAGGGCTTGTACGGCGGGGTGAGGCTCTCGCGGTCGACCCGCGGCATCGACTTGGCGGTCAGGCCGAGCAGGATCTTGCGCGACAGCCGCGGGAAGGCGCGGCAGAACTGATAGAAGCCGACGGTCATCACCGCGTATCGGAGCCGGGTGATCCGGTGCACGAGGTCGTTCGGCAGGACCCGCCGGGCGAGGTTGGCGAGCGGGTCGGTGCCGGGCTGGCTCAGCACGTAGGTGGGGGTGCGCTGCAGCATGGTCACCTTCGCCGCGTCACGGGCCATCGACGGCAGCAGCGTGATCGCGGTGGCACCCGAGCCGATGATGACGACCTGCTTGCCGCGGTAGTCGAGGTCCTCGGGCCAGAACTGCGGGTGGACGACCTCACCGGCGAAGGCGTCCAGGTTCGGGAAGTCGGGAAGGTAGCCCTCGTCGTAGGAGTAGTAGCCGCTGCACAGGTAGAGGAAGTTCGCGGTGACGACTTCGGTCGAGCCGTCGGCCAGCGTGCTGGTGACCGTCCAGGTGGCGTCGTCGCTGGACCAGGAGGCCGAGGTGACCCGACGCCCGTAGCGGATCTTGTCGGCGATGCCGTGCTTGGTCGCGGTGTCGATGAGGTACTGGCGGATGTCGCCGCCGTCGGCGATCGCCTTGGGGTTGGTCCACGGCTCGAACGGGAAGCTGAGCGTGTACATGTCCGAGTCGGACCGCACGCCTGGGTACCGGAACAGGTCCCAGGTGCCGCCGATGCTCTCGCGCTGCTCGAGGATCGCGTAGGTCTTGCGCGTGCGCTCCTGCAGGCGGTAGGCGGCCCCGATGCCCGACAGGCCGGCACCGACGATGAGGACGTCGACGTGGTCGGTCATGCTCACACTCCTATGTGACATTGGTGATGTCACATTAACAGCCGGCGTGGGCCACGTCACGCCTTCGGTGGACTTTCCGTCATCGTCTGCTTGGGAGCGAACCACTCGAGACCTAGGATTCGACCATGACCGCAGTCGAGTCGCAGTCCCCCGCGGCGCCCACCGATGCCCCGTCGTCCGACCGCAAGATCGGCCTGTTCATGGCGATCGGCGGCGCGATCGCCCTGTGGGCTTCGCTGGTCCTGACGAACGACAAGATCAAGCTGCTCCAGGCCGAGGTCGAGGGCGAGTCGCTCGAGCTCGGCTGCGACCTGTCGGCCTTCGTCAGCTGCGGCGACGTGGTCTCGTCCGCCCAGTCGGCGGCCTTCGGGTTCCCCAACACGTTCATCGGCGTGGTCGCGTTCAGCGCGCTCGTGGCGCTCGGTGTCGTGCTCGCCAGCGGAATCCGGCTGCCGGAGTGGATGTGGGCCGGCCTGCAGATCGGCGCCCTCGGCGGCATCGCCTTCGTCACCTGGCTGCAGTACCAGGCGATCTTCGTCATCGGGAAGCTCTGCCCATGGTGCATGGTGGTCTGGGCGGTGATGATCCCCCTGTTCGTGGTGATCACCGCACGGTTCACCCGCAATCGGTTCCTGCGCGACTGGACCGCCTTGGTGATCTCGCTGTGGTTCGTCGCGCTCGCCACGATCATCTGGTTCACCTTCGGCGAGACGCTCTGGGCCTGACGCCCCGATCCCACGATTCCAGCCCTCGCGAGCGCCCTCTCGTGGGACACTTCTGTCACTTCTGTTGACGATCGAGGGAGCTCGTGGACACGGGTGTCATGACGCGGCCGCACGGGAATGCGCCCCACGGTGCCCAGACGCCGCGTCCGAAGCCCCGCCTGTCGACCCTCGATCACGTCCTCCTGCGGACGGGTGGGGCGGTCCTCCTGATCCAGCTCGTCCTCGATGCGCCCGCCCTCGCCGGCAACATCGGCGGCTGGGCCCTCCTCGCGCCCTTCCTGCACTGGCAGGGGACCCTCTTGGTGTGGTCGGCTCTGCTCGCCCTCGTCGTTCTGACCGGCCGGGTGTGGACACCCGTCGCCGCCATGCTGGTCCTCGCCGGAGCGCTCTCCGTGGCGTCGACCATCAAGATGTCGCTCCTCGGTGAGCCGATGGTCGCGACCGACGTGGAGTTCGTGACGACGCCGGAGCTGTTGTTGGCGATGGTGCCCCGGTGGACCGTGCCCGCCGCCGTCCTCGCGTCTGGCACCGTGCTCTGGCTCGGTCGTCGGATGGACCGGCGATCGCGGCTGACAGACGCGCTCCGCCCCGGGCGACGCCAGCGGATCGTCGCCGCCGTGGCTCTCACGGTCCTGCTCGCGTCCGCCGCCATGTTCGGTCACCGGCTCAATCCGCTCCGCGCGGCGTGGGACGCGAGCGGCGCGACCTGGGCCGCGTGGTCCCATGCCGACAACCTGAGACAGAACGGGTTTCTCGGAGCCCTCCTGTGGAGCCTTCCGAGCGAGGCGATGGAACGACCGGACGGGTACGGCCCGTCGACGATGTCGCAGATCACCGACCGCTACACGGCTGCGGCAGCCGCGCAGAACGCCGACCGGGTCGATCACCCCTGGAACATCGTCCTCGTGCTGAGCGAGTCGTTCGCCGATCCCGATCAGATCGAGGGCCTCGAACTGCGCGAGGACCCGCTCGACAGCATCCGGAACGTGCTTGTTTCCTCCGCGCACGGTCAGACGACACCGGCCGGATATGGGACAGGAACCTCGACGATGGAGTTCCAGGCACTCACCGGTCAGTCGATCGGCCTGTTCTCGCCTCAGGTGATCTCCCCGTACCAGCGGTTCGTCGGGGAGACCCCGTCGTACCCGTCGGCCGTGGACTTCGTGTCGCGCCGCGGGCTGCGGACCGTGGCCCTGCACTCGTTCAACGACGCTCTCTACAACAGACCGGAGGTGTACGAGTCCCTCGGCTTCGAGAAGGTCATCTTCGACTCGGACATGACCCATGTCGACCGCGTGGAGGACAACCCGTTCATCAGCGATGCGGCGACGTTCGACGAGGTGCTCGACGAGCTCACGACGTCGAACGACCCGGTTTTCGCCCACGCCGTGACCATGCAGAACCACGTGCCCCACGAGGACTGGTACTCCGATCCCATCGAGCCCCGCGTCGGGTCGAACCCGGATGAGATCGGCACGTGGGCCCGGGGAATCGCGCACTCGAGCGAGGCGCTGGCCGGCTTCATTCGGAACTTGGAGGATCTGGACGAGCCGACGGCCGTCGTCTACTACGGCGATCATCTCCCGGCGATCTTCGACGGCCTCGACGTGGACGGAGCCGACGCCGTGCAGACGCGGACTCCGGTGATGATCTGGACGAACCGAGTGAACCGCCCCATCGATCTGGGCGTGCTCGGTCCGCAGTACCTCCTGCCCGCCCTCTACGACACCCTCGAGTTGCCCGAGCCGCCGATGTTCGCCTTCCTTGACGAGATGCGGCATGAGCTCGGGACCGTGATCGGCGGTTCGGTCCTGGACGCGTCCGGCCGCGAGATCGACGTCGACGCGCTCTCCGAGCGACAGCGAGACCTGCTGGAGGACTACCGACTCATCCAGTACGACCTGTCGATCGGTGGCCGCCACGCCGCCGAGAAGCTGTGGTCGCTGCCAGGCGCTCCTGCGGCCGACTGAGTCGCGGCGCGCACTGCGTCAGCCCATCGTCTCCATCGCATTGATGATCGCGGGGCCGATCACCACCATGAACAGGACGGGCAGGATGGTCGCGATGAGCGGGAACAGCATCTTGACCGGAACCTGGTTGGCCTTCGCCTCGGCTCGAAGCCTGCGCAGGGTCCGCATCTCGGCAGCCTGATCCCGCACGATGTCCGACATCGGCACGCCGAACTCCTCGCCTTGGGTGATGGCCCGGACGAACTTGCGCAGCTCTTCGACGTCGGTGCGGGCGACGAGCTGCTCATAGGCCTCACGGCGCGGAACGCCGAGCGCCACGTCCTGAACGGTACGGACGATCTCCTCGGCGAGGGGCCCGCTGCCGGTCTGTCCCGATCGCGCGAGGGCGTTCTCGAAGCTGGCGCCGGACTCGATCGAGATGGTGATCTGGTCGAGCAGATCGGGCAGCGCGTACTGGATCGCCTCCTGGCGCGCCCGCGCCTTGCCGGACAAGGTGACACTCGGGAGGACATACCCGCCGACCGGCGGGCCGATCAGCAGCGCCAGCCCGATGAGCCCGTCATACGAGCTCTGCACCATGAGTCCGACCGCCAGACCCACTGCGGCCAGCAAGATCTTCATGGAGAGGATCTTCGCGACGCTGGTGTTATCCGGCCGTCCGGCGAGCATGTAGTCGCGCTCGGTCCGATCGATGAGGCTCTGCGGCGAGAGCCGATGGCCCAGCCCGACCTTGCCGTCCCGATTGAGCTTGGCGCCCGCCTCGACCTGTTCGACGGGAGCCGTGAGCTCGCGCAGACGGGCCTGCGCCTCGTTCTCGCGACGTCCGAAGATGTCCAGAGCCACGAACAGCGCAGCCAGGGCCGCGATGATGAACAGCCCACCGAGGACGAACAGGATCATCAGAGCTTCACCTTCGTGATCTGTCGTAGCCACAGGAACCCGACGACGTACAGGGCGAGTGCACTGACCAGCAGGATGCGCCCGATGAACGTCGTGAAGAGCAGCGCCATGTAGTCGCCGTTCATGAGCGTGTACATGCCGCCGACGGCGACCGGAAGCGCCAGGAGCATGTAGCCGGACATCTTGCCCTCGGCGGACAGGGTGTTGATCTTCTCGCGCAGCTCGTTGCGCTCGGCGATCGTGTCGATCACCCGGTCGAGGATCTCGCTCAGGCGCCCGCCCGAGTCACGCTGGATCGCGACGGCCTCGCTGATCCACTGGAAGTCGGAGCTCTCCATCCGCTCGGCCGTCTCCTTCATCGCCGCGACGAGATCACGACCCAGCCGGCTCTCGTTGACGATCCGGGCGAGCTCCTCGCCCATCGGCGCCTCCATCTCTGCGGCCGTGTTGGCCAGTGCGTTCGGCACGTTCATGCCGGCCTTGAGGGCCGAGCTGAACAAGGTCATCGCCTCGGCCATCTGACGATTGAACTTCTCGCGACGCTTGGTCGTCTTGACCGACACCACGACGCGCACGACGAACGGCGCGAGGATCGCGGCCAGAATCCCCAGGAACATGCCGCTGACGGCGATTTCGACCAGCAGCGCGATCATCGCGGCGAGCACCGTGATGGCGACCATCTGCGTCACGCTGCTGCGGATGCCGGCCTGCGCCAGCTGGTCCTCGGTGTAGGGCCGCCAGCCGGTGGTGCGCAGGACCTTGTCGATGAGGTCGTAGATCGGCGTCGACGCCTGCTCCGACTCCTGGGTCGATGCCCCCTCCCGCTCCTGGGCCTTCATCTGCTCCGAGCGGAGCCTGGAGAACTCCGGCTCGAACAGCGCGAACATGAGGGCGAGCAGGGCGGCGACGATGAGCACGAGCCCGATGGCGAACCACTGCATCAGGCGACACCCTCCGTCGACCGGGGAAGCAGGTGGGCCGGGACGGTGACGCCTCGCTCGTCCAGCACCCGCCGCAGATGCTCCCCGTCGCCGACGGGCTCGATCCGCCCCAGCGGGTGCCCGTCGTCGCTGTAGCCGGCGGCGAAGTCGAAGCGGTACAGGTCGTTGAGCACCGGCTCGTCGTTCTCGACGCCGGTGAGCTCGGTGACGTGGGTGATCCGACGCGAACCGTCGCGCATTCGGCTGATCTGGACGATGAGGTCGACGGCGGACCCGATCTGCTCGCGGATGGCGCGCAGCGGTAGGTCCATGCCGGCCATGAGCACCAAGGTCTCCAACCGGGCGACGCAGTCGCGTGGCGAGTTCGCGTGCAGGGTCGAGATCGAGCCGTCGTGACCGGTGTTCATGGCCTGCAGCATGTCGAGGGCCTCACCGCCGCGGCACTCGCCGATGACCACACGGTCGGGGCGCATGCGCAGCGAGTTCTTGACGAGGTCGCGGATCGTGACCTCGCCGCGCCCCTCGATGTTCGGCGGCCGGCTCTCGAGCTGGACGACGTGCTCCTGTTGGAGCTTCAACTCGATCGCATCCTCGATCGTCACGATGCGCTCCCCCTCCGGGATGAAGGAGGACAGCACGTTCAGCAGCGTGGTCTTGCCGGTGCCGGTGCCGCCCGAGACGAGGATGTTCAGGCGGCCGCGCACGCACAGCTCGAGCAGCTCGCCGACCTCGGGCGTGATCGATCCGAACCGGATCAGGTCGTCCACGGTGAGCGCCTTCTTGGCGAACTTGCGGATCGTCAGCGACGAGCCGCGCACGGCGAGCGGGGGGATGACGGCGTTGACACGGGAGCCGTCCGCGAGGCGGGCGTCCACCAGTGGCGACGACTCGTCGATGCGCCGACCGACCTTGGCCACGATGCGCTCGATGACCCGACGCAGCTGCTCCTCCGAGGAGAAGGTGACCGGCGCGAGCGTGAGTCGGCCGTTCTGCTCGATGTAGATCTGGTGGGGGTG
>Ga0079224_100005209_pt1 | contig 17040 bp, 13 predicted proteins | sample Stecom2015_FD_80414 | JGI IMG/M metagenome (GOLD analysis project Ga0079224, IMG submission 80414) | Agricultural soil microbial communities from Utah to study Nitrogen management - Steer compost 2015 | ecosystem: Environmental > Terrestrial > Soil > Agricultural land | place: USA: Utah... | reverse complement strand
GAACCAACTTTTTCGTTTTCTGTAGCCCGTAGGGGAATCGAACCCCTGTTTCCAGAATGAAAATCTGGCGTCCTAACCCCTAGACGAACGGGCCATCGGGTAATGGAGCGCAAATATAGCAGTATTTTGCGCCATTTTCAAACTCCGATCGCAATGGTCACTAAATCAGGTCAAACCCGATGTCGCGGCGGAAGTTTTTGCCCTCAAAATAGATGCGTCCAGCATCCGCGGTCGCTTGTTGCAGCGCTTCGAATAGCGTGTCCTTCAACGCCGTTACCGCCATGACACGGCCGCCTGCCGTCTTTACCACGCCATTTTCCTCGCGGGTGCCGGCATGGAAAACGAGCGATTCCTTTACGCTCTCGATGTTGTCAATCTGCATGCCCGAGACATAATCGCCGGGGTAGCCGCCCGAAACCAGCATGACGGTAGCTGCGGTCTTGGGCGACAGCGTAAACGAGCGCTCGGCCAAGGTGCCGGTAGCCACGCCTTGCAGGAGGTCGAGGAGGTCGCTCTCAATACGGGGCAACACGCTTTCCGTCTCGGGGTCGCCCATGCGCACGTTATATTCGATGACGTAGGGATCGCCGGCTACGTTCATCAGTCCGATGAAGATAAATCCTTTGTACGGGATGCCATCGCGCTTCAGCCCGTCGATGGTGGGGATGATGACGCGCTGTTCCACTTTGTCCAGAAAGGCGCTGTCTGCAAACGGAACGGGAGAAACCGACCCCATGCCACCCGTGTTCAGGCCGGTGTCCTGCTCGCCGATGCGCTTGTAGTCCTTGGCGCTGGGCAGGATTTTGTAGGTGTCGCCGTCGGTTAGTACAAAAACCGAGAGCTCGATGCCGCGGAGGAATTCCTCTACCACCACCACGCGGCTAGCGTCGCCAAACTTGGCTTCGCTGATCATGGCCCGCAGTTCGGCTTTGGCTTGTTCCAGCGTTTCGCAGATCAATACGCCCTTGCCAGCCGCCAGTCCGTCTGCCTTGAGCACGATAGGGAGCTGCTGCGTCTCCAGGTAAGCCAACCCTTCTTCGAGGCTGTCTTGGTCGAAGGAGCGCGATGCTGCGGTAGGAATGCCATGCCGCGCCATAAACTGCTTGGAGAAATCCTTGCTGCCTTCCAGTTGGGCGCCTTCCCGCTGTGGTCCGATGACCGGTATGTGGGCCAGGTCCGCCCGGTTGAGAAAATAATCGTGGATGCCTTTTACGAGCGGCTCTTCGGGGCCTACCAACAGCATGTCGATGCCGTTGCCCAGTACGAAATCCGCAATGCCCGCAAAATCCGTAACCGCCAGCGGTACGTTGGTGCCATATTGGCTGGTGCCCGCATTGCCGGGCGCTATGTAGAGTTTGGAAAGTTGTTTGCTTTGCGCGAGTTTCCAGGCAAAAGCGCTTTCGCGGCCGCCCGAGCCGATGATCAGTATATTCATAGCGCAAAGATATTTTTTTTGTCGTAGAAAGGAAGCGGGAATGTGAATACCGGTCGGATGACGGGTTAGTATCGACGGGCAGCCCGTTAACTTTGTCCGCTCGGATTAATCGGCTTCCGCCAAATTGTTTCTATCTTTAATGCCGGGTTCCGCATGTCGCGTCGCCGATAGGCGCGCTGCCGTACCGTACAGAACTTTCGGCTGGCGTGGCCTGGCAATGCCCGGCAGCCGGATAAACCGAACATAAGGGCGCTCCCATGATAAACCTAAAAACGCTGCTGGCAGCCATCGTCTGCACGCTGGCAATACACGGCCAGGCAACCGCACAAGTGGTGTCTTTTGACGGCATGCTGGAGCAACTCGAAAACTACGCCCAGGAATATCCCCAAGAGAAAGTCTACCTGCATCTGGACAAGCCCCAGTACGCGGCAGGCGAAGATATCTGGTTTAAAGCCTATGTGACCATCGGGCAATTCAACCTGCTATCCGGACTGAGCAAGATCCTGTACGTCGACCTGATCAATCCCCAGGAGCAAGTGACGAAGTCGCTGCGTTTGCCGTTGTTGGGCGGCGTCACCGTCGGGGATTTTAGCCTGGCGGATACGCTTTCGGAGGGCAGTTACCGAATTCGTGCATACACCAATTGGATGCGCAATTTCGATGAAGGGCTTTTCTACGACCGCACGGTTCCGATAGGCAATGCCCTAGTCGACCAAGTGGCGGTGCATACCGAACTCAAGATCGAAAACTCACCCGAACAGCACGAAGTAAATGCACGTATCCGGCTGGCCGATTTGGCTGGCTCCCCCCTTCGGGATGCGGACGTGAATTATGAGGTGTTGCTCGAAGATCGCAGTATCAGCAAGGGGAAGGCTACCACGGACGGGCAAGGCGGCCTGGAAATCGACTTTGTCAACAAGCAACCCGAGCGACGCACCGGCGGGCGTATCAACCTGTTGATTTCGCGCCCGGGCATGCCCACCATCCGAAAGCAAGTGCCTATCCAGCACACGGGGGCGGAGAACGCCATCCAGTTTTTTGCCGAAGGCGGTCATTTGGTTGGCGGTGCCATGGCAAAGGTGGCGTTCAAGGCCCTGCGCCCCAACGGGCGGAGCATAGCTGCGCACGGCATCATCCGCAATGCGGCAGGCGAGGAGGTGGCGGCCTTCGAAACCGGGCACGCGGGCATGGGGCACGTGCTGTTTCATCCACTGGCGGGTGAGCGGTACACCGCTGACGTCACCTTTGCCGATGGCAGCACAAAGGAAATTGAGCTGCCTGCGGTGCAGGCATCCGGCTTTGCCCTGACCGTCAATAACGACAATGAGCAAATAATCTACGCACAGCTGTTCGCTACCGACGATCTCGTGAAAGGCCAGACGGTTAATATGCTGTTGCAGCGCAACGGCGCCGTGCTTTACGGTTCTAAAGCGCGGGTAGACAAGGCTCAACTACTATTTTCCATTCCACGGCAGCACATCCCCACGGGCGTGGCGCAGCTCACTTTCTTCACTGACGATATGGTGCCGATTTTGGAGCGAAGCCTGTTCCATATCAACCCTATCGACTTATTGGCGTTGGCGATTACGCCTGATCGCGAAGTATACGGTACGCGCCAGCCCGTATCCCTATCGCTGGAGGCCGGCTCATCGACGGATACCATGCGCGTGGCCGTGCTGTCCGCGTCGGTCGTCCATGAGAAATACGTATCGGACAGTCTGGCTGCCCGGGGCGGAATCCTGGCCGAGCTATTGCTGCGGTCGGAGCTTAAGGGGTATATCGAGAATCCAGACTACTATTTCGAGGGCGAGGTGGCCAACGGGATGGACCCTCTCCGCAGGCGGGCCCTAGATAACCTAATGCTTACGCAGGGATGGAGCCGGATCGATTGGCAAGCGTTGGGGGCTGGCCAACTGCCGGAGCTGCGGTACCAGCCCGAGGAGGAGCTGCGCGTCAGCGGCTTGGTGACGCGAGCGGGCCGCAAGGTGCCCGTGCCCAACGCTACGGTGACCCTGCTCTCGACAGCTGCCGGCTCGATAGGTATCCTCGATACCGTCACCGGACCGGACGGACGCTTTAGTTTTGATCGGTTGTTGTTCCTGGACAGTACCAACTTTGTCGTCCAAGCCCGCGATGAGCGCGGAAGGAAGCATTTGGATATCATCCTGGACGAGGTGCCGAGGCAATCGGTAACCCCCAATGTCAATGCGCCTGAGGTGGAGGTGAACGTGAGCAGCTCGATGAGCGATTACCTGATGCGCTCAAAGTCCCAGCACGACGAACTGGTGCAGCACGGCTTGCGGGAGCGTACGGTCTTAATCGAGGCCGTCGAAATCAAAGCCGATCCGGCGGCCGAACGACGTGAGCGACTGAAGCATTCGAGCAACCTCAACGGGCCGGGCCAGGCCGATCAGGTGATCATGGCCGAAGAATTAATGAGCTGTTCGGACTTGTCCGTATGTTTGCAAGGTAGGCTGGTGGGCGTGATATTCCGCAATGGTGTGCCGTACTCGACCCGGTCGCCGCAGACACCCATGACCGTGATCATGGATGGCATGGAAATGGGCGAGGGCGACTTGCAGATGATTAGCCCTTTCGATGTCGAAGCGATCGAAGTCCTACGGGGCATTGGCACGACGTCCGTCTACGGGTCGCGGGGCGGAGGCGGCGTAATCATCGTCACGACCAAGCGGGGCACCGCCGGACTGCGACAGAACGCCTATACACCGGGCGTCGTCACCCACAGCCCGCAGGGCTATTACGAAGTGCGGGAATTCTACGCGCCGGATTACGCCGTGGCGGATTCGCTGGCCGACGTACGCGACCTCCGGACAACCATCCACTGGGAGCCGCACATCGTAACGGACAACGAAGGCAAGGCGGAGATTACCTTCTACACGGCCGACGAGCCGGGGGTGTATCGGGTCGTAGTGGAAGGACTGGATATTTATGGCCGGTTAGGGCGGACCATAACTACGATAAAAATTGAAGAATAATTGCAATGGAACATAAACACATTAGGGTAGACCTCGAAAATCGCGTCACGCACCTGCTCCTTAACCGTGGCAGGTCAAACGCATTCCATGCCGATATGCTCGAAGAGATGAAAGCTGCGGTTCAGGCTGCGGAAGCGGATCCAGGCGTGGAAGGCTTGGTATTGCATGGCAAGGAGGGTTTTTTCAGCGCGGGGCTGGATCTCATCACCTTGTACGATTATAATGAAGATGAAATCCGCGCGTTTTGGGAGCTTTTCATGGCTTTTGTGGAGTCTTTGGTGGCTTTTCGCAAGCCGGCGGTGGCCGCCATCAGCGGCCATGCCCCGGCGGGGGGATGCGTACTGGCCCTATGCTGCGATGCGCGCGTCATGGCCGAAGGGGATTACATCATCGGGCTTAATGAGGTACCGGTGGGCATCGTGGTGCCGGACAGTATTTTCGAGCTTTACAGCTTTTGGCTGGGGCGGGGCACGGCTTATCGCTATTTGCTGCAGGGTAAATTGCTCAGCCCGCGCGAGGCCTTGGCGGCCGGCCTGGTCGACGAGGTGGCCGCCCCACAGCGCATCCGTACGGTGGCCGAAAGGCACTTGGGTTTATATACCCAATTTGAGCGGAATACCTGGTGGCAGAGCAAGGCCAACCTGCGTAGGGAACTCGTACAGCGCATGGCTGCCAACCGCGAGGAAAGCATTGCCATGGTATTGAAGCAGTGGTGGACGCCGTCGACCCGGTCCATCCTGAAAACGATTATCGAAAACTTGACCCAGAAGAAATGACGGGGCAATAAAAACGTAGGATATGGGCAACGGGACAAAACCAACCGAAGGAGCGCTTCGCAAGGGTGCCTTGCAAGGCAAGTCCATCGTCGTGACGGGCGGTGGAACGGGCTTGGGCAAGGAAATGAGCCGGTATTTCCTGCAGCTGGGCGCGCGGGTACTCATTACAAGCCGCAAATCGGACGTAATCGAGGCCACCGCCAAGGAATTGCAAGCGGAGACGGGCGGCCAGGTAGCCGCCGTCGCCTGCGACGTGCGGCATTACGAGCAGGTAGAAGCCATGCGCGATACGGCGTTGGCCGCCTTCGGAAAGGTCGACGCATTGGTGAATAACGCGGCGGGGAACTTTATTTCGCCCACCGAGCGCCTGTCGGCCAACGCGTTCGCTACCGTGATTGATATCGTACTGAAAGGTACGGCCAACTGCACACTGGCCTTTGGCAAGCACTGGATTGCATCCCAACAGCCCGCCAGCATCCTCAATATCATCACGACTTATGCATTTACTGGCTCGGCCTATGTGGTACCATCGGCATCCGCCAAGGGGGGCGTGCTCGCCATGACGCGCTCGCTTGCCGTCGAGTGGGGACGGCACGGGATCCGTAGCAACGCCATAGCGCCGGGTCCCTTCCCCACCAAAGGTGCGTGGGAACGCTTATTGCCGGGCGACTTGGCCGAACAGTTTGACTTCAAGAACCGCGTGCCGCTCAAGCGGGTCGGCGAGTACCAGGAGCTTGCCAACTTGGCCGCATTCCTCTTGTCTGACTACGCCCGCTACATCAATGGGGAGGCGATAACGATTGATGGAGGGGAGTGGCTCCAAGGCGCCGGCCAACTGAGCGGCCTGGAGGCGATCCCCCAAGGGATGTGGGATGCGCTGGAGCAGATGACCCGCAATGCCAAAAGCAAATAGGCGCCCAGTCGCCACGCGTTGGGTAGAACGGTACCATTGAGGCGGAGGGGTTTATCCGGTCTAGGATGCGCTAAATGCTTGGTTGTTGCATTAATTCGTGGGTTTTCAGTTGGGGGTGGCGTGTAGTGCAGTCGTTTGCTTGTAACTATATGAGGTTCGATGGTCAATAGTTTTCATCGATAACCCATCGAGAAAAGTGATTGTCATCCCGTTCTGAAAAAGGGTATCTTTGCGTGAAATTAAAAAGCAGTTGTTTTACATTTTTAAGCGCAATTACTATGAGTTTTACAGGGAAAAAATTTCCAAGCATTGCTGTTAATGCCATTGACCACATGGGTGACAACCTATCCATCAATATTTTCGAAGAGGCTACGAAGAAGGGGAAAAAGGTACTGTTGTTTTGGTATCCAAAGGACTTCACGTTCGTATGTCCTACGGAACTGCATGCCTTCCAGGAAGCTGCTGCTGAATTTGAGAAGCGTAACACGCTCGTATTCGGTGCTTCTTGCGATACCAACGAGGTACACTTTGCCTGGTTGAACACGCCAAAGGACAACGGTGGGATTGAGGGTGTGGAGTACCCCATTCTGGCCGACACGAACCGCAACCTTTCCCGCATCCTGGGTATCTTGGACAGCGAGGAAAAAGAGCACCCGGAGTTTGGCCATATCGTGGAAGGTGAAAGCATTCCCTACCGAGCCACGTACTTGATCGACGAGGATGGCCGCGTGTTCCACGAGAGTGTGAACGACCTGCCATTGGGTCGTAACGTAAACGAATACCTTCGCCTGATCGACGCCTATGCGCACGTTCAGAAGTTTGGCGAAGTGTGCCCCGCCAACTGGGAAGAGGGCAAAGAGGCGATGAGCGCAACCCGCGACGGCGTAGCTACGTATTTGGCTAGCCAAGTGACGTTGAGCTAAGTCGCCACGTCGTGAAGGTGCCACCCTTGGTGTCTTCTAATTTTCTAATCCATACGGCTAAGTCGCGCTTCGCGCACCTAACGCCTGCCTTGCGCGACTTAGCTTGTTTTAATCTCATTTCATATGTTAAAGGAACTAGAAGCTGATAATCTGGACGCGATTATCCAGGAAAACGAAGTGGTTTTGGTCCAGTATTCCGCCAGCTGGTGCGGCAATTGCCGGATCATGAAGCCGAAATTCAAGAAATTGGCAGCGGAAAACGAAGGGGTTTCATTTATCGTGGCGGACGCCGAGCGTTTCCCCGAATCAAGGAAATTGGCTGACGTCAGCAATCTGCCCACGTTTGCCGCGTTTAAAAACGGGAAGTTGGTCAACCAAGTCCAGACCAACAAAATGGACGCTCTTACTGATCTGGTCAATGAAGTTACCCATAATTAAGCATCTCGTCGGGTTTATCGACGAGAACGATGAGGATTTTGTGCTCGAGGCTGCGGAAACGCTTGAGTCGCTCACCGAAGTGCCATCGCTGAAGGACGAGGAAATGGACGTGATCGGCGAACTGATTTCCAATATGTACGGTGCCATTGAGGTCACCAAACTCATGAGGGAAGAAGGCCTTTCGCAGAAAGACGCACTGAACGCGTTCATGAAACGCGTACTGGGATCGATTGATTCTTAGGTGCCGGTAGAACGGTGGCGAGCGCCGCGATATTGGGTCGCCCACAGGAAAATGGCATACAGCCGATGGTTTTGTGGAAAACTTATATCGCAGCCCGTCGGTTTATCCTTTTTTTGTCGTAACTTTACTAGCGTTAAAGGTTAGTTTCTTAAAGCTAATGTATGCACAGGTAATTCTTATTGGTTAAAACAAGTATCGGCCCCGTTTGGGGCCACGCGCAAAACAGGTTTTAAGAAAGAAATGATTTTTTAATTGTTAATTTACAAAAAGCCGTCACGATTATCGAGGCGGCTTTTGTTTTACCTAACGTTATGATGTCTACGCGTCGCTGCCGCTCTTTTGAGCGCCGCTGCCTTGTCCGGCCGCTGCGCTGGTTACTCGTTGTTTTGGCCCTGCATTTAGGAGGTTTGGTATCGGCCCAGCCACAGCCGCCGATGAGCTCGGCCGACATCCGGCTGGGTATCGACAAATTGGCCACGCTGGGTTCTGTACTGTATTTCGCGGCCCACCCGGATGATGAAAATACGCGGCTGATCGCCTGGCTGGCCAAGGAGAAAAAATACCGGACGGCCTATCTGTCGCTGACGCGCGGAGACGGCGGCCAAAACCTGATTGGCACGGAGCAGGCGACCGAGCTTGGGCTGATCCGCACGCAGGAGTTGCTTGCGGCGCGCCGCATCGATGGGGGCGAGCAGTATTTCTCAAGGCTGAACGATTTTGGCTTTTCGAAGACCGCGGAGGAAACCCTGCGGATATGGGATGGGGAGCAGGCCCTGGCCGATGCGGTATGGATCATCCGGCAGTTTAGGCCCGATATCATCATTACGCGGTTTCCGCCCGACGAGCGCGGCGGGCATGGCCACCACCAAGCGTCGGGCCGACTGGCGATCGAGGCGTTTGCCGCGGCGGCGGATCCCACGCGTTTTCCCGAGCAACTGGCCTACACGACCGTATGGCAAGCCAAGCGGGTGCTGTGGAATACTTCCCCCTGGGCGCCTAGCACGGAATCCGCAGATAAACTCTTTACGGTCGCCACGGGCGATTTCAATCCCCTCGTAGGGCGTTCGTATGGGGAAGTGGCCGCCGAGAGCCGGTCGGAGCACAAAAGCCAGGGTTTTGGGGCGGCACGCCAGCGCGGCGAGGCCTCCGAAACGTTTGAGGCCCTGGCTGGCGACTTGCCCGTCAGCGATTTGATGGATGGTGTCGACGTGTCGTGGGCGCGCGTGGCGGGCGGGGTCGGTATCCAGGCACTCGTTGAGCAGTTGCGCGATAACTTTGATTTCCTAAAGCCCGAACGATCCGTTCCGGGCCTTGTCGAATTACTTTCCCTCGTTGAAGCGCTTGAGGACGGCTATTGGCGCGAACAAAAGGCGAAGGAGATCAAGGACCTGATTCTGGCGTGCGGCGGAATCTGGTTCGAGAGTTACGCCAGCCGGCCGCAGTTTGCCGTGGGCGAGGAGTTGTCGGTGTCCAGTTCGTTCATTGTGCGCCGCCCCGGTGTAGAAGTCGTACTACAACGCATCGAAAGCCCGGATGGCGTAAACGAATATGCGAACGAGCGCGTGTTGCCCTTTAATCAAGTCGTAAGCGAGCAGATAATCATCAAGCCCAGCCGCACCACGCAGCCTTACTGGCTGGATAAGCCCGGTACGCTCGGTGCCTATGCGGTGGGCGATCCGCAGGACGCCGGCCATCCCGGAAATCGGGATAATCCGCGTACGGTGGTTACGCTGGCCATCAACGGCAAGCCCATTACGTTTGAGCGTGCCATCATGCATAAATATACCGATCCCGTGCGTGGCGAGGTGCACGAGCCGCTCGCGGTTGTGCCACAGATCACCGCTACGCTTGAAAAGAAGTCAATGGTTTTCAATGGCGACGCGCCCAACACGCTTAACATCACCTTCGCCAACCATACGTCGCAGGCGGCGACGGCGCGTGCCCATGTCGAGCTGCCGCAGGGCTGGCGCGCGGACGAAACGGAGTTTTTGTTGGCTTTCGAGCAGTCTGGTGCCGATATCGTCAAGCAAGTGACGGTATACCCCGGCGAAGCCAGGAAGGAGGACGCGCTGCAGATCCTGTTCGATACCGGGGATGGAAAAGCGTTGGCCCGCGGGATGCGGCAAATCGCTTATGACCACATCTCGCCGATCACCTGGTTCCCCGAAGCACGGGCTACCCTGCACCGGATCGAAACCGGGGTCTCAGCCAAGCGCATTGGCTACATCGCGGGTGCCGGCGACCTCATCCCGCAATCACTGCGGGATATCGGATTAGCGGTGGACGTGCTCGCCGAAGGAGACATGCGAGCGAGCGTGCTTCGCCAGTATGACGCCATCGTCACGGGCGTGCGGCTCTACAACGTCAATCCGAACATGCGTCGGTTCCAGCCCTTACTCATGGATTATGTGGCGCAAGGAGGTACGCTGGTGGTGCAGTACAACGTCAGTGGCGGCTTGGTCGTAGACGAACTGGGCCCGTATCCGCTGGCTCTGTCGCGCGGGCGGGTCACGGAGGAAGATGCGCCCGTTCGCTTCCTAAAACCCGATAGCCCGGTACTCAACTACCCCAATCGCATTACGCAAGCGGATTTCGAAGGTTGGGTGCAGGAGCGCGGCCTGTACTTTGTGGACGGTGCGGACAAGCGCTATGAGCGCCCCTTGGCGATGAGTGACACGAACGAGGCGGCCTTGTCGGGCTCACTGCTCGTGGCGCGATATGGCGAAGGTAACTTTGTTTATACATCCTTGTCTTTTTTCCGGCAATTGCCTGCCGGGGTGCCAGGGGCATATAGATTATTTGTAAATTTGCTGGCTAAACCCAATTAGAACATAGCGCGCATCCCCGCGGCCGGGGAGCGTGGCTTTTAATGAGAGAACGACATGAAACAAACAGAAAACCATCCTGCGGAAATCAAGAACTTTGAAAGCTACTTTTATCTCATTGGAGCCGTTTTCGGCGCACTGACGGGATATGTGGCGCGGGAAACCGTATTGGGCTTGGTGATGGGCCTGATCATCGGATTGGTATTTGCCGCTTTCTTCGTGACGAAACTATTGCCCGAGCGTGCGCACGACAGATAAAGGCCTCCCGCCATTTATCAAAACTTGGCGGCGATTTTATGGCTTAGTGGTCATCTGGCTACTGGTCCTGATTGCCCTGTTCTATTTTTTTACTAGGTATTTCGGATGAGCGCCGCCGACTGGATAATCCTTTCACTGACCCTGCTGCTGATTATCTCGTATGGCGTGTACAAAAGCAGGGGCATACGCAATATCGATGGGTACCTCCTTGGCAATAAGTCCCTGCCCTGGTATCACATTGGCTTTTCGGTGATGGCGACCCAGGCGAGCGCGATCACCTTCCTGTCGGCACCCGGCCTGGCGTATTCGTCAGGGATGAGCTTTGTCCAGTTTTATTTCGGCCTGCCGCTGGCCATGATCGTGCTGAGCATTACGTTTGTGCCGATCTTTCACCGTCTGCGCGTATTCACCGCGTACGAGTTTTTGGAGAAGCGGTTTGACGTGCGGACGCGCGCGTTTACGGCATTTCTTTTTCTCATCCAGCGGGGTATATCTACGGGTATCACGATTTACGCCCCCGCCATCATCCTTTCCAGTATCCTGCAAATCAACGTGACGTATACCACGTTGTTCATTGGTGCGATGGTGGTGCTTTATACCGTATACGGCGGTACCAAGGCCGTTTCCTATACGCAGCTACTGCAGATGAGCATCATTTTCGGTGGGCTGCTGGCGGCAGGGGTGATGGTGGTCTATATGCTTCCGCAGGATATCGGCTTGGTGGAGGCCCTGCATATTGCCGGCAAATCGGGCAAGGCGAACGCCATCGACTTATCGTTTGACTGGAACAACCAGTACACGCTGTGGAGCGGTTTGATTGGAGGTTTTTTCCTCCAACTGTCCTATTTCGGTACGGACCAAAGTCAGGTAGGGCGCTACTTGACCGGCTCTTCGATCCGCGACAGCCGCATCGGCCTGCTGATGAACGGTCTGTTGAAAGTCCCTATGCAATTTGCCATTTTGCTGATCGGTATCTTGGTGTTTGCTTTCTATCAGTACAATAGCCCGCCGATATTTTTCAACAATTACGAGCTGAATAAAATTGAACAGAGCGAATATGCGGCCCAAGTAGACGCGCTCAAAGCCCAGCACGAAGATATTTTTGTCCAGAAGCGCGTTCAGGTCGACCGTCTGACGGCGGCATTGGAAGCCGGTGATCGGGCCGTTGTCGACGATGTGCGCGTACGCCTGCGCGACAGTGATCTGCAAGCCAAGCAAGTCCGTGCCGACCTGGTGGCGCTCATGCAGGAACATGATGCCGCGGCCGACACGAATGATAACAACTATATCTTCCTGTCCTTTGTCACCGAACACTTCCCGAAAGGCCTGATTGGGCTATTGGTTGCTATTGTGTTTATGGCTTCGATGGGCGCTACGGCCAGCGCCATCAATTCGCTGTCGTCGACGACCGTGGTCGATATTTACAAGCGTTTCGTAAATAAGGAGGGAAGCGATTCGCGCTATTTGGGCGCGTCCCGGCTATTCACCCTGGTTTGGGGCGTGCTGTGCGTGTTGGTGGCGTTATATGCGAGCAAGCTCGGCAACCTGCTGGAAGCGGTCAATATTCTGGGTTCGCTTTTTTACGGTACCATCCTCGGGATATTCGTGGTAGCCTTCTATGTGAAGCGGGCCGGCGGCCAAGCCGTGTTGTGGGCGGCAGTCCTGACGGAGATTATCGTCGTCGCGCTTTGGTGGTTTGACGTGATGGCTTTCCTGTGGCTGAACCTGGTAGGTTGCGTGCTAGTTGTCGTATTCGCGTTGCTATTGCAGGGCATCATCCGCCAGGATAAAGCCAAGGCATTGCCCTCTGCCTAGTCCCCTAATGCTTCAAATAGAGATTGTAAAGCACGCTTTCGTCGTATAAAGTGAGCGTGGGCGTGAGGTCGTTTTGGATGTAGCGCCGCTTAAACGCGACGATGGCCGCCGGTAGGTTGCTGGTGTCGTAGCCGATGATTCGCAGCGCGTCGACGGGATTAAAGCCTTCGGGCGGCGTAACCAGTACCTCATCGGGCCAGAGCCCAAAGCCGTACGCAGCTAAGCGTTCCCATGGAAAATGCACGCTGGGATCCACCTTGCGGCCTGGCGAAACGTCTCCATGGCCCAGGAAATTGGGGGTGGGGATATTATAATTCGCCTTCAGGGTGTCGAGCAGGGTGAGCAGGCTGTTGATTTGCGCGTCGGGGAATGGTTCCTTGCCGTTGTTGTCCAGCTCGGTGCCGATCGAAACGGAGTTGAGGTCGGTAAGGCTTCCCCATTTGCTGGCGCCTGCATGCCAGCCACGCAAGTAATCGTTTAGCATCTGATACACCCGGCCATCGCGGCTGATGACGTAGTGCGATGAAACCTTGGTGTGCGGCAAGGTAAAGGTGCGGATGGTTTGCTCGACGCTGTCCTGTGCCGTATGGTGAATGATGACGTAATTGGGCTTGCGCAGGTCGAAATGGATGGCGCCTACCCAGTCTACATCTTCGCGCAGTCCCTTGGCGTCGCCGAGTACGTGCGGGCTGGCGTGGCCGGGCGAGGGAGGGAGGGAGACCGGCGGGACCACTTCAGCCTCCGTGGGAAGCTCTTTCGGCGCGGGGGGCGTTTCGGGCACGGGAAGCGGCTGCTGGATTGCTTCGGCAGCTTCCTTGACCTGCTGCGTATAGATCTTGTTGGTAGCTGCGTATCGATTGGTTGTACAGGCTGATAGCAGCGCTATGGCCACGACGAAAATGGAGTTGGAACAAGCAATGCGTCTCACGTCTACCTTCCCTAGGATTTACGGATTAGGGGATACGGTACACCAAGCCTACGGCTAAGCCCTGGCTATACTGTACCTCGGAGCGTTTTTTGCCTTCGGCAACGTAATCGCTGTCGTAGAGCATGCGCCCGCTGAGCGTAACGTTGACAAACCGGGCCACGCTGGCCGTCAGTGTAGCCTCCAGGTTGTGGCTGGGGTTGTCCAGCTTTTTATAATTTGCAAACAGCATGTAGCGGCTCTTGAGGTTGAGGTTGCTGGATAAATTGCGGTCTAGGTTGGCCACCAATTCAAAGGCGAGGTCGTTTTTGACACGCTTCCCATCTTCGATGTCATAATGCGCCGGGTCAATGCGGTCGTCGAGCACAAGGGTCTGCCGGGCCGTACCTGTACCGAAGCGCAAGGAGAAGGTATTGTCGGGGATGTACTGGATACCGAATGATTCGGTAATACGCGCGGGCGCCATGAAGTTGGAGATAATGCCGGTGATGGTGTCTCGTCCGTCGGCCGTCCGTCCGTAGCTGTGACCAAGGTCAAACTGGCTTTCGAAGCGGAGCGATGTAAATAGCGACCAGGACTTTGATATCCCGAGCGAGAAGCTGTTGTCCCAGAAGATCCGATCGTTGTTTTTACGGGGTAGCTGGTCTTTGTTTTTGGCTTTTCCGTATTCCAAGGCCATCTCGGTTACGAAACGGACGTTATTGCGGTGGTATTCGGATTTGTGGTTGATGTTTCCGCGGATCGAGACGGAGTTGACACCCCCCGCTGCCCAGTTGTCGCTGAATGACGCTTGGTTGGTGTTGATGCCCAAGGACGTCCAATGTCTCCAATAGATAATGCGCAAGTCAAGCGTCGAGGCCGACAGGCCGATGGGATCCACCGTCAACGGAGGGCGTTCCACTTCCAGGAGATTGGAGTCGGGTTTGACGCGTAGTTCGTTCAGGTCGTATATTTGGGCGTTGGCCAGGAAAGCGCTCAGCAAAAAGGTTAATGTAAGGCAAAGGTAGCGGTGTATACTCATGTCGTAAACCTAAATTTAAACCATCTTTTGTGTGATTCGTGCAAATATACTGCCGTTAACGCACTATCCCTAATTATAGTTAGGGTTCTTCGGCTATTTCCTCGAGTTTCGGCAGGGGCGGTAGCCTGCGCAAGGAGGGGCGTTGGCGGTATTGTGCGTAACTTGATCGGATATAAAAAACCATGTTGTAGTCGGTGGCGCTCAGGACGAAGAAATAAGACGGGCGATATTGCCGCATGAAATCACGCAGTGCGTCGCCCGTCAGTCCGGTAGCCCGGCTAACCAATTCGGGGGTAAAGCGATAGTCGATGACCGATTCGCGGTAGTCCTCCTCGATGATTTCCTGTAGGCGCCGGGCATTTCGTCCTTCCCGGCTGATCAGTTTGTAGAGCGCGTCGATACTGACGCCGGCTCCGGTGGGCGCTACCGAAAGAATCGACCCCGGGCTACCCCGGGAGTAGGCCGTGCTGTATTCCCGTTTGTTCTCACGCAGGCGCTCCTCGGGCGATCGACGCGCAACGACCGGCACCTCGGCGATCCGAATGGACGACCGCTCCAGCTGGAAGACGACGACTTTGGCATCGCCCACTCGCAGGGTGTCCGCATGGTAACCCGTAGCGGCGGCGATGAGCACGTCGCCCGGCTTAGCGACGATTTCAAACTCGCCGCGCGTATTGTTGTAGCCCCCCTCGTCGTTGGAGGGATTATAGACGAACACCCGTGAAACACGTTGTTTGGTATTTTTGTCGAATACCAGCCCCTGCACGGTATCTTGCCCGGCGACAGGCCGTACGCCCAAGGCCAACAGCCAAACGATGGTTAATTGCACGAACTGTTTCACTGTCGTAAAACTACGTTTAAGTTAGCAGTCGGCGAAAAAATTAACATCATTTAAGGTTTTACCGGGGGGCAATAAGTTCCGATTCACGGCTGGAAATAATCGGGGCGCCGGCTGGGCGGAAGCTTTTGCATGTCAGCCCAAAACTGTACCTTTGCGCAATGATTAATGTATCGAATCTGTCACTGCGCTTCGGCAAGCGTGTCCTGTTTGAAGACGTCAACCTAAAATTCACCTCTGGCAACTGCTATGGTATTATCGGCGCCAACGGTGCCGGTAAGTCTACGTTCCTGAAAATCATCTCGGGCGAGGTGGATCCGACCACCGGTTCGGTCTCTTTCACTCCCGGAGAACGCATGGCCGTGCTAAGCCAAGACCACTACGCCTTCGATGAATTTACCGTACTCGAAACCGTCATGATGGGCCACAAAGAGCTCTACGATATCATGAAGGAGAAGGACGCGATCTATATGAAGGAAGACTTTTCGGACGCGGATGGCGAACGCGCTGGGGAATTGGAAAGTCTGTTTGCGGAGATGGACGGATGGAACGCCGAAAGCGACGCCGCATCGTTGCTGAGCAACCTAGGCATCGCCGAGAGCCTTCACACCAAGTACGTAAAGGAGTTGGACGGTAACCAAAAGGTTCGCGTGCTGCTCGCCCAAGCGCTGTTTGGCAATCCCGATATTTTACTGCTCGATGAGCCCACCAACGACCTGGACATCGAAACCATCGCTTGGCTGGAGGATTTTCTGGCCGGCTATGAGGCCACCGTACTCGTCGTGTCGCACGACAGGCACTTCCTGGATGCGGTGTGTACCCACGTGGTAGACATAGACTTTGGCAAGATGACCATCTACACGGGCAACTATTCGTTCTGGTATGAATCGAGCCAATTGGCCCTGAAGCAACGGGCCGAGCACAACAAGAAGATGGAAGATAAGGTCAAGGAATTGCAGGAGTTTATCCGTCGGTTCAGCGCCAACGCTTCGAAGTCTAAACAAGCGACGAGCCGGAAGAAAGCCCTCGATAAAATCAACCTCGACGAAATCAAGCCTTCTAACCGCAAGTATCCCGCGATTATGTTTAACAACATGGAGCGCGAGGCCGGTGACCAAATCCTGCAGATTGAAAACCTAGGCAAAAAGATGGGCGACGAGGTCCTGTTTGGCCAAGTGGACCTCATGGTCAACAAGGGCGACAAGATTGCCGTGCTTTCCCAGAATAGCTTGGCTACGACGGCCTTCTACGAAATCCTGACCGGACGCGACACGAACCACGACGGTTCGTTTAAGTGGGGAGTCACGATTAGCATCGCCGATATTCCCATGGATAACAGCGCCTATTTTGACGGAAAGAACGAAAACCTGATCGATTGGTTGCGCGACTACTCGGCGGTGGAGAAAGACGAGCAATTTGTGCGTGGGTTCCTCGGCAAAATGCTGTTCTCTGGCGAGGAGGTGCTGAAGAAATGCTCGGTGCTGTCCGGAGGCGAAAAGATGCGTTGCATGTTTTCCCGCATGATGCTTCAGAAGGCCAATGTACTTGTGCTTGATGAACCGACGAACCACCTGGATCTTGAAAGTATTACTACGCTAAACAACTCTTTGACAAACTTTAAAGGTAACATCCTTCT
>Ga0079224_100005208_pt1 | contig 17041 bp, 13 predicted proteins | sample Stecom2015_FD_80414 | JGI IMG/M metagenome (GOLD analysis project Ga0079224, IMG submission 80414) | Agricultural soil microbial communities from Utah to study Nitrogen management - Steer compost 2015 | ecosystem: Environmental > Terrestrial > Soil > Agricultural land | place: USA: Utah... | reverse complement strand
GTCTTCTGAAGACGGACTGCCCATGGCTGAGCGACTCATTCAGGAAAGAGCGTTTTCGGGAACGTAGTGCCGGGGGCAGGGCGACAGGAATGTCTTACTCCTGGTTCACTGGTATGCTTGGAAACAACAGGTACTTCGCGCATGCCGGAGGTGGGGGAGGTTACTATGTGGAATTGCGATTGTATCCCGGACGGCGTCTGGGCAGCGTGATCATGTTTAATCGCTCAGGCATGCGTGATGAGCGTTTTCTGGATCGCGTTGATCGTTTCCTTCTGTGACGGGCTGTTCTGAAAAATAGAGCGGAAGGATTTGACGCCCGGCCAAATCCTCCGCCCATTAGAAAAGAATCATCAGGACACGACGCTTTCTGCGGCATCTCTTGATGCTGTCGCTCAGTCTTGCGAATTCATCGCTGTCTACCGACGCATGACGTGCGGTGACATAGGATTGAATCGCCTTCCTGATGTTTCCACGCAGTTCGTACGCCTGTCCTATGTATTCCATGAAGGCGACCTTGTTGGCGCCTGCCTTGACTGAACCTTGTTCGAGGTAACCCAGCGCTTCAACATACACGCCACGAGCCAAGTAGATCCATCCCAGATGCAAGTAAGGCGGCGCATAAGTCGGGTCGAATTTCATTGCCGCCTTGAAATGCACTTCCGCCTTCATCGGCTCATTGGCGTAGTACAAGTATACCCAACCGATGAGGTTGTGAAGCTTTGCGTAACCCGGTTCTTCGTACAAGAGGTCATTCAGTATCGCAAGCGCTTCGTCTACGCGATAATCGTATACCAGGCCTTCGGCCTTCTTCATGTAGTTGTCAATCCATTCCATTTTAGTTTATGTTTAGGTTCACGTTCAAGGTTCGGACCTTGAACCGAACCTTAACTAATCCTCTGGCGGCGTTTCATCGCCGCACATACGTACTATCCTGGGTGTGAATACACCCAATGTTTCCACCAGTTCGTCCTGGTAGCGCATTACGTCGCGGATGTCCTTGTACACCATCGGTGCCTCGTCGAGGCCGCCGCCGATCAGTTCAACGCCATGCTTATCGAGTTCCTGCTTCAACATCTTTCTGTTGATAGTGGATTTCGCCGCGGTTCGCGACATCACTCTTCCTGCGCCATGTGCTGCCGATGCGAGGGATGTCGGATTTCCTTTACCGCGCACGATAAAGCCGGGGGCTGTCAACGAACCGGGTATTACGCCGAGGACATCCTTTCCCGCGGGGGTCGCACCTTTGCGATGCACAATCACTTCTTTGCCGTCAGGCAACTTTTCCTTCCAGGCAAAGTTGTGATGGTTTTCTACCATCAGCAGGGGCTGCTCGCCGAGGCTCTTCGCCATCCGCTCGTGGATCTGATGATGATTCGCCGATGCGTAATCTCCCGCCAGGCTCATCGCGATCCAGTATTCCTGTCCCGCTTCCGTGCTCAGATCAAGCCACGCGAGGTTTTGAGCTTCTGACGGAAGGAGGCATTGCTCCTTTGCCACACGCGTGTAGTGGCGCGCAATCTCGGCGCCTAGTCCTCTCGAGCCCGAATGCGAGAGCACGGCGAGGTAGTTCCCGGGTGGGAGATTCCAGATATTCCCTTCCCCGAGGGCGAGCGTTCCAAACTCCACGAAATGGTTGCCGCTGCCTGAAGTCCCTATCTGCGAAGCGGCCTTGTCTTTGAGTTCGCGGAGAATAGCAACCTCATTGAACTCACGTCGATCAAGCACTTCGTGCTCCATTGGGCGCTTGAACGTCTGACGACCAAACCGCGTGTTCTCCAACAGCATCTTTTTTAATGAACTGCGATTCTCTTTAAGAAAATCTTCGCCCATCGGATATGCTGAAAGGCACATACGGCATCCAATGTCAACGCCGACACCGTACGGTATGACCGCATTCTCCGTAGCCAGCACGCCGCCAATAGGTAATCCGTAACCGGGATGCGCGTCTGGCATGAGGGCGCCTGATACGGTCACAGGTAACTTCATCGCGATTTGCATTTGTCCCAGCGCGCCTTCGTCAATTTGCGCCGCGCCGTAGATCGGGAAGTCGACTTTACCAGGAAGCAGCTCATGCACATGTCCCTTCTTCTTGCGAGGAAGTAGCGCCAGCGCTGTCGGCGCCCATATGGGATCGTCGACATATGCCTTTGGATCAGCGAGAACCGCTTTCAACAGAGCATGGATTTCCTCCGCTCCGCTATCGCGGAAATGCTGGTATACCGCGTTGATCGCGTTACCAATTGCCCTGCCCTGCGGGTAACCCATCTTAACCAGGTCCTTCCCGCTGATCATTTTTCTTTTCATGACTACTACTAATATTATATCCCCATCCCAGTGCACGATTAGCGATTTTCGATTTGCGATTTTTTAGGTCGAACAAAGCGATGGGTGAAATCAAAACGTCGTTCTTTAAACGAACCTTCAATCATTAGCCCAATCTCAAATCTCAAATCGCTAATCACTCATCGCAAATCGCACACCTTCCCCTCCCGTCTATCCGACAGTTTTTTAACGATTCCAGTACTGTCCGGTGGAAACAAAAAAACCCGGACGACCCGGGTTCTCAGCGTGAGATTAGAACTGAATCAACTGAAAAACCGGGACGCATGCTGAATTGTAAATTCCAGCACACAATCTCTTTTATATCGGCCATTGAGTATCATAACACAAAGATAACGCAGACGGGAACTAATTTCAAAGAGGCGCCATCTCAAAAAGTTCACCCGTGTTATGCTAACTCTTAACATGAGTTAAACAACGTTTACCCTCTCGCTGTGCTGAATTGTCCTGAATTGTTATCTTGGACGTCTAAACACCATCAACCCATGAGAAAAACGTTGTTTTACATTTGCTTTTGCCTGCCGGTATTCGGCTTTTGCCAGGGACAGTTTCAGCAGGAATCCGCCGGCGCCGTTAGTTTTGCTTCAGGACGTGTAATTCAGTTACTTGACGCGATTCCAGATGACATGCTAGACTGGAAGCCTGCAGACGGGGTGCGTTCATTCAGAGAAGTTTTTGCCCACATCGCTCAGTCCAACTACTTCTTCGGTTCACGCCTGGGTGTGGCGGTGCCTGCCGGCGTCGACGTGATGAACCTTCCAGCAACCCTGAAGACCAAAGACCAATTGAAATCCGCTCTGGGCGACTCCTTTAATTATTTGTCCGACGCCATGCGCAATACGAAGGACGATACGCTGCCCGACAAGGTAGAGTTTCCCTTCCCGGGTGAGTACACAACGATGAGCGCCATTCTCATTGCGCTTACCCACATGAGAGAGCACATGGGCCAGCTCATTGCCTACTCTCGCTTTAATGGGATCACACCCCCCTGGAGCGAATAAGAGCTGGCTATCTAAACCGCAAAAGCTTATGAAAGCGATGCTGTTCGCCGGCACGCTCTTGTTGACCTCCGGTGCTGTTTACGGTCAGTTGAAAGTGAATGATACGCTGGTGGTTGCACCCGCGGTCGTTTTGACTGTAGACAGCAATCCGGAGTTTCCGGGAGGCGAGGAGAAGTTATTGGAATTCATGAATGAAAAGCTGCGCTACCCCAAGGCTGCAAGAAAGAAGGGCATTGAAGGCACAGTACTCGTTAGTTTTGTGGTGGAGCGGGACGGATCCATCGAGAAGGAAAACATCGAGATCGAGCGGAGCGTCCACCCGCTTTTGGATGCGGAAGTGATCCGCTTTGTCAGACTCATGCCCCACTGGACGCCCGCGACCGTTAAAGGCCGGGCAGTACGCTGCAAAACAACCCTTCCTGTGATGTTCACGATGGGAGAGTAGGCTAACGCCGGGCGGTGAGGATCTCCCTGAGCGCTACCGCGTTATTGCGCTTTGCGTCGCGCGCCGCATAGAGCAGCACAACCTCACCATGTTCCTTCTCCAGTTGTCTGATTTGCTGCAGCACATCCGCATGGGCAGTCAACTCTTCGCGATATCGCTTCCGGAAGTGATCCCATTTGGCGGGATCATGAGCAAACCACTTGCGCAATTCATGGCTGGGGGCGATGTCTTTCAGCCATAAATCCAAACCGAGGTCCTCTTTCCTCAGTCCACGCGGCCACAGTCTGTCTACGAGGATGGCAAACTTCCCCGGGGCCGGCTTGTAATCGTATGCCCGCGCAACGGATATCATAGGTTCTGGTTACTACCCCAACAACGTCGTCTGGTCAGACAAAGTTTTGCTATTCCGCCGACAAAAGTCATGAACCCTCAAGGCAATGCGCATTGGCATTACGGTTCATTAGCCTTACCTTAGCCAGCGCTCTAACCCAATTGCTTAAAACTATGCGAGTACTGGCGGTATTGTGTCTAATGATGCTGGCTTTTTCTATGTCTGTCGCCCAGGGAGGGGAGGAATACTGGCTCTTGGTGGGAACCTATTCCAACGCTGACAACTCCAACGGTCTGCAGGTGTACCGTTTTAATACAGGGAGTGGCGACGCAACCTTCGTATCGAAATCCACCGACGTCACGAACCCCTCATACCTGGCTGTGAGTGCAGATGGCACAAAGGTTTTCGCGGTAAGCGAAATGGGACAGGGAAAGGGAACGGTCAATTCGTTCTCATTTAACCCGTCCACAGGTGCACTATCCTGGATCGGATCCGTGACTTCTGCAGGTGATCATCCCTGCTATGTGTCAGTGACTAGCGATCAAACAGTTGTGTTCGTTGGAAACTACTCGTCAGGAACACTCTCCGCGGTTCGGGTGAGTCCCAACGGAACGCTGGATCCAAACATCCAGACCATTCAGCATGAAGGAAGCAGCGTGAATACCTCCCGACAGGAGAAGCCCCACGTTCATGCCGTTGTGCTTTCACCTGATGGCCGCTTCCTTATGGTGCCGGACCTTGGAACCGATAAAGTCCACATCTATGCCATAAACACATCTTCAGATAAGCCCCTTGAAGCCGCAGGCGCGGCAGCCGTCACGCCGGGCGGCGGACCACGGCACTTGACATTTCACCCGAATGGAAAATACGCATACCTGATACGCGAACTTGACGCAGCCGTAACGGTTTTTGATTACAAGGACGGAAAGCTGAAGGAAAAGCAATCCATCACTCTACTCGATCCGGCATTCCAGGGGAAAGTGGGAGCGGCCGATATTCATGTCTCTCCGGATGGAAAGTTTTTGTATGGTTCAAACCGCGGAGAAGCCAATGAGATAACGATCTATTCCATTGGCAAGGACGGGAAGCTGACGTACGTCGGAAGGCAGTCAACGCTGGGACGAACGCCGCGGAATTTTGCCATCGACCCGACAGGCAATTTTTTGTTGGCAGCCAACCAGGATACTAACGACATCGTGATTTTCCGGCGCGATCGCAAGTCGGGATTATTGCAGGACACCGGCAAACGGATACAGCTGGATAAACCGGTGTGCCTGAAATTCGTCAGGATTAACGCAGGAGGTTGACTGAGAGGAAAGAGTTGACGTGATGGAGCGATGTCCACTCGACAGTGAAAAGCTCGATCTTAAAAACGGTGAAGCTATTTGGCTGGGCATGTACTGTCCTTTTGCTGGGCGGTTCGTCGTACCTTTGGGCTCAGGAACATACCACGCTGACCCGGTGGTCACATCCCGAACTTGATCGGATCAATAAACTGGTCGATACCAGGAAATACCAGGAAGCGATCGACCGCTCGCTTTCGGGCGCAACGCGAATGAAAGACGAAGGGAACTGGGAAGGATATATTTCCTTCATGTTGCGCGCAGCCGAGATCGAGACGTTTGAAGTGTGGAAAGCGAAAGGTTTTCCTGAAGCCAACATAACAGAGGACTACCACCGCCCTTTACGCTACCTGCAGGACTTGTATAACACTGCTGGTGAGCGAATTCGGGATTACCCATATCTGGAAGCCAATGCGTTATTCACGAGCGCAGTGGTGTATGATTTGCTTTCCATGCCCGATACGGCGGAGCAAATGCACCTTCGGGCACTGCAAATGCGCACGCAGTTGTATGGGGACCAGTCGCGCGAAGTGGCGGATTCTCACCTCTGGCTTGGCGTGGTGTATAACTGGGGCTTGCAGCGAAAAGACCTTGCAGAGCAGCACTACCTGAAGGCGATGGAACTGCAGAAGCGCTACATGCCTGAGAGCCGTTATGCGCTGGGTAGCGTTTACTATGGACTGGCTACAATCGCAAGGAAGAATTACCGTTTCGACGAAGTCGAAACCATGGCCAATCTGTACCTGTCGCTCTACGGCGACCTCCCGTACCAACAGGCCTTTGCGTATCAGGTCGTCGCAAACATGTACTTCATCCAGGGCGACTTCGAGCGGTCAAAGCAGATGCGTGAAAGATCCCTTGAGATTTATGATGCCTCCGGTTACAGCCAGGATCTGATAGAAGGATACTTCAATCTTTCGAGTGATTTGCGGGCCATGGGCCGTTATGCCGAGTCGCGAAAAGCGCTGGCCAGTGGCCTCCGATTGTGGGAACGCACCGAACCCCGGAACCCGGCGTATGTCCAACTCCTGTATGCACACCTGGGCGACCTTTATTGGGTGATGGGAAAATATGATTCGGCGGCATTTTATTTGGACCGCGCGATTGATCGTGCCGTGAGCATGCACGGAGCCAAGAACGGTGAGCTGGCTCAACTCTACGACGTGCGCGGTAAGATGTACCTGGATAAAGGTGATTACCGGCAGGCACTCGCCGATTTTCGACAGGCAATTGCCTCGATATTGCCGGACAGTGTTCCGGAAGGACCTGTTATTCGTGAGGAAAACCCTTACTTCGCCACACTTATTTCTGCTTACTTCAATACCGGCGACGCGTATGTAAAATGGTATGGAGAAGATCACGATAGCGAACATCTCGAACATGCCCTCGAATACTACCGCGCGGCGTACGGACAAATGATTATCGCCCGGCAAAACATTGGCGATGATCTCTCGAAGACTTTCCTGATGAGCAATTTTTCAAGAAGTATTGAACGCAGCATTCAGTGCACACGCGTGTTGTATAACAAGGCAGGCGAAGCGCGATACTTCGAAGATGCGCTTCATTTTGTTGAGTTGACCAAGTATCTCAACGTCCTGGAGGCTCTGGGGCGAGCGGAACGGGCCAACAATTCCGGCATACCCAAATCCCTTCTCTTTGAACTGGAAGAAGTAAGAAGTGAGTTAAACTTACGGCAACGCATGCGACTGACCGCCACCACGCTTCCGTCGGATTCCATACGTCGAATGAATGAGGAGGTTGTGGCGCTGATCAATCGAAGGCGCGAGCTTATGACCCGCATCAGTGGTTATCCGGGATACACAGTGTCAACCGTTGGCGACCTCCTGGTTACGCTCGGACAAATTCAAGAACAGCTTGATGATGATGAACAGCTGCTGGAGTACTACTGGGGCACAGACAGTATTTACGTCCTTTCGATAACGGACAAAGCCTCTGCGATGATGGCGCTGCCTCGCGAAGAGGCGACGGACACGCTGATCACAACAGTTTACAAGACCATTAGCGGTCAACCAAGATTCGGCCCGATTGTCGCGAATGCTTATGGAGATGCTGCAGACAAGGTTTATCAAAAGTTTTTTGCGCCGGCGATCCGTAAGCGACGCGTCGTGGTGGTTCCTGATGGGCCGCTGAGCATGGTACCGCTTGAAGCACTGGTCACCTTTTATCTTCCATCGCCGGAACTGACGTTCAGGGACTTGAACTATGTCCTTTACGATCACGAGGTTTCGTATGCGTATTCGTCCACCATCCTGTTCAAAGACCGCACCCGTCAGCGCGGGCGCATTGAAAACGTGTTGGCGTTCAGTTACTCGGGAGGTGCCGACCCTTCCTACTTAACGCGGCGAAGTCATGGAGATGAATTGCCTGGCACTTATGTGGAATTGGAAACGTTGAGCCGGTTGTACGAGAAAGTGACTCGGTTTACCAATGGGGCGGCGTCAAAACAAAATTTCATCAACAATTCCGCAGGGTACGATCTCATCCACCTTGGAGTTCATGGAGTGGGGGATGAGGAAGTAGCGGATAACTCCCGTTTGATCTTCCGCGGAGATTCAATGTCGGATCGAACCCTGTACGCCTATGAGATTTATAACCTGAAACTGAATGCCGGACTGGTTGTGTTAAGCGCCTGCGAAACAGGAATTGGTCGCAACATTGCCGGCGAGGGCGTTCTTAGCATAGCCCGTGCGTTTACCTATGCCGGTTGTCCATCTGTTGTGATGAGCCTTTGGGATGTGCCCGACGCTTTTACCTCAACCATCATGACGCGTTTTTACGAAAATCTGAATGATGCTCAATCGGTGAGCGCCTCTCTCCGCGACGCCAAGCTTAAGTTCCTTGAAGAGTCAGATCCGCTAACAGCACACCCCGCGCATTGGGCGGCGTTCGTTGTCAACGGACAGGACGTGGTCTTCCGAACGAGCGACATAAACCCCGCCGTCTATGTGATCGGAGCCCTGTTGATTGGGGGAGCAGGGGTGTTGCTGTATCGGAGGAGGAGGGCAGGGAAGAGGAGGCAGGTGTAATCGGTAACCGGTTATCAGTTTACTTCTTAGTTCTTACCAATTACTGACTACCGATTACCGAGTACTGATTGCCGATCACCATCAATTACTACTGGCCGCCACTTGTCCTTCCGCTAGTTCCTGCATTCCATCATTGTTTTCAAGCGGTGGAAGTTTGCGGCCTATCCTGATAGCATCAACTCCGATGTCGTTGGCTGTGTCAAGCCAGTGATCGTTGTTGAAACACACTTCGGTAACGAGGTTATGCATCTTAGCGAGGGCCGTAGTCTCCTTGTAGTCGATGGCTTTAATTTTGTGCAATTTGACCTTGGTGCCTTTAAGCTGCTCGAGGTCCGATGCGATCAAGCGGAAAACTGTTTCCGACACGCTGCCCTGTAGCTTGCGTAGAGCCGAGTCAACATCATCCGCAAGATCTTCGAGTATGACAGCAGTACCCTGGGATACGAAATGCGCCTCGCGGCTGGTCTTGACGAATACGTGGTGTACATCAGAGTCTCCATTGGTTTTTGAATCGTCTGGGATTACCACCGTTCCCCACCAACCATGATGGTTTTGGCGCGGATCAGTAACAATTGGACTTGGCATGATGGTATAATTTAGGGTTGAACATCTGATTACAACAGCCGGACTTCAGGCGGGCGGAGCCGAGGATTGAACGTTCGGGGTACGAATATAGTGCGTTTGCTTCAACAAATCAGTCCCAGTATTCAGGTATAATTGTGATGTATGTCGGCGTGGTCAACGGGCATTGGATGATAAAGGAAAAAAAAGAGCCCCGACGTAAGTCGGGGCCCCACACCTGTCAATCTGTTTCTACATCAGATGTCAACGTCCCACCAAACGCGCGTATCAAGCTTGTTGGGTCCCTGGCGGGCTATTGCTTCGTTGACGTTTTCCTCGTTTACTGAGATTTCGGATCTCGGATAGGTCAACCTCCGGATGAACCCGTCGATTTCCCTGCCGGGATACGGGTTAGGTGCCAGGGTCGGATATCCGCTCCGCCTGAAGTTGGCGAATGCTTCTGGTCCGTTCAGGAACGAGGCGATCCAGTATTCAGTGTTGATTTGTTCCAGCGTTCCATCGTAAGGATGGGCGTCGATGTAGTCATCGACGTCTGCGGGATCGATTGCTGAGGCGGCATCAACGATACCGAGTTGTTCCATGTGTGCGCGTATACCTGCTTCATAGTAGTCAGCAGCGTCGCCCTCGGTGATCCACCCACGCTGGTGTGCTTCAGCCAGCAAAAGGTTCGTTTGTGCTGCAGTTACCAGGAAGTGCGGTGCGGTTTGCTTGGTCACGCGCCGACGATCCGCCTGAGAGAAATCATAGAAGCTTGCGAGACCCAGGTCGGCAGCCACAGTCGTTATCGTGGTGTTGTTGTGCCCCATTGGCATACCGATCTGATCATCGGGATCGTAGGATGCACGATCTACTGTCTGTTCAGGACCTGACTTAGCGCCAATGTAACGGACAGCGATTGCCGACAACCGGGGATCGTTATTGTTCTTCAGGTGATTGACAAACGGCTCAGTGAGGTAAAAGTTCGCACCTTCAGTTCCGTTCAGGGTTACGCCAATTCCATTCTGATAATTGGCGTCGTGACGGACTACCGCGTTTTCCTCATTGGTGAGGATCAGATCCGAAACATCGATAGCTGATACTATGCTCTGAGCTTGCGTTGCGTCCACCTTCACGAGCCGCATACCTGCGCGCAGGAGTAGAGAGTTGGCAAACTTCCTCCAAAGTGTCACATCACCCCCGTAGAGGACGTCGGCCGTTTCAATGGTCCCGGAGGGATTCAATGCAGCGCCGGCCGTCTTCAGTTCATTGATGATGTCAGCATAGATGAGTTGCTGTGGATCGTAGGAAGGGAAGAAGTTTTGTTCAATGTATCCCATTCCTGCTTCCGTATAAGGGATGTCACCGTAAGCGTCGGTAAGGACCATGAACGCATAGGCCTGGAGAATGCGCGCCATGTTGTACAGGTTTGCTCTCGCAGGGTCATCCTTAACCGCGTTGATGATGTCCTTGGTGTTCCGGATCACGTTGCGGTAGTAACCTTGCCACAGCGTCTGCGTCGCATCAGGGTTGTCCTGATTGAAGTTTGCACCCGTCAAGACGCCGGAGTTCGGTGAAATGATCTGTTGTACAATACCGATATCGTAGATCAGCGTACTGCCACCCGCTGCACCACCACTCGACGTGCTGATAATGGCCTGGTTGAGTTGGTATGCGGGGTTCAACGAGATCGGAGACGTCTTGCTGGTATTGACTTCGTCAAATCCGCTATCGCAGCCGGAGGCTACGAGCAGACCGACAGCCAACATGATATGATTACGTATCTTTTTCATGTCCACCCTATTAGAGTTTTACATTGAGGTTGAAACCGAGACTTCTCGTAGTGGGGAGACCAGTTGACTCCATGCCCACGAGGTTATCCGAGGTATATCCGAAGGATTCCGGATCGATGTTGTCCACCCACTTCTTCAGCATGAGCACGTTGTTTGCCACAAGGTCGAGGCGGACAGACTTGATCGGGAAATTGTCGGGCAGGAATCGGGTGAAGTCATATCCCAACGAAACCTGGCGCAGCTTCCAGTATCCGGCATCGTAGATAACGGGTTCAACAATACCTTTCGACCGAACCACTTCCCAGAAGGGTTGAACTGGAAATACTGCAACTGTGTTGATTTCGCCTGCTTCGTTAACACCTTCTCCGATCACACCTGTCTCACGCCCTTCCAGCGTCATCTTGTGCAAGCCGTGACGGATTGCGTTGAAGTTCGTACCAGACAGCATCTTTCCGCCAAGCTTGTAGTCGATCAGGAATGATAACCGCACGCCCTTGTACGTGAAAGTGTTCATGAAGCCCCCGATCCAGTCAGGCAGCGCGCTGCCGAAGTGAATCGGTGCAGGTGTCGCGAGGGCAATACCATTCGACCCGTATACAATACGACCCTGAGCGTCTCTCAGGTATCCGTATCCGGCGAGCTGAGCCATTTCTTCGCCCACAACCTGACGGAGTTCACCATTGAACAGGTGAGTACCTACGGTTATACGCTCACCAGGTGTTGTCGTCTGTATTCTCAACACCTTGGTCTTGATGTAGGATCCGTTAGCGGTGAAGTTCCAGGTGAAGTTCGGCGTTTCGATAGGAGTAATGTTCACGAGGAATTCGATACCACGGGCACGGCTCTCACCACTGTTTGTGTACGTATTGACGAAGCCAGAGGCATCAGAGATTTGCGCCTGTACGATTTGATCGATAGTGGTCTTTTCGTAAGCGGCTACATCCAGGGAAACCCTGTCATTGAAGAGTCGCAATTCCAGACCAATTTCAGCTTCGACCACGCTCATCGGTCTGAGTTTGTCGTTAGGCACCGTCAGACCGGAAATACCGCCGACAGGCTGGAGCGCACCCGACGGGTTGGCGAAGAGATTGCCGTTTACAGCATAGTACAACCTGTTCGAGTACGGAGCTACGTCGGAATCGCTACCCACTTCAGCCCACGCTGCTCTCAGCTTTCCATAAGAAAGCCAGGAAGGAAGGTTCGAGAACGATTCCGTGAAGACATAACCGATCGATACTGAGGGATACGGAATGCTTCGTTCCGCCTTAGACAGCGTTGAGAACCAATCGTTACGTAATGTTCCGTTCAGGTAGATCATGTCCTTGTAAGACACTTCTGCTGCACCGTAGAGCGAATTGACTTCCCACTCTGTCAGGGCATAGATCGGATCCTTTACCCGACCGTTCTGCACGGTATAAAGGCCGCGAACGACGAAGTCGGTAACCTGTACGCTGTTCAAGTCGGTGCGGCGGAACATGTGGTTGCCACCAAAAGTGAGTTGTGCGCCAAAGTCGCCAAACGTCCGCTGCGCAGAAATGAGGAAGTCTGTGTTGATTTCCCGGAAGCGACGCGCTTCTTGCGTGTATTGGCCGTTCACGAAACCGGCAGGTGCCGGTCCACGCGATGCCTGTCCGGTCGGGAAGTTGTTGTACTCCTGATCACGTGACCAGTAGTCCTGACCAATACGACCCTGGATGTAAAGCCACGGTGTGATGTCGTACCGCAGTGAGAGGTTGCCAAACAACCTGTCGCGCGTGATGTTGTTGAACTGTTCCGCCAGCGTGAAGTACGGATTGGTACGGTTCATGAAACGCGAGTAGATGTACTCATTGCCCTCTGCATTGTACTTCTTCTCGTTCAACAAGTCGAGCGGCATGGAGTTGGCCATGTTGTACAACGCCACAGGGATGGTGTTGTCCTGGTTACCGACGTTGGGCGCGTTCTTATTATACTCGTTCGAGTAGTTGACATTACCACGTACGGACATCTTATCCGACAGCGAATATTGGAAGCCAAGATTTACTGTCCGGCGATAGAATGCATTGTTGGGAACAATACCCTTGCTCGTCATGTCTGCCACCGACAGGTTGAATCCACCCTTTTCGCTGCCCGATGAGATGGCCAGGGTATGCGTCAGGTTCTGACCGTGACGGAAGAATTTGTCAATAAAGCCCGGCCTGGGGATGTAGGGAACTTCTACGCCATCAAAGAGGATGTGCGTCATTCCAGGTTGGAACTTCTCACCAAAAGACCACTGGCCTGAGGTCGGGTTAGGCGACGTAGGGCGCTCGCCGTTCTCACCCTGACCATATTCGTATTGATAGTCAGTAAAGTCGAGAGGTTGTTCGTTGGTGTAGTTCATGTTGTAGGAAATCCCAATACCCTGGCCCGCACCGCGCGATTTCGTGGTGATCATGATCACACCGTCTTTCGCACGTGAACCGTACAGAGCCGACGCAGGCGCGCCTTTCAGCACCGTCATGCTCTCAATGTCGTCGGGGTTGATACTGAGAAGACCGTCACCACCGTCAGCCGTAATACCACCACCACGCGTACCGATGGAAGTATCAGAACCCTGGTTGTTGGGATTCGTACCGAAGTTGGTGTTATCCATGGGTACACCGTTGATAACGATGAGCGGATTGTTTTGACCACTCATGGACGACTGTCCGCGAATACGGATTTTCGAAGTACCGCCCGGTCCCGTACCCAACGAAGAAACGTTCACGCCGGCGATCTTGCCCTGCAGTGAGTTCATCACATTAGGCGTACGGTTGATGGTCAGGTCTTCAGCATTGACCTTCGTCGCTGCATAACCGAGGCTTCGGGTGGTACGTTCGATACCAAGAGCCGTTACAACGACTTCGTCAAGTGACCTGATGTCCGGGGTCATGTTTACGTCGATTACACTTCTGTTCGCAACGGCGACCTCCTGAGTGGCATATCCCACAAATGAGAAGACGAGCACCGCGTCAGGGGTTCCGACATCCAGCGTATACCGACCGTTAATGTCGGTCGACGTACCGGTTGTGGTTCCCTTGATGACGACGTTCACACCGGGGAAGGTGTTATTGTTTTCGTCGTACACCGTTCCGCTCACCACGAACTCGGCTCTGCGAGCGTAGGACCTGAATTCAGGTACTGTGATCTCAGGGGCATGAGCATTTGACGAGTACAAGGGTGGAAGTACCCTTGCTTTAGGCTGCTGCACCTGCTGTACCGGAGTGGTGGTGTTGCGCTGGTAGATGACGTAAAAACGGTCACCCGCCTTTTCAAAATACAGCCGTGTGCCGCGGAACAACTCCGACAGCGCATCTTCGACCGTCTTGAAATTTGAAATGTCGCGATGAGCCGTTTGGCCTTCCACCCACTCGTCCTTGTAGGCAATGGATACTCCAAAGGACCGCTCCAGTTCCTGCAATCTGTTCTTCAAAAGGTTCTTATTACCATCCGTATAAGAACCCATGTAGGTACGTGAAGCATAGTAAACATCCGCCTGAGAGCGGACTGTCAGACTTGCCAACACGAACCATGCGACTAATAGGTAGCTGTATCTCATAAGCTATGGGTTATTGTGGTAAGACTCTGGTGTTTCGTTTTCATATGATTGGGGTTTCAGGGTTATTCGTGTAAAATGACTTTGCTTCCGCTGCGCTCCGCCTTGAGTTGAAAGGCCTTCGCAATCTGAAGGATCAACTCGTCCTCTCCGGCCGTTGGCATCGATCCCGAGACGGTTTGATCAAGCAATTCGGGACTGCTCACTTCCACGAGCAGGCCGTAGTTGTCGTACAGCATCTTCACCATTTCCCGAAGGCTTGTGTGATCGAGCACCAATCGGCTTTCAGTCCACGCGACATAATTCTGAGCATTTACATTCTTGCGGGACACCTGGTTGCTACGGTACTCAACCAACTCTCCGGGCTGCATGATGATCTTTTCATTGTTAGCAGACGGCAGGCTTAGGCGTATCTTTCCGGAGCTAAGCAAGACTTTCGTTTCCTGGGTCCGGTGGTACACGTCGAACGTAGTGCCCAGCACCTCTACTGCCACGCCATCATCCGTTCTCACGACAAAGGGCTGGTCATCTTCCTTGTGCGTCACGGAGAAGTAGGCTTCACCGTACAGTCGGACCTCACGAATCGGCGCATTGCCCCAGTTGTCCCTGTAGCTGAGTTTTGAGTTGGCATTCAGCGTGACGGAAGATCCGTCGGGCAGGGTTATCGACCGTGTTTGTCCAAATGCTGTTTCGTAAGTGACAAGCTCGGCGGGAGAGGTCAGAGCGTACACTACAGCACCCACGAGGATAACTGCCGCGGCGACTCCCCATCGAAGGAATCTTTGTGTGGCCCTGGTCGTATGGTGGACAGGAACAGTCCTGATTCTTGTCCACAGCCCTGCTACTTCTGCTTCTGATAGCCTGTGTTTGGGGAATGTCAGTTGCTTTAGGATGTATCGCGCCTCTTCGATTTCGGCGACTTTCTGGGGATGCGCTGCCATCCATGCACGCCAGAACGCGTCGGAGTCAGGTGTTGGATTCTTCACCCAATCCTGAAAGTAAGCGTCCATTACGAAGTCGTTGACGCAAAAATGTACGTAGTCCTTCACGGTTGCGGGGTTGTACGCTCTTTAAAGAGCGTGGCGCAATCGATTTCTCATCGATTTTTCGGGACTTTTTTACAAAATCAGCAGAGCAGCAGTGTCAATAGGAAGACAAAGGGCACCGGCATCCTCATTTTTCGGCGCAAGGTGTCGATGGCTTTGGAAATGATGTTGTATACGGAATCGACCCGTATTTCCATGATGGCCGCCACCTCATGGTAGCTTAAATCATTGAAAAACCTGAGAAACAGCGCCTCGCGTTGACGGCGCGTCAATGCCTTAATGCACCGCTGCAGGTGCTCGGACTGAATTTTTCTCGCCTCTGCGTCAATCAACCCATCCTCGACCGAAGGCATGAAATCGAACAGGGAAGTCTGACCCGCCAGAATGGAAGTAAACCGCTTGCGAGCAAGAATCTTCGACATCAGCAGGCGGCGGAAAGACTTGAAAAGGTAAAAGTTGACGGATCCTACGGCGCTTACGGTTTCCCTGCGATCCCAGAGCCGGGCAAACAACTCCTGCAGGCAATCGCAAACCAACTCCTTATCCCGGCACGTGTGCATGCCATAATTATAGAGACGCTGCACGTATTTGCGGTACAGGGTGGTAAAGGCAAGATCGTTGCCCTTTTTGAAGCTGTCCCACAGTACAGACTCGTCGACAAATCCCGGATTGTCTGGGGCGGGTCGGAAAGGGGACACGGCGGCTCGGTTGCTGGGCTCGATCGCAAGCATCAGGTTCAGGGGTTCCTGTAACCGAATATTAAAACTTATTGTCGGACTTCAAACGATTGCGCGAGAAAAATGTAGTCAGTACACAAATCGCCGGGTATAAAGGCGGGAAAAAGAGAGCGGGAAACGGGTCTCGAACCCGCGACCTGCAGCTTGGGAAGCTGCCGCTCTACCAACTGAGCTACTCCCGCTTGTGGCGGAAATTTAGTGCAAATAACGGGAATCCTCAATGGCGTTGAGGATGATGCTAAACGACAGAGGGCACCATGAAAGGGTGCCCTCTGATCTGTAGTTTAATCCAGGGATACTATTCGAAGAACGGAACACCCTCGGTGGCGTACTTCTTCATGCCTTCCTCGTTGATCTCCACGCCAATGCCGGGTTTTTCTGATAAGGGAATAAATCCGTCTTTGATCATTTCACCATCGTAAGTCACGATTTCCTTGAACATAGGATTGTCATGGAAGTAAATCTGCCATTCAAGGATCATGAAGTTCGGAACGGATGCGCAAACGTGGCACGATGCCATCGCGCCAAGGAACGAAGCCACCATGTGCGGTGCGAAAGGAACGTAGTAAAGGTTCGCCAGGTTGGCGATGCGCTGACCTTCGCCGAGTCCACCCGCTTTTTGCAGATCCGGCATAATGATGTCGACCGCACCGATCTCCAGCAGGCGACGGAATCCATAAGCGAGGTAAAGGTTTTCACCCGCACAGATTGGAGTGCTTGTTGAGTCGGCAATGATCTTGTACGCTTCAGGATTTTCTGCCGGAATTGGTTCCTCCAGCCACATCAGGTTGTAAGGTTCAAGCCGCTTGGCTACTATTTGTCCGGTAGGTGCATCATAGCGACC
>Ga0079224_100005206_pt1 | contig 17046 bp, 16 predicted proteins | sample Stecom2015_FD_80414 | JGI IMG/M metagenome (GOLD analysis project Ga0079224, IMG submission 80414) | Agricultural soil microbial communities from Utah to study Nitrogen management - Steer compost 2015 | ecosystem: Environmental > Terrestrial > Soil > Agricultural land | place: USA: Utah... | reverse complement strand
ACGGTCGATGAAGCCGGTATCCAGATCGCCTTCGGCGAAAGCCGGATGCCCCGCCAGCGCCATGAGGAACGCGGTATTGGTGGTGACGCCAGCGATCTGGTATTCGCCCAGAGCCTGACGCAGGCGACGCAGCGCCGATTTGCGGTCCTGGTCCCAGACGATCAGCTTGGCGATCATCGGATCGTAGAATGGCGTCACCGCGTCGCCCTCGCGCACACCAGTATCGACCCGCACATACGCATTCTCGTCCGGCGCACGCAGGCGGTGCAGCGTGCCGACGGACGGCAGGAAATTCTTCACCGGATCCTCGGCATAGACCCGCGCCTCGACCGCATGGCCCTGGATGGCCAGCTGGTCCTGGGCCAGCGGCAACGTCTCGCCGGCGGCGACCCGCAGCTGCCATTCGACCAGATCCTGTCCGGTGATCATCTCGGTGACCGGATGTTCGACCTGCAGGCGGGTATTCATCTCCATGAAATAGAAGCGGTCCGGCTTCAGGCCTTCGGAAACATCGGCGATGAACTCGACCGTGCCGGCGCCGGCATAGCCGATGGCCTTGGCGGCGGCGACGGCCGCGTCGCCCATGGCCTTGCGCATCTCCGCCGGCATGCCCGGCGCAGGTGCCTCTTCCAGCACCTTCTGGTGGCGCCGCTGCACCGAGCAGTCGCGCTCGAACAGATGCACGGCATTGCCGTGATTGTCGGCGAAGACCTGGATTTCGATATGACGCGGCTTGACCAGGTACTTTTCGAGCAGGACCTTCTCGTCGCCGAAAGCATTAGCCGCTTCGCGCTGTGCGCCGGACAGCGCCGCGGCAAAATCCTTCGCCGCATCGACCCGGCGCATGCCCTTGCCGCCGCCGCCGGCCACCGCCTTGATCAGCACCGGATAGCCGATCCGTTCGGCTTCCTTCGCCAGCAGCTCGGGTGACTGGTCGTCGCCATGATAGCCCGGCACGACCGGCACGCCGGCCTTCTCCATGAGTGCCTTGGCGGCGCCCTTCAGGCCCATCGCCTCGATGGCGCCTACCGGCGGCCCGATGAAGACGATGCCGGCACCGGCGCAGGCGCGGGCGAAACCGGCATTCTCGGACAGGAAGCCGTAACCCGGATGGATGGCCTCGGCGCCAGTGGCCTTCGCCGCGGCGATGATCTTCTCGGCCACCAGATAGCTTTCGCGCACGGCCGCCGGGCCGATATGCACCGCTTCATCGGCCATGGCGACATGCCGTGCGCCGGCATCGGCGTCGGAATAGACGGCAACGGTGGCGACACCCATCCGCCTGGCCGTGCGGATGACCCGGCAGGCGATTTCACCGCGATTGGCAATCAGGATCTTGCGAAACACGTGGCGCCTCCGGCTCAGCTGGCCCAGTTCGGCTTGCGCTTGTCGAAGAAGGCGGCAAGCCCCTCCTGCCCCTCCGGGCTGGCGCGCCGGTCGGCAATGTTCTGCGCGGTGAAGGCCATCAGTTCCTCGTCCACCCGGGCCCGCGCCACGCGCTCGACCAGGATCTTGGAATCACGGATGGCGCCCGGCGCACCCTGCAGCAGGGCCGCAATCACTTCGGCACCGCGGGTTTCCAGCGCGCCGGCATCAGCCACCACTTCATGCACCAGGCCGATGCGGCAGGCTTCCGCGGCGTCGAAGCGCTCGCCGGTGAGGAAATAGCGGCGCGCCTGCCGCGCGCCGATGGCAGCCACCACATAGGGCGAGATGGTCGCCGGCGTCAGCCCGAGACGGACTTCCGTCAGGGCAAATTTCGCATCCTGCGTGGCGACGACGATGTCGGCGGCCGAGGCAAGGCCGGTACCGCCGGCCATGCAGTTGCCGTGCACCAGTGCGAGCGTCGCCTGCGGCAGGTCGTTCAGGCTCCTGAGCATGCGCGCCATGGCCATCGTGCTGGCCCGGTTCTGCTCCGGCGTCGCCTGCCCCGACTTCCGCATCCAGTCCAAATCGCCGCCGGCGGAGAAGCTCCTGCCTGCTCCCTTCAGCACCACGACGCGCACATCCGCGCGACCGGCAATGTCCTTCCAGATCGCCGAAAGCCGCTGCACGACATCGTCGTTGAAGGCGTTGTGGATATGCGGCCGGTTCAGGGTGATCGTGGCAACGCCCCGTGCGTCCGTCTCGAAAAGAACGATGTCTGCTGCTCCGCTCATGTCCGTCACATCCGGAAGACGCCGAACTTCGTCGGCTGGATCGGTGCGTTATGCGCCATGCTCAGGCCCAGTGCGAGCACCATGCGGGTATCGGCGGGATCGATGATGCCGTCGTCCCAGATGCGCGCCGAGGCATAGTACGGATGGCCCTGCCGGTCGTACTGCGCCCGGATCGGGTTCTTGAAGGCCTCTTCCTCTTCCCTGCTCCAGGTCTTGCCCTCGGCCTCCATGCCGTCGCGCTTCACCGTCGCCAGCACGCTGGCCGCCTGTTCGCCGCCCATCACCGAGATGCGCGCATTGGGCCACATGAAGAGCAACCGCGGCGAGAAAGCCCGGCCGCACATGCCGTAATTGCCCGCGCCGTAGGAGCCGCCGATGATCACGGTGAATTTCGGCACATTGGCACAGGAAACAGCCGTCACCAGCTTGGCGCCATCGCGGGCGATTCCGCCGGCCTCGTATTTCTTGCCGACCATGAATCCGGTGATGTTCTGCAGGAACAGCAGCGGGATGCCGCGCTGGCAGCAGAGCTCGATGAAATGCGCACCCTTCAGCGAGCTTTCCGAGAACAGGATGCCGTTATTGGCAACGATGCCGATCGGATAGCCGTGGATGCGGGCAAAGCCGCAGACCAGCGTGGTGCCGTAGAGCTTCTTGAACTCGTCGAATTCCGAATCGTCGACGATGCGGGCAATGATCTCGCGGACATCGAAGGGAACGCGACCATCCTTCGGAATGATGCCGTAAAGCTCCGAGGCATTGTAGCGCGGCGGGCGCGGTTCGCGCACATCGCCCGGCACCTTCTTCACGGAATTCAGGTTGGCGACGATGCGCCGCGCCAGGCCCAGTGCATGGGCATCGTTCATGGCGTAATGGTCGCTGACGCCGGAGACGCGGGCATGGACATCGGCGCCCCCGAGCTCTTCCGCGGACACCACCTCGCCGGTGGCGGCCTTCACCAGCGGCGGGCCGGCCAGGAAGATCGTGCCCTGGTTACGCACAATGATCGATTCATCCGACATGGCCGGCATGTAGGCGCCACCTGCTGTGCAGGATCCCATGACCACGGCGATCTGGGGAATTCCCTCGGCCGACATGGTGGCCTGGTTGTAGAAGATGCGGCCGAAATGTTCCTTGTCGGGGAAGACCTCATCCCAAGTCGGCAGGTTGGCGCCGCCGGAATCGACCAGGTAGATGCAGGGCAGCCGGTTCTCGCGCGCGATCTCCTGGGCCCGGAGATGCTTCTTCACCGTCATCGGGAAGTAGGTGCCGCCCTTCACCGTCGCGTCGTTGCAGATGATGACGCATTCGCGCCCCGACACCCGGCCGATGCCGGTGATGATGCCGGCGGCCGCGATGTCGCCGCCATACATGTCCCAGGCCGCAAACTGGCTCAGTTCGAGGAACGGAGAGCCGGGATCCAGCAGCGTGCGGATGCGGTCGCGCGGCAGCAGCTTGCCGCGCGACAGATGTTTCTCGCGCGCCTTCTCGCCGCCGCCCTGCTTGATTCTGTGCACCTTGGCCTTGAGGTCGTCGACCAGGGCCTGCATATGGGCGGCATTGTCGCGGAAAGCGGCCGAGCGGGTGTCAAGTTGGCTGGTGAGCGCACTCATGCGGGGCGTCTGCTTCTGGTTCTCGGGCTGGATCAGGCTGAAGATGCCAGCCGCTTCCCCCTGCCGCAAGGCCCCTGCCCGCAAAAGGGTGCAGGCCGCGCGATCCCCTGCTAATTTCCACCTGCTATCGGCAATATCGGCAAAATCTATGGAGGAAACATGGCCCGCAATCCGTTCGACCTGAGCGGCAAGGTTGCCCTGATCACCGGCGGCAACGGCGGCATCGGTCTGGGCATGGCGGAAGGCCTGGCGGCAGCCGGCTGCGATCTCGTGATCTGGGGCAGCAACCCCGCCAAGAACACGGCCGCCGAAACGGCGCTGAAGGCTTTCGGCAAACGTGTGCTGGTCCAGAAGGTGGACGTTTCCGACGAAACGCAGGTCAATGCCGCCTTCGCCGAGGCGGTGAAGGCCATGGGCCGGATCGACGGCTGTTTCGCCAATGCGGGCGTCAGCCAGGCGCGGGCGGCTTTCCACGAACTGAGCACGGCCGAATGGCGCCGCGTCATGTCGGTCAATCTCGATGGCGCCTTCTTCACGCTCCGCGCCGCCGCAGCGCATATGGTCGAGCGCTCGAAGAACGGCGACAAGTCGGGCGGCCGGCTCGTGGGCATGGCAAGCACCGCCGGCATCCATGGCGCGGCGCGGGCGGAATCCTACGGCGCCAGCAAAGGCGCCATGCTGGCGATGATCCGCGCCATGGCGGTAAGCATGGCCCGTTACGGCGTCACCGCGAATTCCATCCTGCCGGGCTGGATCGAGACCGAGATGACGGCGGCCGGCGTGGCGGATCCGAAATTCGCCGGCAACGTACTGCCGCGCATTCCGGTGCGCCGCTGGGGCCAGCGGCAGGATTTTGCCGGCATCGCGGTCTACCTGATGAGCGATGCCAGCCAGTACCACACCGGCGATTCCATCGTGATCGACGGCGCCTACACGATTTTCTGACGCACCGTCTTCACCTGCAGCCACTGCATGCGCAGCACGCCGGCGAGGATGAGAATCCCGCCGGCGACCTGCTGCAGCGTCACGCCGGCGTCGAAGAATACTGCCGCGACCAGAACGGCGAAGACCGGCGCCAGGCTGGTATAGAGTGTCGCCACCGGCACGCCGACATGGCTGACGCCGTAATTCCACAGCACGATTGCAATTCCCGCACCGCCGATGCCGACCCAGGCGAGCATGCCGAGCGCGGCTGACGACGGCATGGCAGCGGGCAGGCGCTGCGGCTGCAAAACGGCCAACAGCAGAAACAGGCTGCAGATCAGCAGGCCACCTGCCAGAGACGTGAGGAACGTCACGCGCATCTGGCTCCACCCCAGTGAACCGAGCCAGCTCTGGGCGCGGATCGAGTACCAGCTCCAGCTCACCATCGCGAGCACGAGCAGCGCCTCGCCGAAATAGGGAATCTCTCCCGACACGGCAGCACGGCCGCGGACGGCGTCCATCGCCACGAGGCTGGCCCCGATTATGGCCGCGATGGCCGCCGGCCAGAAACCCCGCGCCAGCGGCGCGCGCAGCAGCAGCTTCGACAGCAAGGCGGCCACCAGCGGGCTGCAGCTCATCACGATGGCGGCCCGCACGGGGTCGGACAGCATGACGCCGACCGTGTAGCAGATCGAGAACAGCGCCATCCCGAAGCCCAGCGGGAAGACCCGCCCCCAGGGCACCGGCGCCGCGAAGGGCGACCGACGGTCATAGGCGAGCGCCAGACCGAACAGCAGTGGTGCCGGAATCAGATACCGGATCGCCGACACGAAATACGGGTCCAGATGTCGGGTGGCCAGCGCATAGGTCATCGGGATCATCGCGCCCCATAACAGGGCCGTGGCGATGAGTCCGGTTGACGCGAGCAGACTGCCGCCCGCGGGTTGAGGGTTCATGACCGCTCAGACCGGAGCGATCAGCCAGCGGTCGATATGATCGATGCGGTCCGAACCCCAGAACATCTCGCCGTCGACGATGAAGGTTGGCGTGCCGAAGGCCTTGGCCTGCACCGCCTCGGCGGTGGCATCCAGCACCTGCTGCCGGGCGGCCGCATCCTCGGCGGCAGCGGCGATCTCGCTTTCGGGAATGCCCAGCGCCGTCACGAGGCCGGCGAGATGCTCCGGCCTGGCAATGTCCCTGCCCTCGCCCCAGTATTGCCGGAACGCCGCCTTGGCGAAGGCAACGGCCTTCGCCTTGTCCTGCGCCTTCAGGCGATAGAACAGCAGCCGCGGCAGCTTGGCGTCGGTCGGAAACGGTTCAGGCGTGGTCACGATCGGCAGCCCGGCGAATTTTGCCGAGCGGGTCCAGTCGCGCATCATATGCGCCATCTTGTCCTTCGGTATCGGCGCGCGGTCGGGAATGGCCTTCCAGAGGTGCCCCAGCGAGATCGGCCGCCAGTCGACTTCGCGGCCGTGCTTCTGCGCCACCGGCTCGATGAGGTTCGCGCCGATATAGGCGTAAGGCGAAGGGAAATCCCAGTAGAAGACGATCGGATTGGCCATGGGAGACGTCCTTTTTTTTATTTGTCGTTGCCGAAGTCTGCGATCACCAGCCGCCGCGCGTCAGCCAGCGGTCGATCATGTCGAGGCGATCGGCGCCCCAGAATCCCTCGCCGTCCACGAAGGTGAAGGGCGAGCCGAAAACGCCGCGCTTGTGGATCGCATCTTCCGTGGCCTCGCGCAGCCTGGCCTTGATCTCGGCCGACTCGATGCCCTGCATGAAGGCCGCGCGGTCGACGCCCAGACCGGCTGCGATATCGCCGATCAGATCGGGGGCGGAGATGTCCTTGTCTTCGACGAAGAAGGCCGTATAGACCGCCTTGATGAACAGTACCGCCTTGTCGGGTGCGTTCTGCTGCAACCAGTAGACGCCGCGGGCCGCCGCCTGGGTCGGCAGCGGAAATTTCGACGGCATGTTGAAGGGGATGTTATGCTCGCGCGCCGAGCGGGCGAAATCCTTCTTCGAATACTCCCCCTTCAGCGGATACTCAGTCAGCGGCTGCGAGCCGGCAACCTTGAAGACGGCGCCGAGCAGCATCGGCTTCCACTCCACGCCGCGGCCGTGCTTCGCTGCGATCTGGTCGATGCGCATGGCGGCGACATAGCCGTAGGGCGAGGAAAAATCGAAATAGAATTCCAGCGGGGCAGGCATATGCGTCTCCTCCTTCTTTTTACCTGTTCAGTTATTGCTTATCCTATTCGAATCCGAAAGCGCGACGAATGCCGCCCAGCAAGGGGTGTTCCTCCGGCTCCAGTTCGATACCGACGGACGTGATCCGCTCGTCGCGCACCTCGCGCACCACCAGTTCCACCGGCCCGTGGCGCAGACGGTCGCCCACCACGGCACGGAGCCGCAGCCGGCGACGCATATAGACGCCGATCGGCTCGTTGCGATCCTTCTCCTCGACCGGAAGGCCGTAGAGTACGGCCACTTCGCCCATCAGCGTATCGCCGGACAGCACGAATTCGCCGAAAACCTCCTCTCCGCGCTCGCGCTTCCGGCGGCGGCGTTCCGATTCCCTGCGGGCGGAGAACAGCCGGTCGAGCGGGAAGAACTGTTCCGGCGGCGCCAGGACCAGCAGATGATCGCCGGCTTCCAGTTTCTCGATCCTGGTGCGGTCGACCAGCGCCCCCTCCCGAATCACCGCCATGATGCGGCAGCGTCGCGGCAGAGGCAGCTCGGCGAACCGGTAGCCCAGCGCCGGCGCCTCCTTCTCGACGCGGTAGCTGGCAATGTCGCGATCCAGTGTGGCGCCCGAAAAGTCGATATCGGTACGCGTCGCCGCCTCGGGTCGCGGCGGCAGCTCCAGGCCGAAAAAGCGCGCCACGGGACCGATGGTCCAGCCCTGCACGGTCAGCGAGGCCAGCACGCAGCAGAAGGCGGTGGTGACATAGAGCTCGGCATTGGGAAGCTCTGCCAGCACCGGGATGGTGGCGAGGAAGATCGGCACGCCGCCCCGCAGGCCGATCCATGAGATGAAGCCGATCTCGCGCCACGTGTAGCGGAACGGCAGCAGGCAGGCCACCACGGTCAGCGGGCGGGCGATAAGGATGAGGGCAAACGCGACAATGCCGCCGCCCATCGCATAGGGCGTCATCGCTTCGGGGGTCATGAGCAGCCCGAGCAGGAGGAACATGACGATCTGGCTCAGCCAGCTCAGCCCGTCATAGAAGCGCAGGATCACCTGGGCGCCGCGATGCCGCCGGTTGCCCAGCACCAGTCCCGCGACATAGACGCCCACGAACCCCGAGGCGTTGATGAAATTGGCGCCGGAGAAGATCAGCAGCGCCGCCGCCATGGCCACGATGGGATACAGACCGCCCGCCACCGGTACGCGGTTGAACAAAGCCACCAGCAGGAAGCCGCCGACCACCCCGACCACGAGGCCGCCGACCATCTGCGCCAGAAAGAGCCCGATCAGTTCGAGCGTCTCCGGCGGATGGCCGAGCCGGATCAGTTCCACGCAGGCCAGGGTCAGGAAGATGGCCATCGGGTCGTTGATGCTGGACTCCACCTCCAGCGTGCCGCTGACCCGCTTCTGCAGCGCCATGCCCTTCATGTTGAGCAGGAAGAAGACGACGGCCGCGTCGGTCGAGCCGACGATGGCGCCGACGAGGAAGGATTCCAGCAGGCCCAGGCCCAGCGCGAAATGCGCCGCGACGCCCAGCAGGGCGGCGGTGCCGACCACGCCGGCGGTGGCAAGGACGAAGGCCGGCCCGGCCACCAGCCGCACGGTGGCGAAATTGGTCCTCAGCCCGCCGTCGAAGAGGATGATGCCGAGCGCCGCGGAGCCGATCGTGTAGGTGAGCTGGTAGTCGTTGAAGACGATCCCGCCCGGCCCGCTTTCCCCGGCCAGCAGGCCAAGACCGAGGAACACCAGCAGGAAGGGAACGCCGAAACGGCTCGACGCCGAGCCGGCAAAGATGCTGACCAGGACCAACAGAGATGCAATGAAGACGATCTCATTGCCCTGGTTCACACGGTCTCCCCCGTCGGTGCGGCTCCTGTCAGGAGCCGGTCAAAGCGCGGCTGATCACCAGCCGCTGGACGTCGCTGGTGCCCTCGTAAATCTGGCAGACCCGGACATCGCGATAGATGCGCTCGACCGGAAAGTCGGCGAGATAACCGTAGCCGCCATGAATCTGGATGGCGTCCGAGCATACGCGTTCGGCCATTTCCGACGCAAACAGTTTGGCCATGCTGGCCTCTTTCAGACAGGGACGGCCGGCATCCTTCAGTCGCGCGGCGTTCAGCACCATCTGCCGGCCGGCCTCGATGCGGGTAGCCATGTCAGCCAGCCGGAAGGCGACGGCCTGATGGTTGATGATGGCCGTGCCGAAGGCCTGCCGCTCGCCGGCATAGGCCAGCGCCGCCTCAAAGGCCGCCCGGGCCATGCCGACCGCCTGGGCGCCGATGCCGATGCGGCCGGATTCGAGATTGGCCAGCGCGATGCGGTAACCCTCTCCCTCCTCACCCAGCAGGACGTCGTCGCCGACCACCAGATCGTCGAAGACGATCTGGCAGGTATCCGAACAATGCTGGCCCAGCTTGCTCTCCACGCTGGCGACCTTGTAGCCGGGTGTGTCGGTCGGCACGACGAAACAGGAGATGCCCCGCTTGCCCTGCCCGGGGTCGGTGACCGCGAAAACCAGCGCCACCCTGGCGATCGAGCCCGAGGTGATGAACTGCTTCACGCCGTTGATGACCCATTTGTCGCCATCGCGCCGCGCCCGCGTCCTCAGCGCCGAGGCATCCGAGCCGGCCTGCGGCTCGGTCAGGCAGAAGGCCCCGATCCATTCGCCGCGCGCCAGCGGCTTCAGGTAACGCTCCTTCTGCTCCTGGCTGCCGTAGCGCAGCAGCGCCGCACAGACCGGGGAATTGTTGACCGACATGATGGTGCTGACCGCGCCGTCACCGGCGGCGATCTCCTCCAGCGCCAGCACATAGGCGACGAAATCGGCGCCCGCGCCGTCCCATTCCTCCGGCACACCCATGCCCATCAGGCCGAGCCGGCCCATCTCTCGCAGCAGGTCCAGCGGCGGCTGACCGCTGCGGTCGCGTTCCGCCGCGCCTGGCGCCAGACGCTCACGGGCGAAATCGCGGGCCATGTCGCGGATCATCTGCTGCTCTTCGGTCAGCATGGCATGTCCTTCCCGGGTTACTGGAGCTGTCACTTGTTCGGACGGTCGGCGGTTGACGGCTTTTCCGGCTCGCCGATCCGCAGCGTCGCGACCGTCGCCACAGAGCGTTCCGGCGTCATCTTCTCGCCGGCCGCGGCACAGTAGACGCCATCCAGGCGCAGGGGCCCCTCCGAAAGCGGCACGTCCTTCGAGCTGCCCCTGCCGTCCGGGCCGGCATACAGGCCGGTCGCCACGCACTGCCGGGCGCCCAGCTCGAAACGCCGCGCCACGGCCATGCCGCTGGCGGTCGGCGTGTTGTGTGCCTCGGGCTCGAGCGCCTGGGGGCTCGGCGCCTCCAGCCCCTTCAGGATGGTGCCGGCGAATTTCATGAGATCGATCGGGCCGCTCAGGTAGTGATCATCGCCGCGCAGGTCGCGCAGCACGACGATGGCAAAAGCGCCGCCCGGCTGCTGCGCGCGCCAGAAATAGCGCTCGACCCGGTAGCCCAGCGGTCCGCTGAACCCTTCCGCCAGATGGGGCGTGGCCGCCAGATGCTCGGCTGCCCACTCCACCTTGCGGCTGTCGGGATCGATCGGAGACCAGCGCGCGTCTTCGTCGGCGGCCAGCGCCGGCGCCGCCAGAAACGGCAGGATCAGCAGTGTCTGGGCGAACCGCTTCACTTGGTTTCCTCGAAGATCTCGCGGCCGATCAGCATGCGGCGGATTTCCGAGGTGCCGGCGCCGATTTCGTACAGCTTGGCATCGCGCAGCAGGCGTCCGGTCGGATAGTCGTTGATATAGCCGTTGCCGCCGAGGATCTGGATCGCATCCAGTGCGATCTTGGTCGCCTTTTCGGCCGCGAAGAGAATGGCGCCGGCGGCGTCCTTGCGCGTGGTCTGGCCGCGGTCGCAGGCCTTCGCCACGGCATACACATAGGCGCGCGCGGCATTCATCTCGGTATACATGTCGGCGACCTTGCCCTGGATCAGCTGGAAGGTGCCGATCGGCGCGCCGAACTGCTTGCGCTCATGGATATACGGCAGCACCACGTCCATCGCGGCCTGCATGATGCCGAGCGGTCCCGCCGCCAGCACGGCGCGCTCGTAATCGAGGCCGCTCATCAGCACGTTGACGCCCTTGCCGACCTGGCCCAGCACGTTCTCTTCAGGCACTTCGCAATCCTGGAAGACCAGTTCGCCGGTATCGGAGCCGCGCATGCCCAGCTTGTCGAGCTTCTGCGCCGTCGAGAAGCCCTTGAAACCCTTCTCGATCAGAAAGGCGGTGATGCCGCGCGGACCGGCATTCGGATCGGTCTTGGCATAGACCACCAGGACATCGGCCGTGGGGCCGTTGGTGATCCACATCTTGTTGCCGTTGAGGATGTAGCGGTCGCCCTTCTTCTCCGCGCGCAGCTTCATCGACACCACGTCGGAGCCGGCATTCGGCTCGCTCATGGCGAGTGCGCCAAGATGCTCGCCCGAAATCAGCTTCGGCAGATAGCGCTTCTTCTGCTCGGGCGTTCCGTTGCGGCGGATCTGGTTGACGCAGAGATTGGAATGCGCGCCATAGGACAGGCCGACCGATGCCGAGCCGCGGCTCACCTCCTCCATCGCCACGCAATGCTCGAGATAGCCGAGCCCGCTGCCGCCGAATTCCTCCTCCACGGTGATGCCATGCAGGCCAAGATCACCCAGCTTGGTCCAGAGATCGCGCGGGAACTCGTTGGTCCGGTCGATTTCCTCGGCACGCGGCGCAATTTCGCTGTCCACGAAACCGCGAACCGTCTGACGCAACATGTCAGCCGTTTCGCCGAGGTCGAAATCGAGAGTCGGATAGGTATTGGCGAGCATCACGTTTTCCTTGTTTCGGACGGACGATTTTAACGGACCGGCGCGGTCGACGCAGCATTCCGCGGCGCATCGGCGCGCCCCAGGACGCACATCATGGTGGCAAGGCCGGTGGCACAGTGGATGGTTTTGCCGGCATTCTCGCCGAATACGTCGAATGCCACGATGGTCAGCGTACGGCCATGCCGGGTGACCTGTGCCCGCGCCCGGATCAGGTCGCCATCGGCAGGCGCCATCAGGTTGATCTTGTATTCGACAGTCAGCACCGTGGAATCCGCGGGAAACAGGCTGAATGCGGCGTAACCGGCGGCAGAGTCGGCGATCATGCCGACGATGCCGCCATGGACGAAGCCGTGCTGCTGCAGGATCTCGCGCCGCCGCGGCAATTCGACCTCGCAGAGGCCCGGCCACACCACCGTCAGCCGTGCTCCGATGTGCTCCATCGCCGGCTGGCGGCCGAAGCTGTCGCGGACCCGCGCCTCGTAATCGGGATCCTGCGGCTTGAACTCGGGAATGGCATTCATGCCGCTACTCCTTTCGGCACCGCCGGCGCAATGTTGAAGGTGGAGGGGATCCGTTTCACGAAAGCCGGCCAAGCCTGGGTCATGAGCCGCAGGGTTTCGACATAGCGCTCCGTCATGGCCGCCTCCTCCGCTGATGCAGAATTCTTAACGCCGGAAGGCCGATAGGGAAAATCAATTGTCTTTATAAAGGAAATAGGTTTTCTCTATATCCATGAACCTCACCCTGATCCGCTATTTCATGGCCGTGGCGGAAACCGGCAGTTTCACGCGCGGCGCGGAGCGTGCCAGCGTCAGCCAGCCGACCCTTTCGGCCGGGATCAAACGGCTGGAGGCCTCGCTCGGCGCGCCCTTGTTCGAACGCAACCGCGGCGCCCAGCTCACGCCGGCCGGCGCCCGTTTCCTGCCCCGCGCCCGGCTGCTGCTGCAGGAATGGACCGCCGCCCGGCGCGAATTGCGGCAGGCGCGCCCCGCACGGCAGCGCTTGCGGCTCGGCTACATCCCCGGCCTGCCCGGCGCCCGGCTGGCCAAGCTGCTGGGCAGCTTCGCCGCCGCCCATCCCGATATCGCGCTAGAAACGCTGGAAGCCTCTCCGGCAGCCCTGAGCCGCCGGCTGGATCTCGGACGCATCGAGGCGGCCATCCTGGTTCTCGAGCCCGACCATGACGAGCGCTGCCTGCCGCTGTACCGCCAGCGCTACGTGCTCGGCGTTCCGGCCGGCCATTCCCTGTCCCGTCGCAGCAGCGCCCGGGTGGCGGACCTGCAGGACCAGCCCTTCGTGATCCGTCCGCACGCCGAGGTCATGCCGGCGGCCGAAAAGCTGTTCGCCAGTCAGAATGTGCGGCCGCGCATCGTCGGCCGGGTGGAAGACGACAGCGGCCTGCTGACGCTGGTCTCGGCGGGCATCGGCCTCGCCATCCTGCCGGACTGGCTGGTCAGCGACAGCATCGCCGTCGTGTCGCTGCCGGAGCTGCGCGACACCCATCGCATCGGGCTGGTCTGGCGCAATGCCGAGGACGAAGCGGTTGGGCAGCTGCGCGACTTCGCCGCCGCGCATGACTGGAATGCCGCCTCACCGCATCCGGTGATCGGCCACTAGGTCAGAGTACCGGATCGGTCAGAGTACGGGACCGCCGCGTTCGGGAAAGCCTTCCACCACCGGGCCGAACTGGCCGGTCTGCGGGTCACGTACCAGCAGGCGGCCGCTGGCGACGCCGAAATAGGCGCCATGCAGTTCCAGCTTGCCGCGCTCGACCAGGATGCGCACGCAGGGAAAGGTCATCAGGTTGCGCAGGCTGAGCTCGACGGAGGCGAATTCCAGCCGGCGCAGATAGTCAGGATCCTCGGGCTGCCGGGGGCCGAGCAGTTCCGCCGCCGGCGCAATCTGCGACATCCAGCGGCCGATGAAGTCGCCGGGCGAAAGCGGCTCCTGATCGTCGGCGAAAGCGCGGATGCCGCCGCACAGCGCATGGCCGAGCACCACGATATGCTTCACCCGCAAGGCCTGGACGCCGAATTCCAGCGCGGCGCTGGTGCCATGCTGGTTCTCGTCCGGCGCATAGGCCGGCACGATATTGGCGACGTTCCGCACCACCAGCAATTCGCCGGGCGCGGCGTCGAAAATCACCTCCGGCGAGACGCGGGAATCGACACAGCCGATCACCATGATCTCGGGCTTCTGCCCCTTCTCCGCCAGCATCTCGTAACGCGAGCGCTCGCCGGTGAAGCGCCCCCCAAGGAAGGCGCGGTACCCCCTGCTCAGCCTTTCGGGAAACATCATCACTCCTGGGTCTTGAGCCACTGGCCCATTGCGCCGTCGGCATGATCCTGGGCATCGACGATGGCGACGGCACTCATGTTCACCACACCGCGTACTGAGACGTTGCGCGACACGATATGGGCCGATTTGGCCATACCCATGAGAATGGGACCGACATAGAAACCCTGGTCGATCTGCCGCACCAGGTTGGCGGCGATGTTGGCCGCATCCAGATTGGGCATGATCAGCAGGTTGGCCGAGCCGCGCAGCTTGCCGTCGGGCAGCAGCTTGTCGCGGATCGCCTCCGAGACAGCGGCGTCGGCCTTCATCTCGCCCTCGATCTCGATATCGGGCAGCAGTTCCTGCAGGCGCTGCACGGCGTCGCGCATCTTGCGGGAGGACGGCGTCGGCGCGCTGCCGAAATTGGAATGCGACAGCAGCGCGATCTTCGGCACCAGGCCGAAACGCCGCACTTCCTCGGCCGCCAGCCGGGCGATGGCGACGATCTCGTCGGTGGTCGGATCGAAATTCACGTTGCTGTCGGCAATGAACAGCATGCCCTGCGGCAGCACGAGCAGCTGCATCGCCGCCGGCAGCTCCGCACCGGGGCGCAGGCCGATGACGTCGTTGATATGCGGCAGATGCTGCTCGAACTGGCCGATGGCGCCGCAGAGCATCGCATCCGCCTCGCCGCGATGCACCGCCATGGCGGCGATCACCGTGGTGTTGGTGCGGATGATGGTACGCGCATCGTCCGGCGCGATCCCCTTGCGCTTCATCAGCGCCAGATAGCCCGTCCAGTATTCTGTATAGCGGTCGTCGCGCTCGGGATCGATCAGCTCGATATTCTCACCGATCCTCAGCCGCAGGCCGAGGCGCTTGATGCGGTTCTCGACGACGGCGCGGCGGCCGATCAGGATCGGCGACGCCAGCTTTTCGTCCAGCACGATCTGGGCGGCGCGCAGCACGCGCTCGTCCTCGCCCTCGGCATAGATCAGCCGCATGGGCCGGCGGCGGGCGCGCTCGAAGGTCGGCCGCATCACGAAACCGGTGCGATAGACGAAGCGTTCCAGGCTGTGGCGATAGGCGTCCAGATCGGCGATCGGCCGCGTCGCCACGCCGCTATCCATGGCCGCCTTCGCCACGGCCGGCGCGATCTGCAGGATCAGGCGCGGGTCGAAGGGTTTCGGGATGAAGTATTCCGGGCCGAAACTGAGCTGCTCGTCGGCGCCATAGGCGCGGGCGACGATGTCGGAGATCTCGGCCAGCGCAAGATCGGCAATCGCGCGCACCGCCGCCAGTTCCATCGCCGTGTTGATCGTCGTGGCGCCGACATCCAGCGCGCCGCGGAACAGGAACGGGAAGCAGAGGACGTTGTTGACCTGGTTCGGATAGTCCGACCGGCCGGTCGCCATCACCACGTCGGGCCGCACCTGCTTCGCCACTTCGGGCAGGATTTCCGGAGTCGGGTTGGCCAGCGCGAGGATCAGCGGCCTGGGCCCCATCTTGGCGACCATCTCGGGCTTGAGCACATTGGCCGCCGAGAGGCCGAGGAAGACGTCGGCGCCGGCAATGGCATCACCCAGGGTGCGATGGTTGGTCGGACGGGCATAGCGCGCCTTGAACTCGTCCATCTGCTCGGTGCGGCCTTCATAGACCACGCCGACGATGTCGGTGACGACGATGTTCTCGCGCTTCACGCCCAGTTCGACCAGCAGGTCGAGGCAGGCCAGTGCCGCCGCGCCGGCGCCGGAGGCCACCAGCCGGACATCCTCGATCTTCTTGTCCACCACGCGCAGGCCGTTGAGGATCGCAGCCGCCACCGTGATGGCGGTGCCGTGCTGGTCGTCGTGGAAGACCGGGATCTTCATGCGCTCGCGCAGGGCGCGCTCGACGATGAAGCATTCCGGCGACTTGATGTCCTCCAGGTTGATGCCGCCGAAGGTGGGCTCGAGCGCCGCGATGATGTCGACCAGCTTCTGCGGATCGGTCTCGTTGATCTCGATGTCGAAGACATCGACGCCGGCGAATTTCTTGAACAGGACGGCCTTGCCCTCCATCACCGGCTTGGAAGCCAGCGGCCCGATATTGCCCAGACCCAGCACGGCGGTGCCGTTGGAGATGACGCCGATCAGGTTGCCGCGGCCGGTCAGTTCGGCCGCCTGGGCGGGATCGTCGACGATGGCATGGCAGGCGGCGGCGACGCCGGGGCTGTAGGCCAGAGCGAGATCGCGCTGGGTGGCAAGCGGTTTGGTCGGGGTGATTTCAAGTTTGCCCGGCTTCGGCAGCCGGTGATATTCCAGCGCCGCGCGGTCAAGATCGGAGGTCATCAGGAACTCTCGCCCAAACAACAGGATCGGATGGCCGGCGCGCGGAAATGCCGCCGGGGAAATCAGGCTTACAACAGCCGTAACCTGGAAGGAAGGGCAAGGGGGGCGTAAAGCCCATGGTGCGGTCGAAAAGACTCGAACTTTCACGGCCTTTCGGCCACAGCGACCTCAACGCTGCGCGTCTACCAATTCCGCCACGACCGCATTTATCGGGGGACGCGGGGGAATAGCAAATCCCGCCGCGGGGTTCAAGCCGGACCGGAGGGTTCCCGGCGCCGGTTCTGCCGGTTCTAGTCGTCCGACATGGTGTCGGTGATGGAAACCGCCACCTTCTCGCCGGAAATGACGATCTCGCCGCGGGCGATCAGCTTGTTGTTGGCGAAGATCCAGGCGTGGTCGTCGACGCTGGCATCCAGCTCGATCACCGCGCCGCGGCCGACCTTCAGCACCTGGTGAATCGGCATGGTCGCCTTGCCCAGCACCACCGAGATTTCCACCGAGACGTCATTCACCGCATTGGTGATCGCCATGCTGAACTCCTTCCACTCGCCCCTCGGGCTGCTGGCCTTCCGGACCGTCCGGCTTTAAGTAACCGGGACAGGTTAGCATGACGTTAAGGCTCCCGCCCCTCCAGATGTCCTTCCCGCCGCCCCCGACCGATATCATCGATACCCCCGCCGGCCCTGTGGAATGGGCCGTGAGCGACGCCCCTGT